>Ga0310120_10002528_pt1 | contig 13365 bp, 13 predicted proteins | sample CB27_AW_983_MG_FD_203506 | JGI IMG/M metagenome (GOLD analysis project Ga0310120, IMG submission 203506) | Marine microbial communities from Western Arctic Ocean, Canada - CB27_AW_983 | ecosystem: Environmental > Aquatic > Marine > Oceanic | place: Canada: Western Arctic Ocean | collected... | reverse complement strand
AAGAACAACCAGCCGATCGTTTCATGGAACCACTTAATGAACTTCAACCAACCTTCAGTCAGCAACGATATCAATGTGTTCCACCCAGCACGCCAGCCAATTATCATCCGGTCAAAGAAGGTCGTCATCCCAGTAGTTGTGTCAGACCATACTTCCTGCATCTTGATCCACAGTGCAAATACGTCGGCGGATGCTTTTATCCACGCGTTTTTTATGAACCCTGTGAAGTCTATCCATATGTTCTCCATTGCAACGGTCAAACCTGTCCACGGTACAAGCATTGCAGCACGGAGGACTTCCATCGCTGCGGGCAAGTCACCAGCGGCAAGTGCATTCCCAATAGCAGACAAGGTCGTCGATATGAATGTCCAAAGCTCACCGAACGCCGCCTTCATTTCAGCCTGAAACTTCTGGCCAGCCTCTGTCCCGAATGCGAACGCTGACGCGATGGAACCCATAATGACCAGAACTAGGCCAGCATTTGATACCAAGAACGCGAACAGCGACCCTATTAGGGCGATCGCACTTGCTAGACCTCCTGCTGCACTGCCGATAACGAGGAACGTGAGTCCGAGACCGACAAGAAAGGCCCCTAGTGTAGCTATCGCCACTGTCAGTTTGGTAATGAACGATATCAGTTTCCGGTTATTATTTATCCACTTGAGTACCTGGGCTAAAACGTCCTGCATCCAAACCAACAGTTGTGTCATCTCCCTGGCGACTGCTGCACCTATCAACGCAAACGCGTGTTTCAGTTGACGGGTGAAGATGTTCCACGCATCACCCAGTGCGGTCGCAGCCCTAATGTCTCCAACATCGATCAGTAGACCAAGACGCTCGAACTCAGCGGCGAACGCTGCAAGTGCCTCTCCTCCGCCACGCATAGTGTTGACTAACGCAACACCCTCCGTGTCAAAGATCGCCATAGCCAAACGCACCTGCGACGCCGCTGGTAGACCCTGCATTGCATCAGCGATCTTGCGAAACTGTTCGTCTGGGCTTAGTCGTGCAAGCCGTTGCGCGTCTAGCCCGAGTTCCTTGAGTGCGGCCGAGGCGGTTCCGGTCCCGAGTTTGGCTTCGTCGATCCTGCGAACCATACGTTGGAGTGCAGTGTTTAGCGTCTCAATAGTGACGCCGGTCTGCTCTGCTGCGAACTGCAGGTGTTGTAGTTTGTCCGGTGCTATCCCTAGTTTCTCTGAGGTCTTTGCTATGGAATCTGCGAATTTTGCGAACGACATCGCCGCTGCACCGAGTGTGGATAGCATCGCAGACGCAGCAGCCGTTATCGCCGCCCCGATGCGGATAAGAGAGTGACCGACTGCCTTCATCCTCGCCTGGACAGCCTTTAACCCTTTACGGAGTTTGGAGTCGCGCAGAGTAAAATCAATAAACGCACTCCCCGCCTTGATCGCTCTGGGGTTGCCTCCTGCCATGACTAGTTATCCTCCGTTATATGGTGTTTGACTGCACCAGCGATCTTGTCGAGGATCTCGTCACCGCGCTCCCCCGTGATAAGCTGCCCGCGTGCCTTCTTGGCAGTCTGTCGCTTATACGGGTTCAACGCGAGGTAGTTGGTTTGCTTCCGGCGTTTTGCTGAGAAGTTTGGGCTTGAGTTCGCGACAACCTGAGCGGAGAACAGCGTATGTTCCCAGTCGCTATAACCTCTTGCGTTTGCAAGTTCCACAAACTCCCGCATAGTCCACGGCCACGGGTCAGTTTTTGCAATAGCTGTCAGCCTGGCGACCGTGAACCAAAACCCTTTAGTTCCGCTTTGACTTCGTCCATAATCCTCGTCTGTAGTTCGTCCGTCGCAACCCAGTCCCGTATCACTTCCGCCTGCGCCGCTTGCGCCTTTGCTGCCGAGTCCATCGCCTCCTTCACTGCTGCTCGCATCGGCGCGCGGGTAAAACTTACTATGGCACCCTCTAGACAAAGCTCCGCAGACTCTATAGCGTCAGCGTCGAGCGACTCGGCAAAGTCCACCTCGTCGATACCTGATGCGTCCGCTTGTTTCTCGCACAACATCCACAGCAGCATGGCGAACTTGGCGTGGTCGTTAGCTAGCATAATTAACGCGCCGCCCTGCATGTCACCGAAGTCAACCCCGATAGTGTTTTTGATCTCGCGAACTATGCCGATGTTGAACGACAGCGTCCACTCCCTTGACTTCCCGTCCTTAAACGTCTTCGGTCTATCTTGTTCCACGGTTTCGTCTCCTTCCTGTTTTCGTATTGTTATCGGTTCTCACAGTTCAATTATCGCGTACTCAATTTTCTGAGTTCCGAGACTTGACTTTCCGTGCAGTTGTGTCAGGCCCGCTGTCTTCAGCACGCACGACTCCCCACCATACAGTCGGCAGATTGTATCGTCAGCGACAACGTCGCTATGCCCAAAGTCGACATAAGCGCTCCCAGAGTCTAAGTTTTTCAGAAAAACCCAACCATAGGTCCCTAGGTCCTCGTGGGTTATTATATCCTCGCTGTCTCCGCCAACATCCTGAACTCCTATTAGCCAAGCGTCGCCAGTCATGTCCGACGTAAAGGTCTCACTTCTGGCATACAGTGCACCGTTCTTGCTTGCCGATATCGTTATCGATACGCTTATCTCGTCAGCCATGTTATTAGTCGCCTAGTTTAGAATGTTCGGACTTCATCCTACTCCTTGACAGTCGCTCCAACTTGCTTCTTTGGTTTTTGCGTCTCCTTGCCTGGCTGTTCAAGCGCTTGGAGGAGCTGGTCTCGTTTGACTGTGACCAACGAACTGCTGGACGCCTTCGCACCCGCAATCAGGAGGGACTTTGCTTTGTCATTTGTCATATCAAACTCTCCGTTCTATACAGTTGCCCGCAAGAACCCCTGTTCGCTGTTAGCGTGCCTGCGTGCCTCGATGTCATAACTCGCGACGCCACCCTGGTCGGCAGTTAGTGAACCAAAGACTGCACACTCCATGTGATAGTATTTGTTTCCAGCTCCGTCGATAAACCCACGACAAACTGCTAGGTGTATCTTTGTCGCGTCTGTCAGCGTTGCTGCTATAATCGCCTCAACGCTAGTGTCTCCTGTGTCCTCCATCATCGTGAACGATATCGTCGGGTCTCCCTTCCCCTGGAGGTGTCCGGTAGAAATCCCTCGCTCTGGAATCGTGATGTCAGCCGGTGACCAATCGACGCTTATAGAGTCAGCGGCCGAAACCTCCACCCACACCGGACTAGCATAGTCCCCACTGGTTGAATAGTACAGTTTGTAGTCGTCGCCTAGCACATAGGATTTGGCCATCGTTGTCTCCCTAGAGTTTGGTGGTTTTAATCAGTGTCAAAAAAAGTTCGTGCCCCTCCTGGAACGGTTTCGTATCCGAAGTGGCGAAGGGTCGCGGGAGCCACCGTCCTATCTCACTCTCCCCTCCCGGCAGTGTCACCCTTGAGGATCCGCCCTCGTTCAGCAGTTGGGGAACCGAAACGCCACCGCTCTTGAACCCAACCGGACCGATCACAAGGGCGTCTGGGTTGGCCGGGTCGATCGCATAACGAATGTTTTTGAAGATTCCACCCTTCCTTTGCAGTGGTGGTTCACCTGGTTTGCTCCTCTTCCGTGTCTTTGTGACTTTTCGGCCAACAAACGCCTTCATTTTGTACATAGTGCGCGCGCCCGTCCTCCTGAGAACGGTGGCACGCTTCTTTCCGATACGGTCAATGACCTTCTTCCGGTCGAGGAACAGGCTGGATTTTATATTGATGAACCCGGCTGCCATGCATCACTCCACGTTTATATAACTGAGTGCGAGAACGGAGAAGAACCTATCTTGTGTTCGTAGTTTATCGGGGTCGTACTTGGTAACGGTTTCGGTTGCCGACCAGTGGAACTCTGCCATCTTTACGAACCTTATCGATGCCCGAATGTCCGCCACAAACTCGTCCATTGTTTTCCTGGTGATTCCGTCGTTCTTGTTCATGAAACGGCTGACGAATAGGTGAATGACTGGGGTGACTAGGACGCCTTGTCTGTCAACCTTCTCCTCCGAGTCACTCACCGGGATTGCGAAACACTTGGTTCCCAAGTGGGGCTCCCCACTTGCTTCAAAGTTTATATCACGTTGTGGGTCGTCTGGGGACTCTGCCGAAAACCCAAACCCAAACTCTTGGGAGTTTAAGTGCGTTACGATGGCGTCCGCGATCTCCTGACCAGAGTCAGCCATGGACCACCCCCCGCGACTTCATCGAAACCCTGATCATTGACCGGTGTCCGTTACTCCAACTGTAGACGTCCTCGTCCTGGATAGCTGGGAGAACTTTGAACAATATTCGTTCTCCCCCAACCTCGGCCTCCCACTCGTCCCTCTCCTGCGGGAGGATCCTCTGACCAGACATGACTAGGTCCCGCGGATCAAACAGCCACTCGCAGTCGGTGTCGATAACTGGTAGATCAGAAACGACGTCCCCGACCGTGCTAACACGACCAGGGACGCCGGTAACCTCAATCTCATCAAGGTCGCGACGGTAGACCCCATCAACCCCGCTCATTCTCTTGAGCGAAGATATGTGCGTCTTCATCGCCTCCGAGACGATCGACATTAGAGGAGTGCCTCGGTGTCGATCTGTGCGTCAGTCACAATAATAGGGACGCCGAACGACTCCGTTGGGAATGGTGCCGGTGCCCCAGTTGGGTTGGTCGCGGTTCTGCTCTGCTGCAGTTGCTGGAGCGACCGTCTGCTCATAACCAGGTTTGACGGTCCAGCCCCTGCGGGGAACAGTGCGATCAGATCAGAGACCCCATCGTCGGTTAGCCCCTTGCCAGCGTCCGCCGTTATACTGGCAAGCCTAGCAACGCTCCTCAACCCGCCAACCTGAACGCCAAGCCACAGAGAGGCTGGCGTGTAGTAGACCGGGAGGTTTTTGCTCGACCCGTCGACGAAGTTATTGACCACCGTGTCTCCGAGGCTGAGGGTAGGACCATCACCCTTGAAAACTCCGGTTACGTCGTTTCCTCCTAGTCGGACAGCCCAGCAACTCGAGCCGGTATCGGCACTCGTTCCTCCAGCGTCGTTGACCATTGCGTCACCCGCTCCATCGAGGGCGTTGGAGTCAGCAAGACCCGAGAATCCAGCCGAGTCGCCGTCCGTCGTTCCACCTATAACCTGGCTCTCGAACTTAAACAACGCAGCCTTGAGGTGTCTGAGGCCCTCTCGTGCAATGTAGTTCTCTCGTCCCCGTCGCCAGGCGTCCGCGACAGCCTTGTCAACCATCCAGGAAAAGTCCAATATCTTCAACGTGACAGTCACGAGCGTGTCGTCGGAGGAGTCGAAGTCGCGACCCGCGTTTTCAGCGCGGAACCCAACGACTGGTGCTCCCGTTTCTTTGGTGTACTTATGCGTGCTGCCGTTGCTCGACTCTTCCATGGGAAGTGACGCTATAAGTGGTGCAGAGTCGAGGAGGTCGGAAACCTCCGCCTGACTCACATCTAGTGCGTCACCGATCAAGTCGGCGATCGCGTGAAAGTCGTTAGCCATGATAGTGGCTCCTTATCTTCGTGGTTATTTGACCTGGATTTTTGAGGCAAACCCACGTTTGGGTGTCGCCTCATCCGAGTCAAAGTCAATTGGTTCGTGCTCTCCCTGGGGGACGCTGGCGGACAGTTTCGCACGCAGCTCTTCGACTTCTCGTCTAAGCTCCGTTGTCTCTAGTGACCGGCAGTCTTCAAACTCACGACCCTCCGCAAACCAAACGGCACCGGCTGTGCCGAACTCGTCTAAGAAGCGTCGTGCCTCCCCTCTGCCGCCTGAAGCACACACAGTTTCTGGCTCCAGTGACTCGTTCTTCTGGGTCTCCTCCTCGGGGTTCAAGGTTTCCTCGTCGGACTGTTCAGCAACCGATGCCTCGGAGTCTGGCGTGGATTGGATGTCTGACTCGTTGTCTTTTCGTTCTTCGGTCACTTCGGCCATCTCAATAACCCTCAGTTGGTTAGTCTCCAGGAAACGCTGCACAAACCCTCGGACCCGATCGGCGTCCAGGCCGAGTTGTACAACGACGGGTTTGTCGTCAGCAAGTCCCAACGCGAACCTGGCGACCTCTTCTGCCTCTCTTGCAATCGAACTGTCCCGGTGGAACAATCCGGCTGGGTTTGCTGCCGGCTCGTCTACGCTGTCAACCGCTCGAATCTCTGCCAGTCTCGCGTGGGGGAGGTTCCTTTTGTTGTCGGGGTCTGGGGATTTCCACAGTCCCGCCTCGGTATTCTCACCGACAAACTCATCGACCGCGTCAGCGTCTACGTCGAACACTATGCTCAGTCCGTACGCGTCCGGATCATCTTCAGCCATATCCATTAACCACCCGGCGAGGTCGCCGTCGGGTGTGCTATGACCTGCCTGGCTGAAGTGCTGGTCTGCCACAACCTGGTCTCCCTGCACCTCGGCGTCCATGACGCGACCGACGAACTTTCCCAAACCGTCGCCCGACATACTGGGGTGTGTGAACCTACTCTTCAACCCTTTGTTTTTCTGGTTGATGGAATCGGCGACCTGCTCCAGCATCACCGAGTCTATCCACAGGTCGTGCCCCATCGCCTCACCGCTAGTTATCACGGACACTCCACGAATGACACCCTGTCCACGGTATCCTCCGCGGTGGTCTACTCGTTCAATGGTCCCGACTGACCTCGCCGTCCTTAGATACTTTGGTTCTTCTCGTAAGTTATTCACCTGAGCCTCCCTCGATAACTATCTCTGGCGCGAACGCTGAAGAGTCGGCGAACTTGAGGTCAACGCCACGCTCTTTCGCGTACGCCATCGCTGCCGCGGTTTGGTCGATATTATCCCGAAACCGCGTCCCCACCAACTCACATTCTAACTGGGGGTTGCTCACCCCCATCGCGACCGACATCGCTGCGCCTCTTGCTTCTTTCGCGGCATCCCACCACGGGACTCCGGCTGGGACAAACTCCCACTTCAAAAAGTCAAACCCCTTGCCAACTGGCAGATGCAACTCACCGTCTGCCACTGCAATCCCGAGTCGCCACCGAGCCCAGCCGTTTTGTAAGTCTTGGAGGTCAGCAATCTTCGCAGCTGATGACTTCTTGTATTGAATTAACCCACCCCTGCTCCCATAGAAGTTAGTGTGAGCCTCGTCGAAGAACGAGAACGGAAGGTCCAGACTTTTTATTGCAACCTGCACCATTAGCTGCAGGAACTCCACAGTCTCCACACTAGGGGTCTTCGACTCGATTACCTGTGCTGTCTCGCCTGGTTCTAGGTCGAGGCTGAACGTGCCCTGTGGCATCGTGACCTCGAAGTCCGTGTCGTTGGTTCCGTCTCCGTCGCTGTCGCTGGTGGCGCTCACCTGCCCAGCCCCGAACGGTCCCTGCATTCCCTCCCTGGAGAACGCCAGGCCGAAAAGTTGTCCTAGTTTCGATTTCGCCAACGCGAACTCAAACCCCTCGTAGGTGTCCCTAAACCAGTTCAGTCCTGCCGCTATCGGAGACACCCCGCGAACCTGGTCGTAGCGATCGTAGAACGCGTGGTGGAAACAGTGGTTGGCGCTAACTATCCTGCGCAGCTCAGTCCGTCCCCCTGACGCACGGTCGCATATGGCATATGATACGGCAGCCCCAGACCGGTTTACGCGGACCCCGTTATACCACTCCGATGTTTTTAGTTTGCGAGCCTCTTCCCCAGTTGGAGTCCTGACGCGGTCTCCCTCGATCGCCTGTATCCTACCCCTGGACGGAGAATTTGGTGGGGCTAGTTTCAGCCAAAAGATGTCACCGTCCTTAACTCGGCACGCCTCGGCGATACGGATTGCACGCCGAAACGGGTGCCTCCCTGCCTGGTCGAATCTTCCGGGTGCGGATATCCTGTCAAAGAACTGTTCCAACTCCAGGTCAAAGTCGGTGTCCCCGGTTCTGGCTTGAAAACTAAACGATGCGACATAGTCTAGGTGTTTGCGGATCGCCCACGCCGCGATGCTGAAGTTTCTCGCGAGGTCGCGGGAGGTTGCCGAGAGGATTTCTCGTTTCTTCTGGGTCGCTATCTCGTCTTCGTGATAGGTTTTCCTCTTTGGGGGTGACCTTCGCCCACGGTCCTCCGTTGCATCGTAACCGAACATCTGTCTGAGTGATCCTGTGAGGTTCACCACGATCCCCCCATATTGACCCGAAACGCTGTCGGTCGAACCAGAGCACTGCTATCCAACAGTCGTAGCTCCTGAAGACGCTTCTGTGCGTGAGCAAGATCGAACGTGGCCGAGGAACCGTCGGTGGATGTTGCGGAAACAGACCCGTTGACAATCCCCTCAAGGTAACTTATCTCTGCAGTGTAATCGACAGCCATAACTTAAAAACCCGTGCCAGGAGGTGCAGCCCCTGCACGGGTCTCGGAGAAGTCGACGCGCTCTCTGTCGACGCCCATGACATTATACGCACCCGCAGTGTGTAACCCAACACCCACCAAATTGCAAACTATTTGTTTTCCAGGATATAGGTGCGAACTACAACATACTGCCCACACCCATCACAGCGACATCGCTGCCACTCGACCGCCTTAAACACCGCACCCTCAATCTTCCCGATCAGGACTTTCCGAATCTTTGGTGCACCCGGAACTGGGGTCAAACTCCGTGACCCACAGGATGGACACGCCGGTGGTATCTGGATTGACCTAGCGTGTCCGTAGGACTTGTTTTTCGATCCCTTCGGCCTGCCTCGTTTCTTTGCCATCAATGTCCCCTGAACCTCCTCCGCCTCCTCTGTGGAGTCGCCTCCTGCTCTCGGTGCGTTGATATCCCCGCCAACGACGCGGCCACCATGCTACCAACCAGGCAGTCCCACAGGTGGTTATCCTGGGTTGGTTTGTGGTGCCACTCATAAATAACGCGACCATCGTGCGACGTACGCCTCGGAACCTCCGACGCGATGTGGTCGGCGATCATCCTGTGCGACTGCGGACCACCTCGATATAAAGAGAGAGTCCCCCGTCCCCCGAGAGGAAGGGACAGTGCGTCGAGGGTTCGTTTCTTCCAGTAGTTAGTGTCGTAGACGCAGCCAACTAGCTGGTTACCTTTGGCTCGGGTAGGCACCCACTCGGGACCAGCCTGTGCACCGAGGGACTGCTGCCACTGTGAGATCGCCTTATGGGACGCCTTGATTCCGCGACCGTAGGATGGGGTGCACACTGGCGCGTGCGGTGATTGTCGAAGTGCTAGGTTTACTAGTGACGAGGTGCCTCCCCAGTTTGCGTCAACCATGCACCTTGCAACTCGGATCGTGGCACCGTCGTCTCGTCTGTACTCACGGCCGATTAACCTGGACAACAGTTCCTGGATTCCCTGATAGATGACCGCCTCGTCGTCGCCGACGTAGACCCGCTTTAGTGTTTTTCTGGCCGAGCTAAGTGTATAGTAGTCCCTCCCCTGGTCTGGCCACGATCCGTAGTCGATAACGTACCCGGTGAAGTTGGCGTCCCACGCTGACAACAACCAGTATAACAACGACCCCTGCACGTCGATCATGCAAGTTAACGCCTGGCAGTTCCCAGGGATCTCTAGACGCTTGAACCCTGACGTCTTCTCCTGGACTTGGTCTGGGGTGATCGCCTCTAGGTCCGACTCCTCTTGTTTGGGTGCATTTTGGCATTCAGCCCAGAATGCGTGTTCGTCTCGTATTTTCAGGTTCATCGCGTGTTGGATCCCTGACAGTTCGTTTGAGCGGTGCCGTTCTGGCCACGAAACGACGGCACCCTCGTCCATCTCCTGGCGGTTCTCCACGTAGAACTCGGTGGCTAGGCCGGTCTCACCATCGCTCCTCAGTTCGGTTTGAAGGATGTCGGTGTAGCGATCCCACAGGTCCATGTTTGTCGGGAAACTCTCCACCATCGCTGACCGCTCTCCCTGGAACTCGGGGTGCTTGTCGCGGTTTAGCAGTTGGTCGGCAAGGTCTCCCTCGTAGATAACTGTGCAGGGAACAACACAGGCGATCGGTTGCCCAGGACCGGCTAGATATGCGATGTCCCCAGCCATGGTTCGCTCACGGTTGTGGCTCTGGGACGGGGATCTTGCTGACTCGCGCGTCTGAGGATCGTCACAGATTGCAAGAGTTGGCCGCTGGATCACACCGTCTGGCCGAGTGAAGTTCAAACCGCGGATCTCCCCAGTCAGTCCAAACACGTCGATCCTTGCACCGCTGCCCAACGATATCTCTTCGTTGATCCAGGCGAGTGTGACCTGTTTCGCTTTCCACTCGACCAGGGTTGGTCGTCCACGATACTTCTGACCCTCGGCTCGCCTGGCACTGTTTTCTAAGTTGCGGATCGGGTAGCACTCGGCTGGGAAGTCGTCAAGGAGGAGGTCGTTCCTGGATAGCTGAACCTTTAGGTTCCTGAGCCGACGCTCTGCCGCAGCCTCCGACGCACCAACGAGCACCACGTAGGGTGACCGTCCGGTCAACATTGCCCAGAGAACCGCCCACTCACACATCGTAGTCTTGCCGCTACCCCTCGGCATAGCGAACGCGAACATCCCACCCTCCGTTACGGCACGCTGGATCTTCTCCGCGGCACTGTGGTGGTATTTTGACCATGGGAGTGTGTAGGCCGCTGGGAAGTATGTTTGACAAAACACCGCGTAACTCTCGACCGACTCCTGACGACGTATTGGGTCACGCACTGGAGGGAGTTTCCCGATTTCCTGCCCCGCGGAGACCAGCAGTGCCTGCCTCGTTCGTGCAGACTCCTTGTGTTTCACGTAGGTCTGGGTGGTCATGTGCCCGCGTCAACCTCTGGTTTTATGGAAACCCACCAGTTAAAGAAAGATTACCATGTCAGACGAATCTTCCGTCTGGTCAACAGCGTGGTGGCCCGATATAGTACCTGCCGTTATGGCATACGGGGTTTGAACGAGGACATCAGGCGTCCACAATCTTCAACGCTCCGTCCCCCTCAACCGCCGACCCGTCTGAGTACACAACAGTTGCCCTAACCCTGATTGAACCCGCGGATGCTCCAGTGATGTGTAGTTTAACTAGGCCCCTATCCAACCCTTGTTCGGCAGTGTCAAACGTAACCTCCGAGGTTGCACCCTCGACCGCGATCGAGGTGATCGACGAGACTATGGAACCTGCCGTTAGGTCTCGGCTGAAGTCAAACGCGAACAGAAGTGCCTCACCGACCTGTATCGACTTGCCAGGCCCGTCCGCCACTAAACCGGAGTCCTTACCCCGAACCAACGTCCATGTCCTGCTGGGTGGCACTGGCGTTTGGTTTGCTTGGGTTGATATCGGCATGTCATCCACTCCTTGGTTAGGCCGCGACTATCTTGAGCGAGCAGTCGCCCTCTATCGTCTGGCTGTCGTTTGTTACGACCTTGACTCTGATTGTGTATGTTCCAGCGGTTACCGCGACTATCGAGAACTTACAGAGAGACCCGTTGGTTGCCTGGTCTGCAGTATCGAACGTAACTCCGTCAGCGGTTCCGGTATCTATAGCGATTGACGAGACTGTCGATACCCAGTCGCCCCGCCCCAACTCCCTGTGGAAGTCTGCTGCGAACAACAAGTCTTCGCCAACTTGCATACCCACTGCCGGACCAGAAGACAGCAATCCACCATCAGGCCCACGCACAAGCACCCACACACGTGAGGATGGAACGAACACCTGTGATATCGTGGGGGTGCTTTGTGATTGTGCAAGTGATGCAGTTGTGAATCTGAACGTCCCCGATGAGTCTTCGAGTGTATCATCAAGCCTGTCCGTTACGACTTTTATTGCGGCCACCTCGGTGTCAACATAATCGTCAACTGCTGTGATCAATGATGGGATTGTGGCGTCTGTGTCCACCAGTATCAAATCGACAACTGTTTTGATTGCAGCCACTTCGGTGTCGATCAGATCATCGACGGTATCCACTTTTGTCTCGATGGACGTTGTATCTACTTCGATCCGGTCAACCACGGTGTCAATCGAACCCAGTTGAGTGTCGAGATTAGCTGACACAAGGCCCAGTGCTGACCGAGTCTCTGCCGCATCTAGGCTTCCACCCGCCGCTGCTGCCGTGTCCAGAATTAAATCAAGTCTGCCACCGTTGGCCCAATCGACTTGCAACTCATTGGTGTCGACCAGGATTGAATCTACTACCGTGTCAACAATGTCTTGCTTCGCCTCAGTCGCTAACAAACCATGTGCGGTATCCATTTCCGCTTTGGTCGGTGGATCGTATGCGACAAGCGCATCCGCACACTCACTCTGCACCTCAGTATCCCAGCTACTATTCCAGGGTATCGCAGATAAGTGATCGCCTGTCGCACCCGCTTCGGTCAGCCCCGCTCCAGCCGTGCCGATCTCTGCTGTATCGACTAAGATTGCATCCGCCACACCATCTACCACGTCGACCTTGCCCGAAATCGTCGACAGAGATCCGGGGATATTGTCAGATTGCAACTCGTTGGTGTCCGCAAGAATAGAATCCACGTTGGCGTCGATGATGTCCTGTTTTGCCTCGGTAGCTAGCAGGCCATGGGCAGTATCCATTTCCCCCTTCGTCGGCCCGTCATAATCTGACAGAGCCGTATCAACCTGCGAATTCACCTGGGCCGTAGATATATTATTCAAGGCAGAAATTAGTCCTGGCACGTCATCCGTTTGTAGCTCGTTGGTGTCTGCCAGAATTGAATCCACGCTAGAGTCAATCACATCCTGCTTCGCTTCGGTAGCTAGCAGGCCATGGGCAGTATCCATCTCGGCTTTTGTTGGGGCATCGTAATCCGACAATGCCGTATCCGCCTCGGCATTAACTTCCGCCTTCATGCCTGTAGACATGCCTCCCAAATCCGTTAGGCCTGCACCGGCTGCGCCGATCACTGCTGTATCGCCAAGAATAGAATCAACGATACCGTCTACCGTGTCAATCTTGCCGGAAATCGTTGACAAAGATCCGGGGATGTCGTCTGTCTGCAACTCTGCTGTGTCTGCCAGAATTGAATCTACCACCGTATCGATTGTTGACAACGTCGCAGGGAGTGTCGTCCCCGTGTCAACCAGAATCGCTGCCGTGTCGGTCTTGATCGCTGCCACCTCCGTGTCCAAAAGATCATCTACCGTGTCAATCTTGCCGGAAATCGTGGACAAGGTTCCGGGGATGTCGTCTGTCTGCAACTCACTTGTGTCAGCGAGAATTGAATCCACCACAGTGTCAATCGTTGACAACGTGGCCGGAAGACTCGTTCCAGTGTCTGTGAGGATCGCATCTATGTTAGCGTCGATTGTCGCGAGGCTACTCCACTCCGCGTCAGCCTTTATGGCGGACACGATGGCGAGCGGGGACGCATCACCAGCGACCCAGTCGGCTGCGATCAGGTCGGCGATCTCAGCGGAAGCACTCGCCGCGATCTC
>Ga0310120_10002524_pt1 | contig 13383 bp, 11 predicted proteins | sample CB27_AW_983_MG_FD_203506 | JGI IMG/M metagenome (GOLD analysis project Ga0310120, IMG submission 203506) | Marine microbial communities from Western Arctic Ocean, Canada - CB27_AW_983 | ecosystem: Environmental > Aquatic > Marine > Oceanic | place: Canada: Western Arctic Ocean | collected... | reverse complement strand
ACTCATGCACGGATTAGGCCCCCATACCATCTCGATCGACGGGACCGACACGACAGTTCGTCAACAACTTCAAGAAACTCATAGTGCAATTGAAGAAGCTAAGGCGGACATCTCCGGCCTTTGGGCTCTTCATCGTTTAATTGATCGCGGCGCTGTCAACAAGGCGCTTGAACGGTCAATCTCCACAACCTTTCTAGCATCGATATTTCGCTCGATCCGATTTGGAATCAATGAAGCGCACGGTCTTGGCGTGGCAATCCAGCTGAACACCTTCTTAGACAGTGGAGCAGTCACAGTTCAACCAAGTGGAATCTTCACCGTTAATCATGAACAAATCCGAACGACAGTGGAAGAACTGACACGCCGTTTGATGACGATTCAAGCCAACGGCGACTACGTGGCAGCGAACAACCTGATAGAAACTCTGGGTGTGGTGAGACCTGAAGTTCAAGATTTACTGAATCAACTCCAAAATATCCCGGTCGATATTGAGCCAAACTTTATGACTGCCGAAGCACTAATGGTTCAGTAGGAAATTGTCTTATGGAATTGAAATGTGCTCAGAACCTAATGATAAGGAGTCATACTGGATCAATGCACCAAATCTCCCTCGAGACGTTCCTCAAAAAGAACTTCACCACGGGCGAATAGTTCTTCCCTCGAAATTGTCCCTTTGTCAACATCGACTAGTAGAGATCGCTGCGCGACTTTCACCACTCCAAACACGCTTGGTAAATATGTTCTCATGGACGACATAAAAAAAAAGATGGAGCGGGTCCATTAGTTCGTATGACTCCCCTCTTCCCACTTCCGAATGTAGTTTTGTTTCCAGATGTGTTTCTTCCTCTTCATATTTTCGAAGACCGATATCGGATGATGGTAAAAGACGCATTATCAGAAAACCGAAGTATCGGTATTGTGTTGCTCCGTGAAAAGGACAGCCATCTGTCGAGAATTCCTACTGTTTACAACGTCGGCTGTTCAGGATTAATCACTCACTGCGAGCGGATGGCCAACGGTTGCTTCAACATCGTCCTCCGTGGCCAGCAAAGATTTCGAATACTTGAAGAAGACCATTCCAAACCCTACCGTCGGGCAATGGTCAAATATCTAACCGAGCCAATCCCAGGCGCCGAAGTTCTAAGACAAAAACGTGAACGTCTAGAGCAACTATTAATCAAACGTCTGACTTCGACGGAGTCTGCCACATGGATGGCTTCCCAAACGACTGATAAAAACTTTATCAACGCACTCTCGCAATATTTGGAACTGGAACCGGCTGAAAAACAAGCTCTACTTGAACGTCAAGGCTTAAAAGAGCGGTGCCAGTCGCTAATCGACCTACTTGAGATACATAACCTGACCGACCGGAACGGTTCATCGCAATCGCTCGTCCAATAAACCTACCGAGCAGCAGAATCGGCCTCCTCCATTGTGGGGAGGGATAAGGCAATAAAGCAGGCGCTAGTTTCTAAGGCGAATCGGTCACGGGTCAAGCCAAACGTTTTACAATTTCGTCCACAACTACCTTGCCGTGGAAACGCCCATTTTCAATAAACACTTCGCCTCGATTCGCGCCAGCAACAACGGCACCAGCTAGATATAGTCCAGAAACATTAGTCTCAAATGTCTCAGAATTATGTGAGGGAATGTTAGTGTCCGGATCAATCCGAATGCCGCAACTCCTGAGAAATTCTAGATTCGCCAGATACCCGGTAAGCAAAAACACACCGTCTGCCGGAAGTCTTTCTTGCACACCGTCGTGTTCAACGACCACTTCACTCGGTCGAATCTCAATCACGCGAGTATCAAACTTGGCCTTAATAGAACCTTCCTTGATTCGGTTCTCGATATCGGGGCGGACCCAATACTTTATGTTGGCGCCCAGTTCGGACCGGCGGTGTACTACCGTGACCCGAGCACCAGTCCGATACAACTCTAACGCCGCTTCGGCTGCTGAGTTTTTACCTCCAACGACCACAACGTCCTTTCGGTAAAACTCATGCGCTTCGGTGTAATAGTGTGATACATGTTGGAGATCTTCACCAGGAATTCCGAGAAGGTTAGGATGATCGTAACAACCTGTGGCAATCAACACGGTGTGCGATCTCCACGATGCCTTCCGCCCTTGAGAGTCACTAGTTTTCACCACGAATAACGTTTCACCATCGTCGCACTGCTCGACGGAGGTAACGGATTGTCCCAAGTCGACTGATATCTCACACGCATCTATAACCTTACGGTAATAGCGGAGTGCCTCGTCACGGGTTGGCTTGTCGCGAGGAGTAGAAAACGGAAGGTCTCCGATTTCAAGCAACTCCGGAGTCGTAAAAAACACCATCTGACTTGGAAAATTGAAAATGGAATTAACCAGAACACCTTTCTCAAAAACCTTGTATGCGAAGCCGGCACGCTCCGCTGAAATCGCGGCTGCCAACCCAGCCGGTCCCCCACCAACGACAATTAGATCTAATACCTTCATCCCGTCGTAATTACTCCCCCGTTTTGTGTTTTGTAAGACTAGCGAGGACGATACTCAATCATGGTATTACTCAGTACCGCCACGGGTCGGCCAAGTCCGCTAACAACATCTCGTCCATCGACTCGCATGACTTCAAGGTTTTGGCCAACAATAACCAGCTCATTAAGGTTTTCTGGAACAGCCAAGGACACTCTCTCAACGCCAATGGGTGCCACTGCCTTCAATCCACTAGCTTCGACATCGCCTAAGACTCGGTCAACAAGATCCGAAGCTTCACGGAATTCGCTGAGCACCACACCGCGTCCTATAATTTCACCCTCCATGGTCGCCATCGAGATGGCTGCCAAATACTGCGTATAGGCCCGTCCTTCTAGTTCTTCCAGCTGCGAGTAAGTGTGTCTATTGTGCAGGTTAAACGACAACGTTGATTCACCGAGACGCGGCGGCAAAACGACACGAATCCCAAGCTCGGGGTCCACCTGAATCAGCACGTCACAAAAAGGTACGTTAGTCGTAACCCCAATACCTAGGAACTCAGGACACAAAAGTTGTGCAGGTTCGCTCTGGGTGGTCTGTGCATCAGGTTGCGCCAGAAACACCCAGACAACAACCAGGCTTACACAAAAACATCGCAACACCAATCGCCGCATCAGACTTCTTCCACGTTCCCAGGCACAATACCGGGATTAAACATTGCTCTCATACCACCCCGCAGTTTCAATAATTCGAGAAACTCGGACCTAGTTCTCGCATCGTCCCGAAACGCACCAAGCATAGCGCTGGTCAACGCGAACGCATTCTGCTTCTCGACACCTCGCATCAGCATGCACAGATGGGTTCCTTCCATTACGACACCGACCCCAAGAGGGTTGAGCACTTCGGAGACGGTCTCAGCAATCTGGTTAGTTAGGCGCTCTTGTACCTGAAGGCGCCGACTAAACATTTCGACTAACCGAGGAATCTTACTCAGACCAATCACCCGGCCTCGCGGAAGGTACGCGACATGGCACTTTCCGAAGAAGGGCAAGAGATGGTGCTCGCATAGACTATAAAAATCAATATCCTTGACGATCACCATCTCACTGTAATCAACGGTAAAGATTGCCTCATTGACGACAGTCTTGACATCCATTTCATAACCACTGGTCAGAAACCCCATCGCCTTCGCTACACGCTCCGGCGTTCGCACAAGGCCCTCTCGTCTAGGATCCTCACCGATCTCATCTAGCATTACGTCGACAACTTCACGGATACGTTGATTGTTCATGAATAGATATAAAATCCCCGCCCACTCTTTCGTCCCAATCGTCCCGCAATTACCATTCGCTTTAAAAGTGGCGGGGGGGAGTAGCATGGATCGTGAAACTCATCATGCATAATCTGAGCTATGTAGTAGGTAGTGTCGAGACCGACAAAGTCCAGTAGTGCGAACGGTCCCATAGGATGCCCGCAACCCAATGTCATGCTTTTATCGATATCGTCAACTGTTCCCAAACCAGCTTCATACGTACGAATTGCATGTAATAGATACGGTATCAACAACCGGTTTACGATAAAACCTGGCTGATCGGGTGCGCTGACAGCAGTCTTCCCAATTGACTTAATGAACCCAATACCGGCCTGATATGTCTCGTCACCGGTAGTCAGACCTTTCACCACCTCAACCATGCTCATAACCGGAACTGGACTAAAGAAGTGCAAGCCCAGAAAACGATTCGGACGGGTCGTCGCTGACGCCATCTCAGTGATACATAGAGACGAAGTGTTCGACGCGAAGATAGCGTCACGGCGAACACAAGCATCCAGTGCGATTAGCACCTCACGTTTAACTTTCAGATCCTCAACGACGGCCTCTATAACCAGATCGCATTCTGATAGGTCTTCTAACTCAGTGGTTCCAGAAAGTGCCGCCATTGTCCGCTCTTGCGTTTCGCGACTCAGCTTCTTGCGCTTGACACCTCCCGCAAGGAATTTATCTATTCGGGCAAGTCCATGCTCAACGGTAGACTTGTCGATTTCGCAAACGGTTGTTGGATAACCCGCCTGAGCACAGACTTGAGCAATTCCAGATCCCATAAGTCCACACCCCACCACGCCGACAGTCCGAATTTTAAAACCGCTATTATCACTCGAGATCATGTCAATAACTCGCTCGCAACTAAGGCAATCCAGCGATCATAGCTCAAACAATCTTCGGTGCTGAAGTTGGTTCAGGTCTAAATGAAGGTCATAGGGAATGACTGGCAAACCGCCAGTAGAAATAATATATAACAATATCGCTGGATTAAATTGATCCGGCGCCGGCAAGTATCATCTTCAGCGTAGAAAGGCCCTGCTGTCGACTCCAGAATAATTAACATGTGCCGCATAGTCTCCGAGCAAGATTCGGTTGGCCTTTCCAAGCGTGCCATTAAAAATATAGGTCCACGCGGAAACGCCAACTTCTCCGGAACGTCTCACACAAATTCTCCGGCGAATATAAGTGCTCCCGGTTGGCGAATTTGGATAACATCCCTCAATTGCTTAGAGTTGTGGCAGCAAGAGTCCTACCTGACGCATTTCGTACAGCTCACCCGCCACAGTTCCTTGGCCAGCAACCATCCCTAGATAGGAACCGAGGTCATACAAGACACCCTGCACACTCCCCCAACCGGAGAACCTTAGGAACGACTCAATGTCTGAGCAGTGACGTAACCAAAAGTCACGTATGAGCGTGCCGTAAAAAAATGTACATAGCTTAAACGGTTAATGATTGTGCGATGTTGCGCTCAACAGTCAACTTGACAGCTTCAGGCAGGTCGAACAGCGATGTAGATAACTATTTTTCATTTATAACCCTTAGAAACTACCCTGCAGACCCAAAATAACTGCCTGCTCGCGCATGAATCCGATTACGTTGGCGATGTGCTCGTCTAGTGGCAACTTCATTTCTTCCGCGCCCCTCCGTAAATCGTCTCGACTGACAGCCCGAGCAAAAGCCTTGTCCTTCATTCGTTTCTTTACGGACCGAACTTCAAGGTCAAGGATGCTCTTACTTGGCCGCACCAGTGACGCGGCAGTCAGAAATCCGGCCATCTCATCACAAGCGAAGAGAGTGTGCTCTAAAGGTGTCTCACGAGAGACGCCGCTGTAATCGGCATGAGAAAGAATCGCACGTATTATATGCTCTGGATATCCCCGTTCTTTAAGAATCTCGCTACCTCTAAATGGATGGTTCTCAGGATCAGGCCACCGTTCATAGTCGAAGTCGTGAATAAGCCCCACGACGCCCCATTCTGGTTCATTTTCACCAAGCTTACGCGCGTAGCCTCGCAACGCCGCTTCAACCGCCAGTGCGTGCTTCTTGAGACTCTCGCCCGTCGTGTATTCCGTTAATAAAGTCCAAGCCTCGTCCCGTGTCGGAAACATCTCAAAGAACTCCCTTCCTTACGAACTGTGAGCGTCACACGGGAGACCAAAACTTCATCGTGTTTAGTTGGTTTAACTGGCCGAAGATATTCTTAAAAACATTTGTCACTTATTGCATACTAATCGCAGTCACATTCTACTTACAGAAACCGACGACAATTGATTCTCGGTGGCGGCTACTGCTGTGGCAACTGCCGCATCGCCTGTGACATTCGTAGTGGTCCGACACATATCAATGATTCGATCTACACCAAGAATGAGAGCAATCCCTTCTGTTGGAATCGCGATCGCCTCAAGAATGATTATCAACATGACGACTCCGGCACTAGGCACCGCAGCAGTTCCAATCGAAGCCAGTAGTGCCATCAGAACAATCGTCAGTTGAGCTCCAAGATCAAGTGAAATCCCTAGAGCTTGCGCAATAAACACCGCGGCAACAGCCTGATAAAGAGCGGTTCCGTCCATGTTAATGGTCGCTCCCAGCGGTAAGACAAATGAGGCAACCTCTTCCGAGACACCCAAATTATTCTGCACGTTCTTCATGGTAACAGGTAAGGTGGCGGCACTTGACGAGGTTGAAAACGCGACGAGCTGCGCTGGCACTACAGCAGAAAAAAACCGGCGCGCGCCAATCGGCGTAAACAGTTTCAACAGAATCGAATATGTAACCAACACATGTATGGCCATCCCCAGAAGCGCCGTGAAGGTATACAGGCCTAACGCGGCGAGCAACTGACCGACGTTAGAAGGATCGTCTCCAGCCACGCTTGTAACAGTGTCGGCAATGAGGGCGAACACGCCTAATGGCGCAAACACGATTACCAATTCGACGACCTTCACAACCACTGCATTAAGACTCTCAAAAAACTCAAGAAGCGGTTTCGCCTGTTCCTTGGGAACCATGATGAGCGCAACACCGACGAGCAGCGCTACGAACACTATATTGAGCATGTTTCGGTTGTCCGTCGCCGCACCGAGAAAGTTTTCAGGTACCAAGTCTACGAGTGGCTGTAGAGGGCGACGCTCACGCGCACCTTGGGCTACAACTTCTCTCTCGGCAACATCTGATTGATACGTCTCAGCAAGGCGCGTGCGCAGCGCTTCTGGTACGGTGTCACCTGGCCTCAAAGCATTGACAAGCGTCAGGCCGATCACGAGTGCAACAAGTGTGGTGCCGAGATAGATAGCAATAGTTTTCCCGCCAATCCGTGACAACTTATCTAGGTCTGATAGAGAAGCGACACCAGTGACAAGCGACGCCACCACCAACGGAACAGCAACAAGCAGGAGTAGTCGGAGAAAAATGGTCCCAAACGGAGCGATCCAGTTAGCCGTGAAATCCGTCCATCCAGCCACCGCGGCGATCACACCGTAAACTAGGCCGAATCCAAGTGACACTAGAATGCGCCAATGGGTCTTCTGATACCAGCTCATGGAAGTCAGTATAGTCGGGAGATCACAGAACAAGCTGACTTGGTAAAAAATAGATCTCAGACTAGCCGGCAACTCATTAATGGCGGCAGCTGACTAAAATATTTCTAGAGACGAGAAAGCATTAAGTCTAGGCGTTGCTGTGATACCGGCTCTCAGATTCCGAATCCCAGCAGCTCCAATCATGGCTGCATTGTCGGTTGACAGCGAAAGACTTGGGAGCAACACCGGAAGCCGAAAATGTTGACCACGCGCAATGGCATCGGCACGAAGACGTGTATTGGCTGATACGCCACCGGCGATTCCAACGCTACAGGCATCAAACCAGCGAGCCACATCAAAGGTCCGGTCGAGTAATGTCTCGACGACTACTCTCTGAAAGCTCGCGCACAAGTCCGCAATTTCTCCAGAAGGAAGATCTTCGACATGCAACAACGCTTTTCGGGAAGCCACATGTCGCTTCACTGCAGTCTTAAGGCCGCTGAAACTGAACTCTGCCCGGCCACCCATTCGACCCTCGAATCCAGCAGGCGCGACGACCGCTGGCCCCTCATTGCGGTCTGCATGAGTCATTCTCGGGAGGGGAAAAATCACCGCGTGGTCATCTCCATCAATTGAACAACGGTCGATCACTGGACCACCAGGATAATCAAGTCCGAGTAATGTTGCGACCTTGTCAAAAGCTTCTCCAGCCGCATCATCTCGTGTGCGGCCAACCAAGAGATATTTTCCAGCAACAGGAACATGGTAGAGACTGGTATGACCACCTGAGACAACGAGCACGATGGCAGGTAGTGGCATCATACCGTTTTCAACCACAAGTGATTCAATATGGCCCGCTAAGTGATGAACAGGAATTAAGGGAATATCAAGCGACGCGGCAATCCCCTTCGCGAACGCAACGCCCACAAGAAGCGAACCGATCAATCCTGGCCCCTGTGTCACCGCAATGGCATCGAACTCAGACCATCCAGTATTCGCATCACTCATTGCACGGTCGACAACCCCACAGATGTCCCGGACATGCTGCCGCGATGCCAACTCCGGAACGACGCCACCCCACTCGCGATGAACGTCGACCTGTGACGCGACCACATTTGACTCAATGCTCCATGGATGGTCGGACTTCCCAGTTTCCATCACTACCGCGGCAGCCGTCTCGTCACACGATGTTTCAATCGCCAGTACTTTCATGCCAAATCCGTCTCACCCAGATTCTTACAGGCGTCACGAAGACTCTCCACAAATGGGGGACGGCAAACACCCTTATCGGTAATAATGGCAGTTACCAACCGGTGCGGTGTCACATCGAAGGCAGGATTCCATACGCCGGACCCTTCAGGGGTCATCCGCCTGGACCCGATGTGTGTAACTTCACGTTCATCACGTTCCTCAATCGGAATCAGTGACCCATCTAGGGTTCCAAGATCAACGGTTGAGCACGGTGCGGCAACATAGAACGGTATATCATGCTCGTTGGCAAGCACGGCTACCGTGTATGTCCCAATCTTATTCGCAACATCACCATTCGCTGCAATTCTGTCTGCTCCCACCACGACTACGTTAACCCTTTCATCACGCATCAGCGAACCGGCCATCCCATCTGTAATTACAGTTGTTGTGATCCCATCTCTAAGAAGTTCCCACGCGGTTAGTCGAGCTCCTTGTAGGAAAGGACGGGTTTCATCGGCAAACACAGCCACCTGCTTTCCGTCTGCCACGGCACCGCGTACAACTCCCAATGCCGTGCCGTAACCACCAGTGGCGAGCGCGCCGGCGTTACAATGTGTCAACACATTAGCATCAAACGGCAATATGCCCGCTCCGTAACTTCCGATCAACATGCAGCTAGCCACATCCTCATCATGGATTTTCATGGCCTCGGTCAGCATAGTGGCGCGGAGCTCTTCAGGTGATTCTCCAGCCCTCACCATCAGAGAGAATCTTTCCTTCATCCGTTCAATCGCCCAAAATAAATTAACCGCTGTCGGTCGGGTCCGGGCTAATAGTTCGCATAATTTGTAGAACTCCGTCGCCAACTGAGTCGACCCCTTGGCCTTACTGCGAAACACGCCGAGCGCAAGCCCCATCGCGGCTGCAATTCCGATCGCGGGCGCTCCTCTGATTACCATTTGTCGAATCGCCTTCGCCACTTCATTCGCAGTTTTGCAACGAACATAAACTTCCTTAGTCGGAAGTTTGCGCTGATCAACCATGACAACGGTTCCATCCTGCCACTCGATAGTTGGAAGCATAAGGGGATAATATAAGGAGTCAGTCCCTAGAGTCAGGACAGCGTACGGGTCAGATCAAGACACTTGCAATGGCTGCATTAATAAGTGTCGCGAGAAATCCTGCCAACAACGCACGAGAACTGAGACGAGCCAAATCTGAGCGTCTGGTGGGAGCCATGCCACCAATACCTCCAAGAATCACACCAACCGAACCAAAATTGGCGAAACCAGTTAGGGCAAACGTCGCGATAATATGCGCCCGCGCACTCATGACCTCTTGATACTGATCATTGAGCCTTACATAAGCCACAAACTCGTTTGTGACCAGCTTCGTGCCCAAGAGATCGGACAGAATCGGAACATCGGCACCCGACACGCCTAGTAGAACAGAAACTGGAGAAAACAGTATGGCAAAAATTCCAGCTAGGCTCAGCCCAGAATTCCCAAGGCCAAGGAGATAGTCAACCATCGCCACAAGGGCCAAGAATGCAATGAGCATTGCCGCAACGTTGATTGCCAGACGCATCCCGTCAGTGGCACCACTGGCCACCGCATCAATTACATTTACATGCTCGGTCCCGACAATGATCTCGGCATCCCCTGCTGTCGCTGGCGCACCAAGTTCTGGTATCAAAATCTTGGACAAATACAAAGCACATGGCGCCGCCATCACGCTAGTCGTCAACATCGCCACCGGATCCGCTCCAAGAGCTAAATAAACGCCCAGCACACTGCCTGCGATTGTTGCCAACCCACCGGTCATCAGCGCAAGTAATTCCGATTCCGTCATAGTTGGCACGAAAGGTTTGACAATGAGTGGTGCCTCCGTCTGCCCTACAAAAACATTAGCAGCTGCAGAAAGAGTCTCAGCTCCGCTAGTCCGCATAAGTGGCATCATCACCCGCGCCATCGCCCGAACTGCCATAGGCAGGACACCCAAGTAATACAACACCGTCGATACGGACGAGACGAATACGATTATCGGTAACGCAGTGAATGCCAAGACAAAGCCGTTCGGAAATACGCTACCCATTTCATCTTGGCTTGCAAGGACACCAAATACAAAGCTCGACCCAACATCCGTGAAGGCCAGGAACTGCGTTACCACCGCCGCGGCACCAGCAAACAAGGCATATCCAGGTCGAAAATCGCCAACCTCAAACCTCAGAATTAAAATTGCAAACACAACCTGCAGAGCCAAACCCCACCCCACAGTTTTCCAGTTAATCGCGCGAATATTAGACGAGCACGCCACAACAATACCGATAAAACAGATAATCCCGATCACAGCACGAAATCGCCCAGGAAGGGCTTCCTGGAAGACAAATACAGTTGCCGCGAGTCCGACCACCACACTAGTGACAACTACGCGAAGACGTGTGGCGTCAGACATATTTATTGAATCTCCACTCAGGATTTACGACAACTGCGGCCATGTTTCAAACCCCTTAATTCACTAGACGATATACTGACTGGGATAGATAGATGCCTATTCGAACGCTTACTCTCGGAATCATACTAGCCGTTGTGACTGCGGGGTTGGCATTCCCCTTACTAGCGAAACAACCACGTGACACCCCTTCTCCAGAAGAGTTTTTTGGTTTCCGTATGGGAACCGACCAGCGGCTGGCACATTGGGACGACATGGTCAATTACTACGAGGCCATTGCTAAATCATCTAACAGGATGCTCGTTGAAGAACTAGGAAAGACGACCATGGGAGAACCCTATCTCCTATTGACCATCTCAACACCAGAAACTATCCGTGACTTACCACGCTACAAAGCTATGCAACGCCAGCTGGTTAATCCAAAACAGACCAGCCCCGAACTCGCCGAGACGATTGCGCAGACAGGAAAAGCCGTCGTTCTAGTCGGCGCGAACGTACACGCCACTGAAATCGGCACGAGCCAGATGATGAATGACATCGTGTATCAGTTGGCTATCGAAGAGTCACCATGGGTGAATCACATCCTTGAGAATACTATTGTGCTGTTAATCCCTTCACAAAACCCTGATGGACAGCGCATGGTGGTTGACTGGTATCGACGCAACTTAGGCACTTCTTACGAAGGCTCACCTCTGCCAACCCTGTACCATAAGTACGCTGGACACGATAACAACCGTGACAGCTACATGCTGACGCAAGTCGAAACACAGCACCTGAATCGTGTGCTCTATCACGACTGGTTTCCAGAGGTCTATCTCGACACTCATCAAATGGGGAGTGGCTACGCTAGGATCTTTGTTCCACCTTTCAAGAATCCACCTAATCCCAACGTCGATCCTCTTGTTTGGAGCCAGGTAAATCTATTCGGACAGGCCATGGCCTCAAAGCTACAGGCTGCCGACAAAACTGGGGTAATCTGGGGAGAATTGTACAGCGGCTATTGGCAAGGTGCGAACAACACTAATCCCTGGTGGCACAACATGGTGGCGCTCCTTACTGAGGTAGCCAGTTCGAGATTAGCAAGCTCGATCGAACAGCGTCAGGCGACGGCATCCGTTTCGGGTTCGTCTACATCTGCAGTCCTCGACTCACGCCGCGCTCAACAAACGATTCTTGCCGCACCTTCAGACACTCAGTACAGGATGAACTATCCAAGACCTTGGAATGGAGGAACTTGGACTTTCGCCGACGTGGTCGAATACATCACCATCTCCACTCAGGGACTTCTTGAAAGTGTGGCAAATAATCGAATCACTCTGAAGCGCAATTTCTACGCGATGAACTCTCGGACAGTAGAACGGTTTACCACAGGCGATCCGTTCGCTTTTTTGATTCTCCGTGATCAACATGACCCAGCTGCTGTGACCAAACTTGTCCAACTACTTCAGGCCGAAGCTGCAGAAGTTCATATCGCTAAAACTGCGTTCATTGCCGACGGAAGAACCTACCCGTCAGGAACTTACGTGGTCCGCCTCGATCAATCATTTGGACGTTGGATAAAGGACATACTCGAACCACAAGTCTATCCGGACATCCGTTGGCCAGACCCAGCCGGCGCTATAGACAAACCCTATGACATCACTGCCTGGTCTCTCGGCATGCTGATGGGAGTAGAAACCATCCAGATTAAAAACCCCTTCGACGCCTCGCTCACTTTGCTGGACGAAGAGGCCACGCAATCACCCGGTTCGGTAATTGGCAACGGAGATACTTATCTACTGTCACACAGATCAAATCAAAGTTTTGTCGCACTCAATCGACTGCTGGCACAGGGTGCAACGGTTAGTTGGGCACGTGATTCGTTCGAGTTGGACGGTCAAGTACATCCAATTGGCGTGATGCTCGTAGAAAACATCGAACGCCATATCGTGGATCAAATTGCAGCAGACCTACATCTAGACTTGGTTGCCACAGAACTCTTACTTCCCGCCGACGTAACCTCAATACCAATCGGTCAACCCAAGTTAGCCGTCTACGAACCCTGGGGCGGCAACATAGATGCCGGTTGGACGCGGTGGGTCCTTGAACAACACGAGTTCCCCTACACGCTCCTTCGTAGCGCCGACATCCAAAACCCGAAACTACGGGATGAGTTTGACGTCATCATTCTTCCAGATGCTTCAACCATCGACCTTCTTAGAGGTTTGCGATCCCGAAATGTTCGACCTGAGTACCGTGGAGGGATCGGAATCCAAGGGATACAAACTCTTCGTCGGTTCGTATCTCAAGGGGGCACTCTAATCACACTTGGAAACAGCGTTTCGTTCGCTATACAGCATTTGTCTGCTCCCTTACTCAACGTTATCGAAGACCAGAGTTCTGACACATTTTATGCTCCCGGAACCATCTTGCGCGCAACAGTAGACACGACCCACCCC
>Ga0310120_10002521_pt1 | contig 13386 bp, 10 predicted proteins | sample CB27_AW_983_MG_FD_203506 | JGI IMG/M metagenome (GOLD analysis project Ga0310120, IMG submission 203506) | Marine microbial communities from Western Arctic Ocean, Canada - CB27_AW_983 | ecosystem: Environmental > Aquatic > Marine > Oceanic | place: Canada: Western Arctic Ocean | collected... | reverse complement strand
CGTCTCGGGCCAGGGCCTGCTGGATCACCTCGATTTGCCGCAGTGCCTGGATCAACCGGTAGTAGGAGGACTTGGTTTCCGCGGTCACCGTCAGGATCTGCCCGCGCAGTTCGGCTCGACGAATGGCGTTATCGTATTCGGCGTCGAGAATCGTCCGGCGAGCGACGTAGACGCGCCCTCCTCTCAACAGGGGCTGCCGAATTTCAATGCCGAGCCCCCCGAGTTCGCTGACGCTTTCCAGATTGCCCGAGACTCCTCCGGGCGCGAGATTTTCGTTGAACTCGTTCTTGAACTCCCGCCCATAGCCGACGCCCACGGAAACGCTGCCGCCGGTCGGCACCTCCTGACGGATCATCGCCTGGGCTTTCTGGTTCTCGGTAAACTCGTCCGGGCGTGCGGGCGCCGAATGCGCACGCTTGGTCTCCGACGCCTGGCCTTCAACGGCAAGGACCGGGTAGAATTTTGAGCGCGCGCCCCGGACATCGAATTCGCTGCCCTCCACGCCCAAAGCCACCACCTGAAGCCCCAGGTTGTTTTCGAGGGAAACCCGCACGGCTTCTTCGAGGGTCAGCGCCCGGCGCTCTCGGATCGCCGGCGCGCCGACGTCGTCGCTCGCATCGAGGATCTCGCGGACGGCATTGAGATCGAGTTCGGCGATGGAACCCACCTGAATCCCGTCCTCGGCAAGGGGGTCGGCCCCGGCATTCGGCGCAAGCAGGCAAACCAGCGCCCCAAGGACGCAAACACGCGCTGCTCGGCTGGCACCCCGACTCCGCATCTCCCCCCCGTCTCCTTGCCCTTCGCCCCGAACGGCGGCCCTGTCTTCGGCGGATCGGCGGCCAGGGCTTCGCCCCGGCATTGCCGGGCGCAAACTACCACAGAATTTCCCGATGCTTTGACTCAGCCCGAACACCGGGTCAGCAACCCCGAAAGCCCTGAAGAACCTCGCGCGCCTGGTCGGCCATCTCCTGGGCAATCGCCGCCACCGGACGCTCCTCGCGCACAAAACACACGCCTTGGCCCACGGCTTCGGTCATCAAATCCGAGCGCCGGGCGTCGTTTGCCCCTTGGAGATAGCGCGAGGTCAGAAGCATCTGGTAGGGACTCTGGAGCAGTTGGGGCGCTTCTTCGCCGTCCCATACATCGGTCCAGGGACAGCGCAGCACCCGCATGGTCTTGCCCGAGATGGATGCGCTGCGCGTGGTCTCGGCGCCATCCGCCGCCAGAATTCGTTCCTTCACGATGGGGTCCAAATCCGACTCCTGGCTCGCGAGCCAGGCGGTCCCTGTCCAGACTCCGGCGGCCCCCAGGCAAAGCGAGGCGGCCAGGTGCCGCCCCGTGGTAATCCCGCCGGCGGCGATCACCGGAACGTCGGGGAGCCTTGCGGCGATCTCGGGGACGATGGAGAAAGTGCCCACGCCCCCGGTATGGCCGGCAGCGTCATAGCCCTGGGCCACCACCATATCGGCCCCCCGCTCCACCTGGGCCAGGGCCTGACGGGTCGCCCCCACCAGGGCGATCATCTTGATTCCCCGGGCCTTGGCTTCGTCGAAGAGGAAATCCGGCGCGCCCAGACCCGTGGCGATCACAGGCACGCCCTCGTCGAGAACCATCTCGATCTGGGCTCGGGCGATCTTCTTGTTGTTCCCCCCCCATTTGCGCAGCACGACTTCGTTGGTGGGTGCGGGCACCTCGAAGCGCGCTTCGATTGCTTCGGCGAAAGCCAGATGCGTCTGGGGGATCTCCGCATAAATTTCTTCGGGGGTCGCATCCCGGGGAGCGCGCGCCGGCAGCACCAGATCAATGCCGAAACCCGAACCCACCTGCTCGCGAACCCAGCGGATGTCCCGCTCTATCTCCTCCATGCTGCGAAGGGCTTCGCCCAGCACGGCGAAGCACCCGGCCCGAGTGGCGGCCACCGCGACTTCCCGGCAGTGGGTAAAGCACACGATGGGAAATTTCATTCCCAGGCTGTCGCAGAGCCGGGTATGTAGCGGGTCGGGAGCCATCGTCATTTCCTCGTACGCCCGGGCCGGAACACCCACGGGCGCAGGGCTGAACATACCCTCTCCCCCAGCGGCGGGCCTGCCACGCCCCTCCTAGACATGTATTCTCCCGGATCCCTGCGCCGCCTCGCGCGCAAAACCTTTGGAAAGGGCGCCATGGCCCCCTGGACCTTCTTCGCGGTTTCCCTCTTCGGAGCGCTGCTCACCTTGAATGCCTACGTGGCCCAACGCCGGACGGGCCCCCTGGTCATCCCCGGTTTCATGCTCGGCTGGCTGGTGGGCGAACTTCCCCTGCACGTCCTCGGACTTCAGTTGATTGGCACCGTCGTCTTCGTGGCCAACGGAGCCCTGGCCAGCGCACCCGGACTCTGGGGTCTGGGCCTTTCCCTCGTCTCCTGGGTCGCCCTTGCGCGGCTGGTCTCCGCGTCCAAAAAAGCCGCCCCCATTCTCGAGGCGAGCCTGGTGGCTGGCCTGGGTGCGGACTACCGAAGCGCGATCACCGCGGAACTCAACGACGGCCTCGACCGGGTGCCGCCGCCCCCCGGCCTCGCCCTCAATCCGTTTCGGCTCAATCGCCCGGACGTGATCCGGCACAGCGATATCCCCTACGTGCCCGGCGGCGGCAAGCGCAACCAACTCGATGTCTACGCGCCGCGCGCAGGCGTGGAAAACGCGCCTGTGCTCCTACAGATTCACGGCGGGGGTTGGACGATTGGGAACAAGCACGAACAGGCGCTGCCCCTGATGAACTACATGGCAGCCCAGGGCTGGGTCTGCGTTGCGGCGAATTATCGGCTTAGCCCGAAGAACACCTTTCCCGACCACTTGGTGGACGCCAAGCGCGCTATCGCCTGGATCCGTCAGGAGATCGCGGGCTACGGAGGCAATCCCGACTTCATCGCCGTCACGGGCGGTTCGGCCGGGGGACATCTGTCGGCCATGGTCGGTCTGACGGCCAACGATCCCGAATACCAGCCGGGTTTCGAGGAAGTGGACACCCGGGTCCAGGCCGCCGTGCCTTTCTATGGCGTCTATGACTTTTCCAACCACTTCGGCCTTCACCCCGCCGACACGATCCAAGGTTGGGTGGGCAAGTCGGTGCTCAAGCGGGATCCCGCCACGGAGCTCCCCGATTTCAAACGCGCGTCGCCCATGCATCGCCTTCACGCCGAAGCGCCGCCCTTTTTCGTGATCCACGGCACCAACGACAGCCTGGCCTGCATCGAGGACGCACGCCATTTCGCCCAATCCCTGACCCGGGTTTCGAACAACCCGGTCGCCTATGGGGAATTGCCCGGCACCCAGCACGCCTTCGAGGTCTTCCACTCGATCCGCTCCAGCGCCGCGGTCGTCGCCACCGGCCGCTTCCTCAACTGGAGCCTCTCCCGGGAACTGCAAAAGAATGCGGACGGCGCCTGACCGCCTTCAGGCGTCGAGGTGATAGAGCTCCGCCACATTGTCGTGGAGGATCCAGTCTCGCTGGTCCTGGTTCAATCCGCCGACCATGTTCCCCAGTACTTCCTGAGACCAGGGCCAGGTCGAGTCGCTGTGGGGAAAATCGTTGGCCCACATCACCCGTTTCAGCAGGCGATCGTCGGCGTGTTCGGTCGCTGAAAAGTCATCCTGATAGGTGACATAGATATTTTCATAGAAGTACTCGCTCGGCGGCCGGGTGATCGCGCCGGTTTCCATCCAGAAACGATGCCGATGATAGGCATGGTCCATGCGGTAGGTGAAATGGGGCACCCAGCCCGCGTCGGCTTCGACGCACACCACCTTCAGCTTGGGATTGCGTTCAAAGACCGCGCCAAAACACAACATGCCCATGATGTCCTGATTGCCCCGAATCAGTTGCATGAAGGAATTGATCCGGGGGCCGCGGCCTTTTCGGCTACTCCCGAGATCATCGGCTTTGCTTGTCAGAATATGAAAGCTAACGGGAAGTTCGAGGTCGATGGCGGCCTGCCAGAACGGGTCGTAACAGGGGTGATCGTAATCCTCCACGTGGGCTTCCCCGGGAAGCATCACCCCCTTGAAACCCTGGGCCTTGATGGCTTCGAGTTCGCGAATGCCTTCCTCGATGGTTCGCACCGCCGCTTGGCCCACACCGATCAGACGCTGGGGATCCCGTTCGCAGAACCCCGCCAGCCAACGGTTGTAGGCGGCGAAGCAGGCCACCTTGAAATCGATATCCGGATGCAGACAGAGCACCATGCCGATGCTCGGGTAGATGACTTCGCCGCCGATCCCGTCGCGATCCTGGGCCACCAGGCGTTCGGCCGAATCCCATCCGCCGGGCTCGAGATCCTCCAGCTTCAACTTGAAATTCTGGATGTCCTCGGGCGCACGCCCAGCCGCATTGACAAGCATCAGAGGAATCGGCATGGGGAAATCGGGGATTTTAAAACTCGGCCCCAGGCCCTCGTGGTTGATGAGAACCGGGCGATTGTCTTTGTACTTCGGGTCGATGTCCTCGTACGCCTCAGCGGGTTCGCATACGTGCGAGTCCGATGAGATGATTCGTTTATCCGTGAAGGGTGGGGCCGTGCCCGAAATCTCTTCAGTCATGCGATGAAGCCTCCCTGGAGAGCCATGCCCCCTTGAAGCCAAGGCTATCGGAGAAGTCTCGGGCTTGCCTCGGGACAAAAACCAGCCACAGCCTCGGACCAGCCACAGCCTCGGAAGCCCCGCGCGCGCCGGGCCACGTTTGGCGTCCCTTGGCCGCACTGAGCGAAGCAATCCCGGGCTCAGCCCGGCGCCCGGCCCGCCTCGAGCACGGGGTATTGCCGATCCGGCGCGTCGCAACGGGTTCGGGCGGCCGAGCCGTCCCCCGGCGGAACGACCTCGGCCCCATCCGGGGCGAACTGGACGATATACGCCTTGCGCTCCCGGTCCGCAGTCAGGTTCGGACCCGTCATGTGGGGCGTGAGCGAGGAGAAGACCGCGATGCTGCCGGCACGCAACGGGACGGGCACCCCTTCCCCGGGTGGTGAGGTAAAGCACTCGAAGCCAAGATCCGTGGGGCGGTGCAAGAGGGTGCCCCCTCGATGAACCCCGGGTGCCACCACGGGGCAACCATTTTCTTCATCGGCGTCGGTGAGCGCCACCCAGCAGGTCAGGTATTGCTGGGGCTCGACGTAGGTGTAGCCGTTGTCTTGGTGCCAGGGAAAGCGCTCGGCCGAACGCGGTTTTTTATAAACCGTCTGGTCCCAGTACAAGCGCACATCGGGTCCGAGCAGATCAAAGGCCAGGTTTTGAAAAATCGAATCTCGGGTAAATGCCCGGGCGGCCGGGGAGCGCAGAATGGGATGTACGTTGAAGGTGATCTCATCGGCTCGGGCGATAAACGCCCGGCCCCCCAATTGCTCACGCAGGATTTTCTCGAATTGCGCTTCCAGGGGGTCGAGTTCCGCCAGTAAACCTTCGATGAGGGCCGAATCGAAGGCGTCTTCCATTCGAAAGTACCCGTCGCGATCGTAGGCCTGGGCCTGGTCTTCGCTGATCAACCGAAACGGACCCGTATGATCCTGCCAAACGAAGTCCTTGTTCAGCGCGTGATTCTCCATGGCCGGTCCTTCCCGCTCTCTCGTCAGTGGCCGAGCATACCCCGTCGCGCCCCCGGACTCGGGGGATCGGGTGCAATCGCTCAGCGAACCCCTTCGGATCCGACTTCGTTGCGCAGGGGCTCGCCCAGCAGATAGGCGCGCAGATTTTCGATAAAAATGCGGCTGGCTCGGACCTGGTTGCCCGGACTGGTCCCCGAACTGTGGGGCGTGATCAGTACGTTGGGCATGGCCCAGAGCGGACTCTCTTCGGGAAGGGGTTCCTGACGAAAAACATCCAGCCCAGCGCCGGCCAGCCGACCCGAGCGAAGGGAACCAATCAACGCGTCCTCATCCACCACCTCGCCCCGGGCCACGTTGACGAAGAGGGCGCCGGGCTTGAGCCGAGCGAAGGCCGCTTCATCCATAAGGTTCCGGGTGGCCTCGGTCAGGGGCACCGCCACCACCAGGGCATCCAGTTCGGGAAGCAACCCGGGCAACTCGGCCATGGCCAGGGTATCCCAGGGCTCGTCCCCCCTTGGCGTCCGCCGAAAGCCCGTGACTCCCATTCCCAACGCCGCTCCCAGTCGGGCCACGGCCTCGCCAATGGGTCCGAGACCCACGACACCCAGGCGCAGCCCCTGAAGGTCGCGCACGGATCGCGGGTTCCAGTGGCGATTGCGCTGGTCCTCCAGCCACCCGGGCAGGTCCCGGCTCAGGGCCAGGAGGTAAAGAATCGCGGTTTGGGCAATGGGTTCGGCCTGGGCCCCGGATGACGTGGTGAGCCGCACCCCACGCTCGATCAACGTTCGGAAAAAGGCATCGTCCACCCCGGCACTGAAGGTGTGCATCCAGCGGAGATTCTCGGACTTGAGCGCCGCAACGGCGAATTCCCGGGAACGCTCGGGAAAAACGTCCCCGGAGAAGTAGAGCACCTCGATGCTGGAATAATCGGGCTCGGAAGCGCCGGGGGAGCTGACTACACGGGTGAAGCCCGGCGCCGCCGCATCCAGAGCCGCGCCCCAACTGGCCTCCATGCCGTCGCTCAAAAAGAGGGTTCCCCGCATCGGGTCAGTATGGCGAGTTGCGGATGCCGGCGCCCGGCCCGAGCCATCTGGACGAATCGACCGAATCGGCGAGACTCTGGCGAGGACTTTTCTCTCGCTCAAGGAGCCGCGACATGCAATCGCGAGTTCGACGCGCTTCGGCCCGCTCAATCCCGGGGTTGGTCATGGCCCTGGTGCTCTCACCCCTGGGCCTCTCACCCCTGGCGAGCGCCGAGGAACGGGTGGGCTCCGGTGACGGGAGCCAAACACAGAAGGCACCGGCACGAACATCGGCACCGGTACTCGCACCAGTACTCCCACCAGTACTCCCACCGACACGAGCACCCGTACTCCCGCCGACACCGACGCAATCCGCGATGCAGAGCCTTTTCGAGGGCGCCGCGCGCCTGCTGCCCATGGCCATGGACGAAGCCGCATGGTCGGATCCCGACCGGCGAATCGGAATCCAGGCGGACCTGGATCGCCTGGCCGAGGCCGGTGCTCTCCTGCAAGAGCACGCGGTCACCCGCGATCTCGGTTTTCGTGCCCTGAGTCGCTCTCTCGCCCTGGACATCACAGGCGTCCGGGAACTCTACGCCCAGCCCGATTTCGAGGGATCCCGCAGCGCCATGATCGAGGTCACCAATACCTGCGCGGCCTGCCATGCAAGGCTGCCGGGCAGCCCCACCTCCTCCTCGCCCCAGTTTCCCCAAGCGGTGATGAACGGCCTCTCCCTCCATGAACAGAACCAAGTCTGGGTGGCCACCCGGAACTTCGACCGGGCAATGGCGGTCTGGGAGGCCGCCTTCGCCGACGAAATGCAGGCCCCCGGCCACCTCGACATGGAGGGCTACTTGCTGGACTACATGACCATCGGACTCCGGGTCCGGCAGAACTCAGCCCGGGTGCGAAGCACCTTGGCGAGCTTCGCCCGGCGGCCGGACATGCCGATCTACCTGGGCCGGCACCTCGCCCGCTGGGACTTGGCCCTGGCCGCCATCGAGACCGATCTGACCAGCGCCGCCGTCCTGCCTCGGGCGCGGGCGCTCGCTGCAGCCGAAGATGTCCCCCGCCCTGCCCTGCTGGGCAGAGAGCAAACCGTCTACGACCTCGCCGCCTCGAGCCTGTTGTTTCGCTTCATCGAGGCGGGCGAAGGGACCCCCGAGCAACTCTCCGAAGCCTACTACCTACTCGGGGTCGTCGAGGCGCGCAGCGTGGACTCCTACTGGCTGCCCCAGGCCGAGTCCCACCTGGAGGCGGCGATTCGCCTCGCCCCGGCTTCGCCGTCCGCCGCCGCCGCCTACGCGTTGCTCGAGGAATACGTGGTGGTGGGTTTTGGCGGAGCCAACGGAGACGGTCTCCCCGACGATGCCTGGGAAAAATTGCGCGAACTCGCCCAGCGCATCGAAGAGAGTCCGCCGCCATCCCCCGCCGAGAACACCCCGGCCCCCTGATTCGCCCCGGGGAAGCGGTTTTGACACGAACCCCCGAGCCGCGCAAACTGCCCCCATGTCGGACAGCCACGAACTCACCCAACTCGAACCCGGAACGCCGATTCTCTTCGGCGGCAACCGACTCCTGCGCGTCCCCGAGGCCATCGCCCAGAGCTTTCAGCCCGGGGACTCGGTGGTCGTCGTGGAGTCCACCGAGGAAATCCTGCTGATCCCCGCCCGGGAGAGGCAGATCGCCGAAGCCGCGGTGCAGACCGCCCAGTCGGCATTTGTCACCCTCGCCGCCGCGTCCGACGAAGCCATCTCTAATTTCTACCTCGCCTTCGCCGAGCGGCTGGCCGACGACGCCGTCTGGTCGCGCATCCAGCGGGTCAACGCCGAGGACGTGGCCGCCGCCAAGGCCCGGGGCCGGTCCACCACCCGGCTCGTGGCCAACGAAAAATTGCGTGACGACATGATCGAAGGACTGCGCGGCTGGATCGGCGCCAAGAGCCGCCGGGGCCAGGTACTCGAAACCGTTCAGCGGGAGGGCTGGCGCACCGAACTCGTCGGCGCCGCCTTGGGGGTCGTGGCCTTTGTCTTCGAGGGGCGCCCCAACGTACTGGCCGACGCCACCGGGGTCTTACGCGGCGGCAACACCGTGGTCTTCCGAATTGGCAGCGACGCACTGGCCACCGCCCGGGCCATCATGAAGGACGCTCTGGCGCCCGCCTTGGCGGAAGCCGGGCTGCCCGAGGGCTGCGTTGCCCTGGTGGACAGCAGCACCCACGCTGCGGGCTGGGCGCTCTTTGGCGATCGCCGGCTCGCCCTGGCCGTCGCCCGGGGCTCGGGCCAAGCCGTGGCCACACTCGGTGCCCTCGCCCAGCAGGCGGGGGTTGCGGTCAGCCTGCATGGCACCGGCGGCGCCTGGATGATGGCCTCGGCCTCGACCCGGGCCGAACCCTTTGCCGATGCGGTGGTTCGCTCCCTGGACCGAAAGGTCTGCAACACCCTGAATACCTGCTGCATTCCCCGGTCCCGGGCCGAGGAGTTGGTGCCCGTGCTGCTCAGCTCCCTGGAACGCGCAGGAAAGGCCTTGAACCAGACCTACAAAGTCCATGTGGTGGAGCGCGACCGCGCAGCCCTGCCCGCGGAACTTTTCGAACGCGAAGTCAGCGTCCGACGCGCCGAGGGTGACGTGCGCGAGTTCCAGGCCGAAACCCTGGACGAGGCCGAACTCGGCAAGGAATGGGAATGGGAACAGACCCCCGAGATCAGCCTGGCCCTGGTGGACGATCTCGACGAGGCCGTGGCTCTCTGCAATCGCTACAGCCCGCATTTCTTGGCCTGCCTGATTAGCGAGGATGCGGGTGAGCAGAAGCATTTCTACGAAACCATCGACGCCCCCTTCATCGGAGATGGGCACACGCGCTGGGTCGACGGACAGGTCGCCCTGGATCGCCCCGAACTCGGGCTTTCCAACTGGCAGTCCGGGCGACTCTTCGGGCGCGGCGGGATCCTCAGCGGGGACACGGTCTACACCGTGCGCACCCGGGCAGTGGGCACCCACGCCAAGGCCTAGTCCCTGCGAACGTCCCGCCCGATTCAGAGCGGGGGCACCGTTTCTTCCCCCGAGTGCGACCGCACCCAGGCATCGACTCGCTCCCACTCGGTATCGAGCCACGCCTTGCGGCCGGCCACGTCCCGGGGAATCAATTCGGCCGGGACCCGCCAACAGCCCACCCGCAAGAGCGCACCGTGGGCCGCCCCGGAGATGAGATCCCCCAGGCGCGTCAACCGCTCGGTGCCCGTGTGCGCGCAGATCACCACGTCTGCCCCGGGGTCGGTTTCTATCAACCCGAGCACCCCGCCCCACCGCATCGGCAGCACCGAAACGAGCCGGCGAGCCGCCGCCAGGCGTTCGAGATCTCCCCGGGCTTCGAGACCCGCTCGGATTTTCGCCTGACGCTCATAGGTAAAGCGCGTGCCCTCGGGAAACAGCAGCACGCCGTCCCGGGGGCCGAGCCCCTCCGCCAGTTTCTTCACCCGGGCGATTTCCGGCCCCGCGTCCGACGAACCCCGACGCACGAATGCGTTGGGGAGACGATCCCCCACGATGTCCAGGCAGGGGCTGATTCGGAGTTCGCGCTTGAGCACGTAGCGCAACTGCAGGCCAAAGGGACGGACCGCCACCAATTCCGGGAGCAGGGCATCGACCACCGACGCGTGGCGCATCAGCAGAAGCACCCGACCCCGGGCCAGGGCCTCGCCCCCCTCCACCTGCAGACGAATCCCCAACAGGCGTTGGGCGCCGGCGAAGAGCGCTCCCACCCAAAAGCTCTGCAGCGAGTAATGGCGCCGAAGCCAGATCTCGCGGCTGCCGCGGGGCCGCAGCCAAATCAGCAGCGCCAAAAGCAGGCCGGTGCACTCGCACGCCATCAGCCAAGTCAGGTAGAGAAAGCAGCGCAAGGCGGGGAAGGATCCGCTTTGGAAAACACCCCAGAGGGCCAGCACCGGTAGCCAAAGCGGAGCGCTGCCCAGCAGCAGAACCAGGGCCAGGTGAACGCCACTTACCGTGGCCAAGCGACGCAGGTACTTGCCCGGGTCCGGGGCCCGCAGTCCCGTCTCGCCGACCCCGCGCTGCTCCGCCCCGGGAAGTGTCAAGCGACCGAGTAACCGCCGTCGACATTGAGGGTCTGACCCGTCAGGAAAGACGCATCGCCACTGGCGAGAAAGAGGATTGCAGGCGCCACGTCTTCGGGCGTTCCCCATCGGCCCATGGGGGTTCGATCGATCTGGGGCTTCTCCAGCGCCTCGATCCCCTTCATGGCGGCCGTCATATTGCTTTCGATCAGACCCGGAGCCACGGCGTTGACCCGCACGCCATCCGCTGCCCACGCCACGGCGAGGTTCAAGGTCATCTGGACGATGCCCGCCTTGGCGGCGCCGTATCCCGGAACGATGGGAACCGCGATAAAGGAGGACATGGAGGCGAGGTTGATCACGTTTCCGCCGCCTCGCTGGGGGCTGGCGATGAGCATTTCCTTGCACGCCACGGACATTCGAAAGGCGCCAAAGAGATTGATCGCCACGCTCTCTTCAAAGACGTCGGGTTCCCATTCGTTTCGGCCGCCGGGCAGACTCGCCCCGGCATTGTTGATGAGCACATCCAGGCGGCCCAGGCTTCCCGTTACCCGTTCTATATCCGCGGGGTTCTTGACTTGGAGCGGGTGGTACTCATACCCCGACAGGTCGTGATCGTATTCATCCGCGGAGGCCCGTGTGCCGGTAATCACGACATCGGCCCCCGCCGCACGAAAGCCCGCCGCAATCCCCGCGCCGATCCCGTTGGACCCACCGGTCACCAGTACCCGGCTCCCCGAAAAATCAAAACGGCAAGCTGCATCGCCCATGGAATTCTCCTCTTTCTGCCCGGGGTCGCCGGCGCTTCGGTTTCAGTGCGCTTCCTCGCGGATCGGGAAGCGGTCGAAGTAGAAGGCGAAGCGCTCGCGCAAAGCCCCGGCGTCCAAGCCCAAGTCGCCCTTCAGGTCGTAGACGATGCGTCCGTGCTTGCCCCGGGGATTCGCCGTCATGAAATGATCCAACTCTGAACGCGCCTCGGGGGTCATGGCCAGACCCGCCAGGTCATAGATGCGGCCCACGGTGCCCACGTCGTCGGCCATGAACTCATGGAAGAGAACATCCAGGCTCCGCTCCCCAGGAACGCTGTCCCGGTCCCGCACGCAGGCACGCAACAGGGTCTCCACCCGGTCGGCCCAGTATTCTGCGACGGCCTTGGGATCCGCGCGCTTGCGACGAACCCTGTCCCCATAGGCGAGCATGGTGGCCGCGGACGCCACCACCGAAATCGGGTCACGATGGGTGAGCACCACCGTCGCGTCGGGAAAGGTCGCGCGCAGGGGGCCGAGTTGTTCGAGGTGTTGGGGGGACTTGAGAATCCAGCGCTGAGGGCCTCGCATCCACTGCAGGGCCTGGAGCACGCGCTTCATGTAGGCGTAGTGCGGGGTCTGATCCTGGGCGAGATAATAATCTCTCCACCGGGGAACCGTGGCGGTCCACTCGAGGAGGTAGGAAGAAAAATCCAGCCCCTGGAGTTCGATCTCCTCGTGGATATGACCTGGCGCCATATCGTGCATGTTCTTGAGCAGGGGCATCATGGCGAGTTGTTGGGCGTAGCCCTCCTCGCACCGTGCCAGACGGGGGTCCTGACCACCCTCCCCCGGCGCCTCGCCGGGATCGGGCACCGGCTCCAAGCTTTCCCAGTAGGGGAGCGAGCGCAGTCGCGAGTCCGCGGCGATCAAGTTCAGAAGATGGGTCGTTCCCGAACGCGGCAGGCCGCCAATGATGATGGGCTCACGGATTTCCACGTCGAGGATCTCGGGGTGTCGTTTCAGGAGGTCCTCGAAGCGCAAGCGGTTGGCCGCGTAGCGGACCAGATCACGGTAGACCCCGATGCGCCCCACGGCGCCGAGTCCTTCGTCCTCGTTCACGCTTTCCAATTGCACCACGAGCCGAGTGCGAAAATCCGGGTCACCAAAATCCGAGAGCCCGGTGCGCTCCACCGCTTCGCCCAGGATTGTTTCCTCGCTGAGATCCACCGGAAGCTGCTCGGCCCCGTCCCGGGCCCCCTTCTGGATGGGCGTCAGTACGGGCTCGGCCAGATCCGTGATGTGGAGTTCGCTTTCGCTCACTGCCCTGGCCCCTCGCTCGCGGCCAAGCGCGCTTCGAGGCTGGCGATCTCTTTGCGAAGCCAGGCGCTGAGCCAAAAGTTTTCGCTCTCGGCATCGAGTTGGCGATGGGCGGCCAGCCCCACTTCCAGGGCCGCAGAATTGGCGGGGTCGCCCCCCAGGGCTACCTCAACCAGGTGAATCGCGTCCTGAGGCTCACCCGCCGCCAAGCGTTCCGCCGCTCGCGCTGCTACGGCGTCGCTCCCCCCGGCAAGTTCCGCAAGATCCGCGTGGACGCTCTCCGCCGGCACTCCATAGAGTTCGGTCGTGGATCGGTGATGAAAGAAGCCGGCATAATTTTCCCAGATCGCCCGAACGTCCCAAGCCACTTTCCCGTAGCCCTGCCCCACCTCGAGGTGCGGAGGAAGCACGATCTCCCGCATCAAAGTGTGAACGTCCTTGCCCTCGTTCATTCCTTTGACGGTCTCATCATGCACGAAGAGCGTGGCGTCGCGAAGACGCTCGAGTTCCCTGCGAATCACGGCCCGGCCGACCAACGGATCGTGATGGCCCACCAGGAGGACCTCCGCGTCGAGAGCCAGCACCTTCTCCAGGGACTCAACAAAGCCGAGCGCCTCCCGATAACGGTCACCCCGGATGGTCACCAGATTGGG
>Ga0310120_10002520_pt1 | contig 13393 bp, 5 predicted proteins | sample CB27_AW_983_MG_FD_203506 | JGI IMG/M metagenome (GOLD analysis project Ga0310120, IMG submission 203506) | Marine microbial communities from Western Arctic Ocean, Canada - CB27_AW_983 | ecosystem: Environmental > Aquatic > Marine > Oceanic | place: Canada: Western Arctic Ocean | collected... | reverse complement strand
TTATCCTCGCGGCTTTCGATCCGGATCGCCGTGTCGAAACTTTGGAGGGTGGAGGTCAATAACTCGTTGTCGCGGGCGTCGCCGAAACCGTCACCTGTGATAACGACTCCATCACCACTCCCGGTGAAGGTGCTGTCAATTAGTCGGTTGTTATCGCCATCGTCAATCAAGACGCCCGTCGTGGCGCTGTTGATTGTCACGTTTTGGAAGAGATTGGCGTCCGAGTCCAACAGTTTAACGGTTGCCGCCGCGCCGCGCTGAACCGCACCACCACCTCCGCTGCCGTCGGTGACCGTCAGACTATGGAACCAATGATCGTGGGAACTCTGAAACGACAGGCTGCCCAGGGAACTGCCAGCCAAGGAACCCACGAACGTGGCTCCGCTGTCGTCTGAAGTGAAGAAAGCTGGGGAAGCGTAGGCGCCTGTTTCGAAGACGACCAGGTCGGTCGGGCCAAGTTGGTAACTGTCCAACACACCTTGTAAGGTGGCTTTGGGGTGACTGGGAGAGAGGCCGTCCTCGGCATCGTTCCCAGCCTCCCAGGTGTAAAAACTCGTCGATTTGTCATGGGCGCCGAGGGTGCTCACGTAGAGGACACGGGTGTCGCTCGTCTTGCCTGGTTCGACCAGTAACTTATAGTTGTTGAGCTGGCCGCTGCCGGTGACGCGGGCAAAGTACGTCCCGGGCGGAAGATTCTTTAGCCGCACCACTTCGCCGTCTTGATCGGTCTGTCCCGAGCCAAGCAGTTGGTTCTGTGAATCGTAGATTTCCAGGTCGATATTGCCGCGCGCGTTGCTGTGTCGCACATTCACATCGATATCATCATCTTCGAGGATTTCGAATTCGTACCAATCTTCATCGCTCGGCGTCTCCAAGCTCATTCCTTCCACGTGCAAACCCGGTCCGATTCCGATATTCGTGGCCGTCAGGCGGTTGCCGTTGTTATGAAATCGATCTGGAAAGCAGTCGCTATCAGAAAGTTCGAAGTCGACGAGCGTGATGGGCGGCGAACGAAAGTCATGTCGAATCGCACTGAGAAACTCGATGAAGGCGAATACCTCTAGGAAGACTTCGCCGTGCAGGTCGAAGGTACAGGTCAACCCGTGTTCGATGTTGTCGACGATTTCATCAAAGTGGACACGTCCGTCGTTGTTTGGATCGACCAGGTCGGCTCCGAGCTCTAAGGTCAAGCCGCCACCCGCGCCAGCAGAAACGACCCACACGCTGACGTCGACGGCGGCATCCAGCCGTCCGAAGAGGGCTGCTTCCACGACATCTTCGCCGGTGCCGTCTGGATTCTCGCGATCGCTGATGAAGAATCCCGAGAAGATGTCGAGCACGTCCCTCGTCTCTTCATAGATCTCCCAACCACGAGTATCGAAACCGAATGCCAAATCCAACCTCGCACCGACGGCGCCGGTGAAGGAGGGGAATATCGGATAAGGTGGAATGATCGGGCCGATCCGGATGACGGGAAACGGTACTTCGAATACCAATTCCGGCATATCGTAGAGCAGTAGGTCTACGGTTTGGCCCATCAGCAGGCGGAATACCGAACTGGGATCTTGGATCAGGGGCACAAAATTGCCCATGTCGTTCATCGCATCGAAGAAGTCTTTTGACTCTTCATCCGCCATCTCCAATTCCATCTCCGTGTCAACCGTTTGCGTGACGTTGGGCGTGACGTCCTCCAAGTCGTCTTCTTCCTTGAGCTCGGTTCCCAACAGATCAAAGCTGCCGAGCGGAATGAAGAGATCGTCTTCCACGCTGGGAATGCTGTTGATCACGTTGGCGAGGTCCGCTGTCGCTTTGATGAAGTCGGTGACGAACTCGTAGCCAAACGCGGTGGCGATTTTCTTCGCCAGGTCCAAGGGCGTCACCTCCTGGCCAAAACTGGCAAACAGTTCGATCGGCGTGGTCAGGAATGTAATGATTGGGTCTAGCGGCTCGGTGACCTGTTGGATCGCGACCAGGACTTCGCCGGCGAAGTCAGTGATAAATTCGCCAACATTCAACTGGACATTGTCAAAACTTGCCGTCGGTGTACCGCCGGTGAGGTCGTCATCGGTTGTGGCGAACGGCCACGCCGCGTTCAATTCAGCGGAAATGGAAGGAAATCGGGAGTCGCCTTGAGCACTTAAGATCAAATCCAGATTGATATTCGCAGTCCCTTCGAGGCTGGCATCGAAAATCTGTTCAAAGCTGAAATTGCCGATGACAATCTCATCAAAGGTCAACTTGTCGTCGTCCAGAGGAAAGTTGGGAAGGTCAAACGGATCCACGAGATCCACGGTGAGTCCGGCGAGGAATTCACTGGGGAATCGGCCATCTTGATCGACGTCGACGCCCTGATTGTTGGGATTGGAGTCCGCGTCTTCGTCACTGGCGTTAATCTTCAGGAATGCCAATCGCCCCTCGGCCTATAAGTCCGGGATGCGAGCTTCCAATCCCACCGTGAGCTCGTTTGACTTGGAAGTGTCGAAGTAAACACCGTTGATCCGGTCAATGCCTATGCCGATGGCCCACTCGAAGGCCAAGCCCTATTCGATATTGCCGTCGAGCTCCAGGCCAAGTGCGTCCAGGCCAATGTCGAATTGGATTTCCTCATCCAGCAGCCCCAACTCTTTTTTCAACACGAAGTCAAACTGGAAAGAGTCATCGTCCTCGCCGTCATTGTCAAAGTCAGCCAACGTGACGGTGACGTCGTCCGTCGTTACCGTGCCGCTTCCATTGGCGTCTTTCAGCAGATTCAAACCGGCGGGCCCCAACCCGTCAAACAGTGCTTGTCTCAGGACCTCCGGTGTTTGATTGTTGGCTTCTTGAAAACGGTCTCGTACTTCCTGTAAAAACCCAATGCGCACTTCCTCAATAAATCCTGCCGCTTTCTCAAAATCATTGCCCAGGAACGGCAGCTCGACACCAAACACTTCACCGTTGAAGGCATCACGCACGACTGTCATCACAAAGTCGACTGTATCAAGTATGCTGCCCAAATTGTTGAGCATGTCAAAGTCGTCGTTTTCTTCCTCTAACTCTTCTTCGGGAAATTCAAGAGTTGTTGAATTGCCGATGTCCGCCAAGTCAGTCACCGTCAATTCGATGTTACCCTTGAACTGCGATGCGGTCGGAAAGAACATGGGGAGTGTTGCTTTGACCTGTCCGTTAAAAGAGAGATCGATGTCGCCGAGGTCCAGCTCGTCAAAGAAGATCTTTCCATTGGTTGTCATTGGGTCGCCGTCCGTCAAGGCAGCCGTGAGCGTCACCGAGTCTCCGGCGGTGGCTGGATTCCCATCGCCATCGACAGCGAAAGTTCCGTCTTTGATGAAGAGGCCAAACGTATTCCAGGCGGCCGTAAAGTCGATATCCGTGCCCAAGGCGAGTGCCGCCAACTCAAGACCGGTCGTTTCGTATAGGAATGCACGTGGGTTCTCGACATCGGAAATGTCAATGCCAAAGTCCAATTCGAATGCCACGCCCGCGCTGGCATGTAGTTCCGCGGAGCCCATCAAATCGATGATGTTGTTGAGCTGTGGGCCCAGGTCGAAATTGATCGGCACGTCCGTGGAGATGGAGTCGGCCAAGGTGACGTCAAATCGTATGACGTCTCCGTTCTCCGCGGAAGAAATGTCCAGAAGTGAGTCGGGCAAATTCAGCGCCGTCTCCAGCTTGCCTTCCAGTTCGTTGAGCGTTCCGTTTGGATCGGCGCTGAAATTCCCGATGAGTGTGAGAAATTCGGACGCATAGTCAAAAACCTCGCCAACCGTTTTGTTTAAGCCAGGGATGACCTGGTCGTAAAGCGAGAAGCTCTGCATGTCGGCGAGAAAAATTCCGAGTTGTGCCAACGAATCGACGATCTGCTGATCGGTCACGTTCTCGAAATTCAGCAGATCGTCAAAGTTGTTGAATTCGATGGTCGGCTGGCCAGTGAAAAAATCGTTCCACTCGATGGTGACGTCGGGGTCACCGGTAATCGGAATCGCCAGAATTTGACCCTCGATCGGCAGGAGGGCGTCCAAGGACCCAGTGAAATTCGGTCCGTCAATGACCTGACTGATGTCGGTGGCCACGGCTGAAAAGAGTTCATCGAGATAGACCCGTCCGCCGATGGTTTGCGTACCTGGGTCTTGAACGTCAAGACTGGCCGTAAAATCCACCGATGCCGTGCCGTCCACGATGCTCACCTGGACATAGCCGAAGTCAGCGGTCGCGTCGACGTCCAAGGCCTCGAGAGCCGCAGTGGCTGAAACCGATGCGTCCTCAATGAAGAGATCGTCAAAACCAGCGTCAAAACCGAACTGCGTGGAGTCAAATCCCAGCTCCGTGACGGCTGGGTCATTTGCGTCCGCGCCGAATACCAACGCGACGACTGGACCCACATGGGTCGTGGTCAGAGTTAACCGAGTGTTGTCGTTGAGGTCGCGGGCCGCTACAACATCGCCACCCAAAGTGGTCGCCGCGATCGCCACATTGATGTCGATGACCAGATCATCCAGGCTGGCGTTACCGGTGGTAGCTGATTGAGGAAGGGTGACGTTAACGGGAAGCCCACCACCGGCGGACACTGAAAAGTGTGCATCGGCACTCAGCTGACCGTTGGCCGGCGCGGCGATCGGAGCAACGACTGAAGCGCTAAATCGACCGAGGTCCAATCCAAATGTCAACTCCAACTGCGTCGTCACGTCAAAATTGACTAGTCCCGTCGACTGTAGTTCCACCACTGGGTCGAGATCCAGCGCCAGATCGAACGGTAGCGAGAAGACGTCAAAGGTGTGATCTACCAAGACGTGATACGAAAGCTCCTTCGACGTGTCATCGTATTGCGCGTTGATCGTGCCCGGAGGTAGCCCCAGTACACTTTCCAGGGTCGAGGCCAGACTCTGGACACTGTCGAACTTGGGAGCACCTTCCAGCGGTGAGCCGACTCCGTTGAGCAAGTCGCCTAGTAAACCATCGGAGAAAGCACCACCCAGATTCAGCACATCTCCCAATGTTGTTCCCGCGGCCAATTGGATGTCCGCATCGAGGGCTGACGAGCCGCCCAGTTGATTCAACCACTCACCGACCTGGCCGAGCAAACCCATCACGCTCGTGGCATCGATATTCGTAAACGGCATCAGTTCGTCAAAACCGCTATACGAGATGTCCACTGGTTCAAACGGGTTTGTGGAGTTAAAGCTAACCGATGGCGAAAGCGAGGGCGTGAATCCTCCAAAACTGCCCACGTTGAGTGTTAGATTGCCGCTGGCAGACCCGGATGGTGTGAGTGTGACGAGTTGGTCCAGGTTGGTGTTGGGCCAGTTCCGCAAGCGTGATATTTCCTCGTGCGTCGCTGTCGGGATTCGTCAGATCGACATCGAGGTCGGCCAATAGCGACATGGATCCACTGGCTGAAGCGTCAAAGAATCCCGCGTTGATATCGACGGACACCAATCCGGCCGCATTGGCGGTCGCCGTGGCACCCATGTCGTTGACACGTAGGAAGAAGGCGTCGGCCGGTGCCAACCCCGAATCAAGGTCCATCCCGAAAGAGATGTCAAAGTTGAGATCAATGTCCAATTGGACTGTCGTAGCGCCATCGAAGATGATGCCGCGGGCATTTCCCTCTGGTCCGAGACCCAAATTGCTGGCAACCGTGCGGTTCGCGCCAAAGACGAGGTCGAAGACCAATTCACTGCCGCCGGCAAATGTATCCTTGCCGCCGGTCACATCATTTCCATCCACATCGACGACGAGATTCCCGAACGTTCCACTGAGGCCCCCGAGAGTTGTGACCAGCTCATCGGTCGTAGGGGTTGGATCGTTGTCGAAGTAGTCAATGATGGGTTGGACCAACCCAGTATCGAGGGCTTCGCTTAGATCCAGCGACGTTCCCAAGGCCTGGCCCGCGACCGGCATCAGGGCGGCGGCCAGATCGTGCGTTTCCAGGTCGTCAGCCCATTGCACGAGGCCGTCCAGGCCATCAAGGATGACGTCCTTTTGAGACTGAGATATGGCCGAGTTGGTCGTGCTCAGAACGATGCGAGGTTCCAACGGCTCAATTCGCATGCGACGACGTGTGGGCGGCTGCCGGCTCGAGCGGCGACGGGTTGCTCGGCTTATCTGGCCATTTTGAACTGTGTGAAGACGGTTGAAACGGTGTGTTAGCCCCACGACGATTCTCCTTTGGTTAAACCGCTTCGTTGGACAACGTTCGTGGTCCGGAACGACGGTCGCGGCTGCGTCGAGAGTATTGCCGAGTCAAAACTGCCAATTCGGTTGTTCGGAGACGGTCAAATAACGAGAACGAATAAGACTTAACGTCGTCGCCACGGATTGCAGCCCGTTGCAACGGCGATAGCAACACAAGGTTCGGCCAGCAAGAACGGGTCCGCCGTGGGTGCAAATCGATTGGGGGCCTATAAATGATCATACCAGCATCGCATCGCATCGCGATTGGAATTAAAAGACGTTAAAAACGGCTTTGGCTGGTCTGTCCGCGCGTCGCGTGGAGAGTGGAATTCAGCTGTCACCGGGCGTTTGTACGCGGTTTGGCTCACCGGACCCATTCCGCTCGCCCTCGGTCAGGCGGATTCCCTACCGTTGGTCAAGGTGAAGAGCAACGATTCAGTTAGCGATCGGAATCACAAAGTTTGGAATTTCGTTTCTTTTCGAGAGAGTCGCGTTTTTGTTCGATCGTGCGCGTCGAATCGGGCACTCGGAAGATTGAAGGGTCAGTCGGCGTCTCGCGGCGGCCAAATATCTCTCAGATCAGCGGAACACTCATGACGAATTCCCCCCTCAGTGAGGATTTCGTCAGTACTGGCTTCAATCTCGTCCCTCTTGAAGACGAGTGTTTCGTAGCGGCCCGCAAACTCGAAACGGACGAACGGATCATCCATTTCCGACAAGACCTCGGCCAGTTGCCGTAGATTCACCACCGGCTGCCCGTTGATGTGCGTGACGACGCCGGCCGGAGGGACTTGGTAACCTTTAGCGACCTTGTGTGGGAGCAGGCCACTGGGAACGACGACCAGTTCCTCACCCGGGATATCGGGCTTGTCTCGCAGACGGCTTAGCAAGGGACTGCCGCCACCCATTAGAATTCCGAGACCCGACCGCGACGACATCAACTGGCCGATGTACTCCTGCGAGGCGACTGAAAGAACCAGCGGGCCATAGATGAAATAGCGTGGATAGGCACCTCGTAGCGGTGGAATCAATCTGTTACGCCGAAGTAGGACAGGCGTGTCGATGTTTTCCGATTTTCCATCGCGCCAAATCGTGAGCGCGATCTGACTCTGTTCGACTGACTTGGGAATCCAATACTGAAAGCTCAGGCGCAGCGATTCATCCATCCTCACGTCACCGAGATCATCGACGTTCATGCCGTCGATTGCCGTGATGACATCACCAGGTTTCAACGGGGTCGGTTCAGAGAACCAATCCAGTTGTTGCACCAAGACACCGCTCTGATCGCTTGGCAATCGCAGCCATTCCCGCAGGGCCCCATTTTCCGTGGACTGATACTGGCCAAACAACTTTGGCTTTCCATCGTATTGCCCATCCTTGATGTCGTCGAGGAACATCTGGATCTCACCGGATGAAATCAGGTATCCGGTGTTCTCAGCACTCGGTATGCCGCTAAATACCAATCCGATGATTTCATCTTGCGAAAGCGCCGGTCCACCACTGTTACCTTGATTCAATGCGGCATCGACCTGAATGCGAATGCCGGCGCCGTCCTGGTACAGCTTGGCATACTCCACTCGTGAAACGATTCCTTCGGTCACGGACAGGTCACTTCCGCCGATCGGATAGCCGTAAACGTTGACCTTATCCTTGACGCGCGCCATGGACGAGGATATTGCCAGCGGCGCACGATCCTCAAACAGCGATGGATCATCGACCGTCAGCAGAGCCAGGTCGACATCCGACGCGATCGTCTGCACGGAAGCCGCTAGCTTCTCGGTACTTTGATAAGGCTGTACGTATATCTGGCTGCCATACTGGACCACGTGAGCGTTCGTCAGCACTCGGTTTCCATCGATGATGACTCCAGTGCCGCTGGCCTTGCTTGGCGCGAGCTTCGTCCACGGCTGGAGAGTATTGGGACGCCGGTGGGTCACCGTGATTTTAACCACGGCGTTTCTGGGAGAATCCGCGGATGCCATGCCGACCAAGGCAAGGACAACACATACGCAACGGCTCAGACACTTGATGGCGCCGCCACGGCGAGAAAGGCTATAGGGTCCTCGAGTTGAACCTGCTTGGCGAGCGACGCTGAATTGACACATCGGCTACTTTCAAGATCTCGATAAACGGAGCGGAATGCGAAACGCCAATGAGCGCGCTGGCTTGACCAGACCAGCATAAACGAAACATCGCGTCAGAGCCACGCCGTGTCGAGCCACGCCGTGTCGAGCCACGCCGTGTGGAGTGGATGTCGTCGATCTGCCCTCCGCATCGATCACACGTTCCGATGTCTATTCCCGTGAATAATAGGTACCAACGGCAAGAGAGGAGTGAGTCACAGGGCAGCCGACAAAGGATCAGGCGTTGCAGCCGAGGATTTCGGCTGATCGGCATCGGCGGGAGTCAATCCTGCTCGTTCATAGGACACTTCGGCTCATGTTTTAGAACTCCGCACTCCCCTACTTGCATGGATCAATCAATTTTTATACAAACGTATATGCATATATATTTATACATCAATCACGCTTCAATTAAGGAGGATTTGCCATGACATTGCTCACAACATGCGACGGACCTTCGACGGAAGAGGAATTGCTAGATGTGATCGGTCGCTACTGGGGATATGACGAGTTGCGTTCTTTGCAGGAAGAGGCCATGTTATCGGTACTGGGAAATCGAGATTCGCTGGTCGTTTTTCCGACGGGCGGTGGTAAATCGCTCTGTTTCCAGGCTCCGGCACTATGTCGCGACGGTCTCGCCGTGGTCGTCTCCCCGCTCATTTCGTTGATGAAGGACCAAGTCGATGGGCTGATCGCTTGCGGCGTACCAGCGGCCTGTCTGAACAGCGCCACGACGGTCGATGAGCGGCTTCGAGTGCAGGCGGAGATACAATCCGGAAAATTGAAGCTGTTGTATCTGGCGCCGGAACGACTTTTGACCGGACAGACGCTGGAATTCCTTGAGACCTCGAATGTGTCCCTGTTTGCGATCGACGAGGCCCATTGTGTGAGCCAGTGGGGGCATGACTTTCGACCCGAGTATCGCGGACTAGCGGTGCTGAGGGATCGATTTCCAGGAGTCGGAGTTCATGCCTATACCGCGACCGCGACAGAGCAAGTGCGGGCAGATATCATTGCGCAGCTGCGTTTGGACAATCCGACGGTGTTAGTCAGCGGATTTGACAGGCCCAATCTCATGTATCGTGTCGTCGCGCGTCGCGGCAATGGGCTGGGGCAGATGGCTTCGGTGTTGGAACAACACAAAGGGGAGTCCGGAATCATCTATTGCATCAGCCGCAAGGACGTTGAGAGTAAATCAACGGAGTTGAATGAGCTGGGTTTCAAGACACGTCCCTATCATGCGGGGATGGAGGAGGCGATTCGACGGGAGAATCAAGAAGCGTTCCTGCGTGAGGAGATCGACGTCATCGTGGCGACAGTGGCTTTTGGGATGGGCATCGACAAATCGAATGTGCGTTACGTGATTCATGCCTCGATGCCCAAGTCGTTGGAAGGGTACCAACAGGAGAGCGGGCGCGCCGGACGTGACGGCTTGGAGGCGGAGTGTTGGTTGTTCTACCGTGGGAGCGACTTCGGTCGCTGGCAGCGGTTGATCGAACAATCCGAATCTCGTGACGCGCGTGACGCGGGGCTCAAGTCATTGCGGGGCGTTGACGCCTTTTGCGAGTCGATGACATGCCGACACAAGTCGCTGGTCGAGTTCTTCGGCCAAAGTTGGCAAAAAAGTAGCTGCGGCGCGTGCGATATCTGTCTTGGGCAACAGGAGTTGGTTCCGGATGCGTTGATCATTGGCCAAAAGACATTGTCGTGCGTCCTACGTGTCGGACAGCGGTTTGGAGGGGGCTATGTGTCGATGGTGCTCCTTGGTTCGCGCGACCGACGCATTCTGGACTATGGGCATGACCAGCTCAGTACGCACGGGCTGTTGGCCGCCGAAAATCTCCGATCGATTCGCGGTTGGATCGAACAGTTGGTCCAATTGGGATTTCTGCGAAAAGAAGGGGAGTACAACGTTCTGCATGTCACCCAGAGCGGCCAGGCGTTGTTGCGCGGCGAGGTCACTCCGCAATTGGTGCGATCCATTGGCACGGCGTCTGATCCAACGACCCCCGCGGACACTTGGGAGGGGGTGGATCGCCAGCTGTTTGGACTGTTGCGTCAACTTCGCGGCCAAAAGGCGATTCAGCGGGAGGTGCCAGCCTACGCGATCTTTAACGATGCGTCGTTGCGTGACATGGCGCGGCGCCGGCCGTCGACATTGGCAGCCTTCCAGGGCGTCCATGGCGTGGGCTCGCGGAAACTGGACGAATTCGGGAACGAGTTTCTTTCGCTAATCCACTCGCACTGTTTGTCCGCGGGATTGACGATGGATGTCGAATAATTCCCGCTGTCGACGTCGAGCATGATATTGCCCGGCAAGGCCGCCACGCTTGCAAACGGATTTTTTACGCTGCGATCCCATTTTTTGTGTGCGACAATAAATTCGTGCCACTGGCCGATCAAGCCTTTGGTATGAATTGGCGAGAGTTCAAGATCGGGTTAAGCCTTTGAATCAAAACGGACTTTACGCCGAACAACGCCTTACCCTGCTCGCAGATGACGTGTACGCTCCGGGGTCGAAGTTCTTGCCATGCATCGAGCTGATGCAATTCATCGATGCGCCCGTTGATATTGAGGGTTTCGCCTACATATAGACAGACTCCACCCTGTCCATTCACTACGTAGACGGCTGAGACGGGTAACAACTTGGGCCGTTCAGACCTTATCGGACACGCTTCAGGCAAGTCGTTGACTAACCATTGGACATGGGCGCGAGCCAAACGCCGAACAACTCGAGTACGATTGCGGATGGCCAATGCGGCCCATCGAAATTGGAACGATGAACCTTCGGCGGACGTAAAACGGGCGGCTTCAAAGTCAAACGCGGTTGCCAATTCAGGATTACAGAAGATCGACTCGATCGTCATGTCAAAATCGATCGACAGACGATGCATGGCGATTTCGCTGGCATGACGAAACACGTCCATCTCTGAAGAATTCAAATGGTGAATCCCCTTCTTTCCAGACACTGGTAACTGGCCCCGTTTGCGGAGGCGAAGCATGGACTGGTTCCACAGCGTCGGGGTGCCCGGGGTGTCGCGGTCCTGACACGCGGTGACAAAGGCCGCATTGATCTTAGGGTGTGCCAGAGCGTAGTCAACGGAGTGCGGGGCGACCGATTCAGCGAATGCGGCAATCACATGCTCATCGACTTCTTTGCGAACCTCCTGCTGACGATTCGCGCGGTTTGAATGCCGTTTTGAATCCATTTTTTTCGATCGCAGCCCCAATTGTCGTCCTTGGGACGTCGATGGGGCGGTGCTCAATGGATCTTCAGCGCCGTCAAGTGGATCTCCGGAATGGGTCTCGCCGAGCCTAGAACGAATATGTTTGATGTATTCCTTGGACAGCTCAATGCCCAGCGGAGTGCGCCCTAGTTTCTTGGCAACGACCAAGGAGGTGCCACTGCCAGCGAATGGGTCAAACACAATGTTGCCTGGATTCGACGACGAGCGAACGATTCTGCCGAGAAGCTGTTCGGGCATTTGGCAACCGTGAAACCGTTCTCTCTCCTTAAACGTTCCTGCCACGCGAGGAAAGTACCACGTGTCGTGTTGCGCGGGAAATCCGCCGGGAATATCCTGGGGACGAAGAATCCACGTGTTGTCCGGTAGACGTCCGTCGGAATTGGCGCGGTTGTCACCATAGACCAACTGTCGCGCCGATGGGACTCGGACGGCCGGATTGACCAGATTGAATGTGAAATTCTTGGGGTCCTTGAGAAAGTAGAACAGATGAGTGTGCGACCGGCTAAAGACTCGCTTGCAATTCACACCGAATGTGTAGTACCAAATGACCCAACTACGTGTGGTAAACCCGATCTCTTGCGTAAGCACCTTCAATTCGGCGGCATATTCGTCCCCAATCGCCAGCCAAAAAGTGCCGCTACTCTTCAGCACTCGATGGACCTCACTGATCCACTGTCTGCTCCAGCTTAAATAGTCATTTGAAGAGCGCCGATCATCATACTCGTCGTAGTCGTAGCCGATGTTGAACGGCGGGTCGGCAAAAACGAGGTCGATACTTTCAGTACCAAGTTCCGCCATGCGGGTTACGCAATCCCCCTGGTGGATCTGGTTGAGCTCGAGGCGGATTGTCGTTGTTGAATCACTCATGCGGACTGAGGCATCCTTTCCAGGAGTGCTTCGATAATAGTGGAATGCCACGAGACCTGCAATGAGCGGACAATCTTCGACCGATCGCACCTTGTGTCGAAGCTCATTTGTCATACGATGGGCGAGTTATCAACACGTTTCCGCGCCCCGCCGATAGATGTCCAATATCCTTCTCCTGATCTTCTACTGCATCTTGGTCGCTGGCGTATCTTTCGCGGGCGGTATCCTTCCGTCACTCATCCGGCTGACCCACACGCGAATCCAACTCATGATGAGCTTTGTGGGTGGGTTGATGATGGGAGTCGCCGTGCTGCACATGTTGCCCCACGGTATTGAACAGTCAAAGTCTATTCACGGCGTCGCGCGTAGCGCGGTACTGGGATTGCTGGCGATGTTCTTCCTCATCCGTGTTTTTCATGTTCACCAGCACAGCCACGGCGACGAGACGCTCGGAGATGAAGACACGTGCCAACATCGTCATGACCATGAGCATAATCACGAACCAGAATCAAATGCCAGATCGTACAGCCATCCGCTCAGCTGGGTCGGACTGTTCGTCGGGCTGACGATTCACACCTTGATTGATGGAATGGCCCTTGGTGCTAGCGTCGGAGCCGCACAACATGCCACTGGCACGTTCGGGATTATCGGCATGAGCACGTTTCTGGCCATCTTCCTGCACAAGCCGTTGGACGCACTCTCCATTACGACCGTGATGGCCAGCGGCGGGTGGAGCCGTTCGGCTCGCATGGTCGCCAGCGCGCTGTTCGCCATGATGTGCCCCTTAGGCGCTTTCACGTTTTTCTTCAGCCTCTCCTACATGGGCGGAGTCCAGGAAACGGTGCTCGGATTCGCACTGGGCTTTTCCGCTGGGGTCTTCCTCTGCATTTCGTTGGGTGACATACTCCCCGAGCTCCAGTTTCATCGTCACGACCGGTTGAAATTGTCCGTCGCGTTGTTGCTGGGAGTCTTGCTCGCTTTTGCCGT
>Ga0310120_10002519_pt1 | contig 13394 bp, 2 predicted proteins | sample CB27_AW_983_MG_FD_203506 | JGI IMG/M metagenome (GOLD analysis project Ga0310120, IMG submission 203506) | Marine microbial communities from Western Arctic Ocean, Canada - CB27_AW_983 | ecosystem: Environmental > Aquatic > Marine > Oceanic | place: Canada: Western Arctic Ocean | collected... | reverse complement strand
CCAGGCCGCTTTCGTCGGCGACCAGCAGGCCATGGTTGCCGTTGGCCAGGCCGTTGACGAATTCGACCAGGATGTCGCTGCCCGGCAGCGGGCCACCCTTGACGACCGTGTTGTTGGCCCCCACCGTCGTCAGATTCTCAAGTGCAATCCGCACCTGCAGGGCCGTCGCGTTGAAAGCCAGGCCGCCGCTGGTTTCGCTGTTGAAGGTCAGCGTGAACGAACCGCCGGAACCGCCTCCGTCGGGATCGATCTCTTCCAGCGAGATTCTCTGGGTCTCGTTGATGCCCACCAGCGATGTCGGACACGTCAGCCCGTAGTAACACGAAAGCGGGAACAGAGGATCCTGGCTCGGCGGGAAGATCGGCGCCAGGCCAAACCACGGCAGGCTGACCACGTCCTCGTTGTTCGGTGTCCACTGCTCGAGCACCATGTCGGGATCGGCCAACACCAGGTTGTCGATCTGCGAGACGATCAGCTCGACGTCCAGGTTCTGCAGCAATCCGGCAAACTCCACCTCCAGAGGACTGCGGCGAACTCCCTCGACCAGCGTCGCCACGATGGCCTGGGCCGTACTGGAAGGACCTCCCACCGTATACGTCGTCGTCAGCTCGGTAATGTCCGTTGCACCCAGGTACCGGGTGAACTCGATCTGCACCGGGAAGAACGGCAATCCCGCGCCGGAGGTGACCAGCACGCTGCCGTTGGGGATGCCCCCCAGTCGCCCCAACGCCGCCTGCACGCTCAGGACACCGGAAGTCGAGGTGCTGGCCGTCGCCGTGGCGACGCCGGGATTACTGACCAGGCCGGTCGGGTCCACGTAAATCTGCGGAATGTCACGACGTCCCAGCGACGGGCCGCGGAATTCGATGTAGGCACCGCTGGTCCCCAGCGGTCCGCCCACCACCTGGATGTCGATCTCGGAGCCCTCGATACTCTCGAGACGCTCGAGCGTAGTTTCCACGCTCAAGGCACCCTCAACTCCCATCCCCGGCAGAGGATTGATTTCGGCCAGCTCGTCGGTATGCACCCCGTCCTCGGTCAACAGTGAACTGTCGACGATCAGGTCCTCGATGTCGGTGTGCTCAAGCGTCCCCAGGAACTCGATCTCCACATCGGTCCCCGGCAGAGGCCCGTCGATGGCCGCCACGTTGTTCTTGACCTGGGCATCGACGGCATGCACGGTCTGCACCGTGTTGTTGTGGCCACGAATCACCGTCAGTGTCCCGGTGGGGACGTCCTTGCCGGTGACCTGCATGTCCTCGTTGTCGACGCGGATCGTGAAGGGCGCCGTCTGGGTGTCGAACACCGAGATGTCGACCACCGTGATCGTCTCCTGGGTGTCGTCGATCGATCCGGCCAGGTGGGTGCCGTCGAGGATCTCTTCGAGCAACTCCAGGGCGGTCTCCACGCTCAGGGTTCCCCCCTGCAGCTCGGTCACCACCACGTCCTCGTCGCCGGGCGCGACCGAATCGGTCAGCAGACTCGAGTCGGCAGCCAGGGTGGCGATTTCGTAGTAGCTCAGCGTCCCGGCCTGTTCGAATTCGATTTCCACCAGCGTGCTCGGCAGCGGACCGCCGCTGGCCAGGATGTCACCGGTGGCGATCTGGTTGAGACTTTCCAGGGCCGACTTCACGTCGGCAGCACTCGCGTCGAAGTTGATCGCGGAGGTTGTTTCGATGAAGTGCACCGACTGGTCCAGGTCGTGCAGCACCGCGGTCGTATCATTGATGGCTCGGGTGACGGTCAACGTGTTGGCCACGTCGTCGACCTCGGTCACCAGCATTTCTTCGTCGTCGATCCGGATGTTGAACTGGTCGATGACGGCCAGCACACCCACGGGCATCGAGCCACCCAGTCCGTCGAGCATCGCGGTCACGTCGACCACCGGGATCACCGTGTCGAGATCCGTGACCCCCGCCTGTCCCTGGCGAGGAGTCGTGATCACCGCGTCCTCGTCGCCGGGAGCCAACGTGTCAGTCAAAAGTGTTCCGTCGGGGTGCAGCGGCACGATGTCCTGCACGGCCAGGTTGCCCGTGTACTCGATCGTCAGATTCGTATCGGGCAACGGGCCTCCGACGACCAGCACATCGCCGGCCCCGATTGCCGTCAGGCCCTCCAGGGCCGTCTGTACGTCGACATCTGTCGCATCGTGATTGATGGTCGTCGTCTCCTCGACCTCCACCACGCGAACACCGAACAGGTGACCGACATCGAGTGTCGCGTTTTGACCGCGCAAGACCGTCAACGTGTTGGTTGCCAGCGCCACGGACGTCACGCTCATGATCTCGACGTCATCGACCCGGATCAGGAAGGGTGCGACCGGCAGCAGGCTGGCATCGTCGACCACGATCGTGCCGTCTCCTGCCAACACGGCCACCGCCACCGTCGTCTCGGCCGCGGTAGGAGACTCGAAGGTCAGGGTGAACGTCCCGCCGACGGGGTCGCCGACCAGTTCCAGTTCCTGCAGTTCGTTGATTCCCAGCAGCATGGCCGGCACGGCGCGGGGGTCGAGATACGAGAGAGTGAATTCGCCGCCGTCGGGGTTGCCCTGCACGTCAATCTGCTGCCGCTCGGTCGTACTCAGATCGGCGCTGGCGTTGTAGGCGATCGGGCGAGTCGTCTTGACAAAGTGCACTTCCAGGTCATCGGCGTGCATCGTGGCGGTCGTGTCGACGAATCCACGGACGACCGTCAGCAGGTTGCCGACAACCGAAGTCACCCGCATGACCTCGCCCTCGATCACGATGCTGAACGGCTCGGCCAGCGGATCGCCGCTGGGCAAGGGATTGCCCAGTGCGTCGGTCATCAGGCTGAAGTCCTCAACCAGCAGCGTCGTGGCCACCGCCGAGATGGATCCGTCGAGGATCCCGGGCACCGTGTCGGGGTGCTGGAAGGTCAGGGTGAAGGTGCCGCCGTCGGGGTCGCCGGACATCGTGAGCACCTGGATGTCGTTGCGACTGTCGTCGGCAGGTGCGTCGTGGGCGATCTCGATCGAGGTCTCGATGTAGAACACGTCGGCGTTGGCGTTGTGCACGGCCAGGCTGGTGCCGTTGATCTCTCGTTGGACAGTCAGCGTGTCTCCCACGACCGCGGTCACCCGCATCTGCTCGTCGTCGATGCGGATATTGAACTGGTCGCCGGCTGCCAGAGGATTTCCCGTCGGCAGGGATTCCTTGCGGTGATTGGTCATCTCGGAAAAATCGTTGACCACGACCGTTGTCGAGGTCGGCAGGTCGTTGATCTGTCCGGCCAGGCCACTGGCTTCGGTGTCCGGATGCAGGAAGGAGACGGTGAACGTATCGTCGGCACCGGCCCCGGTCACACCGATCCGCTGTACCTCGTGCACTCCGCCGGAACTCGGCGCGTTGGCCGGAATGTCGAGCGTTTCCTGCACCTCGTACACAGTACGCCCCGCAGTGTGCTCGACCGCGATCGTGCCCGTCGCAGCCCGGATGACGGTCAGCGTCTTGCCATCCACCACCTCGACGACCAGCATCTCCTCGTCGTCGATCCGGATCGGGAAAGGCACCAGCAACGGGATGCCATTGGGAACACCCATCTGCCGGCCGTATTGGTCGATGAACTCGGCGGTGTCGTTGACGCTGATCGTGGTGGCCAGATCGCTGATATCGGTGCCCAGCACGGTCACCGAATGCAGGTAGGTCAGTGTGAACGTGTCGCCCCCCACAGTGGTCCCGACAATCTCCAGCTCCTGAACATCGTTGACTCCCGCCAGGGGACCTCCGGTGACGATCACGTCACCGGGACGGACCGTCGGCAGCGACTCAAGCGCGACCCGGATCTGGTCGGGCGTCGCGCGGAAATGCAGCGCGTCGGTCAACTGGACCACCGGAATCCCCGCGTTTCTGAATTCCAGGGCGAAGTGACCGTCCATCGGGTAGCCGGTCATGTCCAGCCGTTGCAGCTCGTTGGTGTTGACCGGGAAGGTCAGCGTGAAAGTGCCGCCGGTCGGGTTGCCCAGCAACTCCAGGTGCTGCTGCTCGTTGACGCCCAGGTCGAACGTGTTGGTCGTGACGTTGGACACGGTGTAGACACCGTTGGCGGCCCCGTTGCCCAGGATGCCGCTGATGGTCACCTCGTCGCCGTTGTTGAGGTAGCTGCCGACTGCGATCGAGGTGACCGTGACCGGGGTCTTGGTTCCATCGGCGCGCACGTGGCTGGCGCCGGTGATCACTCCGGTGGTACTGGCGGTGCCGTCGCTGAACGCCAGGGCGAAGTCATCGATGTCGATGTTCTTCATGTCCTCGGAATACACCACGTCGACCAGGCCCGCGTCGGCGTTGCGGTCACCGGGCACCACGTCCACCACGTCGGGCAGAGGGAAACTGGCGGTGCGGGGATCGGGGAAGGTGAACATACCCACCGGTCGACCGGCCAGGTGAGGCTGGACGGGGGTGTTCCGGAACCCACGCTCGACGGTCATGATGTCGCCGTTGCGCTGCAGGACCCGCATCTCCTCGTGATCGACCTGGAACGTGAATCCCGGCTGCAGCGTCGCGATGCCGTCGCCCTGGCCGCCGACGAACACGCTGGGATCGTCGACCTGGATCGTGTTGGTGTTCACGCTTACGAAATTGGTCAGGTGGGTGCCGAACACGTCCCAGCCGCACGGACCCAGGTCATCGAAGTTGTTGCCAAGCTCGAACTGGTCGTCGGGACTCGTACCGGCGGTGTCAAAACCGGTCTGCACGCGGAAGGTCTTCTCGACTCCCATGCCCGGATACTGGAATGCGGGAGCGATCATGTCCGAAAACGGCGGCAGATCGGGGGCGGGATTCAGATACGGAGTGGCTCGCCAGGGGATGTTGCAGGCACTGCGCAGGCGGGTTCCCGACGGGAAGGGACCTGCCGGGGCCTTGTTCGTCATCCGGCTCTTGAAGTCCGGCTCGTTGTTTTCGTAGACCGGCGTGGACCCAGAGTGAGGGTTCATGCCGTTGCCTTCATTGCCGTCGAAGATCAGGTTCATCCGAGACAGGGGATCGGTGTAGTATTCGCCGATCACAAACGTGCTCGAATTCCAGGTCCCTGAAGTCGTCGGCGGATCGATCGTCGAGATATAGGCCTCGACCAGGAAGTCGTTACCGAAGTTGCCCTCGAAGAAGTTGTTCGTCACCCGCGCGTTGATCCGGCCGTTGCCCTTGGTCCAGTGACCGTCGTTGGCCGCCACCCCCGGCCCGTAACTGGTACCAAGTCCACCTTCCTGGACGATGTCGCCCGAGGGATCCCGCAGCATGTAGGACCCTTCCTCGCCGTAATTGGTTCCAGCCCGAACCACGATGCCCGTGCCGGTCAACGAACTCCCCACACCGTTGTCTTCCACGGTGTTGGTATCGAAGTTCAGCATCAGGTTGGCAATGTTTTCCATCGGGCCGTTGGCCGTCAGGTCGACCGAGCTGTCGACATCCAGCGGCTGGTCATCGTCGGCGGTATTGACGATGTAGAGTCCCTCGAGCCGGTTGCCGACCAGTTCGTTGCGGCCGGTGTCCAGCGGCAGCAGTGGATCACCCGCCTTGAACTGCATGATGCCCACGTTACGAATGTCGACACCGCGGCCGTCGTTGCCCTCGATGAAGTTCCCGGTGGCCACCACGTGCAGCGTGCCGGTGGGATTGGTCGAGAGCTCGATGCCGTCGCCGGTGACGACGGTGTCGCTGAGGTTCGTGTCGTCGTTGTTTCGGATCAGGTTGTCGCGGACCGTGGCGACCACCACCGGTGCCGCGTTGATGTCGAGGCCGATCCCGCTGTTTTCCGAAAGATCGTTGGCCTTGATCGAGGAGGTGTGATTGGGGTTCAGCCCCGAGGGGTCGATGTCGACTCCGCCGGTACCGTTGAACTTCACGATGTTGTTGGAGAACGAAATCGCACCACCGCGGTTGACGGTCATCCCGTCCAGGCCGTTGCTGGAAATCAGGTTGCCTCGATCCTTGCCGTCCATCGGATCGGGCCCCGTGATCCCGATGAACAACGGGGTCACGACCACCTCGGCCACCGGAGTCGGGTCACCCGGAGGTGCCGGCGGGATGAACTCGGTGATGTTGTCGTACAGGCCGTGCCGCCCGATGATCTGGATCCCGTGATCCCCGTTGTCGGTGATCACGTTCTTGACCCAGGTGCCGCCGATCTGACGAATGTCCGTCGGGTCGTTTTCGCGAGTCGAGAGCTCGATGCCGTCGGCGGAGTTGTAGCGAATCCGGTTGTCCTCGATGTCGACCAGCAGTCGGGCATCCGCCTCGGACCGCACCAGGATCCCGCTGGTGTTGGTGCCCCGGTTCGCCTCGACCACGTTGCGAACAATCTCCATGTCCTGCAGATCGATGCTGCCGTTGTAGAGATGGATGTCGATGCCCGCGCCGCGACGCTCAGAAAACCCCGGGGAGATCTCCTCGGATCGAGCCGAGAGGCCGTTGTTGACGAAGGTGTTCTCGAGGATCGTGACTGCCCGCCGCTGGTCGTTCTGAGGATTGACCTTGTGCATCCGGCCTTCATCTTCGCGACGGTACTTCAACCCGTCGTCCTGGTTGTTGACGACCGTGTTGTGGGACATGTAGAAGTCCTGGACCGTCGAATCCTCCTCGACCCGAAACGCCACGCCGCGGCCGGCGTTGCCGCCGCTGGAGGTGAACACCCGGTCTCCGGCCGGGTGCGACTCGCCGGCGAACGTCCCCACGCCCCGCACCACCGTCAACTCGGCCTCACCCACCGAAGTCACCTGCAACTCCTCGCGGCCGACTCGCACGTTGAAGGGAAGTGAAATCCCCCCGAATTCCGAACTGTCAGCCACGGGAATCGCCGTCTGCGTCGCATTCAGGGTGTTGGCCAGAGAGGTGGACGCGTCGGTTCCGATGTTGTTGTTCTGCAGCAGAGCACGGTCCAGCCGGTTGGTCGCCTCAAAATCCACCGTCAGGCCAATCGCCTGGACCTGGATGCCGTCGCCGATGTAATTGGTCGAAGTCAGGAAATCATCGACGGTGCGGGTGAGCGTGTTGTGCTGGACGTCAAATGTCCCGACGGCCCGGTCGATCAGCGTGAAGTTGACACCGACTCCGGTATTGCCATCGAAGAAGTTTGCGTTGGCCGCACTGCCCCCGACGATCACGTCATACGAATTGGTCCCCTGGTCGGTGGGGTTCGTGTCGGTCCCTTGCACGACCAGGCCACCGGCACTGTTGTTGTTGACACGGTTCCGGACGACATCGGCCACCAACTGCGTGCCGATCGGCAACTCCGCGTGGATCCCGGCACCGCTGGTGTTGCCGTCGATCAGGTTGTCGCTGATGGCCCCGTCGGAAAGGCTGATCCGGCCGCCACCGGTGTAGACGCCCGTCGAGGCAGAGATTCCCGAGGAGCCCGCGAGCCGGAAGATCGAGTCGTGGTCGACGCGGTCATCGATCGCATGATTGTCAGGCTCGGTCGAGGCCACACCCCGTACCACCGTGAATTCGTTGGTCGCATGATCCACTCCGACGACCTGCATCCGCTCGCCGTTGATCCGAATCTGGAAGTCGTAGTTCCCGCTCGCATCGGCCACCTCGGATTCCAGGAACTGGCTCACGTCGTCGACGGTGACGGTGGTCTGAGTCAGGTTGACCGCTTCCTTCAATTCCGAGGACAGCACGTCCACGTGGAAGTTTCCGTTGGCGGCCGTGTTACCGAGCACGTCCTCGATGTAGACCAGGTCGCCGGTTCGCAGACCGTGGCTGTAACTGGTCACCTCGATCGGCTCGTTGTTGGACACTCCCTCGACCATCCCCACGAACTCACCGGTGCTGCGGTAGTCCAGGGTGTGCACGCCGTCTGTGGAACTCGGGTCCAGCGAGATGCCGTGTCCGGCGTTGCCGTTGATCGTGTTGCCGCCGATGATGCCGCCAACGTTGCTGTCCGAGAGCTTCAACTCGATGCCGTCGTGGGCATTGGAGAGAATCCGGTTGTCGGTAATCTGGCCGTTCACGTCGCTGTTGGTCGCGTCCAGCAGTACGCCGCTTCCGACCGAGTGGTTCTCGATCAGGTTGTTGTGGATGCTCAAGGATGGCAGCGGCGCGTTGTCCAGCACCAGCCGCACGCCCTCCAGGGCCGCGTTGTCGTTGATCCGCACCCGGGCACTCAGGGAATCGGTCAGGCTCAGCAGGAACCCGTCCGAGCCGGTGGATCCCACCAGCCGACTCTCCTTGACCGTCACGTCGTCAACGCGGGACCGGATGACCCACTCGCCGCCGGTCAGATAACTGCCGGTCCCTTCGGTGGCAAACACCGCGTCTCCTGCGGTGTGAGACGCCGCGGAGGTGCCATCCACACCGCGCAGGATCGTCAACTCGTTGCCCGAGACGGCAATCACCTGCAACCGTTCACTGCCGATTCCGATCTGGAACGGAATCACCGCACTGGCACGCAGTTGTGCGAGGTTGTCGACATTCAGAGTTGTGACCGTATCGTCGATACCGCTGGTGAGCCCCGAGGTGTCCAACACGATGGTGTTGGAATCCATCACGCTCACCGCGCGACGCCCGTTGGCCGCCGCATTGCCGACCACGCCGAAGACGTTGATGATGTCGCCGTCCGAGAGACCGTGAGAGAGCGTCTGGACCTGGATTGGACCGCCGGAGGCCGGAGTTGTCACATCGGAGATCACGCCGCGGTCACCGCTGACCGCGACCAACGCCACACCGTCGGACTCCATACCCACCACGTTGAACGAACCGACATGGGCCCCGTCGAGGCTGATCGAGACGCCCGCACCGAGCTGTCCGACGACCTGGCTGTTGAGTAGCGTCACGTCGGCGATGTCGGTGTCGTGCAGGTCGATCGAGACGGCCGAACCATCGCTGCCGGTGATCCGCGACTCCTCGATCACCAGGTCCTCGAGCACCACGTCATCCAGACGCAGGACCACAGCCGGGGCGCCCGTTCCGTTGACCACCGCCGATTGGATCACGATCGCATCCATCCGCAGCTTCGCCGTCGCATCCCCCGCGAGGTCGATCGTGATGCCCTCGCCGGAGGCAGGAGTGATCTCCACATCGCGGATCACGATCGTCGAAAACTCGGGGTTCTGGGCCGTGCCGGTCCCGATCACGTCGATCGTGTCGATCGTCACCGCACCCCCGGTTCCGACCGACTCGATGACGATCGCCGAGAGCAACGTACGATCTTCCAACTGCTCGATGATCGAAGCACGTGGCGCAACCTGGCGGCGGTCACGCATCACGCCGTGACGATGACGCCTCTGCCGCCACGTGCGTCGCAACGAATCAATCCATGAGGTCAGCAACATCGACCATCTCCTGCTGTATTCCCATCATCAGCGCACTCGGGATTCCGATGGCCGGGGCTGCTGCGCCCACATCGGCCACCGTCCAGGACGACGGAATGCTCCGCCGACCTGGCCCGGTCTACGCTCGTAGAGAATTTCAATGTCAGTTGTATCCGGCTGGTTTCGAGAACCACAACCCCCCGCACGCCAGCCTGCCGCAGGCCAACGCAAATGGGTTCCGGTGCCCATGATGGCTGAAAATGTATGAGTTTTCCCGATTTGGGGAAATAGGAATCTGGCGGGTTCGAGGGGATTTTGATCAGGCAGACCCCGGCAGCGTACTGGACTCGCTCGCGGATCTCCCGTCACCCCGTTTAACCTCCCACAAACCCCTCGCCTTCGCCGGAATCCGGTGCTGGCCGAGATTTTTGTCTACCCCAGATCCTTCGCCCATCGCCCGAGCCACCGATCAGGACAACCCGTACAACGGTCTGAATCGGCTTCGCAGGTGCTCGACCAGTGGTTCGTGACTCAATGGTTCTCCGGTGACCACCTCCACCAGCCGGTCGGCCGGGTACTGCCGACCTCGCTGGTGGATCTCGCGGTTGAGCCATTCCCTGAGCGGACCGAAGTTCCCCTCGGCAAACTGCTGATCCAGCGGACCAACCGCCGACTCGGCCGCCACGAAGAACTGTGCTGCATAGACGTTGCCCAGCGCGTAGGTCGGGAAGTAGCCCAGCGAACCGGAACTCCAGTGAATGTCCTGCAGGCACCCCTCCGCATCGTCGGCCGGAGTGATTCCAAAGTCTCGCGTGAAGGTCTCTTTCCAGGCCGTCGCCACGTCGGCGGGTTCCAGCGAACCGTCAATCAGCGCCCGTTCGAGTTCGAACCGCAGCATGATATGCAGGTTGTAGGTCACCTCGTCGGCCTCGACCCGGATCATCGAAGGACGCACATCGTTGATCGCGGCCACGAACCGTTCCCGAGTCTCCTCGCCCAACGCCTCGGGAAACGTCGTGCGAGCCTCCTCGAACAGGAATTCCCAGAACGCCCCGCTGCGTCCCACGAGATTCTCCCACATCCGCGACTGCGACTCGTGAATCCCCAGCGAACACGAGACTCCCATCGCCGTCCCAAAGGCCGACCGGCACAGCCCCTGCTCATAGATCCCGTGACCCGACTCGTGCATCGTGCCAAAAAAAGCTCCGGGAAAATGGTGCTCGTCGTAGCGAGTCGTCAGGCGGCAGTCGCCGGGCCCGAAGCCGCTGCAGAAGGGATGAGCCGCCACGTCGAGTCGGCCCTCGTCAAAGGAAAACCCGATCCGCTTCGCGGCCGCCGTCCCGAATTCTCGCTGCGCCGCCACCGGATACGATCGCTCCAGGATCTCGGCAGGCAACGCGACACCGCTGCCACGGATCTCGTCGAGCAATTCCACGGTCGCGGCCCGCAAGGGAGCAAACACCGAATCGACCCACGCCGAAGTGGCACCCGGTTCGTAGTCCTCCAGCAACGCATCATAGGGTTCACCCCCCTCGGCAAACCCGACCGCCGCAGCCTCCTCACGCTTCAAGGCCACCACCTGCTCCAGGAACGGCAAGAACGCCGCAAAGTCCTTCTCGCGACGCGCCGACACCCAGGCCTGCTGGCCGAGCGTAGCCACCCGCGAGAGTTCCTCGACCAGCCTCCGCGGCAGACAGGTCGCCCGGTCATACGCCCGACGCGCCTCACGTACGTTGGCCAGGCGGGGATCGTCCGCTGCATCCCACTCGGACCCAGACGCAGACTCCAACTCACCAATCAGGTCGCCCAGTCCCGAGTCGGTCGCAGCGGCATGAGCCTCACCAGACAACAACGCCAGTTGCTCAGCCCGGTGCTCGGCTCCCCCGCTGGGCATGTAGGTCTGCTCGTCCCAGCCCAGCACACTCGCACAGGACTCCAGCAAAGCCTTCCGCCTCAGGCGATCGACCAGCGAATCGTAACTCTCAGCAATCCCCGACATCCTCACCTCCCTGCGACATGCCCGGCCCCCGCGCAACACGCTCGGACCGGGCCTCATCCTGATCCCTGGCCACCGCGCAGCCACACGATAACAAGCCCCCACCCCCCACTCAAGCACCCACCGACTGAGGCAGGAGCCTTCAGAGTGAATCGTGGACCCGCCGGCTCAGAAACCGCGTCCCGCTTCGGGGTCGACCGGGTACATCGGTCGACCCAGCCGCTCGTAGGGCAAGTCGGAAAACGACTGCCCCAACAGGCCCTGGGCGTCAACGTTGTGGATCGACCCGGCGATCGGCTCGAACCCGCTGCGGAAGTGCCCGGTCGACTTCACGCAGAGATAACGGAACTGGGCCGGATCCATCCCCAGCGTCCGGCACAGTGCCAGGTCGACCGGCTGCTGGGGCAGGCTGATCACGACGACCGAGACTCCCTGCTGTTTCAGCCAGGCGGTCGGGCCGACCTCGTCGTCCAGCCCCTTCCACATCGGCCCGTCGTAGACGAATCTCCCGTCGCTCAAGCCGACGACCTCGGCCGTCATCGGCACAGGAGGCCCCAGCTTCTGATGCGAGCGGCCTCCGATTTCGACGTCAATCGTGGCTCCCAGCCCCGCCTGGTGTGCCAGGGCGGCGGCCTGGGGATCGACCACGTAAAGCACGGCGGCCTGCTCGAGATCTCGCTCGACAAACAGCCTCAGCACCTCGGTTGCATCTCCGGGAGCCCCTCCCCCGGTATTGTCGGCCTGGTCGGCCAGCACGATCGGAAACGCCCCGGTCGCCTCCCCCAGCTCCAGCGCGACGGCCGGCTGCAGGGTCGGCGAGACCCAGTCGGCACGTCGATCCCAGACCCACCCCGCCATCGCGTCCGCCTCTGCCTGGGCCCTCGGCAGGTCATCGTCGGTCACCACCACCGTGCTGGCCCCCACCGCCGAACTGTCGACCCACTGGTACCCCACGCCGAGGCTGGCCGAGACGACTCCATCACGCGAGTTCGCCTCGACAACCCGCGCGACCGCTTCGCACATCGGTGCCTCGGAATCGATCATCCGTGGAGCACTCCACAACAGCGGCAACTGCCGAAACCCCATCGTCGGCCGCAAGCTCCCCGCCAGTGTCTCCTCCATCAATCCGCTGATGTGCAACGCCCGCTCACGCATGTCGACATGCGGGTAGGTCCGCATCACCGCCAGCGCGTCGGCCGGACCGATCATCGCCTCGGTCAGGTTGCAGTGCATGTCGTGGACAGACATCAGGGGCACGTCGGAGCCGACCCGATCCCGCACCGCCTGCAGCACCGCACCATCGGCGTCGTCGATCCCCTCGGCCGCAAATGAACCGTGCAAACTCAACAACACGCCGTCGACCGGCCCGGCCGATTCGAGATCATCGAGCAGTTCACCGAGCAACGCGTCGAAGGTTGCTCGCGAGGCGGGAGGCCCCGAGGTGCCCTTGATCCACAACAGGGGGGCCACATCCCAGCCACGTTGCCGCGCTCCATGAAGGAACCCGTCAACCACGGTGTTGGCCTCGGCGGTGCGTTGCCGCAGCGACTCGGCGGACACACGTCGGCGATCGAAGACCGACATCGGAGTCTGGCCGGGCAACAGGCCGGCAGTTTCGTGCTCGATGCCGCCGATGGCGATTCGTGGCGTGCTCACCAGGGAGTTTCCAGCAGGGGGGGGAGGAGGGGAACGACATCCTACCGGAAATCGCGTGATGGCAACGCCACCTGGCCGAGTGCCTGCGAGAGATCCACCAGCCGCGAGACCAGCAGGTGCACCACTTGCTGCTGGTTCTGCAACGTCCCGAAGGCCAACAGGGCCCGGGCCGAACGAGCCGCCTGGTGGTGTCGCTCCCAGGTCTCCTGCTTGATGATCAGGTTGGCCATCCCGGTCTCGTCCTCGAGCGTCACGAACGTCACCCCTCGTGCACTCGAAGGCCGCTGCCTCAGCAACACCAGCCCCGCCACCGCCAACTGACGACCGTGTCGCTGCTCACGCAACTCTCCGGCGGTCACCGCCCCCAGTCGCTGCACCCTGTGCCGCAGACACTCAAACGGATGCCCCCTCAGGCTCAACCCCTGCGACCGGTAATCGGCCACCACCTCCTCGGCCCGCCCCATCTCGGGCAGC
>Ga0310120_10002517_pt1 | contig 13404 bp, 10 predicted proteins | sample CB27_AW_983_MG_FD_203506 | JGI IMG/M metagenome (GOLD analysis project Ga0310120, IMG submission 203506) | Marine microbial communities from Western Arctic Ocean, Canada - CB27_AW_983 | ecosystem: Environmental > Aquatic > Marine > Oceanic | place: Canada: Western Arctic Ocean | collected... | reverse complement strand
ACGAAGGAACGGAAGCGGGTCGAATCGAGTACGCCCGCCATCCCCACCACGCGGTTCTTCGGGAAACCGGAGATTTCCTTGAAGGTGTAGACCATGGCATCGAGGGGGTTCGAGATCACGATCACGGTGGCGTCCGGGGCGTTGTCGCGCACGCCCTTCGCAACGCTCTTCATGATCTCGAGGTTCGTCTTGAGCAGATCGTCGCGGGACATACCGGGCTTGCGCGCCAGCCCCGCGGTGATGATCACGAGATCGCTGCCCGCGAGATCCTTGTAGTCGTTGGTTCCGGCGATGGAGACGTCGCTGCCGGCCAGCGGGGCCCCTTCGGCCATATCGAGAGCCTTGCCCTGGGGCATGCCCTCGACCACGTCAAAGATCAAGACGTCGCCGAGTTCGCGGTACGCGATCTGCTCCGCGAGTACACCACCGATGTTGCCACCGCCGATCAGGGCGATCTTGGGTCGAGCCATGGGAGACCTTCCGTTCTACTTCGTTCTACTTGCAGTTGGGGGAATGGGCGAAACGCTCGGCCTGGGGCGGCGTCTCTCAGTCCATGTTCGAGATGATGGCGTCTCCGAATTCGGAGCACTTGAGCTTCGAAGCGCCTTCCATCTGGCGGTGGAAGTCGTAGGTCACGGTCTTCGCCGCGATCGATCGGGTGATCCCGGCTTCGATCTTTTCGGCGGCTTCGTTCCAGCCCAGGTAGCCGAGCATCATCACGCCGGAGAGGATCACCGAGCTGGGGTTCACCTGGTCGAGGCCTGCGTACTTCGGCGCTGTGCCATGCGTCGCCTCGAAGATCCCGTGGCCCGTCTCATAATTGATATTGGCTCCCGGCGCGATGCCGATGCCGCCGACCTGGGCGGCCAGAGCGTCGGAGAGGTAGTCGCCATTCAGATTGAGGGTGGCGATGACGTCGAATTCCTTGGGGCGGGTCAGCACCTGCTGGAGCGTGATGTCGGCGATGGCATCCTTCACCAGGACCTGGCCGGCTTCGGGCTTGCCGTCGCAGTCGTCCCAGGGGACGGCCCGACCGGCAAACTCGCTGCGCGCGAGGTCGTAGCCCCAGTCGCGGAACGCTCCCTCGGTAAACTTCATGATGTTGCCCTTGTGGACCAGCGTCACGCTCTTGCGACCGTTGTCGACGGCGTACTGCAGGGCGGCCCGGACCAGGCGTTCGGTGCCCTCGCGCGAGACCGGCTTCACGCCGATGCCCGAGGTCTCCGGAAAGCGGATATTCGAAACACCCATCTCGTCTCGCAGGAAGGCGATCAACTTCTTCGCCTCGGCCGACTCCGCCTGCCACTCGATGCCCGCGTAGATGTCCTCGGAGTTCTCCCGGAAGATCACCATATCGACCAGTTCGGGGTGCTTCACCGGGCTCGGCACGCCGGGATACCAGCGCACCGGACGCAGGCAGACGTAGAGGTCGAGGATCTGGCGCAGCGCGACGTTCAAGCTGCGAATGCCACCGCCTACCGGCGTGGTGAGCGGGCCCTTGATCCCGACGTGGTACTCGCGGAAGGCGGCGAGGGTCGCCTCGGGAAGCCACTCGCCGGTCTCGTCGAAGGCTTTCTGGCCCGCGAGGACTTCGAGCCAGGCGATCTTTTTCTGCCCGCCGTAGGCCTTTTCCACCGCAGCATCGAAGACGCGCACCGCCGCGGCCCAGATATCGGGGCCGATTCCGTCTCCCTCGATGAAGGGCAAGATGGGATGCTGGGGGACCGAGAGAGCCCCCCCTTCTCCGTGTTGGATCTTCTGGGCGGGGGACTGGCCGGCTTCGGGGGTGGTCATGGCGCACAGGGTTTAGCAGCGATGGTCCGCCAAGCGCCAACCCTACAACGCCCGAGCCCGCCGCTTCGCGCCGCCCCCGCGGCTCTCACCCTTCGCGCAGTTCGGCCGCCGAACAGACCCGATTGCGACCGAGCGATTTGGCGCGATACATCGCCTTGTCGGCGGCCTCGAGCAGGCTCTCCAGTGTGTCGCCGTGCATCGGATGGGTGGCCACTCCGATGCTCACGCTGAGACGAATGCGCTCGCCCGGCCCCGCCTCGTACCCAGTTGCCGCCACGGCAGAGCGAATCCGCTCGGCGATCTGCAGGGCGTTCTGGTGGGAACTTCCACCCAGCAGGATCGCGAACTCGTCGCCGCCGTAGCGCGCCAGGGTATCGACCTCGCGAATGGTCTCTTCGAGCACCGCGACCAGACGGCGCAGCGTCTCGGTGCCGACCAAATGGCCAAAGCCGTCGTTCACCGCCTTGAAGCGATCCAGGTCGAGAAAGAGCATCGAAAGTGGGGTGCCATAACGGTCCGCACGTCGGATCTCGTTTTCCGCGGCATTCTGCAGGTAACGCGCGTTGTAGGCCCCCGTGGTGTCGTCGATGAAGGCGCGATCCTTCGCCATCTGGTAGTTCTCGGCGATTCCGAGGGCGGCGCTCGCGCGGTCCGCAACGATTTCGGCACGGGCCCACTCGTCGGGGTCGAGGTCGCATTCGGGAACGGGAACACAGAGCAGCCCGGCCTCGCCCTCTCGGCCGCGGAGGGGAACCACCAGCAGCGGTCCGTCGTGGCAGCCGGAACTCTGGAAGGCCGCGACGAGATCGCCGCGATCGATACACTCAAGGCGCGGAATCGCATCGAGATCCGGGTGCTTGCCGTCGAGCAGCAGGGCGTGGAGGCGCTCGGCCTCGGCGTCTTCGAAGCCGCGAAAGACACTGGCATAGTTCCCGGGAAGATTCGTTCGGCGAAAGATCGCCGCGCCGCGATCGCGCCCACACAGCGCCAGCAACAGGTCGAGAGCCAGCGGGTAGACCTTCCCCGCTTCGAGGCACTGGGCCAGTACGCCGCACTCTTCGAGGGTGTCGAGCCGGGCGCGAAGACGACCGACCTCCTCGGCCAGCGCAAAGGCCCGCAGCGCGCGCTCCACGAAGGCCGCCAACGGCTCGGCAGCGCTCGGCAGGGCGAAGAACTCGCCCGGCGACCCGAGAGCAGAGGGGATCCCAGCGGCGTCGGAACCGACGAGCAGCCAGTGCTCCACCTGCCCCGAAGCGCAGAAGTCGGCGCGCTCTGCGGATTCAGGCAGGCCCGGAACCGCAAGATCCCAGACCACGAGGTCAATATCGGCATCCCGAAGCGCCGCCAACGCGCTCTTCGAGTCCCTTGCCCGGAGTCCGCCCTCGCGGCCTCGAAGGCAACCCACGCCCTCGCCCGAAGTCACTTCGAGAAAGCCCACCCGCGCCCGGCCGCTGTCCTCCATGGCCTCCTCCCGCGATGCCCCTGCGAGCGTAACGCGAGATCGAAGCGGAGGCTTCGTGTGCCTAGCCCGAGCCCTCTGCCGACGCCTCGGTCGGCGGCAACACCCGCTGCCAGCTCGTACCGGAATCCGTCGTCTTGAAGACCTGGCCGGTCTGCCCCACGATGAAGCCGGTCTCGCCCCCGGGCGCGAATTCGAGATCGCGCATGAAGGTGAAGATCGAGGGGAAGTGGGACGCGTCGATCGGCTCCCAGGTCGCGCCCATGTCCTTCGAAGTGCGCTGAAAGCCCTTCTCGCCGACAGCGACAATGCGTCCGGGCACCTGGCCCGCGGCAAACACGGCCAGCAGCTGGTCCATCTCGCGGTAGGTCCAGGTCTTGCCCCCGTCATCGCTCACCAGCACGACACCACCGAGGCCGGCGATGATGCCCTGCCCCGCTTCGTCGAACTGCACGGTGAAGAGGATCGGATTCTGGATCACGCGTACCCGGACGCCGCCTTTCGGGTTCTCCCGCGAGCGGAAGTAGCGTTCGAGAAAATCGGGGTCGTGCTCGAGGTAGTCCTCGTAATCCCAGGGCGGCTGTGCCCGGAGACGCACGCGATCGGTGGAGACCCCAGCGTCTTCGATCGAGAAACGCACTTCCGCGCTGCGGGCCTCGAGAAGTTCGAAGAGTTCGTTGGGATCGCCCCCGCGGCCGTAGGCTTCGATCTCTGCAGGGCTCGCCACCGACTCGATCGCCACGTTGAGGTGGGTCTCGCTGGCCACGCTCTCGGCGAAATCGCCGATGATCTCGATGTCTGAACTGTCGATCTCGATCTGGTTGTAGCCGAGCTCGATCAGCGGCATCGTCGCAGAGCCCTCGATCGAGGAGGACTGCCAGGTGGCGCCGCCGTCATCCGAGTAGAAGACGTAGCCGAATTCGCCGATCAACCAACAGCGCGCGCTGGTCTGGTCGCCGCGCTCACAGAAGACATCGTTCAGCGTGACGTCCTCGAAGACCGGCTCCCCCTTGCGAATCTTCTCCTGGTCCCGCTCGTCGAGCCAGACGAACATCGGGTGCAGTTGGTCGACGGTGAAGGAATGATCCTCCCACGTCTTCCCGCCGTCGTTGGTGAGGATCCGGGTGCCCCACTCGCCGATCACCCATGCGGTATTGGCGTTGATCGCGGTGACCGAAAAAAGGTGGGGCTGCGATTCGACTTTCGGGTGGTCCTGACGCTGCCAGGTGCGCCCCCCATCCTCGGTGTGTATCACGAGCCCGCGCTGCCCCACCGCCCAGCCATGCTGCGCGTCGGCCATGGCCACGCTGTAGAGCGAGCGACGGGTCCCCGTATCTCCCTTTTTGAAGGTCTGGCCCCCATCGGTGGTGAAGTACGCTGCGCCGTAGTAGCCCACGGCGACGGCGTTCTGGGGGTCCGCTACCGAGACCGAGTAGAGGTCATCGTAGAGGCGGATCTCGCCGGCATCCGAGGAATCAAAATCGACATCGATTTCGTGGCAGGCGAGAGAAAGACAGCAGGCCGCGGCACAGAAAAGGGCCGCAGCGCGAGAGGGTGACATGGGTGGGTCCGATCTCCGGTTTCGATCCGGTTTCAACGACGCCGTGGGTCGGCACAGGCCGCGAAATCCTGGCTCGGGGCCAAGCCCCGGAAAGCGGCCTGCAGTTCGTAGACTAGGGGCGGTCGCGTTGTCAAGCGCCCGCCTCCCGGATAGCGTGCAGGGCTCACCACGAACGCAACTTCCACGCCTCTGGAACCCCCCCCGCTCGTCCCTCCACACCAACTAGAGGGGCTAGAGGGGATTTCACCATCGAAGCACCCACCAAGCCTCGCTCCCCTTCGCTCGGCCCCCTTCGGCGCAGCAGGCTGCCCGCGGTGCTGCGACTGCTCGGCTGGGGCCTTCGCACTGCAACCTCCGAGGCGGTCGGGCGGCTCCTGGACCCCTTCGTCGGCCACTCCCAGCGCGCGCGCCGTCGCGGCGCTCGTCTGGTCGCCGCCAGCCAAAGGCTCACCGTCCACCTCGGGGCCTTGAAGGGCGTCTTCGTAAAGGCCGGACAGTTCGCCGCGATGCGGCCGGACCTGCTCCCCGCCGACGCTCGGCTTCCGCTCGCCACGCTCCAGCGCGCCGTGCCCCCGCTCGGCGCCAGCGTCATCCGGCGCCAACTCGAGGTCGAACTCGGACAAAAGCTCGCCCTCGCCTTCGAGGATTTCGGGGACGAGGTCCTCGGGGCCGCATCGCTGGCACAGGTCCACCCCGCAACGCTCCGGGACGGGACCCGCGTCGCGGTCAAGATCCAGTACCCCGGGCTCGACGCTTCGCTGCACGGCGATCTCGAGGTGGCGCGGACGCTGATCCGAATTCTCGCGTGGGCCAGTGGACGCCGCATCCCGAACCAGGACCGCCTGTTTCGCGAGTTCGCCGAGAGCCTCGAAGCCGAACTCGATTTCCGAACCGAGGCTGCGAGCGCCCGGGAGATCGCGGCCAACCTCGCGAACGATTCGGCGGTGGTCGTCCCCCAAATTTTCGACGCGTTCTCGACACGGCGCGTGCTCACCATGGAACGCTTCGAGGTCCTCCCGCTCGAACGCGAGCGTCTCCTCGAGCGAGGCATCGACCCCACGCGGGTCCTCGAGATCGTGGTCGGCGCCTACGCAAAGCAACTCTTTGAGGACGGCTTCTTCCACGCCGACCCGCACCCGGGAAACCTCTTCGTAGTCGATGAAGCCGATGCACCCCGCACCCCGCGCGTGCTCTTCCTCGACTTCGGCCTTTCAAAGCGGCTGCAGCCCGAGCTGCGAAGGGCCCTGCGCGCGGGCCTGCGCGCCCTGCTGCGCCGCGATCCCGGCGCCCTGCTCGCCGAAATGGAGGCGCTCGGGATGCTCGCCCCGGGTGCCCGCAGCGGCGTCGAAGCCGCCCTCGGGGCCCTCTTCAAAGAGGCGGGCGCGGGAGCGCTCGGCGTCGGGAAAGGAAGCGCCCCGGACCTCTTTGACCGGGCAAAGCAATGGCTGCAGGAAACTCCCGGGCTACAGCTTCCGAACGACGCGCTGCTCTTCGCAAAGACCGTGAGCACACTCGTCGCGCTCGGCGCCCGCCTCGCTCCGGAGACCGACCTCCTGGGGCTGCTCACGCCTCACGTACTGCGCTTTCTGGTGCGGCCCGAGGAGACCGCGGCAGAAAGGCTCAGCGACCGCCGAGCCGCAGACCCTGGAGCCGAATGAAGCCACCGGCGTCGCCCTGGTCGTAGGCGCCCCCGTCTTCCTCGAAGGTCACCATCTGCTCGGAGTAGAGCGAATGCGGCGAGCGCCGCCCGCTGACCGTGACCCCGCCCTTGTAGAGCTGCACGCGAACCTCGCCGCTGACGTTCCGCTGGGACGCCTCGACGGTCGCCCGCAACAGGTCCATCTCTGGCGAGAACCAGAAGCCGTTGTAGACGAGTTCTGCGTAGCGCGGAATCAGGCGATCGCGTTCGTGCATCACCTCGCGGTCCATCGTGATCGATTCGATTGCCCGGTGCGCCACAAAGAGCACGGTGCCCCCCGGCGTTTCGTAGACGCCGCGCGACTTGAGCCCCACGAAACGGTTCTCGACCATGTCGACGCGCCCCACACCGTGCGTGCCCGCGAGCTTGTTCAACTTCGTGAGCAGGGCCACCGGCGAAAGGCTTTCCCCGTCGATCGAAGTCGCCCTGCCGTTCTCGAAAGCAATCACCAATTCGGCCGGTACGTCCGGCGCCGCCTCGGGGGACTGGGAGAGCAGGAACATCGCCTCTTCGGGAGCGCGCCAAGGGTCTTCGAGGATCCCGCCCTCAAAAGAGCAGTGCATCAGGTTTCGATCGATCGAATAGGGTTTCTTGACCGTGGCGCTCACCGGGATGTCGTGCTTTTCGGCGTAGGCCATGCAGTCGGTGCGCGAGCGTAGATCCCACTCGCGCCACGGAGCGATCACCTGCAACTCGGGCCCCAGCGCCCGGAAGGCCAGCTCAAAGCGAATCTGGTCGTTGCCCTTTCCCGTGGCACCGTGCGAAACCGCATCGCAGCCGGTTTCGCGCGCGACTGCCACGTGATGCTTTGCGATCACCGGGCGCGCGAGCGCGGTGCCGAGGAGATAGACCCCCTCGTAGATCGCCCCGGCCTGGATCGCGGGGTAGACATAGTCGCTGACGAACTCGTCGCGCACATCGCGCACGATGCACTCGACCGCTCCCGAGGCGAGCGCCTTCTCGGGAAGCCCCTCGAGCTCCTCTTCCTGGCCGACGTCGGCGCAGTAGGCCACGACCTCGCAGTCGTATTCCTCGATCAGCCAACGCAGGATGACGGAGGTATCAAGACCGCCGCTATAGGCGAGACAAACGCGGCGCACCGGATCGCGAGAGGCCATAGCCCCCTCCCATCTCTGCGAATCGTTATTCACTGCGAATGGGCCGGCACGCGGCCGATTCGAGAGGCCGCAGTATACGACAAGCCGCGCACCGCCCGGCCGCCCCTCTACCGACGGGGCGTCAGGGCCTGCCGGTCAGCAGGGTGCGCTCGAGGATCGCCTTCTGGGCGTGGAGCCGGTTCTCGGCCTGGTCGTAGACGATGGCCCGGTCTCCATCGAGCACCGCATCGGTGATTTCCTCGCCGCGGTGGGCCGGCAGGCAGTGCATCACGAAGGCCGCGGGGGCGGCCTCGAGCAAGGCATCGTTGACCTGGTAGGGCGCGAAGATCTTGCGCCGCTCGGCGGCCTCCGCTTCCTGCCCCATGCTGGTCCAGGTGTCGGTGTAGACGAAGTGCGCGTCGCGAACCGCCTCCAAGGGATCGTCCGTCATCGTCACCTTTGCACCGCTCGCCTTGGAAAGAGCTTTGACCTGTTCCATCACGGCGACGTCGGGGCGGTGCGATTCCGGGGTTCCGATGCGAAGCTGCATTCCCAGCACCGCGGCGAGGAGCGCCAGCGAGTGGACGACGTTGTTGCCGTCGCCGACGTAGGCCACCACGGCTTCGCGGGGATCCATCCGTTCTGCGATCGTCTGCAGGTCCGCCATGGCCTGGCAGGGGTGAAGACGATCGGTGAGCCCGTTGATCACCGGGATCGACGCCTCGCGAGCCAGTTCTTCGAGTAACTCGTGGCTGAAGGTCCGCGCCATCACGCCGTCGACCCAGCGCGAGAGGTTTCGCGCCACGTCGCGCGCGCTCTCGCGCGTGCCAATACCCACCTGTTCGGGGCCCAACACGATCGCATGGCCACCGAGTTGGGTGACTCCGGCCTCGAAGGTCACGCGCGTTCGCAGCGAGGGCTTCTCGAAGTACATCGCGAGGGTCCGCCCCCGCAGCGTCTGCGGGCGCTCTCCCCTTCGGAAGAGTTCCTTGAGTTCGCAAGCGCGGTCGTGCAGCGCCAGAAGCGCTTCGGCCGACCAGTCCGCCACCGACAGGAAGTGCATGGGATTCTTCATGGTACGAGCAGGGTCCCCACACCACCGTCGGTGAAGACCTCGAGCAACACCGCGTGGCGGATGCGCCCGTCGATGATGTGAGCCTTCGCAACCCCGTCGGCCAACGCTTGAACGCAGCAGCTCACCTTCGGGATCATGCCCCCGCGAATCGTCCCATCGGCGATGAACTTCTGGGCCCTTTCACTCGAGAGCTGCGATATCAGCGACTGGCTGGCATCGATCACCCCGGCGACGTCGGTGAGCAGGATCAATTTTTCAGCTCCGAGAGCCCCCGCCACCGCCCCCGCCACTTCGTCGGCGTTCACGTTGTAGGTGAGTCCGTCTTCGTCGACACCGATGGGGGCCACGACCGGAATGAAGTGGGCGTCGCACTTGGCCTCGAGCACGCTCGTCTCCACCGTCACCACTTCGCCCACCCGTCCGAGATCGTGCTCGCCGTGCCGCTTGCGGCGGACGCGCAGCAGTCCGCCGTCGCTTCCCGTGAGGCCGACGGCGCTGCCGCCACCCTGCGAAATGCCCTCGACGATTTCGCGGTTGACGCTTCCACCGAGAACCCTTTCGACCACTTCCATCGTGGCGTCGTCGGTCACTCGCAGGCCGTCGACGAAGGTCGACGTCTGGCCCATCCGCTCGAGAGCCAATGCAATCTGCGGCCCGCCGCCGTGGACGATGACCGGCTTCAGGCCGATGTGCTTGAGCAGCACGACGTCGACCGCGAAGGAGGCGCGCAGCTCTTCGTCGACCATCGCCGCCCCGCCATACTTGATGACGATGGTCGAGCCCACAAAGCGCCGCATGTAGGGCAGCGCCTCGACGAGCACCGCGGCCTTGTCGACGAGCTCCTTCATTCGACTCCCCGGCCTGGATTCGATTGGACTGGGCCCCGTCTGGGTTCGGATCCCCAGGGTTCCGGTCCCCGCAGCAGGGCTGCAGCGGGCCATTCGGGGGCCCGAGCGTACCCAAAGCTTCGTCTCCGCGCCCACGCGCGGGGCCCGCTACAGGATGTACTGCGAGAGGTCGGGGTCCCCGACGAGGTCGCGCAGCCGCTCCTGCACCATCGCCTCGTCGACCACCACCTTGGTCGCCCCGAGGTCCGGGGCATCGAAGCTCAGCTCTTCGAGCAACTTTTCCATCAGCGTCTGGAGACGCCGCGCCCCGATATCCGAACTGGTCTCGTTCACGCGTGCCGCGAGATCGGCCACCGCCTCGAGTGCGGCCGGCTCGAAGTCGATGTCGATGTCCTCGGTGGCGAGCAACGCCCGGTATTGCTTCGTGAGCGCATTTTGGGGCTCCTTTAGAATGCGCAGGAGATCCTCTCGCGACAGGCTCGTCAGCTCCACGCGGATCGGAAAGCGCCCCTGCAACTCGGGGATCAGATCCGAGGGCTTCGCCGCGTGAAAGGCGCCCGCCGCAATGAAGAGTATGTGGTCGGTGCGCACCGGCCCGTGTTTCGTCTGCACCGTTGAACCCTCAACGATGGGCAGGAGATCGCGCTGGACCCCCTCGCGCGAAACGTCGGGGCCCTGCTTCCCGCCGCCGCCCACTGCCACCTTGTCGATCTCATCGATGAAAACGATCCCCGACTGCTCGACGCGTTCGATCGCGAGTTCGCGGGCGCGGTCCATGTCGATCAGGTTGGCGGCCGCTTCGGCCACCAGGGCCTCGCGCGCTGCCGCGACACTCATGCGTCGGCGCTTCTTGCGCTCGGGCATCATGCCGCCGAGCAGATCCTTGAACTGGACCCCCATCTCCTCCATGCCCTGGGGCGTCATGATCGAGAGCGAAGCACCCCCGGTCTCGGAGACGAGTTCGACCTCGACCTCGCGGTCGTCGAGTTCGCCGAGGCGCAGGAGCTTTCGGAGCTTTTCGCGGGTCGCCGGGGAGTCGACCGTCGAGGTACCCGCATCGGCACCGGAGCCCGGCCCGGGAACCGGCAGCAGTGCGTCGAGCAGGCGCTCTTCGGCGCGGTCCTCGGCGACGCTCTGCACTTCGCGGGTCTGCTCTTCCGAGACCATCAAGAGCGAGAGCTCCAGAAGGTCGCGGATGATCGATTCGACGTCGCGCCCGACGTAGCCCACCTCGGTGAACTTTGAAGCCTCGACCTTGATGAAGGGAGCCTGGGCCAGGCGCGCGAGACGCCGCGCGATCTCGGTCTTCCCCACGCCGGTGGGACCGATCATGATGATGTTCTTCGGCGCAATCTCGTCGCGCAGTTCTTCCGGGACCTGCTGGCGCCGCCAGCGGTTCCGCAGCGCGATCGCCACCGCACGCTTCGCCTCGCTCTGACCGATGATGTAGCGGTCTAGTTCCGAGACGATCTCGCGCGGTGTAAAGACCCGTGTCGTGCTCACGGCAGGCTCACCCGGTGAATCGAATCGTTGGTGTAGATACAGATCTCCGAGGCGATTCGGATCGACTCTTCGGCGATCTCGTCGACGCCGAGATTCGAGTGCCCGGCCAGCGCGCGCGCCGCCGCCAGCGCATAGGCCCCGCCGGACCCGATCGCCACGATGCCATCGTCGGGTTCGATCACGTCTCCATTGCCGGAGACCACCAGCAGCGATTCCGGGTCCCCCACCACCAGCATCGCCTCGAGGCGCCGCAGCACCCGGTCGGTCCGCCAGTCTCGCGCGAGTTCCACCGCCGCGCGGCGAAGGTTCCCGGGGTGCGCTTCGAGTTTCGACTCGAGTCGCTCGACGAGCCCGAGCGCATCCGCGGCGCCGCCCGCGAAACCCACGATCACGCGCCCCTTGGCGATACTGCGCACCTTTTCGGCGCCACGCTTCATTACGGTCTCTCCCACCGTGACCTGCCCGTCCGCCGCCATCGACAAACGGCCCTCGCGGAGCACCGCCACCACCGTGGTGGATCGGATCTTCGGTGCCATTGAAATCGTCATCTCGAATCGTTCTCCCTGCGCCTGCCCTGGCGCCCGCGTGCGCTTGGATGCGCTTCGTCGTAGACACGGCGCAGATGCTCGATCGAGACGGCGGTATATTTCTGGGTGGTCGAGAGGCTCGCGTGCCCCAGCAACTCCTGAATCTCACGCAGGTCGGCGCCCATGTCGAGGAGGTGGGTCGCAAAGCTGTGCCGCAGCCGGTGGGGATGGACCCGCTCGGGGATCCCCGCCGCCAGCGCACGCTTCTTCAGGATGCGGCGCACATCGCGGTCGCAGAGGCGCCGGGCTTTGGTGTCGCGGCGCGGCCGAATCGAAATGAAGAGCGGCTCCGCCAGCAGGCCTGGTCGTTTGCGCGCATCGACCCACTCGAGCACGGCGCCCAGCGCCATCTTGGGAAGCGGGGCGACCCGTTCCACGCGTCCCTTCCCGAGGACCCGAAGTTCCCCGCGCCGCCGGTCGAAGTCGCGCACGTCGAGGGCCGCGAGTTCGCCCACGCGGATCCCGGTGCCGTAGAGCACCTCGACGATCGTGCGATCGCGCAGCCGCCGCAGGCGCTGCATCGCGGTTTCGGGGGCGGCGGCGCCGCCGGACTTGCGCTGGGCGGGCTCTGGATCTCGCTCGATCAAACCAAAGCAGTCGTCCACCGAGAGCGGACGCGGCAGGCTTCGCGGCACCTTTGGCGTCCGCAGCCCCAGCGTGGGGTCCGCCTTCGCCCAACCCTCGCGCAGGCCGTAGCGGAAGAAGGTCCGCAGCGAGGCGAGCTTGCGCCCCACTGTCGTGGCCGTTCGCGTCGCGCCGAGGGCGATGAGCCAGGCGCGCACCTCGCGCGGCCCAGCCTCTTCGGGCGCTGTGCCCAGGTGTTTCGCGAACTGTCGCAGGTCGCTCCGATAGGCTCGGCGCGTGTGCTCGGAAAAGTTTCGCTCCGCCAGAAGATGACGGTCGAATTCCCCGAGGCGTCGTTCGAAGCTCACGGGCTCAGCGCTCCGATTTCCGCGCTCCATTGGGCCGTGGCCTCGAGCGCGCGGTCGGCCAGGCGCTGCGTCTTCTCTCGCCGAGGAATGCGCTTTGCCGAACCCGGGAGCGGCGGGAAGAGCCCGTAGTTCACGTTGCTCGGCTGGAAGGCCTGTCGTCCACCGGGGTCCGGCGCCAGGTGCCGGAGCAGGGCGCCGTGGGCCGTCTCCGCCGGCGGCCCCGGTGCCGTTTCGCCGCGCGCACGGTAAGCCAACTGCACTCCCGCCACGAAGCCGAGGGCCGCCGACTCGACGTAGCCTTCGACGCCCGCCATCTGTCCCGCAATGTAGAGACCCGGCCGGCCCTGCACCTCGAGGGTCGCAGCGAGGTGCATCGGTGCGTTCACGAAGGTGTTTCGGTGTACCGAGCCGTAGCGTGCGAAGACCGCGTTCCCCAGACCGGGCAGCGCGCGAAAGATCCGCTGCTGCTCCCCGATCCGAAGCTTCGTCTGGAAACCGACGAGGTTGTAGAGCACCCCGGCCTTGTTCTCCTGGCGCAACTGCACCACCGCAAACGGGCGACGACCCGTTCGGGGATCGCGCAGCCCGACGGGCTTCATCGGCCCGAAGGACAGCGTCGCCGGGCCGCGGCGCGCCATCTCCTCGATCGGCAGGCAACCCTCGAAATACAGCGCCTTCTCATGCGCGTGCAGCGGAACCGTATCGGCTGCGAGCAGGGCCGTGATAAAGGTCTCGTAGGCCTCGCGGTCGAGCGGCAGATTCAGGTAGTCGCCCTCCCCGTCCTCGTAGCGCGAGGCCCGGAAGACCACGTCGTAATCGATCGAGTCGGCGTAGAGCGTCGGCGCGATG
>Ga0310120_10002516_pt1 | contig 13406 bp, 14 predicted proteins | sample CB27_AW_983_MG_FD_203506 | JGI IMG/M metagenome (GOLD analysis project Ga0310120, IMG submission 203506) | Marine microbial communities from Western Arctic Ocean, Canada - CB27_AW_983 | ecosystem: Environmental > Aquatic > Marine > Oceanic | place: Canada: Western Arctic Ocean | collected... | reverse complement strand
GAGATTACCCCGGCCCGTCACGGGGCTCCCCCTGGGTATTTAACATAACGCCCATACTCGGACGTTATGCCAGAATGCAGCTTGTATGTCCTATCCCCCCGATCGGTGAAGATGTGCTCGAACTGGCTCGAGAGATTGAGTTGGACATGTCGACGCTCGCCGAGCGTATGGCGGGTCGAGATGTTGAGATCAGCGGAAGCGTACGTATCTCGATCGGAGACAACTTCGTGCCGAGGCTTGCCCCGCTCTTCGCCCGCATGCGCGCGACCTATCCGGGAATGCAGATTCAGGTGGCGGTCAGCAACCACGTCGCCGACCTGGTGAACCGCGAAGCCGACATTGCGCTGCGCGTGAGCAACCTCGACCCCGAACCGATGGCGGGGCAAAGGGTTGCAACCATGGCGATGGCGGCATATGCATCTCGTCGCTACCTGGCGCGCAACCGCGGGCTCTTGGACTTGAGCGCGTTCGATTGGATCGGCTGGGACGAAAGCTGGACCAACGAACACACCCGGTGGATGCAGCAATCGATTCCAAAACAAAACATCTCCTGCCGGGTCAACTCGCCGGCTGCGATGTACGAGATGACCCGTGCGGGCGCCGGGGTCGCGCACTTGCTCTGCTATGTCGGCGATGCCGATGCCGATCTAGTTCGCGTCATTCCCGAGATCTCGGAGTTCAGCGCCGGGCTTTGGTTGCTGACGCATCCAGAGCTGAGAAATACGGCGCGGATCAGGGCGGCGATTGAGTTCATCGAACAAGATCTGGTCAAGGAGATCGATCGAATCGAGGGGCGTTCACCGGGACCCGCGAGGAGTCGACCAGTGCCCGATCCGCATATGCCGATTCGTTGAGCGATCTAGCACACGATCGCTGAAACGCGCTAAACGTGAAATCAGGAGGATGCTCATGAAATCTCGACTCGGCGCCGCCTCGCCGGACCACTGGAGTGAACCGGTTCGCGAGATCCTTGAGGGGCTCCGGCCCGCCGCAAATGCCGCCACAGGTGAAGGTCCTCCAAACATCCTCTATACGATCGCCCACCATCCGGCGCTGCTTCCGTCGTTTCTAGGCTTTGCTGCGACGTTGGCAACGCGCGGGGTGCTGGAAAGGCGCGACTCTGAGCTACTGGCGTTGCGCACCTCGCTCAATTGTCGATCGGCCTTCGAGTGGGGGCACCACGTAGAGCATGGGCTCGCCTCGGGTCTCGATGCAGGGGAGTTGGGGGCCATCGCTAAAGGCCCGGAAGAGCCGAGTTGGTCGCCTCGAGATCGATTGCTATTGCGCGCCTGCGATGAACTCCACGCACACCAGCAAATTTCCGACCAAACCTACGATGCGTTGAGCGCCGAACTCAGCGAAGCGCAGATCGTCGAGCTCACCTTCGTGATCGGCAACTACACCATGCTCTCGATGGTGGCGAACGCCACGGGGGTGCCTCTTGAGGAACGACTGCCAGCCATGCCCGAGAAGTCGGCCTAGCGATTCGCTCGGCGTCTGAGCCGCCAAGACTCAAGCAAATTTCAAGTGAATGGATCAGCGCATTAGGATGCCGAGGTCTGTCGGCGGTGACGAAAGCAGGTGAATGTTCAGCGCGTAGCCCGCATCGAAACTGGCATTCGCTTGAGCGAGTTCGTAAAACTCGAAAGCATGTAGTCGACGTCTCCTCGGCGATCGACCTCGACACCTCGTCCGATCAGCTCCTCGAACACGACGCGCATTTCGAGGCGAGCCAAGTTGGCTCCGAGGCAGTAGTGGCTTCCGAAGCCAAAAGCGAGATGGTCATTTGGGTTACGGGAAATATCGAAAGAGAAGGGCTTATCGAATACCGATTCGTCTCGATTGGCGGACGAGTACCAGACGACGACCCGGTCGTGTTCGCGAATCGACTGGCCCGCGATCCGGGTGTCTCGCATCGCAGTCCGTCTGAAATGATGGATCGGGGTGGTCCAACGAATCATCTCTTCGATCGCGGTGACGAGTAGGCGTGGGTCCTCTTTCAGTTCGGACCATTGCTCGGGCTCTTCCGTTAGGGCCAGCATCCCGCCTGCAATAGAGGCCTTGGTCGTTTCGATCCCCGCTGTTATGAGCAAGAGGAAGAAGGCGGCGAAGGCCGCGTCGTCCATCGCGTAGCCCTCGATTTTAGCTTGTAGGATATCCGTGGCGATGTCCTGCTTTGGTGCGCGCCGACGGTTCGTTGCGAGGTCGAGGGCGTAGCGCGACATTTCCTGGATCGCGTCGGAATTTTCTCCTCCACTTCCGCCTCCAAGCTCGGGGTCGTCGAATCCCTGGATCCGGTGGGCAAGTCGACCGAGATGGTGCCGATCGCTATCGGGGACCCCCATCATTTCGCAGATCACTTGAACCGGAAGCTGCCCCGCAACGTCGCTCACGAAGTCACAGTCACCCGATTCCAGGCACTCGTCGAGTCGCGCGGAGAACTCCTGTCGTGCGAAATGTTCGAGTGCGAAGACCTTTCGGGGTTTCATGCCACGGCTGACCAGTGCACGCAGTCGGGTGTGCCGTGGTGCATCCATCTCCAGCATCGTGCGCTCGCGCCCACTGGTTTCGAACGACTCGTCGTACATCATGATGCCGTGGCGCTCGTTCGAGAAAGTTTCTGAGTCACGACTGACCGCGAGTACGTCAGCGTGGCGAGTGATTGCCCAGAACCCCGAGCCATCCGACTGCTCGTTCCAATAGATTGGCTGTTTGTGTCGGAGAAGACGAAAGGCCTCATGCGGGGCGCCATCGGAGAAGAGGCTCACGTCGCTTAGGTCGATCTTTTCGGGCGCTGTTTCCATGGATGCAGCATGGCGCGTTGCCACCGGCCCAGCCAGCAGGAGGATGCCCCGCGCCCGAGCCTCTCACTCAGAGCTGAGGGGATTGGGCGAAGCGAGGTCGGGGGATAGGACATACAAGCTGGATTCCAGCAAAACGTCCGAGCCTGGGCGTTATGTCAAACCCCAAGGTGAGCCCAGTGATGGGCAGGGGCTGCCTCGATTAGGGGCTTGCCGAATTCCCCACGTACACTTAGGTCACCCGGCCATGGAGATCCTGCAGGCATTTCGGCGGCGGCCCGAGGCTCGAAGCGACCTTCGACGCGATCCGAAGTTCCGGCCTGCCCAATCGTCGGTGGGGCCCAAACGCCTTTGGCAGACAGCACTCGTCATCGCCTGCATCGGCCTGGCGGTGGGCAAGGCCTGGAGTGCGACCTACGACCTCGTGATCAATGGCGGGCGGGTACTCGACCCCGCTTCCCGCACCGAACGTGAACTCAACGTCGGAATCGAGGCGGGAAGAATCGCAGCGCTCTCGCCCACGCCCCTGGAATGATGGGCGACCGACACTACCTGAAAATGCAGAGGCATCATGTCGTCTCGCAGCTGCGTCATGACTACTTCCTTCAGGTCGAGCCCCGTTTCGGTCGCGTGGCTTGCCCCCTTATCGAGAACGCCTGCGACCCCTTCCAGCACTTGCAGGTAGCTTCCGACACTCGCGTTATGAAATGAAATAGACACGTTTCTCTCCTCGGCTCGTATTGGGTTCGCCGGTTCCAGGTAGCGTTTCTGGGCGGATGCGCCTATGGGGTGTGGTAGCTGTAGGCGATAAGGTGGTTATCACCAACGATAACAGGATTCCTTCTTGGTCTTTTTAGTGAGGTCTATGCTTGCGCGGTAACCGATGGCGCGTGACCGATTGCAAAGCAAACGCGGCTCCGGCAGTTCAGGACTGGCGCGCCAGGACTGTCCGGAATGCCGCCAGAAAGGCAGCGCTCTCCTCCCCACCAATCGCCGTGGAGAGAGCCCCCACCAACCGCGAGGCCATCAGGACGCCCTCGTTCATCATCCCCAGAAATACCCGGTGGCGTAAGTCGGCGTCGTCTCTGGCCACGTCCCGGTAATTCCGTATGGGATTGCGGTTGAAGTGGATCGCAAAGAGCGAACCCAGGCCGGTGACGTCGACGGGCACATCGAATTCCTGGCAGAGATCTCGGATCCCCTGACGCAATTCCTCGGTCAACCCGGCCGCTGGAAGTCCCCGAACTCTGGGCCTCGGGCTCGGCCGGTTCAGGGGGAGGGCGCGTCGCAGGCGGCCGCACAAATGCGGTCGTATTCCGCCTTGAGCCTGCGCCCGCTATCGCGTTCTTCGGCGATATAGCGGCCCAGGAGCTCCCCCGTCTGGGGATCAATGCTGGTGTCGTTGAAGAAACTCGAAAATATGTCGGGGCCGTCGCTTTCCCCCCCGTTATCGTTGCGGGCGATTTTCTCGGCGTCGCTTGCATCGGAACCGACGTACTCGAGTAATTCGTCGAAGTCCTTGAAAACCTGAAACGCCGTTTTCTCGCACACCGAGTGGCCGAGTTCGCTCATGCGTTTCGCGAAGGCCCAGTGGTGCTCGCCTTCCCGGATGGCGACGAATCGCAGGGCCTGCTCGAGCGCTTCGTCTTGGGTGGCGTCCGCCCAGGTGTTGAGGAGGGTCTCGCCCTTGGCCTCGTTGACGGCGATCGAATTCAGTAGCGGTAGGTAACTCGGTTCGGCCATATTGGCTCCTCGGTGAGGGGTATTCGAGAGACGACGATAGTGTTTCCCGGGGAAGCCATCGATTCTTCGGGTCGAACCCTCGAATATCCGAGCATGTGGAGGGGTCAGGGGGCTCGCGATCTGAGTAAATTACCCAATGATTCCAGCCTTTTGCCGACCTTTCGGGGACGACAACTGACAGAACCGTGTGCCAAGTGGCCGCAGGTCGTCTTGACCGAGTAAAGGCGATGTTGACCCATCGTCGCGCAGGGCAAGACGAGTATGGCCACAGTTGCGTCGCTCTGGGTCACTCCACGTCGAGGCCCATGTGGAAGAGGTCTTGGGCCACGTCGTCCACGATCATCTGCTTGCGCAGGGCGCCCTCCTTATGGAAGCCCTTCTTCAAGTAGAGGGCCACCGCCCCCGCGTTGGTGGTGGCGACCTGCAGATCCAGCTTGGTGACCACGGGGTTGGCGCGGGCCCAATCGATGATGGCGTCGAGCAGCGCTGCGCCGATGCCTTGCCGCCAATAGGTTTGGCGCACCGACATTCCCAACTCCACGCGGTGCATCAAGCGCGCCCGGGCAGAGCCCATGGTGCCCGAGGAGGCCACGATTTCGCCCTCGACCAGGCCCACCAGATACAACGCGTTGGCGGTGGCCTCGCAGTTGGCCAAGAAGTCCGCTTCCTGGTCTACGGTCAGCTCGAACTCGCCGGGCCCGAAGGTGAGAAAGGGGCTTTCGCCACTCACCGCCTCCACATGGAGCAAGAGCGCGGCGGCGTCCTCGCGAGTGGCCTCTCGGATGACCAGATCGCCGCCGTTTGGCAGGGGATGAATTCGCGGGATGATGGAGGGCATGGGTCACCGGTAGCCTACATGAAGGCCCTTTCGGGAGGACAGGACATTCAAGCTGAGTTCCAGCACAACGGCCGGGCATGGGCGTTATGCTAAATCCCGATGAGGAGCCCCGTGACGGGCCGTGCGCATCGTCCGGCGTCGAGAGTAGAGTCGGCACTGCTATTTCTGGTGGTGGTGGATCGCTCCATCTCATCTCCCGACTGCTCAGGCAAGGCGCGGCTCGCTAGCGGTCTCCCCAAGGACTCTTGAGGAAGGGTTTTTGTGTAGACGAAACGGGCCTGTCAGGGTGTATAGTGGTTTTCGAGCTTTCCGCCCCGAGATTGGCCTGGGCACTTCCTGGGCCAGGAGAAGGAGAATTTGGTATGCCGCGATTGCAGTTTCCCAAGGCCCGGGTGAGCCTCGTTGCACTCGGTCTGACGTTTCTCTTCCTGAGCGCGTCTCAAGCCGATCCGATGGCGCCCGTTACCGTGGTGGCTCCTCCCAGCGGACAGGGCGCGATCTTTTTACCCGGAGTCCGGCTCGTCTCGGAACTCGCCCAGGACTATATCGAGGAGGAGTTCTTCGTTTCGGGTGGCGCGGATCTTTACAGCTACGGTCACAATCCTCCCCTCGGGCCGACCGACCTTGTGACGATTGAAAACGATGTGCCATACCAGACGCGCATGGTCATACGGCGCCCGGCCTCTCACGCTCAGTTCAACGGCATGCTGGTGATCGAGTGGTGGAACTCGACTGCAGGATTCGACACGGCGCCGAGTTGGGATGCTTCGGCAGAGTACTTCGCGCGCAAAGGGATCATCTACGTTGGGGTGACGAACAGCACGACTTCCCTTGACTTTCTGGCTGGTGGATGCAGCGTTTTTGGAATTTTGCCGCCGACTTGCGGCACGCGATACGCGGAACTCTCGTTGCCGGAAAACGGGCTGGCCTACGACATGATGAGCCAGATCGGAAACCTTCTAAAGAGCGACTCGCCCGAGAATCCCCTGCCCGCGGAATTTCGCGTCGACCGCCTCTACCACGTTGGCCAGTCGCAGCAGGGGGGGTCGATTGTCACCTATGCAAGTGCGTTCGATTCCGCCGTCAACGACGGCTACTTCGTACAGCAGGCGGCAAGTGCACGGCCGATCAATTTTGGTCCGGCTTGTTCCGCTCCGGGGGATCCGCAACTTGATCCGCTCTTTCCCGACTGCACTCCACGGCTTCAGGGAATGGACGCACTGGTTCGAACCGACCTCGATTCCCCGGTGGTCCACGCCATTACCGAGACCGACATCGAAATTCTCTTTGGAACGGTCGCCCGGCAACCCGATACGCCGACGTTTCGCTACTACGAAATCGCAGGGGCTGGCCACCTGACCGTCCATAGTGATGTGGAGATTGTGCCCGGGGGATTATTGGGCCCGGAGCCAATCTACCTTGAAGACCTGTGCGAGTTTCCCCTCAATACGACCGCCGACGGACCTGTTTTTTTCTCCTACACGCTCAACGCCTTGTGGGCGAATCTCGATCGCCAGGTGAGGCACGGTCGGCATGGCCGGCATGGCCGGCATGGCCAGCACGGTCGGCATGGCCGGCACGGTGGGCATGGACGCCATGATCGCGACGCCGGAGACGATCGGGACGAACCCCGGCACCACAGCCGCTCGGACCGCGCCGACCGCTCTGATCGGCACGACCGCGTGGATCGTTCAGACCGCGCCGACCGCTCTGATCGGCACGACCGCGTGGATCGTTCAGACCGCGCCGACCGCTCTGATCGCCCCGATCGTGCTGAGCGCCCCCACCGAGGCGATAACGATGACCGACCTTCGGGAGGCGATCGCTGGCGCTGGCAGCCGCCTGGGGGCGTGATCATGCAGACGAATGCTGAGGGAGAGGTCGAGCGCGACGCGTTTGGGAATGGTCTTGGGGGCGTGCGACTTCCTGCGATGGATGTGCCCACCGCGACCTACATCCCTGGAAACACCGCTGATCCGACCCAGCCGGCGTTGCTCCAAGGCATCGGAAATCTGGCCTGTCGGCTCGCGAGTAGCGTGGAGCCCTTCGACGAGGCGACCATCGACAGTCTGTACCCAGATCATCGGCAGTACGTTAAGAGGGTGATTCGCAGGGTTCGGGAGCAGCGGCGTCGTGGCTTCCTGCTCCGAGAGGATGCCGCCAAGATTGTGGTGGATGCCACGGTGTCTTCAGTGGCCTGCGGGCTTGGCTTCGAACTGATCCTGGTCGTCGCACCGATCATGGGGCTCAAGGGCGTTCGCCGCCGTCTGAAAGGGGCCCGGAAGCCAGTCTGACGCTGCCGAACCGGAGGAGCCACCCCACTATTCACTGCAGTCTGCGATGGGAGTCGATCCCCGTGCGCGGGAGGGCGCCCAAGCGAGAACGGCATTTCCACCCAGCCCGGAATACACCGGAACCCTCACCCTCCGACTCGAGGTTCATTTAAGGGTGCGGGTCAGTGCAGCGGCGTACTCACGGTTGGCGCCGCCGGTAGAGCACCCGGAGACCGAAAATCCCGGCAAGGAGTTGCGCTACAAAGGCGGCTTCCGGCAGATAGATGACTTCCAGGTCATCGACATCGAGTTCGGTGGGACTCGAATCTTCCAGGCAATTCTCGGTGCTCAAGTACGGGCGCAGGGCGGTGTCGCCGATGCTTCCCCCGGACCCGGCGCTCGTCATCGTCAGGCCATCCAATGTAAGGCTGAAGACCGGGCCGACTTTCATCAAGCCGATTTCTCGGTCAGTGCCAGGGGCGATCGATCCGCCCGGGAGGCACCGTCAGGGTATCTCCTTCTGTGACCCGCAATTCAAGGTCGAGGGCTCCGGATTTCTCGAACAGGCAGACTTCTGCCCGGGAAAAATAGTCGGTGTCCGAAAAGATACCCAGGCAACTTGTGCCCGCTGTGCCCGGATCCAGGCGGGCGGTCATCCAGAGGTCGGCTGCATTCACCGCTGTAAAGCCGACCAGGCTGGCTGTTTGGCAGAGATCCCCGAGGAGGGGCTGCTGCAGATCAAAGAGCAGCCGACCATTGGCCTGATTGATCGAAGAGACCGCGAACTCCGAGGCCCGTCCCTCGCTCCAGCGCATTTCATACGACTCGGCGAACGAGTCCCCGAAGAGAAGATCCGGAACGCCGTTGACTCCAGACGGCGTATCCTGGGGATCTTGAAAGTCTGTTGCTGCTCTGAACTCCCGCCACGGGCTCCTCTAGGGATTTACCAGAACGCCCATACCCGGACGTTGTGCTGAAAGGCAGCTTGTATGTCCTATCCCCCTAGCGGACGACGAGAACAAGTCATTCAACGGGTGACACGCTCGCCGTCTTTCAGGAACGGCGTCGCAAGGGCCCAAAGCCGATGACTACGCGGGTCGACGATGGGCTCCGCGGAATACTGCGCTAGGTAGATCCGGCGGGGCTCACGGGTTGCATTCGCGCCGCTGCGGTGAAAACTCACGCTCGTGAAGGCGGCGACACTGCCGGCTGACAGGACCATCTCCTCACCCCGGTCGTCTCCTTGGTAGCCCACCAGATCGTTGGTGACTGCCTGGGTGGAGTGATCGACACGCGACTTTACGCCGGCACGTGAAAACGGGAGCACGTGGATCGTGCCGTTCTGTGCATTGACGTCGTCGAGAGCGCACCACAGGCTCAGATACGGTTTGTGGGGGCAACTGCTATCGATGTATCCTGAGTCCTGGTGCCACGAAAAGGGCATACCCACGTCGGCAGACTTCACCACGAATTGCTCGTTGAAGAGCCAGGCGTCGCCGCCGATCAAGAGCCTGCAGACCTCGGCCATGGTTTGCCCGAAGAGAAACTCCCGCAAGCGAGGCCTGTCGGTGTGCCGCTTCGAGATAAAATAGCGCTTGCCCTTGTGGCTGATGTCGCGAACGGTCTCGCCGGAAGCCGCCATCGCGCGGTCGCTTTCTGCCACCAGCACATCGCACTCTTCGCGCAGCATGGCAAGATCTCCGCTCTCGATCACATTTTCGAGAACGCAGTAACCCTCGCGATCGAATTGTTCTTTTCGGGATCCTGTCACCGTTCCGACAAGATAGGAGAGAACCTTATCCCGACCACCTTTCATGGAGCCCGCTGTATGTGGGGCGAGATTGACCCTTCATGCGGGTTCATCCTCCGGGTTTAATGGGCCGCCCATCCGAGGGGTCGGTGGCGAACATCATCTCGAGCATGCGCTCGCGGTCGCCGTCGGCGAGTCGGCGCTGGGTGACGAACCGAGAGAAGGCGTCGCCGGACGCGGCTGGGTCGAGGCGGATGCCCCAGAGCGGGTCGATGCGGTTGGGCAGCATCGAATAGCGAACGTCGATGACCTCGTAGGGGTCGCGTGGATGGAGCGCGAGGTGGTCCTGAGAGAACCAGCGAAATCGCTCGAGGTCACGCCCTTGTTGTGTACCCGGCTCGAGCCAAGGCAAGTCTCGCGCGAGTTCGAGCTTGGCTGCGCTCTGGCCGGGAAAGTGCAGGGGAGTCACGCCGATGCGGACCGCATCGACGTAATAACGCCCCGCGTGCTCGTAGAGGGTCTTCCACAGCAGCAGGCTTGCGAAGGCCGGCTTGGCTTCGACCGAAATCGGGGCGTGATCCCGCGCCAGGGCGATGGCATACCCCGCAGCCTCGGCGCGGTCGCGTTGCACGATCCCAACCACGAGATAGAGCGCCGCCCACACACACGCCGCGCGGGCGAGCGCTACGCGACCGCGGAGCGCTGCGAGGGCCACCAGAATAAGCAACGGAAGCGTGAACAGGGGGTCGACGATCGAGATATTGCTCCACGCCACCCGGGAGTTTGAGAAAGGCCAGTAGAGCTGTGTCCCGTACGAGGTGCACGCGTCGAGCAGCCCGTGGGTGGCGAAACCGAGGAGGCAATAGAGATAAACCTCCCACCCCCGGCATCGCCGCCGCACGAACGGGAACAGCACCGCGGCACACAGCGCGGCGCCAACCGGGATAAACACAAGCGAGTGAGTGAACTGACGGTGGAACTCAAGAAAGAGCAGCGGATCGACGGAAGAACGGATCAGCACGTCAAGATCGGGCGCCATCCCAGCGAGGGCCCCGAGCAGGCCCGCCACAGCGACCTGGCGGGGCTTGGCGAAGGCCTGGGCGGCAGCTGCGCCGAGTACGCCCTGACTAACGGGGTCCAAGCGGTGCCTCCCTGGTGGCGCGCGCGCGCAGCCTGTTGGTCTCGGTGCCACGCGCCGACCTGCCATTGAGCGCGCGCGGTGAGCGGCGCCGGGACCCGCAATGCGGGCGGACGTCGGGGAGCATAGTGGAGGCGTCAAACGACATATCGAGAGCGTACCGCTCGGGAGCGGTCAGCGGCACCCACGGCCTGCGCGACCACTGAGCAATCGTTATGTCTCTGCACCGCCCGGTAGTTGGCGTTGACACAGAGTCTCTGGGCGCGTTAGAGCGCCCAAGCGGGGTCCGTAGGCGGTGTATCACTCGTCGAGTGGGGGCTGTGCTGTTGGCCTGCGTCCGAGTTAGGTGTAGAAGCGCAGGAGGTATCCATCGGGATCTGCAACGACGAACTGTCTATTCCCGTTTTCCTCGGATCCGCGTCGGTACCAACTCTCCTCGCGAAGACTCCAGTCAGTATGGATACCGCCATTTTTCCCGATGTCGTCAATACTGAATTCCGCCCGTCACGGGGCTCCCCCTGGGTATTTAACATAACGCCCATACTCGGACGTTATGCCAGAATGCAGCTTGTATGTCCTATCCCCCAATCAGATCGGCGCGGTATTCTGCAATCAGTGCGTCGTGATAATAGACCGGAATCTTGACTTCATCAGCTACTGTCACCCCGCGCTTTCTAATTTCCAGCACCAGCGCTTTCTGATAGACCTTCTCTAAAAATTCGTAACCGAAATAATTGTACACGTCATAAAATGCGCCCAGAATGACATCGGTAATCTCCGAATGTTTATATGCCACCTGCCTCCTCCTTCGAATACAGTTACGAATTCCGGAATGTCCAAAAAAAATCAGCGTTACTCTGCGTTCATCAGCGTCCCAAATAAACCGCATCCAGCCGCGTTTCGTTGACAGTGCCGCTGCCGTCGGCTTCAAACCAGGAGGCCGCGGCAGTGGGTCGGGAAGCCACCACTTTTTCCAGCCGTTCGCCGATAAAGTGCAAGGCCGCGAAATCATCCACGCCGTAGCCCGCCTTCATCTGCCCACCACTAACCAGCCGCTGAAAAGTAGGCCGCCGCTCGGCCTCCCCGTCAAAGTGGGGTGAGCAACTCACCGGCAGAAAGCCCAGACAGGGCAGCGCCGTATAATCACCGGGGATGGAATCGGTCAACCCTTCGGCAAACCAGCAGATGGCCCCCGCGCTGATACCAGCCAACACAATTCCCTGTTGCCACGCCTGCTGCAGAATTCCGTCCACGCCCCATTCCCGCCAAAGGGCCAACATCGATTTTGTGTTGCCACCGCCCACATAAATCGCGTCCTGCCCCAGCAGAAAGCCCGCCAAGTCCGCGGTGTGGGGTTTGAAGAGCGACAGATGGGCCGGGCGTGCGTCCAGCGCGCTGAAAGCTTGGTAGAAGCGGGTGGTAAACTCGTGATTCTCCCCGCCCGCCTGGGCCAGATAGCAGACTCTGGGCCGCGCTTCGCCTGTGGCCTGGCAGACGTAGCGATCCAGCGCCGGGTTGTCCGGTTCCATCGAAAAACCGCCGCCACCCAGCGCGATGATTTGGGGAATGGGTGTCATTGCGTACTCTGCCTCGCTGAAGATAGCCGGCTAAATAAGTTGATGACTCGACCTTCCGGGAAGCGGCCAGAATCGCTTTCTATGCCCTTGATTTCGTGGCCGCTTCCCGGAAGGTTTGTCACGCCTGCTCCGGCGTAATCCACTGCACAAAGCCGTCAGGCGATTCGTGGACAGCCAGACGGTCCCGTCACGGGGCTCCCCCTGGGTATTTAACATAACGCCCAGACTCGGACGTTGTGCTGGAACCCAGCTTGTATGTCCTATCCCCTGTGCCAGAACCCAGCTTGTATGTCCTATCCCCTATCCCTTATCCCCTATCCCATGATTTTGTTAATGACTGGCATGATGTTCAGGCGCATCGTAACGGCATGCCTAACGATAATGTTGCGTAAATATTATTTTATTGTGGCTTAAATCAGGAGACTGCCGAAATGACTCAAAAACAAAAACCGGTAATCATTGTCGGAGGCGGGGTCTCTGGCCTGTCGGCGGCAAAACGACTGAAGGAAGCGGGCGTGCCGATCATACTTCTGGAAGGAAGGGATCGCCTGGGTGGCCGCGCACACACGGTCGATATTGCGGGGAACCAGGCCTCCTGGGTCGAATTGGGACCCTTCTGGATTGAGGACCATCTGACTAACCCCGCCTACCACTTACTGAAGGACATCGGGGCCGAAGTTCATCAACACGATATTGGCCCCTCAACAGTGCGGATCTATGACCAACGTTCGGCGCGTTGGCTAGGGTGGATAGCGACACTGTGGGCGTTTCTCAAGCTTGGTTGGAGCTCTAGCCGGTTCGGTAAACTTCGGCCGAATACCTCTAAGTTTAATAACCTCGGCGAGCGAATCGACGTCGTACTTGGTAAGCGGCCCAAACGTGAGCATCTCTACCTGTTCAAGATATTTTTCGAGAGTCTTAACGGTGGCCGCACCTACGAGACACATCAGAATCTGTTAAGCGATGATCTCTGGGAGTTCATCAACCCTGAAGAAAAGAGTCAGGTCTTGATTTCTGGTGGATTCCGCGTTTTGGTGTCGTTGTTGCGTGATTCTCTGTCTGCTGACGAGGTGATGCTGAATCAGACCGTCTCACGAATCTCGATTCAACAAGACACTTCCGCCCAAGCGCCCGTGCAGGTCGAAACGGCCGACGGAGAGATCTTCGAAGGCTCCCATGTCATCGTTACCGTCCCCCTTGGTGTATTGAAGGCTGGAACCATCACATTTGATCCACCGCTCCCCACCAGTAAGCAGGATGTAATCGAGCGCATCGGCTTCGGAAGT
>Ga0310120_10002513_pt1 | contig 13409 bp, 13 predicted proteins | sample CB27_AW_983_MG_FD_203506 | JGI IMG/M metagenome (GOLD analysis project Ga0310120, IMG submission 203506) | Marine microbial communities from Western Arctic Ocean, Canada - CB27_AW_983 | ecosystem: Environmental > Aquatic > Marine > Oceanic | place: Canada: Western Arctic Ocean | collected... | reverse complement strand
ATGATCGCGTCCGTGGCAGTTCCTCCTTCCTGAAGCACTCTCAGCCCTGCCTGGGCAGCGAGAGGTTGCCCAGCGGATACCGCTCCCTGTGTGCCGCGCACATCGGGGCGGTTCTGGGGAGCATAGATGACCGTTCTTGCCACAGATCCACTAGAGGACGTTTGCGCGTGCGCTATACCCGTCGACAAACTCGCCAGAATGAGAAGCGCCAATACAGATTCCTGGACTCTAATCTTCATCAGTCATTCTCCCTCACGACTCAAGATGGTAGAAGCTTTCGACCGGTGGTGGATCAGCCGGCGGACCAAATGCGCGCAGCCTCAAGCGTGGGTCGGGTGGGCGCATCGCGCTGAATGTTCTAATTGCGTTCTCAACGACCCGACGTTGTTCTTCCTCATCGACATCAAGTGAGGACACCCCATGTTGCCGGACGTGCCCTAGGACTATCCCACTGCTGCGGGGGATCATGGGTCCGAGAGAATAGTCCACGTCAGGCTGTGGTACGAGCACGGTGAGTTGCCCTTTAACTGGAGTCAACTCGGGGTCGCGAAACAACTCTTTCGCTCCGAGCCCGGTGCAGTTCACGATGATAGGCTCGGCTAGTGCCATCAAGTCACCTGGCGAGTCGAATTTGCGAACGGAGATGCTGCCGCCAAAACTGATTACATCTCGCATGAGGGCATCAAGATAAATATCCGGATCGAACTGTAGCATCGGGGCTCGTCTTGCGTATAGCGTTGGGAACGGATGTTGGTTGTGCCCTAGTAGAATCCCACCGATCTCAAAACTCCTTGGTACCAGCGGATTTGCCGATTCTCTGGGGTCACCATCCTCCTGGTCAGGTCGGTCGCGTGGATCGGAATTATTCGTCTGCGAGTATCCGTCGATCCATCGTACCCCGTATCCGCGATCGACTAATAGCTGGTGCTCGTGGTATGCGATCTCGACCGCTCGGCGAAACTGCAAGTCCCAGCTGGGTGTGCGCCGGCTGACAAGGGTCGAAGTGGGTGTGAATCCTCCCCAGGCCTTGTTGGATGTGGTGTCTGGCGGCAGTGCCTTCGCAAAGATCGATACCTGGAAACCCCGACGCTGTAGCATGCGGGCCGAAGTCAGGCCGGCAATGCCACAGCCTACGACTGCGACTCGCCGCTCCGTATGAGCAAGCGCGATGTTAGTTGCCAGGTATGCTGTTCCCCATGAGAGAGAGAGTCCTGCTCCACCATGTCCGTAGTTGTGGATGACCGTCTTGTCGTCGAGTCGCTCCGATTTCAGGACGAAGCCCGACTCCCGGTAGGGGCGTAACGCTACGGTCGTGCGGATGATACGGTCCCACGAAACATGGACTGGAGCCAGATTGGCTGACCACATCCATGGGGTCCCCACCGAAGCTCCGCGAAATGTGCAGGCACCAAGGGCTAGACCAAGCCCCGCGACCCCACCGGTCCTGAGGAAGCTTCTCCTATGCACTGCGTGCCCCAAGCTCGAGGGTGTTTGATCCTTGGCGGACCACTGCGGGCATTGTCGTTGTGGGTTTCCACAACCTAGGATTCGTCAACAGTAGGTGGCAGATAGCTCTCGAACAAGCTGAAAAGGTCAAGCGGAATAGTGGTGGGTGTCAGACCAGAACTATGATCAGATTGATCAAGTTGACTGGCGTATAGATAGCCCGAGGGTCTGTTCGATTGGTGCAACAATCTTCTAGGGCTGAACGGAGCACCACTGCCTTGCCTCATTCCGATGGACTAGGGTAAGTCGCGTTTCCCACCCACTCAGCCTTACCTGCCTACCCCAGTTTCTTCTGTTTGCCACTGCCTTCTCATCCATTCTCCAGCAGCTCGTAGCGGGGCGATATAATCACCCATCTGGTAGTGACTAGCTCCCTCGAGACTAATGAGCTGCACCGGATGACCCCGATCTTCGAGCATCTTGACCGTTGCTTCAGCCGGTCCGTACGGGACCACTTCGTCGTCCGGGCTATGGATAAGGTGTACCGGTATTCCCTCAAGACCCTCGAGTGGATCGTTCGCTCGAGACGCCGCTATAGGGATTGCACCGGTAAAAAGATCAGCGTGACGGGTTGCTAAGTACCACGTGCCTCGGCCACCCATGCTGAACCCGGTTACAAGAATTCGATCGTGGTCGATCGCGTAACTCCCGAGCACTTCCTCCAGAAGGTCCAGAACTGCCCGTTCCGATTCAGCGTTAGCCCAACTCCGTGTTGGAACATCGGGTGCTACGATCACTGCCTCCCAACTGCGCAGCGCTGGCTCGACGATCGATTGCATAAAGTTACTACCGTAATACGGTGATCGTCCGCCAGGGTGGAGAGCTAGGATCAGTGGGCGCTCATTATCCACGGACCCGTCGTACCCGGCGGGGATCGAGATTCCGTATCGAATCTCACCACCACCGGCCAGCTCGAAAGCTGTCTCAGTTACCCGCGGAGGGTCTGAGACTTGGGCGAGCAATCGCGTTTCTACCATCATCGACAGGAGCACCGAGAGCCCCAAGGACGCTGAGATAGCGAGAGCCCTCATGACCTAGCCGTCAGATTCCAGATGGGTGGAGTGGAACGCGAAAAGTTCATGCCCAGCCGCCGCGAGGTAATCAGAGAGATTGTGATCGATCCCTCTGATCTCCTTGTAGTCAATGGTCAGGTTCAGGTGTCCAAGGTGGGCGGCGAACCGCCGGTTCGTCGTGATCCATTGGTCCTCCGATCCGACGATCAGCTTCACGTTCATGCTACGGAGGCGGGCCTCGACTTCTACCGCTAGGGGGTACGGGTCATGGCTCCTAGCCAGGGCAGCGTCCGCGACGAAGTTCCGCTCCATGATCTCCCGGTAACCGACCAAGACTCCTGCCACCGATACGACTGAACTGAACATTCGGGGATGTCTAAGGGAAAGTCGGATTGCCCCTGATCCGCCCATGGAGAACCCGGAAAACCCTCGGCCACTGCGATCCCTAATGACCCGATAGTTGGATTCGATATGGGGGATCAATTCCTCGATGACGACCGATTCCCCCATGACTCCTGTATCAGGATTATCAATGTACCCGCTCCCAGTACCGCCGTTGGCCAGGACTAGGACCATGGGCTGCACACCACCTGATTGGATGGCCTCATGGAGAACTTGGGCGGGTCTCGTGTCGCTCTCGCTGCCACTTCGTCCATGCAACCAGTAAACCACGGGGTAGTTACGCTCGAGCTCTTCATATCCAGGAGGCAGATAAATCGAGTATCCGACCTCGAGGTCCATCGAGGAACTGTGGAACGTGTAATGTGCGACACGCGAAGGCAGATCTGTTGGGGGGTCGACCCAGTCGATCTGATCAACACGCATCGGCTCATGTGTCGGGGCCTGGGAAGCCCCCTGAATTGGCAGCAGGAGACCACCGAAAAGAGCTGTTACGGTAGCAACGTGGGTTTTCATAGCGTTGCTCTAGCCATGCCAAAAGGGCTTGGTTATACAGAGTTGGGTGCAAACATATGGTGACTCCCTGAGACGGTACCGGGGCCGCACCAGCCGCGCAAGCTCAGGAGGAACGTTGCGCTGCTGCTCAGTACCTCAATAATGCTTTGATATTCAATGAGAAAACGGGGACCGGAGGGCCACGGCCCCTCCGATCCCCGTTGGTTACCTCAACTGGGAGTCGAGGTTGGACAAATCAGTTGTCCGAGTCGGCATTGTGTAGCTTCTCCGGAGCTTCCCGCCAGGCAACAGATGATAACTCTGACGATGCGTACTGAGCCGTCCAGATGGAAAGTAGAAAAAAGCCTGGTTGAGGTGTGGGGAAAACCCCACAAATCCGTGGCTGGACAGAACCTTACAATATGTATGTTCATGTATGTTCAAGAACCGGAACCCGGCATCCGAAAGTGTGACATCACAACGGGTAGAGTTGGGTGGGGTCACAATCCGGGCTGATGCCGGCCAGGGATCTCTAGAGCTGGTAGGACGGGTGGGTGCAGGTGCCTATCGGGCGATTGTGAATGGTGTGGTCGCAAGCTGGTCGTCCCACCAGATCATGAAGTTCCCGCCCTCCTGAGTCATATCTGTGAAGGTGATGATCAGTTGGTCAGCCGAGATGGGGTGAGACGCTACGCTCATCCTGGTGCGGAGGACATCCCGGTCCGGCGTATACTCATAGGAGCCCCAAAGGGCGTCCGGGTTATCCTCTTGGAAGGTCTGCTTCACCCCCCAGGTGGAGAACACCAGCGTCCATTCTTCCTCGTCCAGGTCGGTGAAGATGCTATACTCTCCAGCGGGCAGCCGCTGTCCACCAAACATCAGATCGGCCTCGGTAGCGAATCGGGTCGACTGGTTTGCACCAATTCTCCAGATCGGGGCGCCAAGCAGGAATGCGTCTCCATAGGTGTTACCGGACCCGAACATGTTCTCGCGTCCACGAAGAATCGGGCGCCCGTAGTCCACGACGACCCAAGATCCGCCCTCGTAAGCGCCATCTGCATTGTAGATCCCGCCAATTTGAGTTGCTGCCTCGCCTCTCGGGCTGGGGATGCGCTGCTGTTGGGCCAAAACGCTGGCTGGCAGGAGCACGAAAATGGCCAGAAGACTCAGCACTCGTAAAATGCTCATATTTCCCTCACATTCGTAAATCTGTGGGTTTCGATTACCATGCTCATGCCGCGGACGCACCGAGTGCTTCCGGACACGAGTCAATCCTATCGATCTTATTCATGGTCAACGAGAATGGGAAGTGGTCCGAGTTTCCCGCGACGCCAGCCTGGCTTTGAGAAACGTCGCAAGCACAACCCAAGCGATCCAGGCCAGACGTTCCTGGAGTGTGAGGCTTGTGAGAACGTGCCAGCCCAGTCTCGGAAGAGTCGTGGCAGCCATTAGGGCAGACTCCGTGCTCGTTCCCCCCTTCAATCGCCTCCGCTCGATCACCTGTAGGGCATCGGCGCGGTTTCTCCGAATACGTACTTCGACCTGGTGGCCCACCACCTCCGGCCTCTGGGACTGCCAGCCGGGTATCCGGATCAACGTCCATGCCGCGGCTGTTCGCCCCCAGCCGTGGTGATTCGAACCCGCAATCAGTGCCAGATCAAGGCTGTCCGCAATCGACAAGATTAGGTCCCGTTCCTCAACGGATTGACGTAGCCCTCTCGGGTCGGCGTCCAACAGCTCGATGGCCTGGACTCCTCCTCGATCGGCATGGATGGGCCCTGGGACCCTCGAGAGGTTGTTGGGGATCGTCTGAATGAGGATCGGCCACGGGCTGTCATCAGAGATACCAGCGGTGGGGTCGTTGGTGCCCAGCACCAACACGTGCTGGTCTCTGAAGACTACCTCACGTCCTGGGAGGAGAGACGTCCCATCCCCTGCCCTCGCAGGATTTCCCGCTCCAGCCTCCAGCGCAGTTTCGACGTGGGAGTGATCCGTGACGTAAACGAGGTCAAACCCAGCCCCACGGTGCCATTCTCGGCGGGTTCTAATGTCAAGTCCCGCCCTGCCATCGTGAGAGGCTTCGGTGTGGCTGTGAAAGTCTACGATAGCAAGCTCCGGGTCATACGAGTGGAGCGATGCCATTGGCCGTACTCCTAACACTCCGTACCCATAAAACGCGACGAAGGCAGCGACAGCGGCCGCTGCGATGAGAAGCTCTCTGAAAATCCTCCCGCAATTAAAGGTGCTGGAGATGCTTCGGGCCACACACCTTCCCCCAATTAGAGCTACCATACTGAGGAGAACTGCAACATGCTGACGGTCGGTCAGGAGTGACAGTGCGTCGAGAAGGCCCCCGATCGGAGCGGACACCAGATACCCCAATGAGAACGTGAGGCCTACCGTCTCAACTGGCTTGCCCGTCAACGCATCTGCCAGCGGATCCCGGGAGAGAACACCCGTGACCGTTAGAACAAATATCGAAGCTGTAGGCCACAGGAGGAATCGGCGTCTCGGTGACACCTTGCGTCGCCCCTGATCTAAGTTGAACACTCAGGTAAGAGGATGCGGCCCGGGATCACCCCAACGCAAGGTCGACTCGCTGACACCGGTCAGGGAAACCGGCTTGGCGGGTCTGGTGCTGCCACCCATATTGTTTTTTCATAACCGGAGACCCAAAGCTCAACCCTAGACCGATGCATTCACTCGATTCAGTATCTGAACTCATTCAAGACCGCCGTCGTGTTCTCCAGGAGGTGGTGGGCCGCTCCCTCTCGATCCCTGAAGGAACCGAGGATCCCCCTTTGTCCTCGGACCATCGAGAGCATCTGCTCGACGAACTGAGGGACCTGTATTGGAATGACCTCGAATGGGAGAATGTCACGGGAGAGGAGCAGATGGAGGGGGGGTCGATTCCTGAACTGATATTCCCCGGTGTTCTTGCCCTGACTCGAGGGCTCCTTCTGACCGAGGTTCCTGCCGACTCTACAACCGGTGCGCAGCCGCGCCCCGAAGTGGTAGAGCAGTTTGTGGGGTTTCTAGCGGAGCGGATTATCAAGCTTCGTGAGACAGGTACCGATGAGCCTGGCGAAGAGGGTGACCGCGGTGCCCTCGAACTCCGAATGACGGAGGGCCTCTTAGATCGGGTTCTCATGGAGTACCATCGGCTGTCGCCTGAAGACGTCGGGACGCTGGAGGGGGCATGAGTCCGGGTGGTAGAGCCCCGTGATCCTTCGTCCCCGCCCGGGACACCCCTTCACGGCTGGTTCTCCACTCTTCTTCGCTCATCGGGGAGGCGCAAAATTAGCTCCTGAGAACACGCTGGAGGCTTTCCGGTCTGCGGTCGATCTCTGGGGAGCTGACGTTCTCGAGATGGATGTGCACTGCACCCGCGACGGCGAGTTAGTTGTCATCCACGACGCGACTGTGGATCGCACCACGGATGGTGAGGGGGCCGTCAAGGACCTCGTGCTGAGTGAGTTGCAGGATTTGGACGCGGGATTTCGGTTTCGTGATTTGAACTGCGAATCTTCATTTCGTGGGCTCGGCGTCCGGATTCCCCTCTTTCGTGATGTATTGGAGGCCCTTCCCGGGGTTCGCATGAACGTGGATGCAAAGGGAGCGGAGGCTGCGCCCCATCTGATGACGCTGATCCGAGAAGCCGGGGCGGAGCATAGGATACTTCTCGCCTCAACTGGGGAGGAAGGCCGGGCGGATCGACTGGGTTATGGGGGGGCCACCTCCGCGACCCGGAGGCAGATCCAGCTCTTCTTCTACCTGCACCGGCTTCCTTGGGGCGGGCCTTACACCCCCCGGACAGATGCGCTCCAGGTTCCGTTTAGATGGGAGGGACGCCAGGTTACTACGCCCCGGATGATCCGTGAGGCCCATCGGCGGAACCTCCCTGTGCATGTCTGGACAGTGGACGACCCGGATATCATGCGGACACTCCTTCAGTGGGGAGCGGATGGGATTCAGACCGACCGACCAGATCTGCTCGCGAGGGTACTCCACGAAGAGACCGGGCGTCCAATACCCCCAGGGCTTTGAGATCCGTGAAGCCCTTATCGGTCCGGTTCCTGGATCATTGGGAGGCCCAGGGTTGGACGTTGCCCGGAGACCGAGTTGCGGTGGCTTGCTCTGGCGGCTTGGACTCCCTCGTTCTTCTTCACCTCCTCCGCTTTGCAGCACCCCAGCTCGATGTTCAACTTACGACCGCGCACTTCGATCACGGGATGAGGCCTGGGAGTGCTTCGGATGCTGAGTGGTTACGAGGGTTGGTGGGAGCGTGGGGGGTACCGCTCCACCGAGACCGAGCAACGACAACACCCGAAAGCGAAGCTGCGGCCCGTGTCCTCCGCTACGGCTTCTTAGAGGGGTTGGTGCGTAGCAATAAGGTCGATTGGGTACTCACTGCTCACCAGGCTGACGACCAGGTCGAGACGGTTTTGTTCCGGATTCTCAGAGGGACGGGCCTGGATGGTCTGCGTGGGATCCCTGCCTCCCGTGACCCCGGCATCCTGCGGCCGCTATTGCCTTTCACTAGGACCGATCTGGAGGAATATGCTCGTGTTTGCCGCCTTCAACCCAGGATTGACCCCACGAACGCATGCACCCGTTTCGCCCGAAATCGGATACGGCATCAACTCCTTCCGCTACTAGAGGATGTACATCCGGGGGCACGGGGTGCCCTTCTGCGTCTGACAAGGAACTCCAAGCGCACGATCGAGGCCCTAGATACGCTGGTGGATCTCCACTTGGAGAGGGTCATGGTGGAGAAAGAAGGATCACAGATCGTACTCGACCGAGCCGCGGTTATGGAGTATCCTGACTCAGTGATCAGCGCGCTTATCCGCCGCGCAACCACCGTGCTGGGGCTTGGCCTCTCGGAGGCTGGAACCGCCTCCGCTGTTGAGTTTATCAGGACTGGATCCAACGGAGCTCGAGTGGACCTTCCCGGGCCGTTAAGCCTGGCTAGGGAGTATGGCCGTGTTCGGATTTCCGGTTCTGGTAGTGGCCTCCGTGGGGCTACTGAGGAGGTAGCCGGGAAGCAGTTGCTCGACATTGAGACCCCCGGCAATGGCGAAGGGGAGGTATGTCTTTCGGGCCGTCGATTCCAAGTGCGTTGGGGCTTAATGTCCGGTGCGGGTCGCGGGGAGGGGTCCGAAGATGGATGGGAGTGGGCCGAGTTTCTTCCTGATGATCTCTCGTTTCCACTCCGTATTCGTGGATGGCGTCCAGGGGATCGGATCCGCATCAGCGGTGGCCGAAAGAAGCTGAAGAAGGTGTTCCGAGAGTCACAGGTCTCACTCTCTGAGCGGAGGCGACTTCCACTGATTGTGGATTCGGAGGGGCTCGTAGTCTGGTTGTTGGGCCGGGATAGTACACCAGGGGCACATGGGAGAGAGGAGGGTGGGTGGCGCTTCGGAGTTAGGGACCTTGGAAACGTCTGAAGGGGTGAGCGGGTTCTTGTGTTGGGGTTCCTTAGGGGCTCCTTTATGTTTCTTGCGGGATTTGGTGCGATTCTAGGCACCTTCCGCTCATTGTGATTTCGCACACTCTAAGGTTGCTGAGGCATCGAGAGAGAGCTTTTCCTTCATGGCCAAACGACAACCCACACGGAAGTCCGACCCGAAAGATACGGGCTGGAATCGTCTGTCCAAGAGGAGCTCCTTCTGGATCCTCGTGATACTGTTGCCGCTTCTCTTCCTGAGTCTGTTTCGAGGAGAGGTACAGCCACGGTACGAGTTCTCCTATTCAGATTTTAGGTCAGAACTCGCTCAGGGGAACATCGAGTCGGTGACGGTTATCCAGGGGGTCCTCGTCGAAGGAGAGTTTAGCAGGGCTGTTACACGGGAGGGGCAGGAGTACACCTTTTTCGAGACGAGCCTGCCGGGGGAGATCACCGAGGGTCTGTTGGCCGACTTCGAGAACCGATCCGTCGATGTTCGAGCCGAGCCAGAGCGGACCCCTTGGTGGAGTTTTCTCATTTCCGCGCTACCGTGGGTCATCCTAATCGTCTTTTGGTTTTGGCTGCTCCGCACAATGCAGGGAGGAGGAAACAAGGCGTTTCAGTTTGGTAGATCGAAGGCCAAGCTCATCTCTCCCGATACCCCGAAGGTGACTTTCAAAGACGTCGCAGGAGCCGATGAGGCGAAGCACGAACTTGAGGAGATCATCGAATTCCTTAAAGACCCTCAAAGGTTCGCCCGGCTGGGAGGACGCCTTCCGAAGGGCGTACTTCTCATCGGCCCACCGGGTACGGGAAAGACGTTGATGGCCAAGGCGGTGGCTGGTGAAGCCGAGTGCCCCTTCTTCCAGATGTCCGGTTCCGACTTCGTAGAAATGTTCGTAGGGGTTGGAGCGTCCCGGGTGCGTGACCTCTTCGAACAGGGGAAGGCCCACGCTCCGTGCATCATCTTCATCGACGAAATCGATGCGGTGGGCCGACACAGGGGCGCTGGACTAGGTGGCGGACATGACGAACGGGAACAGACTCTGAACCAACTCCTCGTCGAAATGGACGGGTTCGAAACCAACGAAGGTATCATCCTGTTGGCCGCGACGAACCGGCCTGACGTTCTGGATCCCGCTCTGCTGCGCCCGGGACGGTTCGACCGTCAGGTCGTTGTCGACTCCCCTGACGTGAGGGGCCGAGAGCAGATCCTGATTGTCCATGCCAGTAAGCTGCCACTCGAAGACGACGTAGAACTCGGTACAGTAGCGAAAGGTACGCCTGGGCTTTCGGGAGCGGACCTCGCGAACATATGTAATGAGGCTGCGCTCCTCGCGGCTCGCGGGGGTGCCAAGAAGGTCGCGATGGAGGACTTCGAGAGCGCAAAGGACAAGGTGATGCTCGGGGCCGAGCGTCGAAGCATGGTGCTCACCGATAAGGAGCGGAAGCTCACGGCCTACCATGAAGCCGGGCACGCGGTCGTCGGGCTTTGCATTCCGGGCTTGGATCCGATCCACAAGGTTACGATTGTGCCGCGTGGTAGAGCGCTGGGGCTCACCGCGTCCCTCCCTGAGGAGGATCGTCATTCCTACACCCGCGATTGGTTGGAGGGGCAGCTCAGCATGCTCTTTGGTGGGCGGGTGGCCGAAGAGATGATCTTCGGGCCCGATAAGGTCACGACCGGGGCTGGTAATGACATCGAGCGGGCCACGGATATGGCGAGGAGAATGGTTACCCGCTTTGGAATGTCGGATTTAGTGGGGTTGATGGCCATTGGGGATGCGGACCGTGAGGTGTTCCTGGGGAGGGAGATCACTCAGAAGCGGGAGATCTCTGAGCACACCTCGCAGCTTGTGGACAGGGAGATAAAGCGCACCCTGGATGAAGCGCACCAAAGAGCCCAAGAGGTGCTCGGTAACGAACGGGAGCTTCTGGAAGCAATCGCCACTGCGCTTCTTGAGCGAGAGACCTTGGACCGGAACGAGGTTGAGCTTCTGGCTCAGGGAAAGGCTCTCCCACCGCTGAGGGAGGCAACTCAACCACCCGATGTGGAAGCACCTTCCGACTCCCAGGACCGCGACCACTCGGGCGATTCGGAGGAAGACCAATCGCAGTCCACGGGTTCTCCCGACTCGGAGGCACCTGATGCTGACACGGACGAAGTGAGTTCTCCCGCAGCTGGCGAAGGGGCTCCCGTCTCCTCGCCAGCAGCACATCTCTCACGAGAAGATCCTGGTCCGGATCCCTCGCGAGGATGAGGGGATCTTCCTACCCGACATCGAATTCGCAGCCTTTCTCTCATCACCAAGTGTGGGAGATCGCGGGAGGGTCAATTTCGCTGGCTGATCCGGTCGTGGTGGGGATCCTAAACCTGACGCCCGATTCCTTTTCTGATGGTGGAGAACTCCCAAACTTGGAAGTCGTGGTTGGGCGTGCTGACCAGATGGTCCGAGAGGGAGCAGGAATTCTGGACGTGGGTGGTGAGTCGACCCGACCGGGAGCCTCGGCCGTGGAAGTCGGCGAGGAGTTGCGGCGTGTCCTCCCTGTGGTCGAGATGCTCGTCGAGCGTTGCGGAGTGCCCATTTCTGTCGATACTCGAAAGGCCCAGGTGGCTGAAGCTGCACTGGCGGCCGGAGCTGCGGTCGTGAATGATGTTTCCGCACTTGTCTTCGACACTGGAATGGTCGATGTCGTAGCGAAGGCTGGCGCCGGAGTGGTACTCATGCACATGAGAGGCACCCCTGAGACCATGGGGAATCGAGCCAGCTACGATAACCTGTCCGCAGATGTCTCGTATGAGTTGGGCCTCGCCGTTGATTACGCTAAGAAGGGGGGCATAGAACAGGAGGCGATCGTCCTGGACCCTGGGATTGGATTTGCGAAGACGTCGCGCCAGAGCCTCGCTCTCCTAGGGGAAATTCCGAGACTTAGGAAGCTTGGATTTCCCGTGTTGGTTGGACCGAGCAGAAAGAGCTTCCTCGGGGATCTGTTGGAGGTGCCGCTGCAAGAGCGCGCTGTGGGAACCGCAGCCGCTTGCCTGATCGCCTATCAGGGCGGCGCCAGACTCTTCCGAGTCCACGATGTGGCTCCCACGGTGCAGGCTCTCGCGGTAGCACATGCCGTTGACGAGCAAGGCTTGGAGGAGAGCACGGCTTGAACGTCCTCTGGGAGCAGTTCCAGATCATAAGGCCTGGTTGGGCAGATCTAATCGAGATCGTCATCGTGGCCGCTCTCGTGTACCGGGTGCTCCTCCTTCTCCAGCGCACCCGGGCCATGCAGATGATCCTGGGCGTCGGGTTTCTCGCTGGAATCTATTTTCTTGCTCGGGTCCTGAACTTCTCATTGATCCGGACTCTTCTCGAGACGCTGTTCCAGTTTGGAGCGATAGCGGCACTCGTCGTATTCCAGCCTGAACTCCGCGCTGCGCTGGCCCGTCTGGGTCAGACCCGGATGTTTCGAATGTTTGCAAAGTTGGAGAGCCGCAAGGTTGTCGATGAGCTGATCGAGGCGGTGGAACAGCTTTCCCGTACGAAGACCGGAGCTATCATCGTGCTGGAAAACGAAGTGTCCCTAGATGAGTACGCGCGGTCGGGAAGCGCGATCGAGGCCCGGGTTTCTAGGGAGATGTTGATCACGATCTTCACCCCCCTCTCTCCACTCCACGATGGCGCGGTGATAATCACGGGAGATACGATCAAGGCTGCAGGGGCCATTCTTCCTCTGACTCAGACACGCCTTTACGACAAGTCGTTGGGGACGCGGCATCGGGCGGCCCTGGGGCTTTCCGAAGAGTCAGATGCGATTGTGATCGTTATCAGTGAAGAGACATCCCGCATCTCGGTGGCGCATGGAAACAGGATCGAAGTGGGGGTTGAGACTGTTCGGCTGAGGGAACTGTTGGAGGGCGCTCTTCCGGAGGCCAGAGGTGGTCTATGGCTGAGATCGAGCCCCGGGTAAGATCGCGTTGACAGGTTCAGGACGTGCCCGATACATTCCGCGGGCGATTAATCTGACTGATTACGTCCAAGTTCTGGGCGTCTCGGGGCACTAGCCTTGAGTCATTTGAAAGGAGTCTGGTAGTGAACGTCCAGTACAACTTGATGACGCTCTTTGCGGACGGGGGGCCAATGATGTACGCCCTTGTTTTATGCTCTCTGGTTGCGCTGGGAGTCATCATAGCGAAGGCGTTCACCCTCTACGTTGCACACAAGGGAACTGACCGGATCCTCGAGGAAGTCCAGGAACTCAGCCAGTCGGGTGAGATCGATGAGGCAATCCGGAGATGCACTGAGACGCCTGGACCTACAGCGGCCATCCTTCTAGTAGGCCTCAGGCGGATACGGGCCGGGCAGTTCAAGGAGGCAGAGCTCGAACAGGCGATCGATACGACGGGCACGATTGAGCTAGGCTTTCTAGAGCGGGGGCTCGTTATTCTTGCGACGGTGGCCAATGTGGCCCCTCTTATGGGGTTTCTCGGGACCGTAGCGGGGATGATCATGGCGTTCGCGTCAATCGAGACCGCCGGCGACGTGGATCCGACCCTG
>Ga0310120_10002512_pt1 | contig 13410 bp, 13 predicted proteins | sample CB27_AW_983_MG_FD_203506 | JGI IMG/M metagenome (GOLD analysis project Ga0310120, IMG submission 203506) | Marine microbial communities from Western Arctic Ocean, Canada - CB27_AW_983 | ecosystem: Environmental > Aquatic > Marine > Oceanic | place: Canada: Western Arctic Ocean | collected... | reverse complement strand
TAAAAGGAGCAAAAGTATGGATGACCAAGTTGAAGGCGGAAGACGGTGTGTCGATTGAATTGCTTCAGTACCTGTCCCATCCCCAGGCGGTACCCGAACCACGCCGTGCGTGTGACGTTGGCTGCAATCACGTCGCCCTGCAGGTCGACGATCTCGACTCCCTTCACGAGAAACTTTTGGCTGAAGGTATCGAGTTTAACGTCGCACCAACCATTTCCGCCGAAGGATTTGCCAAGGTCACGTACTGCCGTGACCCGGAAGGCGTGTTAGTGGAGCTGGTGGAAATACTCAAGTAGCGGGAGTCGGGTTCTTCACACTCTGCTTCGCGACAGAGGGGGTCAACGGAGGATCCGACCATGGCAAACTGAAGCATCAGGGTTTCCGGGTCTTGCGACGTTGCAGCCTGAGTGTCACGACTACCCGCTTCTACGATACGCTGGCCGCGCTCGCTAGCCCACTCTCCCGGCTACTCTTATGTCCAGCCGGAGCGGATTACGCTGGGAAGTATGGTGTCTGTAATGCGGTTGCGGGTTGATGAGCTGAAGCGTCGGCCAGCGCTGAAGCAGTGCCAGAATAGCGATTTGCGCCTCGAGTCGCGCCAGCGGTGCGCCCAGGCAATAATGGGGACCAAAACCGAAGGCCAGATGAGGATTCGGATCACGTCCCAGATCCAGTCGATCCGGTTCTGGAAACGTGGCCGGATCGCGGTTCGCGGATCCCAGCAAAGCGATCACGCGATCGTCCTTTTTAACAGGTGTTCCGGCAATCTCGAGATCTTCGGCGGCACTCCGTGTTTGGTGTTGGATCGGGCTGTCGTACCGCAGTAACTCCTCGACCGCGGTGGCGATCTGCTGCGGGTCCGTTCTCAGACGCTGCAGCTGTGCGGGGTGACGCAACAGCGCCAGCAGGCCGTTGGACAACAGTGCCATGGTTGTCTCGTGTCCGGCCACCAGCAGAAAACCGCACATGCCGAGCAGTTCCTGTTCGTTCAAGCGGTCTCCCTCATCTTCGACTTCGACCAGACGACTGAGAAGATCTTCCCGGGAATTGGACCGACGCGCCTCGACCAGTTGTTTGAAGAGCGCAGTCAGTTCGGCAGCACTACGACTGGCGGATTCTGCAACTGCAGGAGCTGCGCGTCCGGTGCCGGAATAGGCAGTCAGGTTGTCTGACCACTTCATGAACGATTTTCGCCACTCGGAAGGCACGCCCAGCATCCGCGCAATGACGATGGCCGGCAGGGGATAGGCGAAGTCGCCGACGAATTCCACGGTGCCCTCATCTCCTGTCGCTGCGAGCAGTTCGTCGACGATTGATTCTATTTCGGCTCGGAGGTTTTCCACCATGCGAGCGGTGAAGGCAACATTCACGAGACGCCGGAGCCGTGTGTGGTCCGGTGCATCCATGTTCCCGATCCACTTGTCAAATTGGTAGAACAGCGGCCGCAGCTTGGCCTGTGTCTGTTGAGGAAGACTGTCGGCATAGGATGAAACACGGCCACTGGAAATCAGTCGCGGGTCCTTCAGGGCATTGCGGACATCCGTGTATCGCGTCAGGACCCATCCATTGAGCCGCCCACTCCAGTACACGGGTTCTGTTTCCCGCAGGTGGGCGTAATAGGGATAGGGATTCGCCAGGTAATCCGGTGTGAGCAGCGCGGCGTCGAAATCGAGGGTTTGTGAACTTCGCTTTGGGTTCATAATAAGGCGGACTTGTCTCCAAGAAATCAGGTTCGGCAGAATTCGTGCCAGTGTTTACCCAGTTTCTTGCGTTGCGTGCCCTTCAAGTGGCATGTCGATACCAGGAAGCGAGGGAAAGGCGTTGGTTCACATTCCTTGCGAAGCACGTCCGGGGATCCTAAAATTCATTTTGTTCTAGAGGATGTGTCCATCCCAGTATGATCGCCGGTGACGCGACGACAACCACGGGGAGTTGCCGATCTTGTTGGCAGGCGGTGGTATCTAGGCTGGTAGGTCCACTGGTCGGATGGATTATTTTGTGTCAGGGAACTCCAGATGCAGTTCTACCCGCACGATCTCCACACGGTATCTTACATTATTCGAACTCGATCAGCAGCCATTCACGTACTGCTACGGCGGACCGAAGGGCAGACGGACGTCGGTTCGTGGCGGGGTGATCGACAAGAGTCAGGTTAACTTGAATTGGCCGGGCCCACATGATGGGTCCGGTCCCGAACTGAAAGACGAACAAGATGGTCTCGCGCAGAATCTGTTTGCTTGTTCTCCTGGTGGGGATGGTAGCGGTCAGTGAACTACAGGGACAATCGCCAGAAAATCTTATTCCGGTGCAGCGCATCGGCTGGCCGGAGGAGACCAGATGTCTGGAGATGTTCTCCGCGCTGGCCCTGGGTCCGGATGGCTTGATCTATGCGGGCACGTGTAACAACCAGAAGATTGGCGGGCGGCTTGTCTCGCTCGATCCGGGCAGCGGCAAACAGCAGGTTCTCCTCGATGTCCACGAGATTACCGGCGAGGATGGTACGCAGACTTACCCCCAGAGCAAGATCCACTCGCAGATTTGTTTCGACAGCCGCGGCACTTGTTGGTTCGGCACCCACTCGTACGAGTGGAACACACTGAAGCAATACCAGGACTCGCCGGAAGATTACAGCGGTGGCTACCTGATCAGCTACAACCCGAAGACAAAAGAGGCACGGAGCCACGGTATCCTTGCGCCACACGAGTCGCTCATGTCGATGGCACTGGCCGAGAGTGTCGGAAAGATTTACGCGGTGACGCATCCAACGGGCCGCTTCCTGGTCTACGATCTGAAGACGGAAAAGACTACCGACACGGGAATTGCTCTTGGATACCCGTCGCGCATCGTCGTGGCGCTGAAAGATGGCCGGGGAATCACGTTCACAGTGAACGGCGATGTGGTGCGCTATTCGCCCGAGAACGGCACGATCGAACAGTTGCCGGTTTTGGTGCCGACGTTCGACGGGGAGACAACCCGCGGACACAACAGCCCGTTCGATCTGGCGGTGAATGCGGATGAAACCGCGATCTACGGCATTGCTTACTCGAGCGGGGTCCTGTTCGAGTATCGTCCGGATGATGGGCCCCATGGGAGCATTCGGTCTCTTGGAGTGGCGTTCGGAGATGAGGTTGTGCCCGGGTATCGACCGGAGCTTTCCATCGCGATGGCCGTCGGGCGCGATGGCCGAGTTTATTACGCTGGCTATTCCCACAACGCCGGAAAGATCGGCTGCTACGACCCGCGCACCGCAAAACGATCCTACCTTGGGCGAATGGATGCCGGACCTGGCACGCGACCTCTGGAAGCCGGGGCTATGATCAGCCTGCCCGATGGCCGACTTGTCGTCACCACCTATGACCAGACGCAGACTTACTACAACTTGTTTCATCCGGAGTTGTGATTCCTGATTGGCGGTCTTCCGCCCGCCCGCTAGAGACCTGGAAATACGCAGCGCAACCAGTCGATTCCATTGAAAAGAATGTTTTCGGGCACGTACCGGATTGAAACAATCATTGAGTCGAAGTGATCCAACGTAAGGGGATGTTGTTATGGACCCGACGAACAAACCTTCTTTTCCGGAAGAATCAGGATATGTCGAAGAACGTCCCACGCGAGTTCGTTGGTTTGTCTTGGCGATCGTGGCTTTTGCTGCCTCCAGCGCCTATTTAACCCGGCACTGTATCTCGGCTGCCAACACGACCATCGCAAAAGAACTGGATCTCACCGAGCCGCAGATGGGAATGGTGATGGGCGCCTTTGCGTTGGGATACATGCTGTTTCAGGTGCCTACAGGCTGGCTGGGGAACCGGTTCGGCACCCGGTTTGCGTTTGCTTTGTCCAGCATTGTCTGGTCATTGTGCAACATCTGGTCTTCGGTTGCTGCAGGGCTGGGGATGTTGATGGCATCCCGTTTTGGTTTGGGAATCTTTCAAGCTGGCCTGGCTCCCATTTCGGCGAAAATCCTCAGGGACTGGATGCCTTTGCGAAGCTTTGGCATGAGCAGCGCGGCGATCGGCGCCAGCATGTCGGTGGGTGGCGCCTTTACCATGTGGCTAACCGGTTGGTTGTTGGACCCGGCAGGAAACAATCTTGACTGGCGAACGATTTTCTTTGCTTATTCGTTCGTGGGTATTATTTGGGCCGTCGGATTTGCCTGGTTCTTTCGCACTCGTCCTGAAGATCATCCGTGGGTCAATCAAGAAGAACTAAAACAGATTCGTGATCTACCGGAAAAGGCCGATCCTTCCGCTGATGGTGCAGAGGGTGACCCGCCGCGTGCTTTGTCAGCCAAAACATTGTTGCGCAGCCTCAGCATGTGGGGACTTTGTCTGCAGTCTTTTTGTCGGTCTGCTGGTTATTCGTTTTTCGTCACCTGGTTCTTTGCATTTCTGGAATACGTCTATGGCATCGATAAAGCGACTGCGGGCTTTTACAACTCGTTACCTTTGATCGCGGTGGTGACCGGTTCGCTCGCGGGTGGAATAATCGTCGATGGTTTGTTCCGTGTTACCGGCAGTAAAATAATGAGTCGATCCGGTACCGCCTTCGTGGCCTTGACGGTCTGTGGGACGCTGACCATGGTATCCGCGTGGACCTCGGAGGCCTGGCAATTGTCGGCGGTCATTGCTGTTGGCGCACTTTTTGCCGGGATCGGCAATCCGGCCGCCTGGGCGGCCACCCTGGACCTGGGTGGTCGGCACGTGGCCGTGGTGATGGGAGTCATGAATATGACAGGTTGCCTGGCTGGTGTCGTGTTGCCGGTACTGCTGGGCAACTGGTTCGAGGAAATTAAACAGAGTGGTGGGGATTGGGATTCGGTGATCTACCTGCACGCGGGATTTTATTTTTGTGGCGCGTTGTGTTGGCTGGTGATCAAACCCAACCGGTCGTTGGACGCTTGAAACGAAAGGTCGACTACTCCGGCAATCTCATGATCGAATGAGCTTGACATGGCCATCTACCGCTTCGGTATCCATGAAGACAGTTGTAGAATTCAGGCCAGGTCGATCTTGATCCAGTGGATTTCCAGCGAAGTTCGGTCGCCCGCATCATGGGCGACCATGATCTTGCTTCGCTCGACGTTTTGCAATCGTTGTCTCTGAAGAAAAACGCGGCCGACGCCTGGTGTGCTCTCTGGCAGTGACTCGGACGAGTGACAGGGAATCTCATCCTCCAGCAACGGTTGTCGGACACCCGTTGACACGCGGGGGGCAGTCCTTGCTGACTTGCAGTTGCCAATCCTTTTGCCGACTGGCTTTCCTTCGTGGCCGACTCGAGTTATTCTACAAGCCACCGGCAATGATTGTGCGTCTCTGGTGCCCGGCCGGGTAGGAGTGTCGCTGCCGGTTGTTGGACCGGTCGACACTTGTCTCGAAATCCCCAAGGCGATATTGCCTTCATTGCCTCTTAGTTAACCCTTTTCAGGAGTTCATCATGAACAGTCCCCTCGCCTATCTGAATGGAGAATACATTCCCATGTCGGAAGCCAAGATTTCGGTGATAGACCAGGGGTTCACCATGGGGGTGCATGCCATGGATCTGACCCGCACTTTCTCGCACAAACTGTTTCGGTTGGAGGACCATGTAAACCGCTTATATCGAACACTGCGGACCATGCGAGTGGATCCGGGTATGAGTTTCGACGAGATGGCCCGCTTAAGCCATGAAATTGTTGAAAAGAACGCAGGAAGTATTAACAAGCTTGACGAACTGGGACTGATTCACTTTGTCACTCCGGGAACAACTCCTTCCTACGCGGACGTTCCACGCGAACAGATTCCACCGACGTTCGGCATGCATACGTTTGTCTTGCAACTCGGTTCGTGTCTTCAGAACTACCAGCGCGGCATTCATGTTGTGACCGCGCGGATCCGGCACCAGCCGCCCGAGTGCATGGATCCGAAACTGAAGGTTCGCAGCCGGCTTTATTGGTTTCTTGCGGACAATGAAGTCCAACAGGTTGATCCCCAGGCGACTTCGCTCGTGCTGGATTTACAGGGCAACATTGCCGAATGCCACGGAGCGAACTTCCTCATCGTGCAAAACGGCGAAATTCATTCACCGACGACAAGAAACATGTTGGAAGGTGTGACCTGGAAGGTGACATTGGAACTCGCGGAAAAATTAGGAATAAAAGTCGTTCTGCGTGACATCACTCCGCACGAGGCCTACAACGCTGACGAGGCCTTCACCACGAGTTCCACTGTCTGCACCATGCCAGTGACAAAGATCGACAACATTCTCGTGGGTGATGGGAATCCCGGGCCGGTGGTCAAACGATTGCTGGAGGCATGGAGCGAACTGGCCGGGTACGACATCGTCCAACGGTCACGGGATCTGCAGGGAACCGTTGTCACGTAAGAACCGGTTCTCGTTCACCGCCGCTTTCCAGGCGGTTTGCAAACATCGATGGACAGGGTTCCCGCGATTGCAGTTGGGTGAGGAGAAAGCAGATGCCGGTTCGATTGGTCTGCAACGGGTGATCCCGCCTTTTCGATTCTTGGTAGAACGATACAAGCTCTTAGGATGTAAGTGTCAACACCGTATCAGGAAAGCTGACATTCGCTTCTAGTGGATTGTGGTGAACAATGTATCGGGTGATAATGGTAAAGAATCGCCAGGTGTCATCAATGAATTCACAACCGGCCGAAGTGCTACGTATTGTGAAATTAAAGGTCCTGTTTGAATTTGTAACGGGTCTGGTCGCGCTGTTGGTGTTTCCATTTGGCGTCGCAGCCAGTGCTGGTCACTGGGCTGCTTGAGGATGGGACCCGCTTGGTTAGTGAAACGAATCTGACTGTTGTCATTGGTGAGCCGCTTGTTGTCGAACAATGACACGAGCGAATGACTCATGTTCACGGAGGGCTAAAATGCAGCAACCGGATCGACGCAACTTTGTCCTTGCAGCACTTGGTTCTGTCGGTCTGACGTTGTGGGATGGGCAAGCATGGAACTTGTTGCCGGGCAGTGAACAGAAGCCTCGTCCCAGGCTTCCCGTGGCGGCGGTCGTCACGGTGTATCATGTGAATGCACACGCCGACGTCATCATCGGAAAGATCCTCGAGGGCTGGCAGCAAGACGGTGGCCCGGGCCCGGATTTGCAACTTGCATCGTTGTACACGGATCAGGTACCGAGCAAAGATATAAGCCGTGACTTGGCTAAAAAGCACGGGTTTCCGATTTTCAACACGATCGAAGACGCCATCACGTTGGGGAGCAACGAAGTGGCGGTGGCAGGTGTGCTCAGTATCGGGGAACACGGCGCTTACCCTTCTACGGCGGACACCCACCAGGAGATGTTTCCCCGCCGCCGTTTCTTCGACGAGATCATTGCTACCTTTCGTAAGTATAACAAGTCGGTGCCGGTGTTCAGCGATAAACACCTGGCCTATGCATGGGCCGATGCCAAGCACATGTACGACACTGCCCGCAGCCTGGACGTACCGTTCATGGCGGGCTCGTCGGTTCCTACCACGTGGCGGATACCACCCTTGGAATTGCCCGTCGGCTCTGAAATAACCGAAGTGATGATGCACGGGTACGGACCATTGGAGGCGTATGGGTTTCACGCCCTGGAAGGATTGCAGTGCATGGTCGAGCGGCGCAAGGGGGGTGAGACCGGGGTAGCTTCTGTTCAGGCCGTGCAAGGGGATGCGATCTGGCAGGCAGAAAAGGATGGCCGCTGGTCTCGGGAACTGCTCAATGCAATTGTCGGCACCGGGTCAGCAACTCAACGTCCCGAACTGGATCCAACGGCTATCTTCTACCTCATCGAATATCGTGACGGGTTGAAAGCGGCGGTGGCTATGAAAACCGGGCTGAACAAGCCGTTTCTCATCTCCACCAGACTGCGGGGCCAAAATGAACCGGTCGTGATAAACTTTGCATTGCAACAGGGAAAACCTTACGGGCACTTCGAACATCAGGTGCGGGCGATCGAGCATATGATCCACACCGGGGTGCCTGCCTACCCGGTTGAACGCACGCTTTTGACCACGGGGGTTTTGGATAGCGTTATGCATAGCCTTGCGCAGAACAACAAGCTGCTTGAGACTCCACACTTGTCAGTCGCCTACCACCCGGTCGAATGGCCGTTTGCCAAGGGGGTACCACCACCACGCCCGTGACCAACCGGGCTTGTAAAAACCCGGGCTTGTAAAAACCCGGGCTTGCAAAAACTGGTCCAGGGCGCTCAACGGCTCGAGTCAGTTGACGCCTAAACTTTTGAGTGTTTTGGCAACGTCGACACCATGCGATGCGGTGTTCACGTTTTTGTCGATGTGCAAAATGTTGCCGTTTTGCCCGATGTAAAAAGTCCAGCGTTCGGGGACTTGTCGCTTTTCGTGAACCACGCCGTATGCCTCGGCCACTGTTTTCCCCGGGTCGCTCAGAATGGGGTAGTCTAACTGCAATGCTTCAGCATATTTCAGGTTGGTTGCTGGATCGTCACAACTGGCGGTGAAGTAGGCCACATCGAAGTTGTCCAGCCCCGAGCCTTTGGAGGCGGGAAGTTCTATTTTGTTGTCGCCCAGCAGGGTGATGGTCAATGGTTCGTTTAAATCGCTGGCACGCAGCGAACTGCACTGCCTGGTTCAGCCCCCGGTGAAGGCTTTTGGGAACCAGGCCAGTACCACCATTTGTTTTCCTTCGTAGTCCGACAGTTTGTACGACTGGCCATCGCTGCCCGGCAGTTTGAAATTGGGCGCCGCGTCGCCGACCTTCAATTCGGCTGTGGCGCCATCGGCCATCGCCAAGGCCACGACGAATGCGAATCCCGCAGCCAGATAAGCCCTGAATTTCATGATCGAACACTCCTCTTAGAAGCTGTTTCGCAGAAGCTCTTGGTACAAGTTTTCAGAGGTACATCGTACATGGTTATTTCAACGGCGTCTAACGGCAATGGGTGTTAAAATTTAAAGTTATTTACTTTGCCTTCCGCTGGTCAATTTTTGACGCCCAGGCCGACTTATTGGAGAGAGCCGAAGTGGTTGTCCACTTGCAATCACGATGTCTTACCGTGTTACTGGCAGGTTGGACTCTGGGACCCGGGGTGGATGACACCATTGGTTTGTCGAACCGTCGTGTGGGATGGAAAGAATTCATATCCCAGTCCCATCAGAGTGGTGGGTTTCTGGAACGAAGACAGTGACTCACCTGCGGGTTGCCCTTGGTCGATGGTTTCCAACTGCCGGCATGGTGTTTACTCACCAGGGGCAAAACTAGCGGGAACGTATGAATATCGTTCATGCGTTTTGTCGTCCGGTGCCAGTAACCGAAGATATACCCAGCGGTCCATGTCGTCTGTGAACGTGCGCACACTTCCATCCGCCAGGGTTCCAATGCAGACGTCGTGCCAGGTGGAGGCCCGCCAAATAGCATGTTGCATGCTTCGATGCCGATAATTGATGGGGGGCAACATGGATCTTGCCGAAGTGTCATGGAAATTCATCCACATCCCCCAGTTGCCGACGGGTTTTAGTAGGATCTTGTAATGGTCAATGGGCCAGACACACCCCAACATGTTTGATTCGACAACCATCTGATGTTGCGGCGAGGTCACCCAGCTTCGTCTACCAGCTGCGAGTTCCATGAACATGATCGTGTTGGATGATCCGTTGGGAATCGTTTCAATCGTGTGGTAACTTTTCCAGCTACGTCCGGGTCCGCAGCGATAAGAACACCAGCGTCCTGCCTTGCCAAGCGGTGGCAGCCTACCTCTCTGCAGGTCGATTCCCCCGTTGTGGCCAAATAACAGGTAGCTGACACCGTAGCTGGCGATGGTTCCTGTGTTTGACTTGTACGTTGCAGGATCAGACGGACAACGGTAGACAGGGATAGCTCCCATATAATTCCAGTACTGATTGCCCGGAACTCCCGGATATCCAGGGATGTTGCGGTTTAGATTCCACAAGCGACCATCATAAAGACTTGGTTTATTGATGTGTTCAAAGGTTTCGACATACAGGGCTTTTTGCTCCACATACGGCAGCAGGATGTGATAAAAACTCTGCGTTGTCCGTTGCCTCGACCGTGAGAGTTCAGGCAGCACGCCGTTCTGTGTGTTAGCGAAATGGTGGACCGCAACCCCCTGCTGCTTGAGGTTGTTTGAACATTGCACGCGACGTGCTGCTTCACGTGCCATCTGAACTGCAGGCAACAGTAGAGCGATGAGGATCGAGATGATCAGGATCACCACCAGAAGTTCGACGAGTGTAAAACCGATACGGTTTATGCGATTAGGCATAAGGGGCATTCGCTAAGACCGGGTAGATAGTTTAGGGATTTTGCAGGTTTATTCTAATGCTGTAGCGACTTGAAGGCAAGTAAATTGCAACGTTTCGAGGGTGTCCAACTGGTTGTCAAGTTGTGATCAGATTGTCTTCCCGGAGGACTGATGGGCCGGAGATGGAGAAAGGTGAACGACAACGTGGTTCGTTGGGTAGGCTGGCAGCGAACGATGCGGCTGTCTGAACTGGGTTTCTGACCTTCAGAACGCAGGCAGCCGGTCGCCTGCAAATCGCCGAGGGGTTGAGTATTTTCTCGGTTTTGTGGGTGGGAGGGCCGCGCGGAACGCGCTCCACTGTGAGTGATCGGGTCCGGCAGAATTTCCTCAAGTCCGCAGGAAACGTTTTCCCACCGCCTTCGAATATGGGTCGACCGATGACAAGGGTGCCGCCGGACAACCGTTTGTCCAGGGCTGCCAGTGACGTGTTCAGTCACCAGGCTTGAAACTATCTGGAACATACGAATATCGTTCGTACGTATCATTATCCGGTGCCAGTAGCCGTAGATATGCCCAGCGGTCCATGTCCCTGCCGAACGTTCGCACACTTCCATCGGCCAGGGCTCCAATGCAGACCTCGTGCCAGGTGGACGCGCGGAAACCACCAGTCCTTCTGATGAGCGGGGGTAACATGGCCCTTGCCGACGCATCATGCTGTGATTCCCAATAACGCCAATTGTAGTGTTTGTCGACGATCTTGTAGTGATCGATGGGCCAGACACATCCCACCACGCATGACCCCAGGGTCCACTGGTTAGCAATGGAGGTCGCCCAGCTTTTTCCACCACCTGCGTATTCCATCATCAGGATGGTGTTGGATAACCCGTTCGGAACGGTTTCAATCGTGTAGTAACTTTTCCAGCTACGTTTGGGGCCGCAGCGAAAGGAACACCAACTTAATGCCGCTGGGGTCCCTTTTTGAGAACCTCTCTGGAGGTCGATTCCTCCATTGTGGCCAAGTAACAGGTAACTTGCACCGTAGCTGCAAACGGTTCCCGGTCTTTTCTTCGTCGTATTGGGATCGGACGGACAGAGGTAGGCAGGTACCGCTCCATAGTAACTAAAGAATCCGACATCCTCCGGAATTTCCGGATGCCCCGGCACGCGCCCTGTCGGGATCGACTGGTTTCGTTTGCTCTCCAGGTTCCACAAACGACCATCAATGTCCGGATTATTGATGTGATTAAAGGTTTCGATGTACAGATCTTCTTGATCCACGTAGCGAAGCAGAAGGTGATGGATCGTCTGCGTGGTCTGACGAGTGGACCGTGAGAGTTCAGGAAACTCACTGTCGTGTGCGGCAGCGAACTCGTGGACCGCAATCCCTTGCTGCTTGAGATTGTTTGCACATTGTGTGCGATTGGCTGCTTCACGTGCCCGCTGGACCGCAGGCAACAACAGAGCGATGAGAATGGCAATGACCGCCATCACCACCAGCAATTCCACAAGTGTAAAGCCGCCGCGTTTGGTTGGGGTAGACATGCCGAGCACTCCGATGAGAAGGTAATGGACACGCAACCTTTTTTGCAGATGGTTATCCTAGTGTTTGGGGGAGTCAAAGGCAATAAAATTGCGATGTTTCGAGAGGCCCCAACTGGCAGGCGACTAGTAGTGATTCATTGTTTCTCCGTGTGACAAGCGGGCCGGTGCCGGGAATGAATGAGAACACGGATTCACCGAGTAGTTGCCCATGGTTGGATTGGCTAACACAGGACGAGGCCGATGCTACCGGTCAACGGTTTGTCCGGGACAGCTAACAACCTGTTCACTCACCAGGATTGAAACTACCGGGAACATACGAATATCGTTCGTAGGTTTCCTCGTCCGGTGTCAGTAATCGCAAATAGACCCAGCGGTCCATGTCCCCACTGAATGTTCGCACACTTCCATCCGCCAGCGCTCCGTTGCAGACGTTGTGCCACGTCGAGGCGCGGAGGTTAGCATGTTGCATGCTTCGATGCCGAATATGGATGGGGGGCAACATGGACCTGGCCGTAGAATCATGCTTTGATTCCCACCATCTCCAGTTCCCATGTTTGTCGACAAGCTTGTAGTGGTCGCTGGGCCAGATACACCCCACCACGTTTGCGCTAACATTCCCCTGGGAAGCAATCGAAGACCAGAGGTTGCCACCAGCTGACATTTCGGTAAACATGATCGTGTTGGATGCTCCGTTAGGAATCGTTTCAATCGTGTGAAAACTTTTCCAGCTGCGTTCAGGGCCGCAGCGAAAGGAACACCAACTTAATGCGGCCGGGGTCCCCTGTTGAGAACCTCTCTGCAGGTCGATTCCACCGTTGTGGCCAAATAACAGGTAACTGGCACCGTAGCTGCCTCTGTTTCCCGAGTTCACCTTCAGCGTCTGGGGATCGGACGGACAGCGAAAGGCAGGTACCGCTCCATAGAAATTCAGAAAACCGACATCGTCCGGAATTTCTGGATGTCCCGGTACGCGCCCTGTCGGGATCGACTGGTTTCGTTTGCCCTCCAGGTTCCCCAAACGACCATCAATGTCCGGATTATTGATGTGATTAAAGGTTTCGATGTACAGGTCTTCCTGGTCCACGTACCGCAGTAGAAGGTGCCAAATACACTGCGTTGTCTGGCGAGTACACCGTACCAGTTCGGGAAGCTCGCTGTCGTGTTTGGAAGCGAACTCGTGGACTGCAATCGCCTGTTGCTTGAGGTTGTTTGCACATTGCGTGCGATTGGCTGCTTCACGTGCCATCTGAACTGCAGGCAATAGCAGGGCGATGAGGATCGCGATGATCGCCATCACTACCAGAAGTTCGACGAGTGTGAAGCCTGTCCATTTTTTTTGTGCAGGCATGATAACCATTTTGGCATTCTCCAAGAGAGGGTGTAACGTTTCACGCAAGGGAGTCTTTTCACTGTGACAACCAGTTTTGACGAAGGGTGGTTTTTCGAGTTTGCACGCTTGTGTTCCAACGGTAGTGATGATGCCCGGACAGTTGCGGATCCGAGACGATCCGTTGTGTGTTCACTCATTCGACCCAAAACTGTCGGGAACATATGAATACCGGTTGAACGTGTCCTCGTCCGGTGTCAGTAACCGGAGATAGACCCAGCGATCCATGTAGTCAGGGAACGTTCGTACACTGCCATCC
>Ga0310120_10002510_pt1 | contig 13416 bp, 11 predicted proteins | sample CB27_AW_983_MG_FD_203506 | JGI IMG/M metagenome (GOLD analysis project Ga0310120, IMG submission 203506) | Marine microbial communities from Western Arctic Ocean, Canada - CB27_AW_983 | ecosystem: Environmental > Aquatic > Marine > Oceanic | place: Canada: Western Arctic Ocean | collected... | reverse complement strand
TCGAGCCAACGCGCTCGGGTCACATCGATCGCTCGAACCCCACCCTGTGCAATGCATTCTAGGATCCCGTCCGTCAACGAAAACTTGCCCTCCTCGTGCGCTCTCGCCAGCCCCTCGAACAGCCTTGACGAACAGTAAAACAGGCCCGTGTCGCCCGCATTCCAAGTCGCGAGGTCTTTTCCAATCGCTGCGATGCACCCTCCCGACACCTCGACCTTGGTGAGATCGGAAAGGTCGAACACGTTTTCTGTATCGTGATCGACGGCGAGCGAGATTTCGTCCTGTGCCGGTGGATTAGCCAGCACATCCCGGATCATTTCCGGGGGTAGCAGGTGATCGACCATGGCCAAGAGAAACGGGCTGTCGCCGACCAATGGAGCGGCGGCGATCGCGGAACAACCATTGCCTCTTTCCCAGTTCTCAGCCTCAACAAAGGTGATATGGCAGCGTCGTCGTCTTGCAACCCGCTCGAATTCGTGCTGGACAAGCGCCGCGTCACACCCAAGAACGACGACAAATCGCTCCACACCAGCCGTGAGCAGTTGTGCTATCGATCTCTCTGCGATCGACAGGCCTCGCAAGTGGACAAGCGGTTTGGGCACGGTCGAACGAGCGCTCCGCAAGCGGCTCCCACTGCCGGCCGCAAGAATCACGGCCATCGGAGCGACCGTTTCTTGGCGTGGAACTCTATCTAGCGAGGGCATTGATGATCTCCTCCGTAAGCTCTTTGGTCGATGCGGCGACGAGGGTCGTGCGATCCTGCAGCGATTCAAATGGACCGAGCGCCCCGCCGTCGATACGACAGATGTGGCCATCGGCCTCAGTGACGAGTAACGAGGCCGCGAGAAAACTCTCAGGCGTCAATCGGCTCCTGACGTCGATATGGGCATCCAGAGCGCCCTCTGCCACCAGGCACAGAGCACGTGAAGCACAGCCGTAGACGCGTATGCCGGCGCAGGTCCGCATCAGGTCGGCGAGAGAGGCGTCCGGTGCCCAATGGTTCAGCTCGCAGGAGACAAACGCGTCGCGAAGACGGCGCGTCTCCGATGTGTGCAAGCGTCGGCCGTCTGATGAGTAGGCTCCGTTTCCGCGTGCCGCGACGACGGCTCCAGGGCCCGATGTGGCACCCACCGACGCGAAGATGACTCCGTCCGCGGAGAGCGATGTCTGTCGTGGAAGCACGGCCAGCGAGATGGCGGACAGCGGCAGGCCACGCGCGAAGTTGTCGGAACCATCGACCGGGTCGACGATGAATCGGTAGCCTTGCTCGCCACTTCCAAACTCGAACGCACCTGTCTGCTCCTCAGACTCCACTACACCGCTTTCGAAGTGTTCTGAAAGCCACTGTTGAATCCATTCGTCAGCAGCGATGTCAAAGGGCTTCTGGTCGTCGCCCTTGGCATTCACGCCGACGGCCTGGCTGTGGTCCAGCCCAGGTCTTACCTGGTCGAGAAGCGGTAGCGAATCCATCTGAAACTGCCTGAGCAACGCCAAAATATCCTGAGAGTCCGTCGATGTGTCGTGGAGCGGAGCGCTGGTCATGACGGAAAGCCGCGCGTCGAGGTTCATGGGGAAGTCGTCGACGTAGCGCGGCGCGGAGTTTTGCTAGAACTCCCATGCTCTTGTTGTGGAGGCGTGGCCGCAGTGACCAAGAGACGCTTTCGGTCTGCCACGCGAATTCCCGCGAGATCCGCTAGTTCGTTGAATCTGGGGGTATCGATATTCCCCCGATGGAGTGCACTGGCCGCGAGCGCCGCCAGACGAGAACAGAGGGAGTTCATCTCGTGGGACTGCAGCGCAAGTTCCCCTTCGATCGGCGTATGCTTTTCACTTCGCAACATCGTTTTTAGTTGATCGAGTTCACGGTCTGTCAAAAGTCGGAGGTTTCTCAAACGATGCGCAGCCACGCTGGGGCTCGTGCCGTAGTAGTGAGCCGTCCGTAGGACGTCCGACAAGGTGATCGGATGACGACCCCTGCGCTGGCGACCATCCACGCGACGGCTCTCGCCCGTCTTGTCGCGACCGTCGCCCTCTGAAAACAAGGAGAGCACCGTGGGACCAGCGCGTCCCAGTGTCTCTTTGCCGAGGGTCTCCACGTATCGACGCAGGCCATACTGGGGAATCAGAAGGGCGCTGGCGAAAGCGTCGGCCCTCACCTCCGGAAACTCAGGTGCTCCGCCAGATTTGCACACGCGCCACGGCGCTTCGGTATCGAACAAGAAATGGGCGAGTCCGTGTGCGTATCTGAAGCGGCGGTGTTCGAGATCAAGGTTCTTCTCGACCACAACAAGAAGGCCGTGGTCCGGTTCAGCGATCGAAATCGAGAGGATTCCTGTCGGCAGAGTCGCCTTGGCCGAACGAACGCCCGACGTCATGAGCAGTTCGTCAACGAAACGGATGGGCCCCTCTCCAAGTGCTAGGCGCCGCCTCTCATCCTCCGCAATGCGATATCCTTCCCGTGCTGCTTGCCACGGCATATTTCCGCCCTCAACTCGGTACGAAGGAAGCGAGTGTGCAGTGGCGTCGATCTCAAGTTTTGCTTCCAGATCGGTGAGAGCTCTCGCGGTCGCGCACACACCGGTGAAGGAATTCGGACCCTGATCTTCCGTGAGATCAGGGTGGGAGCGCAACAGCTCGGCAAGGCCATCCACTTCCTGGTCGTCGGTAGCAGGGGGAAGGAGCTCGCTGAGGCTACAGCCATAGAAGGCAGCTAGCCGGCGCAGATCTTCCGCCTTCACGGATCGCCGTCCTGTCTCGATCTGGGCGATGGTGGCTCGCGATACACCAAGCTGAGGTGCGATGTCAGCCTGGGTGAGACCGCGTGACGTCCGCGCTTCCCGGAGAATGCTACTGATATCCTTCATTTTCTCAGCCATACCTGGTCAACCCGTCCTTCCCAGGGGGTGGACGATATCTAACATATCTGCTGATGCCCGTCTATAATGTTAGATATTCCTACACCCTGCCGCAACTGGCTTTCCTGCGCCTGTCAGAGTCCTGGCCCTTGGGGCGCGGTAGTGTGAGTGCCCGGCCTCGAGCCACCGCAGACGCCGCTTGAACGCGACCTGGTCGAACGCACAGAAGAGAGTGTGACCGTCGATCTGGGGGCCGGTGACCCGTGGCCGGTTCCTGTCGGTTGTCCTGTCGATTGAACCCGGCAGATCACGGCATCCTGGAATCGCGAAGGCGGCACAATCGCGCGATCCATCTAGGTTTTTCCGTCATCCTGCCGTGATCCCGACCCCTACTTCGGGCGCCTGATAAGCGTGAGGTCGGTAGTTCGACTCCACCCAGGCCCACTTACAGAAGTTGAAGCCCTGGAGGGAATTGAGGACTGGGCGCACGGTCGGACCAGACTCGGTCAGATCCGCCTATCACGACTGTGGACCTACTCGTTACCGCTGGGACAACGGTGACACCCATAGGCGCTTGGTGCGCTCAGGGTGTTACTGTATCGTAAGAGCCCACGGTTAGGAGCGTTGGGGCTGATACGCGGTAGGAGCTGAGGAAACCGAATGACAGACCGAGCGGGTGGCCTGGACCTCCGGGCAACGACCATTCTGGCCGTACGGCGCGATGGCCAGGTGGCGCTTGCTGGCGACGGTCAGGTAACGATGGGCGACACGGTTGTGAAGAACAGGGCCCAGAAGGTGAGGACGCTCCGGGAAGGAAGCGTGCTCGTCGGTTTCGCGGGTGCGGTCGCCGATGCGTTCACCCTCTTCGAGAAACTGGAAGAGAAACTGGAGCGGTTTCCGAAGAACCTGACCAAGGCCGTGGTGGAGCTCGCCAAGGACTGGCGCATGGACCGCTATCTGAGGAGACTCAACGCTCTGCTTCTGGTAGCGGATCGAGAGCACCTCTTTCTTGTCAGTGGGGAGGGCGAGGTCATCGAACCCGACGAGGACGTGCTGGCGATCGGCTCAGGTGGCTCGTACGCGATGGCCGCGGCTCGTGCGTTGCTTTCGCATTCGGAGATGTCGGCCGCAGAGACGGTGCGCCGGTCCCTGGAGATCGCCGGGGAGATCTGCATTTACACGAACCAAGAGATCACGGTTCTGGAGTTGGAGTAGAGTGGAAGAATCGAGCGAACCCAAGGCCTCCGCCTCAGCCGACGACACGGAAGAGGCGAGCGTGCACAGCTCTGAAGTCGGTGCCGCGGCGGAAGTGGAGACGATACCGGACACGGACGCGCCCAATGCGTCCGACGAGGATTGGTTGGCCCAACTCACCCCCCGACAGATCGTTGCTGAGCTGGACAAGTACATCGTGGGTCAGGATGAGGCCAAGAAGGCCGTCGCCATCGCTCTCCGAAACCGCTGGCGCCGTCAGCGCGTGGAAGATGAGCTTCGGGATGAGATTCTCCCCAACAACCTCATCCTGATCGGCCCTACCGGAGTCGGAAAGACTGAGATCGCACGTCGGCTCGCCCGTCTGGCGGGCGCGCCCTTCGTGAAGGTGGAGGCGTCGAAATTCACCGAAGTCGGGTATGTGGGACGGGACGTGGAGTCGATGGTCCGGGACTTGGTCGACGTGGCGGTCAACATGGTTCGCGCTGAGCGGGAGGACGATGTCGAGGAGTTGGCCGATACGAGAACCGAAGAGCGACTTCTGGACTTGCTTCTCCCCACTCCAGTGACTCCCACCGTCGGGCGTCCGGCGCCTCCGGAGGGTGGCGAAGCTCGGCCACACGTCTTTGTGGTAGGCGCTGAGGGTGCCGAGGTGAAGAATGTGGGGGTGGATGGAGACCACGCCATCAAGGAACGCCGTGAGCGAACGAGAGAGAAGCTCCGTGCCCTCCTCGAAGATAGGAAACTGGAAGAACGCGAAGTCGAAATCGAGGTATCCCAAACGGCATCGATCGAGGGTATGGTGCTGCCGATGGGCGGGGGCATGGAGGGGATGGATCACAACTTCACAGAAATGCTCCAGGACATGCTGCCCAAGCGGAAAAAGCGGCGCACCGTGTCCGTCGCTGAGGCCCGGAGGATCCTCGTCCAGGACGAGATGGACCGTTTGATCGACATGGACGAAGTCGTGAACGAGGCCCTCATTCGGGCGGAGGACATGGGGATCGTCTTCCTGGACGAGATCGACAAGATCGCCGGGGAGCGCACTGGGACAGGGCCCGACGTAAGCCGTGAGGGGGTGCAGCGCGACATCCTACCGATCGTGGAGGGCTCGACGGTTCATACCAAATACGGGCTTGTGCGGACGGACCACGTGTTGTTCGTGGCGGCGGGCGCGTTCCATGTGGCGAAGCCGAGCGATCTGATCCCTGAGTTACAAGGACGCTTCCCGATTCGGGTGGAGCTGAAAAGCCTCGGCGAAGAGGACTTCGTCCGCATTCTTCAGGAGCCGAAGAACGCGTTGGTTCATCAGTACCGCGCGTTGGTGGCCACCGAGGGTGCGACCCTCGATTTCACCCCTGAGGGGATTGCGGAGGTGGCGAGACTCGCAGCGGTCTTGAACGATCAAATGGAGAACATCGGGGCTCGCCGATTACACACGGTGCTCACGACGCTGCTCGAATCGGTGCTCTACGGGCTTCCGGAGGACGAACGGCGTGACATCGTCGTGGATCGTGACTTCGTTCGGGACAACCTCTCAGCGATCGTGGACGACGCAGACCTGAGGCGCTACATCCTCTGATCCGGGCGTCGGTGCGCCTGACCTCCGGCTCCAAAATCTGCCAGAATGGCGCAATCCCCCTACCGATAGGTCATGTGGAGTGGTAGTTTTTCGCTCCATCCGGATCCCGCCGAGTACGACGAAAGAGCATGAACGACACGCTGAAGAGGACTCCGCTCTATCATGTGCATCTCAGTCTTGGAGCCAAGATGGTGCCGTTCGCGGGGTACGAGATGCCGGTCCAGTACCCGTCGGGGATCACGGCGGAGCATCATGCTGTGCGTGAAGCGGCGGGCCTCTTCGACGTTTCTCACATGGGTGAGTTCATGATCCATGGCCCCAAAGCGATCGATCTGGTTCAGCTCGTGAGCGTCAACGACGCAGCGGTCCTGGAGGTTGGCCAGTGCCAGTATTCGGCCATGTGCGCGTCGGATGGCGGTATCCGGGACGATCTCGTCGTGTATCGCATGGCTGACCACTACATGCTGGTGGTGAACGCCTCTCGACGGGCTGAGGACTGGGCGTGGATCGTCGAGCATGCGAAGGGCCTCGACGTGACCTTGGTGGATCGATCGGACGAGTTGGGCCTCGTGGCTCTCCAGGGCCCCCGCGCCCAGGAGATACTCGATCCTCTCACGGACGTGAATTTGGATGACATCGCGTATTACCATTTCGACGTAGGGATCGTGGCGGGTCGTGCCGCCACGATCAGCCGGACCGGATATACGGGGGAGGATGGCTTTGAGCTATACGTGGGCGAGGCGGATACGGTTGCGGTATGGAACGCTCTGATTGAGCAGGGCGGGGGGGCCGGGTTGCTTCCCTCCGGGCTTGGAGCCCGGGACTCCTTACGTCTCGAGGTGGGTTTCCCGCTGTACGGCAACGAGCTCGACGAGGAGCACACTCCTTTGGCGGGCAGGCTTGGGTGGGTGGTGAAACTAGGTAAGGGCGAGTTTTCCGGGCGCGATGCCTTGCTTCGGCAGAAGGAAGAGGGCGTCCCCGAAAGGCTCGTCGGAATCCGACTGACGAAGCGAGGGTTTCCGCGTCCCGGATACGCAATTGTCCGTGATGGGAAGGAGATTGGATCCGTGACCAGCGGGACCGTGAGCCCCACGCTCGGCTACGGCGTTGCGCTAGGCTACGTGCCCACTGAGTTGGCCAGTCCCGATACCGAGATCGGGGTTCGCATTCGAGACAAGGTGATCCCGGGCGTGGTCGCTCAGCTGCCTTTCTATACCGGGGGCTCGGTTCTACGGTGAACTCAGCCACCTCGATTGGAGTGTCAGACTGGACTTCTTCAAGAGACGCAGGATCAACCGCACAACCGCCATGTGTCCGCGAACAGGAGTGGCATGACCATACAAGTTGAAGGGTTGCGGTGGCACAGCCCCATCTCCGTTGTTGGAGCCCCTAGCCATAGCTACGGCTATGGCGTCGTCGCTCCGCCTAGGAGCTGGGACCGTGGCATCCGCAACGCGACCCACCCCCCTTTCCGATCACCCTTCTAGTATGCGAGTAGCGGTGCTGACGGTGAGCGATGGCTGCTCTTCCGGTGAGCGGGAGGATCGAAGTGGCGATCTGATCGCGCGGTGGTGCGACCGACGGCAATACGAGTTGATGTATCGATGCGTCGTACCGGATGAGACGGATCAGATCATTCGGCAGCTGGTGCAGTGGGCCGACTCGGGTGACGTTGACGTCGTACTGACGACCGGCGGCACGGGCTTTTCACCGCGCGACGTGACGCCGGAGGCCACACGAAGCGTCCTGGAAAAGGAGGCGCCAGGGTTGGCCGACGCGATTCGAAGACAGGGGTTGTCCGAGACCCCCACCGCGGTGCTGTCGAGAGGGCTCGTCGGGTCGCGAGGCCGCACCTTCGTGGCGAACCTTCCGGGGAGTCCCGGCGGCGTCCGGGATGGCCTCGACGCCATTGAGGGGCTTCTTCCACACATCGTGGAGCTGTTACGGGGCGAGGCCACCGGACATCCGACCCCCGCCGCGCCCGTGGATCCCGAATGAGTGACGTCGGCGAGGGCAGAGTGCTGGTCTCGACCCATCACTTGGAGCGGGCGGGCAAACTCAGGGAGGCGTTCAAGGGCGCTGGATACGACGTCGAGTTGGTCACCCCGGACGAAGACGTGCGTGGTGGTCCCTCGATCGATCTGCTGGTCGTGACCGGATCCCCTGCTTCCGCCGCAGCACGGAGTCTGGTCGAGCACGCTCGTGCTGATTCAAACGCTCCGGCTTTCGCGATCACGGAAAGCACAGAGGCGATCCCGAGGCTGCCTGCAGACTACCTGGAAGTCTTCTCGGATGTCGTTCACGCCGACGACATTGTCTTTGTGGCCCGTACGCTCATCGAGCGGCGGCGGCTACAGGCGTCGGCGGGCATCGTCGGTGAGAGCGATGCGATAAAGGAGGCCCTGGAGCGGGTCGTGCAGTTCGCACCGGTGGCCTCCACTGTGCTCATCACCGGTGAGTCGGGAACGGGCAAGGAGTTGGTCGCGAGAGGGATCCATCAGTTGTCGTCGAGGCGCCATCGGCCGTTCATTGCGGCGAACGTCGCGGCCCTCTCCGAGACGCTCCTGGAAAGCGAACTATTCGGTCACGAGAAGGGAGCCTTCACGGGTGCGATCGATTCTCGGCGTGGGCTCTTCGAGTTGGCGGACAAGGGGACCATCTTCCTCGACGAGATCGGGGAGATGCCGGTGGCCACCCAGACCAAGCTCCTTCGGGTCCTCGAGCAGCGCGAGTTCCGTCGAGTGGGGGGCGAGGACGTGATCCGCGTCGATATCCGTATCGTCACTGCCACCAACCAGGACCTGAAGCAGCTCGTGGCCTTGGGCCGGTTCCGCAAGGATCTCTTCTATCGACTGAATGTGTTGCATATCGAACTCCCTCCGCTGCGCCGGAGGCGAGAGGATATCCCCTTGCTGGTGGACGCCTTCATCGAGGACGCCAGTAGGCGTCACGACCGTCACTTCGAGGGGATTTCCCAGGAGGCCATGGAGATCCTCCAGGACTACCACTGGCCCGGCAACATCCGCGAGCTGCAAAATCTGGTCGAGAGCATGGTGGTGCTCGCTCCCGGGCGGCAGGTGCTGCCGAAGGACATCCCCTCAGAGGTTCGGGGGAATGTGCCCAGTGCCGCCGCACTCGTGCCGGTTGGTGACGGGACTTCTCGAGTCTTGGAGGACCCGGGGGCTCACGGGATCCGGCCCGAACTGGAGTTTATCTTCCGAACGCTGGTCGATCTGAGAATGGACGTGGACGACCTCCGGAAGGAGTTCGAGACCTACCGATCGCCCAGACCGGGATCTGCCGCGTCAGCGGACACGTATCCGATCACTGAGGGAAGAGTAGAGATCGGTGTCGTTCCACCCACGTCCGCGGTCCCGGAGCAGCCCTGGGACGTGGAGGAGCCGATCGAGGTTCTGCCGGGGGAGGATCTGGGGGGGGCGGCGTCGGGGGACGCACCTGAGGCCGGGGCGGTCGTGTATCGATCGGGTATGACCATGGAAGATATGGAGCGGGCAGCGATTGCCGCGGCGCTGCTGGAGTTTCGTGGGAACCGCCGAAAAGCGGCCCAGAGGCTTGCAATCGGTGAGCGTACTCTCTATCGCAAGATCAAGAAATTCGGGATGGACGAGGAAGACGCCCCAACAACCTAGTGGGGCGTGAAGCCGTTCAGGTCCCGATCCGAGCCCGTACTCGAGCGCGCTCCGCCTCGAGCCGATTGAGTATGGTCTGCCAGGATGTGTCTCTCGCGTTTTCGTACTCCACCGTCAGAGAGATCTCCAGCTTGATGCCCGGATCGAAGGCGTAGATCGCAAGTTGGGTCTCTTCCTGGCGAAGGCGTTGTCCCCCCCCCCAGCCGGGTGTGATGGCTTGGATGGCCGTGGGACGGTACCTGAGTCCACCGTTCACGATATGGAGATTCGGGGGCTCATACGTGATGGTCGGGTCTCGACTGAACATGGACACGAGGAAGAGAGGGGCTGTCTTCCTGGGCTAGAGAGCGTAGGGACTCGCCGGCCAACGCCGACAGGCCGGTCAGCCGCTGATACGTGTCGGGAGCCGCGAGTCGGATGACGGATTCGGCCAGTGGGGTGACTTGGATCTGGAGCGCGCCGCTGACCAACTCGAGCGTGAACTCGGCCTGTGCCAGCGTACCATATCCAGGCGGGACGAGTGTCGCCGCGGTGGGCGCCGCAGACTGGCCGGTTCCGGTTCCGGCACCGCTGCAGCCGCTGACAAGAACAACAATGGCTCCGATAACGGAATGGGTTCCACTCATCCGGACACTCACTGTGCGGTCTCAGCGCCGATGAGATCTTCGAGGGCGGTCAACAACTCCTCACGTCCTTCTCCTGTCTTGGATGAAAAACTGAGCACCTGATCCTCGTCGATACTCAACCGATCTACAGCCGTCGCCACGGCGCTTTCTCTGGCCATGCGCTTGAGCTTGTCCATCTTCGTAAGCACCACCAGCGTGGGCACACCTCTGGTTGCAAGAAACTCGACCATCTTGAGGTCGGTGTTGGTGGGGTCGTGCCGGGCGTCCACTAGGTGTACGACGCCGCGGAGCTTCGGTTCTCCTACGAGATAGTCTTCCACCAGCGCCTTCCAAGACTGCCTTACGCGGGAGGAGACCCTGGCGAAGCCGAACCCAGGGAGGTCGACCAGAAAGAAAAGGCCATTCACCAGGTAGAAATTGAGGGACTGCGTCTTGCCCGGTGTCGCCGATACGCGCGCGAGCTTCTTCCTCGTGCGTCTGAGAAGCACGTTGATGAGTGACGATTTACCGACGTTGGAGCGGCCGGAAAACGCGACTTGTGGAAGGTCTCCGGGGACTGGATCGCCGGCGCCGAAAAGGCTCCCGGCAAATTCGACAGTGTGGACCTGCACGCTACTGTGACAGGTGGGTTCCGACCGAGGTCCCACCCTCGGCAAAGCTTCGCCGGTTTTCCGGCATCGACGGGAGTGCCTCGGTCAAGACCTCGTCCATCGTGCGGACCGGCACGAACTCCAATCCCTCGATCACCTCTTTGGGCATGAGTTCCAACTCAGGCGCGTTGGCCGCCGGTAACAGAACCTTGCTCAAGCCCTCCCGGAGCGCGGCCACGGCCTTCTCCTTGATCCCTCCGACGGCCAGGACGCGCCCGCGAAGTGTGATCTCTCCGGTCATGGCTACGTCGGACCGTGAGGGCGTGTCCGTGAGCGCCGAAATCAGTGCGGTCGCGATCGTGATTCCGGCGGATGGACCATCCTTCGGAGTCGCGCCCTCCGGGATATGGATATGGATGTCCACGTCCTTGTGGAACTGCGGATCGAGCCCGAGTCGGGTGGCACGTGAGCGGGCGTAGGTTACTGCCGCGAAGGCCGATTCCTTCATTACGTCTCCGAGCGTCCCGGTGAGCTGCACTTGGCCCGATCCGGGCACGACCGCGACCTCGACGTCGAGCACGACACCTCCCGCCTCCGTCCACGCCAGCCCATTGGCTATTCCGGAGCGATGATCCTCGTCCGTGCTGCGGTCCAGATAGATTGGCGGGCCAAGAAGGGCCTTCAGGTCGTCCTCGCCGACTTCAAGGTGTTCGGTCGATCGATTCTTCGCGGTTGTCGTAGCCTCATCCCCTGGGGGCGGGCCCTCCTCGGCCGTCTGTCGGGCGAGTTTTCGGGCGACACGAGAGATGCGACGGTCCAGCTCACGGACGCCCGCTTCCCGCGTATACCGCCGGATGATGGCCTTGGTTGCCCCCTCGGTGAGGTCCACGTTGGTCGGAAGCCCGTGGCGCATTGCTTGATGGGGCCAGAGGAATCGCAGGCCGATCGCTAGCTTCTCCGTGTCGAGGTACCCAGGAAGACGGATGATTTCCATGCGGTCCCGAAGCGGCTCCGGGATCCCAGCGAGCGTGTTGGCCGTGGCGACGAACAGTACATCGGAGAGGTCGTATTCCAGCTCCAGATAGTGGTCCGTGAACGTTTTGTTCTGCTCCGGGTCCAGCACTTCCAGGAGGGCCGCGCCGGGGTCGCCATGGAAGTCACGGGCCAATTTGTCGATTTCATCGAAAAGGAAAACGGGGTTGCTTGTCCCGCTGCGGCGCATCCCCTGGAGGACCCTCCCGGGCAAGGCGCCAACGTAAGTACGGCGATGACCCCGGATCTCAGCCTCGTCCCGGATTCCGCCCAAGCTGACCCGTATGAACTCTCGGCCGAGAGCCGCGGCGATACTGCGGCCGAGAGAGGTCTTGCCGATCCCGGGGGGGCCAACCAGGCAGAGGATGGGTCCCTTCAGTTCACCGACCAACGACAGCACCGCAATATGGTCGAGGATACGATCCTTCACCTCCTCAAGCCCGTAGTGGGCTTCATCGAGAGCGGCCGATGCATGTTTGACCTCGAGATTGTCCTCACTCCGTTCCGTCCACGGGAGTTCTAGAATCCAGTCGAGATAAGTTCGAATCACCGCGGCTTCGGGTGCGACCGGATTCAGCTTCTCGAGACGGTTGAGTTCGCGTTCCGCCCTCTCACGGGCATGCGCGGGAAGGGAAGCCGCCACGACCGCAGCCGCGAGGTCCGACCACTCATCCTTGGGGTCGGCTCCGAGCTCGTTGTGAATTGCCTTCAACTGCTCCTGTAGGTAGATCTGTTTGTGATCTGAGTCGAGTTGCATGCGGATCTGAGCATCCAACTTCTCTTCGATGCGGAGAATCTCCAGTTCCCGCACGAGAATTTCTCTGAGGAGACCGTAATACGGCGCGATATCGGGGGATTCGAGAAGCTCCTGCTTCTCGCCCGGAAGCACCAACAGATGTCCGGAGATGAGATGGGCCGAGCGAAGCCGGTCGCTCTCCAGAGAGATCGAGGTCGCCACATCCTCTGGGACCCGATCACACAGGTGGACATACTCGTGAAAGAGCCGAAGGACGCCTCGGGCGACTGCCTCGCCCTCACTCGGCTCTCGTCTCTCCGCGCGTTCCTCCGCGACGAACGGCTCGATCGACGCGGTGAAGGCGTCCTCAGACTTCAGGAAACGACGAACGCGACAGCGTCCGATGCCCTCGAGCACGACACGTGCGTTTCCGTCCGGAAGACGTGATACCTGTAGCACCTGCGCGACCACCCCGACGCGGTGCACGTCGTCCTTGGAGGGTTCCTCCACCTGAACGTCCTTCTGAGCCAGAAGGAGGATATATCCGTCGCCCTTCTCAGCCACCTCCAACGCGGCGAGCGACGGCGGTCGGCCAATCAGAAGGGGCAAGACCATGTAGGGGAAGAACACCAGGTCCCGAAGGGCTACCACAGGGAACTGGTCTGGGATCTCGTAGGCCTGGTCGACCCGGATCAGTGTCGCCATTCGGCTCCGAAGACTGTTGAAGAAGTGCAGTGGGCCGCGTGCCGGCCGCTCTCAGAAGAGTTCGACCCGGGTGCGCGCATCCTACGCCAGGAACCGACCGTGGGGAAGGGCTAGCCTAGGCTTCTTTCTTCTGCGTCTCCGGATGGAGTACCAGCAGCGGTGGCACGGCTTTGTCTATACACTCGGCGGTAACGACCACCTCTCGGACGTCCGTTCGAGAAGGAATCTCGAACATGACGTCGCGCATGAAATCCTCGATCACGGAACGCAGGCCGCGCGCGCCGGTTCCACGGTCCAGCGTCTTCTTGGCAATCGTGCGCAGCGCTTCTTTGTCGAACGTGAGGCCAATGCCTTCGAGTTCGAACATCTTCCGGTACTGTTTGACCAGCGCGTTTTTAGGCTCTTCCAGGATTTTCACCAACGAGTCT
>Ga0310120_10002507_pt1 | contig 13417 bp, 3 predicted proteins | sample CB27_AW_983_MG_FD_203506 | JGI IMG/M metagenome (GOLD analysis project Ga0310120, IMG submission 203506) | Marine microbial communities from Western Arctic Ocean, Canada - CB27_AW_983 | ecosystem: Environmental > Aquatic > Marine > Oceanic | place: Canada: Western Arctic Ocean | collected... | reverse complement strand
CGGTCGGGTTCGTGCCTTTCGGGTCCGGGCCTCTCGGGTGGACCTGGATGTACTTGTGCACGGACGGAGGGACCCGTTGAGACCCTCCCCATCGGCCTGACGTATGCCGGTAGGGCAGGGCTCACCACTTCTGGCTCTGGTGGACTGGACCGAAGGGCGGCGCAAGTTTCTGCGCTGTTCGAGCTGTGATCTAGTTCACATCCGAATTCCCCTGCTTCTTCGACTGAATCTTCAATGGGCGCAAAACATTGGCCCAAGGGAGAATAGAAATGAAGAAGTCTCACGGATTTTGTTCGATTGTTCTCTGGCTCGGGATGCTGCTCTTGGGATTCCCAGGAGCCCTCTTCGCCCAGATGCCGCTCGATCTTCAGGTGGACAGTCTGCTGGTGGCTTACAGCCATGACTTTGAGTATCGGGCAGATTCCGAGCTGGTATCCGTAGCTTTGACGGTGGAGCCCAGTGTCAACTGCACGTACATACAGGAGAGCCTGGACGTCGGAATCGAGGAAGTCGCGCCGCCGCCCGCCTTCAGTGCCAGCCTGAGCCTCGTCGAGTGGAATCTCGGAAACTCGGTCAACGAACTGGAAGTTGCGTCATTCGTGATTCCTGGCGAAAACGTTTCAGGCCGCGGGTCCGGCTCGTTCTTTGAGCCTTGCTGGATGGGTTATCCCGCCGCCCAGGGGCCGCTCGCACTCGCGCTGGAACTGACCGATGTGCCCGGGCTCGAGGCCTTTCTCGCCGGGGCACGCCTCAACAACAACACCATTCACGCACGGGTGAGCTTGGACAATGACAAGCAGATCCCGGAGACCAACGAAGACAACAATGACGAAGACGATCTCCTGGCCCCGCCCCTCGACCTCTATCCCCTGACGGGAAACCTCTTCTACGGGAATGCGGTGGTCCCCCTGGCCGCGAGCGATATCGCACGTGGCGGCTGCGGGAGCGGACAAGGGATGGCGATGGATGTCTGGGGAACCTGGCAACCCTCGACCAGTGACTCCTGGAGTCCGGAGACGGTCGCGGTGCTCGCCATGCAATGCCTGGCTCTTGCGCCTAATGGCAATCGATTCGATCTGGTTGCGACGGTGGATTATGTCGTCGGCAAAATGACCGGCACGCTGAACGGGCTGGCGGTCGAGGTGGACAACGTCATCCTGGGCACGACGGGCGCCCGCCCGGGCACCCTGACCATGCAATTGCCCGCGGGCCACACGCTTCACGCGGACGATGGCAACGGGCGTCCCAAGCCGCGCGGAAGAACGAGCGTCGAGTTCACGACGGTTTCCCCGGCCAACACCGCCGATTTCGATCTGCTTCAGGCTTCGGGCGTTACCGGCTTCCTTCACGCCGGATCGGTTCCGCTGTCCTTTAGCCTGCAAACCATGGCCCTCACCGCCACGGTTCTTGGCGGCCGCTTCGATAAGGTCGTCTACCAATACGATCTCGCCCTCGAGCCCAAGGACGACCGAAAATCGAACGGATTCATCAGCAACGATCAACGTCTCAAGAAACCCAAAGCCGCAGTCATCCCCTATTCGATTTCCGTCTCGGGGCTCGCGGCGACAATTGATTTCGACGCCGAAAACGGCAGACTTCATTTCCCCGCGTTGGGCTCGAACTGGGGTGACTTCAGCCTGACGCTCCAAGACGGAGCGCTGGTCGATGGAGGAAGCCTCTCCTCGGAGATGTATTCCTTGAGTCAATCTCCCGACTGCCCGGGATGCGCGCCGGGGGGCAGCCCGATCCTCTTCAATCTCACCGCATCGGCCGGAGCCATGGGGTGGGATGGCGCCAGCATTGCGCGCATCGAGAAACTGGGAGAGAACCCCGAGTGGGGGCCTGACGACAACTTGAATCCAGGCCATAAAATTTTTCGCCGACTCGACGATCAAGATCATCCCGCAGTCGTGCACGCTCCGGGGTTTCATGCCCAGGGTACCGGCGGCTCATCGGATACCGCGGTCGTTCAGTACCTGCTCGGCATGCGCGCCGCCGAATGGGACGGCCAGGCCGTCAACCCGGGAGCGCACCACGGGCTCTCGAGCGACGACAGCCGCCGGGGGAATCACTTCATGGCCGGGGTCTCGGTAGGACCCAGTCTGTACAGCACGGGCCCCTTGAACCAGGTGGACGTGGGAACTCTGGGTACCGATCTCAGCCAGCCCGGCAATGCGAATTCTCCCACTTCCCTCCCCGAGCTGAAGATCGGGTTCGGGGGCAATCCCAATCCCCAGTCTGAGAGCGTTCCGAGCAATGCCGGTACGAAGTACGTAATCCGTCCGGCTGGAGTCACCGGAGTATTCAATACCGATTCGGTGCCTCAGCCCACGGTCTACGGGTATACGATGCCCCTCACTCGTTTTGCGATCCGCCAGGTTTCCAATCGGATCGATGACTTCAGCTGGGTCGACGGCAGCGTCCAAGTCCCGGGCAAGGGCGACTTCGAGATTGTCTTCGAGTCCCTTGCACTCGAGTGCAGCGGCGACATCGGCAAGGGGCTCGTGGTTCGGGAAACTTGCGGGGATGAGGTCGGCCTCGATGTTAACTGCAACGAGACCCTGGGCGCGTGGAGCGCCCGGATGGAAGAAATCTTGGCCATCGAGTTCCAGGGCAGCGCGGGCGCCTGCGAACCGGCCGAGCGACTGCTGAACGTCGCCAGCGTGGTGGACATCAAGGCCCTCGAGCGATGGGTCGGCCTCAGCGCCGACTGGCAGCCGAACGGAGACCCCTTGAATGCCGAGTTGGCGAGTGCGACGGAACAGGTCTTCGACAGCCCCAGTGTCGACACCCCAGGGTTCTCTACCGCTTTCTCGCCGAACGTTACCCTCGAATCTCAACCCAAGACGGGAGGAGGATATCTCGGCTGGTTCGAGTTCCAGGGCGAAGTCGCCGTTCCCTTCTGGGAATCCCTGGATTCGGAAATGCGCTTTAGGAATACCGAGAACGACGGTATCCAGCGCGCACAGTCGATCGTCTACCCGAAGCCGAACAATCCGAACGATCCGAGCCCTCCGAACGATCCGAACTATCCGCACTCTCCCGATTTTCCCGATCACGCCGAGATGCTCCTCTCGGTGCTCGATCAAAACCTCGAGAATCAACCGCTAGAGGCCCAGTACGAATGGGGGGGAACGGGATGGAAAATGCAATTTCCGGTTTTCTTCGAAACCGGCCGCTACAAGGATAACAAGAGCCCGCGTTTTCTCGGTCAGGAACTGAGCTCCGACCTGGTCGTGATGGAAGTGAGTGCTGGGACCGACTTCATCACGCCCGAAGAAACCCAGATCAGCTTTGGTGCCAGCGCCGATTTTTCGAAACTTCGCGATCTCGCCGCGGTGATCGATCTGCACATCGACCTCAATGATCCCGAAAGCATTCGTAAGATAGACGTATTCCTGGACGACATTTTCAGCACAGGACTCGACGCGAATGACTGCGGTCCGATCTGCCAGGCCGTCGGTGCGATCCGAAGTGCCCTCAACCCCCTGAACCAGGTAGTAGACGGCGGGATCGCGGGCTTCATCGAAAAAGGCAGTCGATCCGCAGTCAAGGCGGCCCTGGGAAACGTCCCTGATTTGGCTCCGGGCCTTGGTGCGATCGATGCGTTGCCTGAAGAAATCACCGGACGCATCGTCGATTCCCTGCGTACGGAACTGGTGGCCCTGGAAACCCCGCTGTCCGATGCGCTGAATACGGCAGTGGCGGGGGTCTACAACGAAGACACGATTGTCTTGAGAGACCTGATCGTCGCGATCACAAGTAATCCTCCCACCCCTCCCGATGCCACCGCTGTGAAAGGTGTTCAAGATCGTCTGGAAAATATCATTTCCGCCCTCGGTGCTGTCGAGACCGCGGGTAACCAGGTTCAGACCCAGGGCATCAATCGCGCGGTCGCCGTTGTCACGGAAATTCGCGACAAGAAGGCCCAACTTTTCGGCCCGGTGACCGGCGCAATTGGCCAGGCCAAAGCCGGCCTCGGTGCAGCCAACTTCCTGAGTTGTGGATCTGGCAATCCGATCCTCGACCAAGTCGATCAGATCAAGGACAGAATCGTCAGTGTGAAAGACGCACTCGAGCAACTCAACCTCACCCCAATCACGAGCCTGGCGGGCGTCGCCGGAGTGGATCTGAGTGCCATCAACCAGGCCCAGCAGACGATTCGCGAACTCGCCAGCGACACCTCGGATCGCATCAACGAATTGGAGACTCGAATCAACGACCTCTGCACGAATAATCTGGCAGACCCACTGACCGAGGCAAATGCCCTCTTGGACAAAATCAATACTGCGGTTTCGGGCCTCGATCTGGAGATCGACTCATTCCTGAACAGGCTGGATACCGTTCCGGCCATCCCCAATCAATCAACCGGCGGCTTCTTGGGACTCGCCGGTAAGGAACTGGCGCAAGCCATAGCGAAAGTCTCGGATCTCAAAAGCCGATTGAATTTCATCGACGATTTTCTCGAGACCGCGCTCCAAAACAATCCTGCCCAACAACTCGCCGGTCACGAGTTTCTCGATATCGCCAACCCCCCGGTGAGTTACTCCTTCGACCAGCAATGGGGCTGGCAGAATTTCCTCGACGCCCAGGCCTCCCAAGCGGGATTGGTCAACTGGTTGGATATCACCGATGACCTGAGCAAGGTCGTGACCGACCCGATTGTCACTCAACTCGATGCGATCGCCGTTGAGGCCACGACATTCCTAGCGCCCCTCACGGCCCAGATCCCGTATCCGACCGTGGACGAACTGGAAGATCAAATTGTTGCCTTGGTCATGAACAGTCCCATAGTCGTCACGATCCAGGATGAACTCTACGCGTTTACCTCCGAATTGACCGAGGACCTGAATCTCATTGGCGTCGCGGTGTTCGATCAACTCAACAACGTGATCAAGGAGGTGCTGAAGTCGGCGAATGAGACGATCAACGAGGTCTTCGCATCAGCCACCTCGGAAATCCCCGACTGGGAATTGGGCTCGGGCGAGATGGACGGTTATGCGCTGATGACGGGGGATGAGCTTTCCCGCCTTCACGTCGGAGCCGAGTTCGCTCTGGGTGGCGAGGAAGACGGTTTCGAGTTCAAGGCCGCCCTGGACGTAACGAGCTGGAGCGCCAACGGTAAGGAGACCGGCTGCGGAATCAATCCCAGTGCGGGAAGCCTGCTCGACGTTGTCATCTCTACATACGACTTGCCGCTGACCCTCGGCGAGTCCGAGATCTTGATCGACAAGCTCTATCTCGGTTTCACGATTCAGGATCTGGCGCCTGTCGGGCTCTTTGGCGGGATATTCACGAGCGGCGAAATCGGCTTCTCGGAATTCGCCATCTACGACCCGGGGCTTGCCCTCGGTGCGGGCGCCTACGAAAACTATTTCGGCGCCAGGGCCGGGGCAAAATTTGACAGCATTTCAATGGACGTAGCTTTCTTGGTGGGACGAACGTGCAACCAGGAAGTCCTCGTCAGCCTCGACCCTCAAGTGGGCGAATTCCTGACCTTCCCCGACACCGGGTTCGCCGGTCTCTTTGTCCGGGGCTCGGCAAGGATTCCCGTCTGGCACAACGGTTGTTTCCTGACGGTGGGGGTGGGGGCCGATGCGGGCACCTGGATCCTCGGCCCGGCTCCGGTCACGGTGGGCATGCTCATCGGTGGAGCCATTTACGGCGAAGGCGCTTGCATCGTCTCGGTCAGGGGTCAAATCACGATTCTTGCCGAGGTATCGGGCATAGACAGTCTGAATCCCTCTGCATTGGCCGCGTTGATTCCTGACAACGTGAAGCTCCAGGGGGAGGCCTTCTTCGTGGGCGGCTTCGGTCTGGACTGCGATCCCGGAACCTGGACCAATGTGCCGCGCAGCCGGAAGGACGACTGGTGCGGAACCGCTGACCTCTCCACCAAGGCCACATTTGACGGAAGTTTTCACCTTCAGACGCCGGAACTTTCGGCGATCCACTAGAGGAAGAGACAGTGACTCAAAACTACTCGCAGCAGATCAAACGGATCAATGACATGGCGCGCCGGGTTCTCGGTATCACGGCGAGCCTGTTGATCTTCTTCTCAGGGGAATCGGCACTGGCCCAGAGCGAACAACTCTACTTTGCGGCCATCGAATCCCAGTACGCTTCGCTATCGCCGGGCAGCAAGCAGACCGCCGTCTATCTGCGTTGGGATGCGGTGGAGGGCGGAGTTCCCTCGGACTTGGCGGACTTTAAAATCAAGCGAGATGGGGTCCTGATTGGCGGCGCCCTCTCGGCGCAATCGGTACTGACGCCGGCGCAGATCGCCAGCCTGTACACCGGGATGTTCCAAGCCCGCCGGGCGGCGGAGATTCAGAGCGCCCTGCATGAGGAAGCCACGGGGCGACTCTTCCAAGCCGCCGAGGACGGTATCACGGCCCCCTCTTGCCTGGTCCATCCGGTTACTGCGAGCAACTTTCCTACTGCCATCGTGAGCAAGATCGATCCCCTCAGCCCTTGCCATGACAACTACTGGGCCGTGATGGCATCCAGGCTCGATTTCAACGTGGCCCGTGCGCGCAATCGGGGTTTCGTCGACACGACCGTCGTTGGATCGGGGAACTTCACCTACGAATTGATCGGCGTCTCGACGGAAAACGCCGAGACGCTTCTGGGACGAATCGTTGTCGAAGTCGACGGAATTCCTGACCGCCTGCCCGTGGCCGGCGGATTCGAGCAACGCGAGACGGCCCGCTGCGACGCGCCGGAGAAGCATAAGGACCACGGTTCGGTTTCGCTCTTCTGGGATTACTCGGGAAGCACGCTGACCGATCGCGTTCGAGATGCCCTGCTCACCACGGGCTACGACCTCTACAGGAGTACCACCGATCCTGATGGTTTGACGAATCTTGACTTGGCAAGCCTGGCGGCCAACTTGAAGCACACCGCAGACGGGAGCCTCGATTTTCCGGGACTCGAGCGGGTGAACGTTCGCCCCATCGCGATCTCGGGAGCACCGGATCCGGGCTCGGACGGAATCGAACGCGAAACCCGGAATCTCGGTTGGAATGCCCCATTCGTCCAATATGTCGAGCCGCCGGAAGCACTCGCCGCCGCCAATGTCCAGCCTGGAGACAAACGAAACTATTACCTCGTGGCGCGAGATTTCTCGGGCAACTACGGCGAAACAGCCGAAATTATTGTCACGGTTCCCGATCTTGTGGCTCCCCCAGCGCCTTGGGACTTCCGAACCGTCCGCGACAGCGCCTACGAAAACCCCGGTCCCGATCTCGGTGGCAGTTTCGAACTGGTGTGGGACCACGTGGACGCGCGCAACTACTATGCCGATCACACCCACGCTCACAATTACTGCAACCTCGCGACCGCCCGCTTTGACAAGAAACTGATCTACGCCCCGGGCGAGGCGGATTGCTCGGGCCCCGACAACCAGGAAGTCGACCTCGATGTCGAGAAGTACATCGTTTACCGCTTCGATTCGCCCGAGGCCGCGAAGGCTTTCGTGGACAGCGATGGAGATGGCCGTGGCGATCTGGTCGAGCGAACGGCGCTTCCAGGACCGCCGAGCGGACTGACGACTCCCGGAACGGCGTGCGACGACCAGGCATTTCCCCCCGCCGCTCAAGACTACCGGGCGGCAGTGGAGACGGGTGTTTTCGAGATCGATCTGGACGCCGGCCCCAGCGCCAACGCCGACTGGAGCTTCACGACGGCAGCCGATGGGCGTCGGCAGATCCGGTGGCGGGATACTGATCCACAGGGACCCGCCGGAATTGGACAAATGGCCATAGGCGGGGTCTTCTGGTACGCGGTCGTCACCGTGGACGCCGACCGCAATTTCAGCCCGCTCTCAGCCCCTGTTCGGGCCTTCTTCCCTGATCGGACGCGTCCGAACCGCGGCGATATCATCTGCGGAAAGCGCGAGTGCGCGCTCCGTGCCGACCACCTGGCCACCGCCGATGCCAGCCTGCCCTTCGCCGAGGACCGCACCCCGGGCGCGCTCGCCGATTTCATCCGCGTTGGCTGCAGCAATCCTTTCACGGGGAGTACCTTCGAGGTGGAGCGTCCCATCGTGACCTTGCCGGACGGCAAGCGCGGCGTCGACGCGGCCTCGATCGACTGCGGGCAGCTGGTTGAGAACTGCTCGGGCAGCGAGAGCTATGTCGAGTTCCACTCGAACGACGGAACCCTACTGGATGCATCCAGTGAGCCCTACAGCGCGCTTTATCCCACCGGTTTCAACTCATATCCCACCCCTTTAAACTCATGCCCGATCGAGAACGCCTACCTGGAAGAGAGCTGCAGGGATAGGCGCTTGATTTCGATCCAGCCTGGGGAAACGCTGGTCGAGGCCCCGGTCTGCGAGCCCGCACCGGAGGCCCCCAAGGCATGCATCAGCGTATATCGCCGCCTGGGCGACAAATCGTTCAAATGGAAGACCCATTGCGAGCCGACACCGCTGAAGCTCGACGTGAACTCCTCGGGCGGCGATTCGATCTGCCTTTCGGTCGCCCTACAGAACGAAAACAATGTCCTTTCGGCCCCGGTCTACCTGCCGTGTTTCTCGCTTCTCGGAAAAACGGCCATCGCGCCCCCCCAGCCGATCGCGATGACTTTCGGCCCGGACGAGGCCAGCCTCGAGTGGCTCCCCCCCGAGCAGTCCGTGGTGGGCACACTGCTTCAATGGCGACGGACCGACGACAATAGCGGCGGCGCCCACTTCTTCCCCCACGCGGGGATAACGGCCCAGGACGGCCCGAGGACTTTTGGTGGGGTCGATCTCGGCAGCTCGCTCAACCCGAACGACGCCAGCCAAGAGTGGTGTTTCAAGGCCCGCTCCATCGGAGGCGAAACCACCAGCGGATCCTCCGAGTGGTCGGCCGAACTCTGCAGCCTTCGGCTTCCGCCCGGACAGGTCTATCCCGTGTATCTCCCCTGGCCGGCCATTCCGACGCCCGGGAACATCGAAAACCTTTCGGCGACCTATCTCCCCCTCGAGGGCCTGCCGGCGGTTCTGATCGGCGAGTTCACAACGGGGAATCAAGAACTCGTTTCCGGACTACCGACAACTTGCCTTGGTACGGACAGCAACGGGAACGACCCACCCTGTATCGCAGCCGTCCTCTCGAGCACCGAGGTGAACTTCTGCGCGAATATTCGCGCAACGGTGGCGCCGCGCCTTGGCTTCGTCGCGTATAGGCAGTCGCGGAAGGATTCGCTCGACAGCCAACCGACCGAATTTCACCAGGTCTCGCCCCTGGTGGACCGGGTCCATTGCTGGAACGAAGTTCAAGGGTCCGCGGCCGGAATCCCCGCAATCAAGGGAACGCTCGAAGACCCCTTCATCGAGCTGGTGCACTTCCACTCTTCCGCGTGGAACGAGCAATTCTTGATCTGGACAGACCGAAGCCCCCACGAGGTGGGGCTCGAGTACCGATATCAACTCGTCTATTTCACAGACCGGGGCGAGATCCTCGGCGACCGCACCACCGGTTGGGTGGCATCCAGGGAGACAAACCAATGAAGATTCAATTCGGGATTCGTACGCTCTGGATCGGCTGGGTATGCCTCGGCATTCTCGTCGGTTCCTACACCAACGCTTCCGCAGAACCCAGCGCACTTTTCCAGGGGCAGACGAGCGATGTCTGGCTCCTCGACGAGAACGGCGCGACGACCGGGACCTTCAATGTCGGCGAGGGGAATTGGACAACGGCGGCAACCGCAGGCCAGCTCAGCGCCCAAATCGCCGTGGAAACAGCCGGCACGGTCAACGTGCCCCTGCCCGGCACGCCCCTGGGCGGTGTCCTCGTCAATCAACTGTCCCACAGCGCGCCGCCCCTGGCGGGGGGCCTGAAAGCAATTTCCTTGAAGGGGCTGAGCGCGGCCATCAGCAATCCGAGCAATCCGAATCAGCCCAGTCACGGGATCGAGCCCAAACCCGGTGCTTATTCCGAAACCATCGCCGTGGAGATATCGGCGGTGGGTGGCCTGAACAATCAAAACGACTTGGTCATCCACTGGTCGGTCAATGGCGGTCAACTCCACAAGAAGACCGCCGACCGGGCGGAATTCTTCCTCTATGCCGAGGGTCCCCATGAGGTCCTATTTCATGTGGAGCAGGGCAACGGATTCGCGACGGCGCCCAGCTCCGCGACCTACACCCTCGACAACACCAACGTCATGCGGGACACCGACAAAGACGGGCTCCCCGATGCCTGGGAAATTGCCAACGGGCTGAACCCCTTGGCCGCGGACGCCCATGCGGACCGAGACGGCGACGGGACTTCGGACTTCGACGAGATTCTGCGGGGTACGGATCCCAACGATCCGGCGGATCACCCCACGAACCTTGCCAACGATCCGGATTGCGACGGCTGGTCGACCTGGGATGAAACCCTGCGCGGGACTCTGCCCAATGAATTGAGCGAGTTCGTGGATACCGACGGCGACAGCATTGGCGATACTTGCCAGCCGAAATACCCCTGGAGTTCCACCCCGGTGGCGCGTCGCTCCAGCGAGATCGAATACATGCTGTCGGGCAACGTCTGGGCAGACCCTGCGCAGACGACCCTCCGTCCTCTGATCCGCCGGCTGACCGTAGTCGATCCCTTCTGGCAGGTGTTCTTCGACCAACTGGCTCTCCCCGACGCGGCGGCGATCACGGAGGCCCAGCTTTCGAGTGAGGCGGACTTGCCCCCATGGTTGCGCGCCTCGACCTCGGCGGCGGCCCTGGCTACCGGACAACTTCCGGCCATCCGAATTCCGGGCGGGAGCGGATCGATCGTGCGCGTCCAGGACGAACTGACTCTGGGCGGCGACCCGGGGATCTGGGTCGCCAAGGCCTGGCTCCCGGGAAGCCTGGACCTGACTCCAAGCGCCTACAACCTCTATCTGGGGAGCGAAATCAGTCAAGGCAACGACCTTTCCTGGACGGATCCTGCGCTCTGGCTCAGCGGATACCAGGCCTTTCTCGCGGCCAACGTCGTGAAACCGATCAGCCTTCAAATCGACCCCACAACCGGGCTCGAACTGGCTCTCCTCGAGGCGGCCATCGGCTGGCACAGTGAACTCAGCGCCGGCGCAGCAATTCTGTTGGGGAACCCCGAAGCGATCGCTGTCCCCGCCGCGGTCTCTGCCTTGGACGAAACCCTTGCGGGCTCGGAACGAAATTGGCTGGACCTTCTCGCTGATTACACCCCCCTAGTGGCCCCGGGCGGCGAGCTGAGCGGTTTTCGAAGCCGTGTGCTCGGGTATTTCGCCGATCCCACGACTATTCCGGTCCCCGTGACAGCACCCACCGCGGCCCAATCAACGACAGAGAAAGCCACGGCTGCCCTAGTCCAAGGCAATCCCTCCGACGACGATTTCCTGGCCGCCTACTTCGCGAAGCTCTACATCCTGGCGTCGCCCGGAGTCCTGGCGACTATGGCGCCGGCCGAACGGGCGGCGCTTCTCGACCCCACCGGTGACGCCGACGGGGATGGACTGTGGAATGCGACGGAACTCGCGGTTCAGGTTGATCAGAGCGGAAATCCGCTGGCTTCTGATTCGGACGGAGACGGGTTCTTGGATTCTCTTGACCCCTGCCTCAGCGATCCGGAGAACCTCTGCCTCTCCCAAATTGAACTCGAAGGCGACGACGATGGGGACGGGGTGATCAATTCCCTGGACAATTGCCTGAACTTCGCGAATCCCCTCCAGGCTGATACGAGCGGGGATGCGATCGGCGATGATTGCCTTCGCTACGCGAATATTCGCACGCCGGTTGCCAACGCTCGAGTCTACCCCGGTGGCGCAGTCAACTTCACTTCGATCCTCAGCGATGAGGGTTCGGGGACAGTGGGGCCGCTGTCCTACGACTGGAATTTCGGAGGGGGTGCTGCCAATTCCTTGGCCGAAAATCCGGGACCGGTCGCGTTCTCCCTGCCCGGCACCTGGCCAGTGACTCTCACCGTATCCAATGGTGCCATGGCCGATCTCGGAACCGATGTCAGGACCGTGACGGTTCTCGGCGACATTCCCCTGGTGACCATCGTCGGCTCCGGCCCCCTCACCGAAGGCGACATTCTCCACCTTTCGGCGGCGGCATCCAGTCCCTATGGGGCCATCACCGACTACGAGTGGACGTTCGGCGACGGCGACCTCGCCTCGGGGAGCGCCACTTCCCACCAATGGGCTCAAGACGGAAACTATGAGGTTAGAGTCGAAGTGCATGACGTCATCGGTGCGCCCGCTACCGACTCATTCGTCGTGACCGTGACCGACACAGTTCCCCAGGTCAGCTTTACCCTCGACCGAAACCGGGGGCCTCTGCCCCACCCAGTCGAGTTCAGCGAAAACGTTCCGATTCCCTACGATGGGCTGGCGGCAATAGAATGGAACTTCGGCGATGCGTCGCCGGTTTCCCTACTCCCGTCACCGACCCACGTCTTTACTGGGGCTGGGACGCCCACCGTGTCCTTCTCGGCGACGGATGGCGATGGGTCGATCTCTTCCGTCTCGAAAAAAGTCCAGGTATTGACCGGCTTCAATCTACTGCCGGATTCCGATGGGGATGGCATTTCGGACGCATTCGAAGCGTTTCACGGTGCAGTCGACCCGGCAAACGATACGGATGGGGACGGCATGACGGATCTTGCCGAGTTCAAGGCGGCGACGGACTTCCAAGATGCACAGGACACGCCCACTGGAAATAACGGAATTCCGGACCGGCTCTTCGGCGACTCCTTCGTCGAGTCCTTCGAGATGCGCTGGAGCGAGGGGCTGACTTCGCATTTTGCGGTCTCGTCAGTCAACCAGACCAATGGTCGCTTGCTCTTCGATCTTCAGCAGCCACTGCCAGGCGATCTCTGTCAAACCGCGAGCTTGGTCAGCTCCACGGCGGTGCATGCAGTCGATCTCTGGATGACGGCCAAACTCGATCCCGGAACTGCGGGCACCAGCTGCATCGGCATCGCCTCGGATACGGATTATTTCTCTAGAGCAGAAGCCTGCCTCGTCGAGAAATCTGGCGGCCTCGATCTCGAATTGCGAATCACAGAAGCAGAGGGTGTCAGCGTGACACCGGGCGGCTCGATTGCGACGGGCACCGACCGGGAAATTGGCCTCAAAAAAATCGGGCCGAACTTCTCCCTCAGCTTGGATGGTATGACGATGGCGAGCGCGGTCTCGGGGGGAAGCATTGGCGACAATGCCCTTCGCCCCTATTTGAGTGCCGAGAATTGCTCGGAAGATTCGGGCCCCACCGAACTTGATGTGGACGAAGTGGAGGTCATTTTTGTTCCTGAAGCCGGCTTGGTGGTTCAACTCATCGCCGGCGTACTCGGACTTCGCGTCCTTTACCGGCGGCGCCAGTCTTGAGTATGTCGTGGCCGGGGGAGCGACTTGGCTGGGGAATTGGCTGGCGACTTGGCTAGCGACGGGGCTAGCGGATGGCGACGGG
>Ga0310120_10002501_pt1 | contig 13430 bp, 7 predicted proteins | sample CB27_AW_983_MG_FD_203506 | JGI IMG/M metagenome (GOLD analysis project Ga0310120, IMG submission 203506) | Marine microbial communities from Western Arctic Ocean, Canada - CB27_AW_983 | ecosystem: Environmental > Aquatic > Marine > Oceanic | place: Canada: Western Arctic Ocean | collected... | reverse complement strand
GCGACATAATCTCGGACTTCCATTGTAGTCGGGTAGATCGTTTTCAGCTTCGCCAAAGCGTCATGGGTGTCGAGTCCATCGAGCCAACCCTCCACGGGGCCCTTCGCAAAACACTCATTCAAAAGTTCAAAGATCGCATCCCAAACTAGTGAATTGGGGTGTTCATTCAAGGGATCGGTGGCAAGCTTGAGGGCGTACTTAAGTTGTTGCGTCTTACCGCCGAGGAGCATTTCGAAAAGCTCCTCCTTGAGTGCTTCAACGACCCCGGGGTACAGTTCAGCCACCCTGGCCATATTCGCGCGAACCATATGCAGTCGGACCAAACCAATAAGCGGTGCGAGTGCGTGAATGTCCTCGCCTGTCGGTTGCACCGCCCGGGCGGAATGCATCCTACTGGCAATCATCCATGGTCGGGTATAGCTCCAGATGAGATCTGGTCATTGGACCCACTATTTCCGGAGGGTCGTCAAGAGAGAAATGCTCTGGAAACGTTATTGAATAGGTGGGATAGAGCGCGTTCTTCCACCGCTCCTCATCAGAATAAAGGCAGGCGACTTCCTCTAGAAGAACGTTCTGAAAAACGAGCCTTTTGTAATCCTCACTACTCAACATCGTGTGTCGGTCCTCTTGCTTGGTTCAAACAAGTACCTTCGCCGCCTGCGCCTCGGAATGCTTCGGGATCAGGTGGCCGTAGGTTTTGGCGGCCAAAATTCCGCCGTCCTTGTGGCCCAGCCAAGCTGCCACGGTGGGGATCTCCACCCCAGACTCGATGCAACGGGTCGCGAAAATGTGGCGGAGGTCATGCACGCGGATGTGGTCGAGTTCCAAACGCTCACAAGCGGCTTCCAAACCGAGCCGGGGGGACTTGATGAGCATCGCAGGATCATTCTTCCCGCAAGGGACTCCCGCGGCTTTCAGGCGCTCCAGGAGGGCCTTCGCGGCTGGGATCAAGGGGGTGCGGATCACCTTGTCATTCTTGGCGACCCGGCGAACAATGTGATCTCCCTTGATGTCCGCCCAGGTGATCTCTTGAGCTTCTGAAATCCGCAGGCCCGTGTAGGCGAGAAACTCAACCGCTGCGGCAGTGGCCTTAGAGAAGCGCCTACCCTGGCTCCGAATGGACTCCAGAATTTGCACGAACTCCTCCCTCGTGGGCGGATACCACTTCCGCTCTTCGGGACGGAGCCGCTTCAATTCTGCGGCGGGGTTTCTCGCCACTTGCCGGTTGTCGATGGCGCTATGCCAGACACGCCGCAGGAGGGCCAGAGCGCCGTTGTGGCGCGTCACGCTGGCCTTCTTGGCGTAGACCGCCTGCCAGGCTTTGAGATCCCCCACTGTGACTTGCGGGAGCTTCTTGGAGGCAATGTCCCGGGGGAGGGTCGCCACGATGCTCCTGGCGAGTTGTAGGTAATAATGCCGGGTTGCGGGTTTGATGGTGGGATCGTCACGTTCCGCTTCCCTCAGGACGGCCTCTACCAAGGTTCCGGCCTTGTGTTCCTCCGATGCTCCGCGCAGGTCGTTCAGGGTGTCCGGCAATTTCGCTGCCGCCGCGTTGAAGTCGCTCGTTCGAAGAGACCGCTCCTTGGCTTTGCCTGCGACCATAACCCGTGCATAATAGGTCCCGTTCACATGACGGTAGAGGTTTTCCAGCTTCGATTTCTTCAGTCTAACGGTTTGTCGTTTTGTTGCCATCTGTCGCCTCCTGTTTTGCTCTGTTCGGGGGAACTTGTGGCAAGACGTTGTGGAAAGCAACTGGAAATCTTAACAAAATGCCTTCAGGGCCTGTAGCTCAGCGGTTAGAGCAGGGGACTCATAATCCCTTGGTCGCAGGTTCGAATCCTGCCGGGCCCACGAGTCAGTGTACAGTGAACAGTATTCAGTGTTCAGACTGGAGAATCGGAGGTGAGGGGATTGAGTGCGAAGGCCTGCCACGGCGTAGCGAAGCGAAGATGGGAGCGCAGTCAATCCTGCCGGGCCCACGAATCAGTGTACAGTGAGCAGTATTCAGTGTTCAGACTGGAGAATCGGAGGTGAGGGGATTGAGTGCGAAGGCCTACCACCGCGTTTTTGAGCGACAAACCCAGCTAGCCAGGCTGCGGAGGAGCAGCCTGCAGTCCGCATGGCCCGCTCCCGCGACGGTCCCTCCGCAGCGGGATCAGGCTTAGCATGCAAAGCGATTGAACCCCAACGGGGTTCCCATCATCACCCAGCCCGGGGTTGGCGTCCCGCGAAGGCGGGCGACGCCTACCCCGGGATCGAGCCGCGACGAGTCCCTACCCCGAAGGGGTTGCGTCCTCGATGTCTTGGCGTTCGACACCGGGACACCACCCCTTCCCGGTTGAAAAGGTGGGCGTGGACAGGGTTTGCGGAGACCGGGCGCGGCAAGATGGTGGCCAGGGCGCGGTGACGGCGAAATCATCGATGTCCCAGTCGGCGCTCTTATTGAGTTAATTAGACGTGAAGCGGAACACTCCCGTTGACGGCGCCCGGGGTGAATCTAGGATAAACGTAGACGACGGGCCGTGGCGTTGCGTGTCCACTGCCCTTTCAGACTTATGAAGAAGGCACTCCCGGTTTTCATCTCCATCGCCATTCTTGTGCTTGGGTTGGGCGGCTGGTGGGGGAAGGACCATGTTACGCCACGCGAAGCCGAGCGGAGGAGAACGATCGAAAGTGAGGCGGGGTCGGAAGGCAGTGACGGACGGGTGGGGCAGAGAATCTCCGCGAGGACGGGCGGCCGGACGACGCCAGGCGAGGCGCCCCAAGCGTCCGGGGCCGAGGAGCGGGCGAATCGTCGTCACGCGGTGGCAACGGTGGGCCCCCTTCCGCGCTCGCGGATCCTGGAGCGGGCCTTTGTGTCCGATCTCGGGCGTCATGCGAGAGGGGAGGCGATCGGTATCGACCTGCCGGACGGGCGGCGGGCGACGGGGCGGATCGAACGGCGGGAAATCGACGCGGAAGGCCGGGTCGTGATGGTGGAAGGCACTCTCGAGGAACCTGGGCCGGGGCGGTTCCTGTTTCGCGAGGAAACCGATCCGGGCAACGCGTGGCCGAGCTCCGGGGTGGTGCACTTGTTCGGGGAAGAGGTTTCGTACCGGGTCGAGCCGACCGGCGACGGCGCGGCAAGGCTGGTGGAGCGACCCGTCAATGAAGTGGTGTGCCGCCAGTTTGCGCTGGGGGGCGTCCCGGAGGCGGACGACCCGGTGGTGCAGGAAGTCCCGGCCGATCATCCCACCGACCTTCCAATTCCCGGATACCAGAACGGAGTGGTCTCGTTGCAGAGCCGGCCTGGCGTCACGGCGGTGCTCTACCTGGACTTCGATGGCGAGGGCAGACCGCAAGAGGGGTGGGGGGATTTCGATGCGGCGCCGGCGGAGGATCGCAGCACCGGAAACGTTTTCGAGATCTGGCGGCGGGTGGCGGAAGACTTCGCGCCCTTCAACTTGAACGTCACGACCGACCTGCAGGTCTTCCAGCGAGCGCCCGCGAACAGCCGCCAGCGCTGCATCATCACGCCCACCAAGGACGCCTCGCCGAATGCCGGGGGAGTGGCCTTCGTGGGATCGTTCGACTGGGGCGGCGACACGCCGTGCTGGGCCTTCGCCTCGCGGGGCAAGCACGCCGCGGAGACGATCTCGCACGAACTGGGGCACACCCTCGATCTGACACACGATGGCCGGAGCAACCCCTCGGAGGAATACTACTCCGGGCACGGCGGCGGGGAGGTCGGGTGGGCGCCCATCATGGGAACCAGCTTCGACCGGCATCTGAGCCAGTGGTCGCGAGGCGAATATGCAAACGCCAACCGGGGTGAGGATGACGTCGGGATGATCGCCAACAACAACAACACGGGTTTCCGCGGGGACGACCACGGAGGCAGCCGGGACCTGGCGAGCCGGCTCTGGATCCTCGAAAACGATTCGGTGGACGACGAGGGTGTGATCCAGACCCGCGACGACGTGGACGTGTTTTCCTTCCGCAGCACCGGCGGCAACCTCAGTCTCTCCATCAACCCGGAAAGCGTGGGCCCCAACCTCGATGTCCTCGCCGAGCTCTACGACGCGGCGAACCGCCTCGTGGCGTCGTCGAATCCCGACGGGAACCTGCACGCCGGCATCGCGCAGCGCATCGGTGGCGGCCGTTACTTTCTCCATGTCAGCGGCGTGGGCCGGGGCAACCCGCAGGGCGACGGCTACAGCGACTACGCCTCGCTGGGAACCTACACGATTGGCGGCACCGTGCCGGGCGGAGGAGTGAGGTCCACACCTCTGGTGGCGGCCGGGTCGCCGGTTCGGGTCCTGGTGCCCTCGAGCCGCGGAGCGGCCCAGGGCTGGACGGCACCAGGGTTCGACGACGGCGCATGGCGAGAGGGATTTACAGGGGTCGGCTACGACACGCAGGGCAGCTACGATGAACTCATCGCGCTGGACGTGGAAAGCGAGATGAATTCCGTCAATGGCTCGGTCTTGCTGCGGCTTCCGTTCGAGATGGCAAATGGCGCGGACGGGGTGGTGAGGATGACACTGCGCATGAAGTACGACGACGGATTCGTGGCCTACCTGAATGGCAGCGAGATTGCGCGGGCCAACGCTCCGGGCAGCCCGGCGTGGAACTCGGTGGCGACCGCCGCGCACCGCGACAACGAGGCGATCCAGTTTGTGGAATTCGACGTCTCGGCGAGTATCGGCGAGCTGGCCTCCGGGACGAACGTGCTCGCCATTCACGGGCTGAACGATTCCGTCGAGAGCAGCGACATGCTCGTGGTGCCGGAACTGGTGGCGGTGGCCTTCCCGAGCCCTCCGGTGTCCATTTTGGTTTCGGACCGTAGTCCGGCCCGGGTGCTGGTGCCGGCCGCGGGGGGGGACGCACCGGGTTGGACCCAGCGCGTCTTTGACGACGCCGGGTGGCGCCTCGGGATCGCGGGCATCGGATACGATCTCATCGACACCTACCGGTCCCTGATCGGGATCGACATCGAAGATGAAATGTGGAACCGCAATGCCGGCGTCTATATCCGTTTTCCGTTTTTGATGGGCACCTCGCCGCGGTTGGAGGCGTTGACTTTGCGCATGAAATACGACGATGGCTTCGTGGCCTACCTCAACGGCACCGAGGTGGCGCGGGCCAACGCCCCCACCCGGCTGGGCTGGAGGACCCCGGCCACCACCAGCCATCGCGACACCGAGGCGATGGAATTCGTCGATTTCGATGTCTCGGGATCGCTTGGGGCCATCGTTCCGGGGGAGAACGTGCTCGCCGTTCACGGACTGAACGATTCGGCGGACAGCAGCGACATGCTGATCGTCGCGCAGCTGAAGGCGGTCGGCGATCTGGGGCCGCTTCCGCCCTTTGCTCTCCTGGAAGCCGGTGCACCGGCCCGCGCCCTGGTTCCGGCCGGAGCGGAGGATGCGCCCGGTTGGACCCGGAGCGACTTCGACGATGGGAGCTGGCAACAGGGCGCAACGGGGGTGGGATACGACCTCGTGTCCGAAAACAGTTATGACGAGTTCATCGGCCTCGAGGTGGGGGACCGCATGCACGACCGAAACGGCAGCGTCTACTTTCGCGTCCCGTTCTACATCGCGAACCCCGCCGGTCTGCAATCGCTGAGCTTGCGCATGAAGTACGACGACGGCTTCGTGGCATATCTCAACGGGCGGGAGGTGCAACGCCGGAACGCCCCGGCGCAGCCTGCATGGAATTCGACCGCGACCCGGGCGCACCGCGATTCGGAGGCGGTCGTGTTCGAGGATTTTGATCTTTCGTCGTTGCGCAGCACGCTGGTGGCCGGTGAGAACGTCCTCGCCATTCACGGGCTCAACGACGCGGCGACCAGCAGCGATTTGCTGCTCCTGCCCGTCCTGATGGCGACCGGCGATCCCGGCCAGCCGGATCCCTACGATTTGTGGGCGCAGTCCTACGGGCTGACCGGGGCGCAGGCCAGCCGAGAGGCCGATCCGGACCGCGATGGAGTCACCAATTTCAGGGAATTCGTGCAGGGCGGCATTCCGACCCGAGCGGATGCCGGAGAACTCGGGCCCTATCCCTCGGTGGAGGCCGGTCCGGTGGCCGGGCAGCGCGTGCTTCTACTCAGATACCGTCGCCGCCTGGACGGAGAGACCCTCGGACTGCAATTCCATTTCGAAGTCTCCGGTGATCTGGTCACATGGCAGCTTGCTTCCGCGACCGAGCTTGAGCGAGTTCCCGCCGGTGACGGACTCAGCGAATGGGTCTCGGTTCGCATCGACGAGGCTTCCTCTGACGCGGCGGTGTTCGCGCGGGGGGTCCTCACATTAGAGCGATAGGAACCGGCCACACCATTTCCGGGGGAATTGCAGGGGCCTGCTGGGTGAAATGACACAAACTCCGCCTCCTGCCTCGCTGAACCGGTGGAGGGCTGATAGCTGTGGCTCTACCGGAGGGATTTTGGCATGAAACTGACTGCATTGACGATGACGGGCCTGGCGCTGCTGGGCGGTTTGGTTCCGGTCCTGGCCGAGGAGGGCGGAAAGCAAAAGGTCGAGATTCCGAACCCAGAGCCCCTCGTGAAGGCGCAGGGCCGGGCCTTCTTCGTGGGGCCCGATGGCGTGGCGCGGGAGTTCAAGTTTGGGGAGGAGAAGAAGCTCGAGAATCGCTATGGCGGGGTGCGGATGGAGCTGAAGGTGGCGCCGAATCAGGCCGGGGTCGAAAAGCTAATGAACGAACTCAAGGCCGCCTACGAGGAGGACGGGCTCGACAGGAAATTCCTCAAGAAGGCCCTCGCAGGGCTTCGCAATTTCGACCAACTCGCGGACGCCAAGCTTCACGGATTCGTAGTGGGACCGGATGGCGTGCGCCGGGAAGTCGTGCTTGGCAATGCCGCCGGGATGAAGCCCGAAAAGCTCGAAGAGAGAGTGAAGGAAGGCGGCGCGGCCCTCGAACTCGGAATCGAGCCCGGGCCGGACCTGGTCGATTTCATCGGCGAAGTGCTCGGCGATGACGCCACGCCCAAGCGCCCCGGTCAGGGTGCTGGAGATCCCGGTGTAGCAGATCTCCTCGGCCAGGCCATGAAGGATCCTGCCTTGAAGGGGCTTCTTCAAAAGGGGCTGAGCGATCCGGCCGCGATGAAACTCATGGAGCAGGCCCTGAAGGACGGGGCCGCGCGGGAATTGATGAGGCAGCTCCTCGGCGGACAGGCCAAGCCGGAGCCCCCGAAGCCCGCCAAGCCGAAGGCGCAAGAGCCTGCCAAGCCCGGAGCCGGGAAAAGTAAGAAGGAGGGCCAGCCCAAAAGCGCGGCCAGGGCCAGGGCCAAGGCGGACGAGGATCGCGACGCCGAGGTGCGCGAACTGAAGCGCGAGTTCAAGGAGCAGCGCGCGATGCTCGAGAAGATTCTCGGTTTGCTCGAGGAGCGGTAAGCCGGTTCGTCGAACCGAATTCATCGTTGGAAGGCGGAAAAAAACGGCTAGCGTCCCGGCGTGTGCCGGGCGGGAATGGTGGGTCATCGCTACTGGATCGCGGTGGTTTTCTGCTTGCTGGCCGCCGCGCCGGGATCGTGGGTGCCGGTCCTCTCGAACGTTCTGAAGGCGCGGGGCTGGGATTCCACCATCACGTGGGCCTTTCTCATCCCGCCCATTGCGGGGATGATTTCGCCGTTGGTCTTCGGCGCCCGTGCCGACCAGCGGATTGCCGCCGAAAAATTGCTTGGCATCATCATCACGGCCGGGTCGATCTTTCTCTACCTGGCCTTCCTCGCACTCGAGAAAGCCTCCAGTCCGTGGCTCTTCCTGGTCCTGTTGATGTGCAATGCGTTGATCGCGGCTCCGGGCTGGGCCCTCCTCACCACCATCGCGCTGACCAGCCTCGAGACCGAGAAGCGGAGCTTCGGGCTTTACCGGGTGTGGGGGACGATCGGGTGGGTCCTGGCCGGGTTGACGGTGAGCGGGCTGCACCTGGACCTCTCTCCGGAGGTCGGCAAGGTGGCGGCCGGATTGCGGGTGCTGGCCGGGATGTGTTGTTTCCTGTTGCCGCACACGCCGCCCCTGGGAGTTGCGACCCGTGGTTTGCGCAGTGCCCTGGGACTGGATGCCTTGAGCATCCTCCGCGATCCCGATCATCGCGTGTATATCATTACAACCTTTTTGCTCTCAGTGCCGCTGGCGGCCTTCTACATGCACACGCCCATTCATCTGAAAGAACTCGGGATGGAGCGGGTGGCGCGGGGCATGACGCTGGGGCAGGTGACCGAGACAGCGGCCCTGCTGGTGATGGGTTTGTTGATTGCGAGGATGCGGTTGAAGTGGCTCTTCACGCTGGCAATCGCCTGCGGGGTGGCGCGCTACGGACTGTTTGCGGTGGGCGGGACCTCCCCGCACCTGGGCTGGATCCTCGGAGGGGTGGCCCTGCACGGACTCTGCTACACGTTCTTCTTTGAGACGGGGCGGGTCTTTCTCAGTCGTCGGGTCGACCCCGGACTGCGGGCGCAAGTGCAGGCCCTCCTGACCTTTGTCTCCTTTGGAATGGGCAGCCTGGTCGGGACGCTGGTGTGCGGGGCGCTCTACGACTTCATGGTGGAGGCCCACCACGGGGGCTGGGCCGGCTATTGGGGTCTCCTGGCGGGGATGTGCGTGGCAGCCGGCCTCTATTTCCTGCTGGGCTACAAGGGCATGGCGGCAGGGGCATCCGGCGGAGGGCCCACGAAGGCGGGGCGCTAGTGCTCTGCTCAGTCCCGACCGGCGGCGGCAAGGCATTGGCACCCCTTGATGACGCGAGCCCACTGGTGGAGGCCGGTGGTATTGCGTGCCATGACGAGCGAGAAGTAGCCGTCGAGGAGGGCGTAGAGTTGCGAGTCGACTTCGCCGTGCGCGCGCAAGTAGTGCGACCGAAGAGTGGAGAGGAGATCGACCTGGCGAAAGGGCTTCAGCTCGGAGTGATCCCAGTCGATCACAAGCGAGAATCCATGGGCGCAGGGGCCGGCCGCGACGAACTCTTCCCGGATCGCGTAAAGTTCGCCGCTCGCGAACGATTCGAATTTGACGAGGTCGAAGAGCGGGTGCCCGGAGTCGAGGCCCGCCACCGAGACCGGATCGATGAGAAGGAGTGGGGGCCAGAGGATGTTCTCGAGGATGAGGTCGCCGTGAAGGCGGACTGGACGGGACGCCTCGAGACGGCCGAACAGCCCGCGATCCTGGAGCGAGTTCGCCGAAGCGCGAAGGCCGGGAAGGGAGTGGCCGTTGATCGTGACGGTTTCCGGTGCGAGGAGGGGGAGGAATTGTTCGTCACTGGCGAGAGCATCGATCGACTCGAGGATGACCTCCCTGACATGATCTGCAAAACCAGTGTCGTGGGGCGGAGCGAGCCGATGAATGCCCTCGAACACGACGTCGGCGAGTTGCCGTTGCATTTCGTCGGCGGGGGCTTGATCGACTTCGCCCGCAAGGACGAAACTGGAAAAGTCACTGCGATCCTCGTAGAAGGGAATCTCGTAGCCGATCGATTCGGCATCCCAGGAGCAGAGGAGGGGAGGAAAGTGACCCTTGAGATGGTCCGGGAGCGATTGCAGGTAGGCGATCTCGGTGCGCAGGGCGGCGTGGGCCCACGGTCCCGGCTGGTCGGTCTTCCTGCATTCTTTACGGACCCGCAAGGTGCCGTCATCGAATCGTATTACGGTCGTGCGGTCCCAGTAACCGTCTTTGAGGGTGCGAAGGACCTCCGGCATGGCGACGGGTGGGAGGGTCAGCCGGAAACGGCCGGCTCCCGCTCGCTGGCGGGAAAGAGCGAGGCGATGCCTTCCTGGGAGGCTTCGCAGATTCCGCGCTCCGTGATGAGCCCGGTGACGAGGCGGGCCGGGGTGACATCGAAGGCGTAATTGGCGGCGGGAGATCCTGGATTGATGATCTCGACCTCCTGGACCGTGCCGTCCCTGGCCAGGCCGTCGACCACGGAGAGTTCGGTTCCGTCCCGTTCCTCGATTGGGATGTCGCGGACGCCATCGCGAGTCGACCAATCGAAGGTGGAGGACGGGAGCGCGACGTAGAAGGGGACGCCGTTGTCGCGCGCTGCAAGGGCCTTCAGGTATGTCCCGATCTTGTTGGCGACATCGCCGGTGAAGGTAGTGCGGTCGGTGCCGGTGATGACGAGATCGACCATCCCGTGCTGCATGAGATGCCCGCCGGCGTTGTCGACGATGACGGTGTGCGGCACGCCTTCGTTGGCGAGTTCCCAGGCGGTCAGGCGGGCTCCCTGGTTGCGCGGGCGCGTCTCGTCAACCCAGATGTGGACGGGGATGCCGGCCCGATGCGCGGCATAGACCGGGGCGGTGGCAGACCCCCAATCGGTAAATGCCAGCCAGCCCGCATTGCAGTGGGTGAGAATGTTGACGGGCTGGCCTTGCGTCTTGGAGGCTGCGATGTCCTCGACGAGGGCGAGTCCGTGTTGTCCGATGCGGTGGCACCACGCCGCGTCTTCATCGGCGATGGATTGGGCTTCGGCCCGGGCGGCCTCGGTCCATTTCCCGGCGGTAAGCCCCCGGAGTGTCTCGAACTGCCGTTCGACGGCCCAGGCGAGATTGCTGGCGGTTGGACGGGTGGCGATCAACCGGTCCGCGAGTTCCCGAAGCCTGGCCTCGGAACCGGCGGCTTCGCGTGCTGCCAGCCACATTCCGTATCCTGCGGTGGACCCGATGCACCCGGCCCCCCGGACGTGCATGTCGCGAATCGCAACGGCCACCTCCGCAACGCTTCGCAGGGCCTCGATCTCGAACCCCCAGGGCAGCTTGCGCTGGTCGATGATCCGCACCACCCCGTCGGGCGTGGCGTCGCTCCACACGGTGCGGAAGGGATGGCCGTCGACGAGCATGGGAGAAGATAGGGATGTCAGCACCGCTTTGGCGACCAAGGAAGCGGTTGGTCGCAGGATCCGGATGAAGGAAGGCCCGCAGCGCAGCAGAAGTTCCGGCCCGCAGGCCCCACCGCCAGCCTGAAGGCGCTCTGTCCCGGGGATGGACGCCAAGACACGGAGGACGCATCCCCTTCGGGGTAGGGTTTCGTCGCGGGTCGAACCCGGGGTAGGCTTTACCCGCGTTCGCGGGACGCCAACCCCGGGCTGGGTGATGGGAACCCCGTTGGGGTTCAACCGCTTGGCATGATTTCAAACCCGTGGGCGCTTCGCGCAGGGTTCTCGTCCCCCCTCTACGACTTCGGGCGTCGCGGACGCGGAATCACCCAGGCGCGGGAAGGTTTCGAAATGGGGAAAGGTGGTGCTCGAGGGGGGATTGCCGGCTTCCGCCCGCGGGCCGGAGCCGGCCATGCGGAGTGGCTGACGCCGATTTCTGGAGGCCCGTAAACGGGCCGAGGCATTCAAACCCATGGGCGCTTCGCGCAGGGTTCTCGTCCCTCCTCTACGACTTCGGGCGTCGCGGACGCGGAATCACCCAGGCGCGGGAAGGTTTCGAAATGGGGAAAGGTGGTGCTCGAGGGGGGACTCGAACCCCCACGCCCTTAACGGGCACCAGATCCTTAGTCTGGCGCGTCTACCAATTCCGCCACCCGAGCACGGGGAGGGTTCTTTCGCAGTGGGCGGGAGGGTTACGGGGAGAGGAGGGGAAAATCAAGTGAATCTTTGGGAGGGTGGAAGGGGAGGGTCAAATCCTTGAATTCGCTCAGGGCTCGGGTGGGACGATAACCGGTTCGACGCGCAGACGCATGAGCATGTGGGCGGCCTCCTGAAGAGTGCGGGAGCTTTCGAACGCGATCTGGATGGCAGGGAGGTCCAACGAGACGAGGCGCGCGGTTGTGGCGCTCTCCCACGGATGGGTTCCTTCCTTGATGGCGACGAGGGACCAGACGCGGCCATCGAGGCTTTCCTCCACGAGGTAGCGCAAATCGGCCTTGCCATCGTCGAGGAGGGTGACGAGGAGAGCGAGGCGGTCGCCGGCGAGCTCCACGATGGGAGTGCGGGCCGACTCGGCAGCAGTGGTGAAGAGCGGAGATTGAAAATCGAGAGAGTATGCCGCGAGGTTGAAGAGCCCGTCGCGGTTCGGATCGGCGAGAGGATCGGCGTCGGCGGGCGGAAGGGCGAATGGATCGATCCAGGCCCGGTAGCCGGCGAGCCGACTGCCGAGGCGCTCGACGCGAAGGCGCAGGAAGCCAAAGGACTGGCCGGGTAGGCGAGGCAGACTGGCGCGGGCGCGCTCGAGGATGCCGCGGAGGGGCGTGGTGGTGACGGCGGCGGATCCGCTCCAGGCTCCATGGCCTTCTTTCCGCGCGACTTCGGTCCAAACCTGGAGATGGAGGGAGCCCTCGATGATGTAGCGGAGATCGAACCGCCCAGCGGACGGCATGGTAAAATCGATTCCGTAGATGGCGGCATCAGCGAAGGGGAGGGGACGGGGATTGGGCTGCACCGAGCCGGTTCCATTGGCGGGGTCGACGCCAAGACCGTAAGCCATCAGATTGAGAATGTCGTCGTGGTTGGGGTCGAGGGAGTCCAGGCGTTCAAAGGGACCGAGGGGGAAGGTTCCAGCCCAGCCCGGGTAGTCGGAGAAGGGGGGGCGCGGCACTACCTCGATCGCGAGGGTCGTCTCGGTTTCCTGGCGGTCGGTGGCGGCGGTGAGGGGGAGTTGGTAGACGCCGGGAAGGACGCCGGTGGTATTCCACTCGAGGAGGGCGCGGCCGGTGACGCCGCGGGGACGGAGGGCGACCCAACCGGGCAGGCCGGAGGTGTCGCCCGCGATGGTGACGGGCTCGCCCTCCGGATCGGTCGCGACGACTTCGAAGAAGAACTGTCCGTCGGTGGGCCAGACGAGGAGCGGGAACGGAGCGAAGGCGGGGGGGAGACCGGGCTTCTTGAGAACGTCGATGAAGAGGACGGCTCGGCCGACCCCGGCGGGAGACTGATCGTCGCGGACCTCCAAGAGAATCTCGAAGGACTGATCTTCGTGTTCGTCGCCGGGAGTCCAGGTGAGGAGGCCGCTGGAGGGATCGACGTTCAAGCCGCCGGGAGGCGTGCCGGTCGCGGAGTAGGTGAGAACCTGGGCGGGCACGTCGCGGTCAGTGGCGGAGAGTTGCACCTCGAGGAACTCACCGACATCGATGGTGGACCGACCGGGCGACGCGAGGACCGGCGTGGCGTTGGTGTCCTCGACGGTGATGGTGAAGACCTGCGAGGCGCTCTTCGGATCGGGATCGCCATCGGTGACGGTGACGGTGGCCTGGGTGGTGTCGCCGCCATTCTGTTCACCGGTGACCCAGGTCAGCCAGCCGGAGACGGGATCGATAATGAGACCGGGCTGATCGCTCTGGACCGAGAAGCGGAGGAGGGCGTCGGGGCCGTCGGGATCGGTGCCGGAGGCGCGGAATCGGAAGAGGTCGCCTTCCACGACCTGTTGTTCCGGGATGAAGGCGAGTTGCGGAGCCTGGTTGACGAGGGAGACGGTGGTTTGGGTCTCACCGGTG
>Ga0310120_10002500_pt1 | contig 13436 bp, 10 predicted proteins | sample CB27_AW_983_MG_FD_203506 | JGI IMG/M metagenome (GOLD analysis project Ga0310120, IMG submission 203506) | Marine microbial communities from Western Arctic Ocean, Canada - CB27_AW_983 | ecosystem: Environmental > Aquatic > Marine > Oceanic | place: Canada: Western Arctic Ocean | collected... | reverse complement strand
TACCTGTAAGAATTGGAGAGAAACATCATGAAATTTTAATCAATGAACATGAAATAAGAAATACGTATGAAAATAAAGATAATGATTATGTAATTTATGAAAACCAGCTTACTAAAGATCATTCAGAAAAAATCCCAAATTCCAAGAAAGCCGCATTAACTACAGGATATTCATCAGATAAAGTAAAACTAGTATCAAAAAAAGAACTTAAAGAAATTATTACCAAACAAAACTTAATCCCAAAAAGTTCTTAAAATTAAATATTATTTTACAGATATTTTAAATGAGTAATTTAGCGCATGGAAATATTGCATGGTTGTACCTATGTCAAACCATTTTTTATTTCGGAAATTATAGGCAGTAATTTTGTGATTCCAATCTAATAATGTACTGATTGCATCAGTAACTTGTAATTCATTATTATAACCTAAACCAGTTTTTTCTAATGCTTCAAAAATATCTGGCTTAAGAATGTACATTGGTAAAATCACTAAATTACTTTTAGGTTTTTTTGGCTTCTCAGCTACATGAAAGACAATATCAAGTGACATTCTTTTTCTCGTCTGTGCTATTCCAAACCCCTCTAAAGATTTTTTGCGCTGAAAAAGTAAAGTTGCTGTAATTTTTTTATCACACTGTGAGGATTTTATAAAATCATTTAGAAAAGAGTAATTAGGGAAATACGCATCTCCCGTATGTAATAGAAAAGGTTCATCGCCTACAAATTTCTTTGATGCAAGTAATGCATGACCAAAACCCATGGGTGAATTTTGTGAAATCCATTTAATTTCACATTTTTTAAATTTTTTATAGAATTTTTGTAATGCTTTAGCAAATCTCCTATCAAATTGATTATTTCGTTTTTTTAGTAGTTTTATGTATTCTTGATCTGGTATCATATGATTTAAAATTGATTTCCTATTTTTTGTCCCAACTATAAAACAAAACCTCCTAAAGCCATTATCATACAAATTTTCAAAAATAATTTCAATTAGTGGTCGAAGTAATGGTTCTGGATTTCTATCAAATGATCTATCATACAACGGAAGTAAGGTTTTTGGACTGGCTTTTGTAACTGTTAAAAGACGTGTTCCTAAACCCGCAGTTGTAATCACAGCAGTTTTCATAAAAGAAGCCTATCATGGATATATAATAAAATAATGATCATGTTATAATATAGATTTAGTGTAACTATATTTTATCTAATTTAGTTTAGAATTTTTAATTAATCTTATACTTTTAACCATCTTTGAAAATTCGTCTGTATCCATGGAAGATGGTGCATCTGGTCCCTTAGAATTTTTTAATTTTATATGTTTTTCAATCATGATATTCCTGGATCCTTGATATTTTTTTAATATGGTATAGATGATTGGAGCAGATGCACCTAGTGTGTGATCAGAAAAACCATCAAATTGAATAGTATCTTTCCAATTAATTTTTTGGAATAATAAAGGATATTCGGATATACAATAACAAAAAGTCATTTTATTCTTAGAAAATATTTTTTTAATATATTTTTTATTTCCACCCATACCCATACTGATAATTGTTGGTTTTTTTGTTTCAGCTACACACTTTAAAGTTTCTTTCGAAAATGGATCTTTTAGTAAACAAGTTCTTGACGCAATCTTGTATTTTTTTACATTTAGTGATTCTAAATACATTACTGCTTCAGGATAAAATGCACTACAATAGAATTCTATATTATAATCATCACAAATATCTTTTAATTTTTTTGCAGTTTTGAATGTGATTTCTGATTTTTTTATAAAATCCCAATCTGGATGATCTGTGTTGTAAAGATCACTCGCTCTCCATATTTGAAATTTTACTGCATCTGCTCCAGCATCCTTACATTTACTAATTAATTTGATAGCTTTTTTGATACTCCCTTCCCAGTTTGATCCAATTTCTGCCACGATATTTACTTTCATATTATTTTTTTTCTATGATTGATTTAAGGTTAATTAAAGATAGTATAGTTAAACAGAATATGACTATTGGATGTATAGTTCAAACGAGAATGGGTTCTACTAGACTTCCTGGCAAAGTGTTAATGGAAGTAAGTGAAGGAAAATCAGTCTTATATTATGTAATTAACCAATTAAAATATTGTAAATCTTTTGAAAAATTAATTATCGCAACTAGTACATTACCAGAGGACGATAAAATTGTCCAATTCTGTATGGATAATAATGTAAACTACTTTAGAGGTGATTCAAAAAATGTTCTTGAAAGACATTATAAATGTGCAGAAAAATTCTCACTTTCAACTATAATTCGAATGCCGTCTGATAAACCACTTCTTGATCCTGAGGTTGTAGATAAAGTGGTTAACATATTTAATAAAAATTCTTATGATTATGTTACTAATTTTTTACCATCTACCTTTCCAGGTGGAACTGAAGTGGAAGTACTTTCATTCGCCTCTCTAAAAAAATCATGGGAAAGAGCAATACTACCATCAGAAAAAGAACACGTCACAAATTATATTTATAATCACAGAGATGATTTCAGTATTTTCAATATGGTAAATTTAGAAAATCTTTCTAATTTTAGGTGGGCAGTGGATAGAATAGAAGATCTTAGATTAGTTAGAGAAATCATCTCAAGAATACATAAAAGTCCAATTTTAATAAAAGATATTCTAGAATTATTCAAAAATGAACCACATCTTGTAGAAATTAACAAACAAGTGGATGAAAATGAAAGTACTATAAAATCTAATAAAGAAGACGAAGAGTTTCTAAAAGCTAAAAGTGGATTAAAATAAATATTAGTTTAAAAACCAGCTTTCAATTTGAAGATTAATCAGGCAGTTATTCTAGCAGGCGGAATAGGCTCTAGAACTAAAACACGTGTTTATGATAATAATACACCAAAAGTAATGTTTAAAATCAACAACAAACCAATTCTACAAAATATTGTAGAAATAATCCACGACAAACTAAAAATTAACTCAATAATCGTGGTTATCTCTAAGGGTGATAATCAAATCAGAAATTATTTTGGGAACGGAAATAATTTTGGTGTAACTATAGACTATGTTGAATCAGATTCCAATCTAGGAATAGCTGATGCGTTGTATTTAGTTAAAGAAAAGATTCATGGCATGTTCTTAGTCATGCTGGGTGATGAATTCTATATCAATTCTAATCATTCTACATTGATTAAGAAAAAATACGACGATGCTGAGGCAGTTATTACTTTCACAAATACTGATAATCCACAAGATATAGCAAATAATTATTCTATTAAAGTAGATTCTGCTATGAGAGTAAAGTCACTAATTGAAAAGCCTAAAACTTTTGAAAATAATATGCTCGGGCTTGGTACATTCATATTTAAAAATTCAATTTTTGACTATATTCAAAAGGCAGCTAAAAGTATTAGAACTAAACGCAAAGAACTCATTGATGTAATATCAATTTTAGCTAAAGAGAAATCGGTTTATGCACATAAATTAAAAAGTTCGTACGTTAACATAAACACTGTAGATGATTGGAAACATGCAAAATTCCTCTCTAATAAAACATATTTTAATTCATATCGAAAAAGTTTAGTTATTCCATCATATAATGAAGTAGAATCACTTCCTTTTGTCATAAATGATTTTAAAGACATGGTAGATGAAATCATTGTAGCAGATGGTGGAAGTACTGATGGAACTATTGAAAAAATATCAAAATTTGAAAATCGCATTAACTTGAAAATCATTCAGGGTAAATTTGCGGGTTATGGTGAGGCATTACGTAATGGAATTGATCAAGCAACCGGAGATATTGTAATCCTTGTGGAGGGTGACGCAACTTTCAGATCTAGGGATATTTACAAAATGTATGAATACATTAAAGATTGTGACATGGTAATTGGTACAAGAACTACTAAAGAATTGATTAGTCAAGCGGCAAATATGAGTACAGGTCTAAGAGTTGCTAATCTACTAGTTGCAAAATTTATCGAATTATTATGGATAAAAATTGAACCTAGACTTACTGACGTTGGATGCACATATCGTACATTTTGGAAAAGTGAATATGATGAAATTAAACAGAATTTTATGGGATTGGGACCAGAATTTTCTCCTGAGATGATTATTGAGTTTCTTAGAAATGATAAGCGAGTAATAGAAATTCCAATAAGCTATTATGGCAGAATAGGTGGTGCATCAAAGCACTCTGAAAATTTTTTAGCTATCTTTAAAACTGGATTAAAAATGCTTTCACTAATTTTAAAGAAAAAATTGAATGAATGATTAGTCTAAAAATTTTTTATTCTATTTTTAGTTAGTTCTTTGTATTATTTTTCAAACTTTTGGAAGATTTGTGGTTGGGTTATCCTGATTCAAATCCTGTTCAAAACTTTCTAAGTTATCTTGCAGGTTTGCAATCTCTAGTAAAGGACTAGATGAATATATCATATTTCCTCCCTGTTTCATTCTATCATCATAAGTACGTTTTTTGATCACAGTGAATGCATCTTCCCGTATTTTGAAACTTAGTATACCAATTAATCCATCAAAATTTTTCTTCAAATCATCAAAACTACGAATTCGTAACATTTGTTGAAAAATTTTTCTTGGCCGTAAATAAAATGATCTATATGCTTTTCTTACCCACAAATCAGCATCAGGAACTAATGGCTTAATAGGTGATAATTTTTCACCAAGGACAAATCTTGTCCAATAATCAGGTTCTATCAATCCTTGCTCTACTGCTTGCTGCATTAAAGGAGTGTTTGGTAGCGGAGTTGCTTTAGTAAACATTACATATCTAGGATCCAGTTCTTTTGCAAGATCAATCGTAGCTTGCATAGTTTTTTCAGTTTCATTAACGTAACCTATGATAAAGTATGCAAATGTATTAATGCCAGCTTTTTTCGCTTCTCTAAAAGCTTCTTTTACTTGTTCCGGATTAATGCGTTTTTCAACAAATGCCATCTGTTCTGGATCACCTTGTTCCACACCAAATCTTAGAATACGGCAACCTGCCTTTGCCATTAATTTTAACAAATCTGGATTTACTAAATTAACACGTTCTGGAGTTTGCCAACTAATCTTTACATTTCGTTTGATTATTTCATTTGATAGATCTGCAGCGTATTGTTGTGGCATAATATCATCATAGAACATAATTTCTTTAATTCCATGATTTTTTATTAGATACTCAATTTCATCAACAATCGATTCAACACTTCTAGTACGATATTTTTTGTCAGATGGTGTTTTGTAGCAAAAGCCACAAAGATATGGGCATCCACGAGAACCCATCATTGTTGATGTTGGATGCAATCCAATGATGGAAGAATATTTTTTCATTGGCAATAAATGATATGAAGGCATTGGTACAGAATCTACATCAGAAATAAATTTTGGTTGCCCAATGATTATTCTACCATCTTTCTTATAACACAATCCTTCAACGTTTTCGTAAGAATCATCATTTTCAATAGCTTTACAGAATTGTACCATAGATTCTTCACCTTCACCAACAATTCCAAAATCAACTGAATTCCTTTGTAGAGTTTCAAGTGGAAATATTGACATATGTACCCCGCCAATAATAGTGATTTTTCCTAGTTTTTTTGCAACTTCTGCAGCTTCAAATGCACCCTTGATTGTTGGAGTCATAGCAGTGATTCCCACAATATGAGGGTCAAATTCTTTAATTCTTTTAGAAACTTCTTCTTTAGAAATCGCTAATGCTATAGCATCTATAATATCTACTTCAAACCCTGCTTTTTCTAATGAAGATGCAATATACCCAAGACCCAAAGGTGGTAATACTCCTTGTTTCTCATTCAAGCTTTGAGCTAATCTGGTGTTTGTATTATCAAGATCATGATATCTAATTAGTTGTACTTTCAACAATTTTTCATTAAATAGTTTCTATTTAAAAATTACATTCAAATCATTAATAGCAAAAATGAATGAAGTTTTAACTTATGATAAGAAATTGATCGCATACATCATCCGTTTTGCCTATTTATACCAATTCTGTCAATATTATGTATAAGGAGAAAATCAATCATAATTAATATCAAAGATACGTATTACTTTTGAATGATTAAATTACAGTTATTTTGATTTTTCACCATTATGACTCAACAAGGTACTGAATTTAGAAAAAAAATAGCAATTCAAAAATTTCCATTACTAATCACTTTTTGTTTTCTAATCATTGTATCATACGTTGCTTTTTTTCATCATAATTTTTGGATAGTTGATCAGGATGGAATAATCTATCTTATAGCTGGAGAACAAATACTAAACGGTGATGGAAAAAATGTTTTCCTGTTAACTGCTCCAGTTGGTGGGCCAGTTCTCTATGCAGGTCTAAATTCAGTTTTCAATGATGGTTTTTTTACAATGAAATTGGTTTCTGTTTTATCTAGTACAGGAATGGTATTCCTTTCGTATAATATAATGAGAAATGTTTTTGATTCAAAAATTGCTTTAGTCGGACAACTTTTATTCGCTTTTTTCCCATGGGTTGGCCTCTTTGCAATTCAAGCAGAAAATGAGATGTTTCCACTATTTTTAGTAATGTTCTCTTTGTATTTTATTACAAAAAAACATCTAGGGATATACGAAATTATTATAATTGGTTCATTAATTGGCGTTGCTTTTATGTTTAGAGCACAGCCCATAGTTGTTTTATTTACTGCCATAATCTATCTGCTAATAAGAAATAGCAATATACGTGTGAATCTTTATCATGTTGGATTAATTTTAGCATTTTTCATAATTTTATCAAGTCCTGTAATTATCTATAATTATACAGTACATGGAAATTTGATTGATGTTGATTCAAATTTCTATATAGCTGGGCATTCAAAATATCAAACTCCTGAGTGGCGTGATGATGTTCTACGATCAGTTGGAAAGGGAACACTTGATGGAATTTCTGTAGATTTTAATTTATTTTTAAAAAATTATTTTTATAATCAATTTTCAAGCATACCAAAAAATCTTTTTGGTTTTGATAATAAAGTAAATTCATCTTTAATTCCATATATACCATATATTGGATTAATTCCTGTTCTTGCGGGAGTAGTGTATATTTTAAAAATTAAACCTAATAAAATTAATACAGTAATCTTAGTTTCCATATCCAGCCTAACTGCATTACTAATCTTCTTAGTGGGAAACTTTGACACTCATTTCTTTGCAATAGTAATAATACCATTACTTATTTTAGGAATTATTAATCTTCGAAATGCTAACAGAAACTTTACACCACTGTTAATACTACCCGTAGTTTTTACGATAACTCTTTCTATAATACATCTAAGAGCACCTGAGCATTTTTTATTAATTTTAATTTCTATCATAGCAATTAGCGCAATTTTCATTATGGAGGTAATTCCAAAAATAATTAGAATAAAGTCAAAAAATTATAATAATTTATTTTCAGGAAATGTGAAAGTAGTCATAATAATAATTATCTCATTAATATTAGTGGGAAATCTTGGTTATTCATACGTAACATTGAAAATTTCTTCCTCAGGAATTCCTTTTACTAATATTCAAGATGAGATTTCATTTCTTTCTCAAAACCGTCAAATTGAACAGCTTGGATTACATTGGCAACCACTGATTGATGAACTAAAAAAACAACCTAACATTGAGCAGAGTGTGATAATGACTAATTATTGGTTCCTTACTTATCATGTTCAAAGCAAATCAGTTTTTGTAAATTTTAATGAAGGACCAGAAAATGACTCAATTGAGAATTATATCTCAAGGAAAAATTGGAATGATATTGATCTGTTGTATTCTAACGCTCATAGTAAACCAATAGATCGATATAATATCATGAAATCTATACCAGATTACATAATTTATACGCCAGTAGAACAAGCCGAAATACTTGAACATGGTTGGCAACCTCGAGATCAATTGGAATATCTGAAAATTCTATTAGATCCAAATAACGAAGAAATTCCGTCTAATTTTGAATTAATTTATCAATCAGATTTGCCTAGGAAAGTCATAGTGTATAAAATCAATCATAATTAATATCAAAGATACGTATTACTTTTGAATGATTAAATTACAGTTATTTTGATTTTCACCATGACCAAAAAAAAAGTTGTCTTTGTAACTGGTGGTAGTGGGGGTATTGGTGAAAGCATATGTTTAAAATTAATTAAAAGTGGATTCAATGTTGCTATCGGATATAAAACCAACAAAAAAACTACTAATAACCTAACTAAAAAAAATCATGCAATAGCGATTCAGGTAGATATTACATCAAGAAAATCTATTAAGAAAGGAATTCAATCATGCAAAAAATTTTTTGGTCAAAACATAGACGTTTTAATTAACAATGCTGCAATTTCACAAGAAAAATCATTTGAAAAAATAAGTGATGCTGATTGGGATCATATGTTAGTCTCAAATCTGCGTAGTGCATTTTCGTTTTCACAGGAAGTAATTCCACAAATGATCAAAAACAAGTGGGGACGAATTATTAATGTCGCTTCCATTAGTGGACAATGGGGGGGACGCAATCAAATTCATTATGCTGCATCGAAGGCTGGGTTAATCAATCTTACAACATCCTTAGCAAAATTATATTCTAAAAATGGTATTACAATTAATGCTGTCTCTCCTGGATTAGTAAAAACTGAAATGATTGCAAATGAATTGAAAACAACTTCTGGTAAAAATAAAATAAAACAAATTCCAATTGGTCGAATAGCAAGTACTGACGAAGTTGCAAATGTTGTTAATTTTTTATCTTCTAATGAGTCTTCATATATAACTGGACAGACTATTAACGTGAATGGTGGAATGTATTCATAGATAGACATGAGTAAAGACTCTCAGCTTCTAGGTTCTCATGTTATTGTAAGTTGTATGGCCGCAAATGGAATTAAGAGAATTCATATTTTTCCAGGTGGAACTATAGGTCCTGTACTTGATATAGTTCACGATTGGAATATTGAAATTTTTACTACTCGTCATGAACAGGCAGCTGGTTATGCAGCTTTAGGAACGGCAAAATTAACGGGGAAGCCACAAGTTGTGATGGTTACATCAGGACCTGGTGTAACTAATGTTCTTACACCGGTAGCAGATGCATATTTTGATTCAATTCCTCTAGTTGTTTTGACTGGTCAAGTTGCAACTAGTGATATGAAATCTAATTTACCTGTAAGACAAAGAGGATTTCAAGAAGTTGATACTGTTGCTTTGTTTAAACCCATTACAAAAGCTCAGTTTCTTCCTAAGCATTCATCAGAACTAGCTGAAGTTATGAATGATGCTTTTAGAATAGCAAAAACTGGTAGACCTGGCCCAGTAGTTGTTGATCTTCCAATGGATGTACAAAAAGAACCAGTAGATGTCTTACCAGATTTTCAATCATATACCAAACAAAATTTACTGATACCAGATGTATCTATCATTAACAAAATCATTGATTTGTTATGTTTATCAAAGAAACCATTAATTATTTGTGGTAATGGGGTTTTAATTTCACGTAGTTATGAAGAACTACGTGAATTTATTAATAAAACAAAAATCAATACTTCTAGCAGCCTATTAGGATTAGGTGGATTACCTACAAATTCTGAATTTTCTTTAGGATATCATGGTCACACTGGAAGCAGATATGCAAATTTGGCAATACATGAATCTGATTTACTATTGGTGCTTGGATCTAGATTAGATGTTCGGCAAACTGGATCTGTTACAAAAGAATTTGCACCAAATGCAAAAGTAATACACATTGATTTAGATCTGGCAGAATTGAAACATGCTAGAGTACATACTGAATTGCAGATTCATGCTGATATCAAAAAAACCTTGCAAATAATTAACGATAAACTTCGAAATATAAAATTGCCAGATTGGTCAGAGTGGAATGAACAAATAAAACAGTGGAAATCAAAATATAGATTATCCTACGATTCAAAGAAAGTTCTTAAACCACAATATATTATTGAAACTGCAAATAAACTAACAAAAGGAATTCCCTTAGTATGTGTGACAGGCGTTGGTCAACATCAACAATGGACGGCTAGACATTTTGATTTTGATTTTCCAACTAGGATACTCTTAACTTCTGGTGGACATGGTGCAATGGGATTTGATTTACCAGTATCTATTGGTGCTCAGCTAAATGAACTAGACAAATTAGTACTATGTTTTGTTGGAGACGGTTCCCTTCAAATTAATATTCAGGAATTAGCAACTATAGCAAATTACAATCTTCCAATCAAGATAATTGTTTTAGATAACCAACGCTTTGGTATAGTCTCACAATTTCAAAATATCACATGGGGAAAAGATCCTTCTTGTGGCAATCTAAAAAATCCTGATTTTTCTGCCATCGCTAAGGCATATGGAATTTTTACTGAAACAGCATCTACCGCAAATGAAATAGAATCAAAATTAGAAAGAATATTTTCTCATAATGGACCTGCATTACTACATTGCAATGTAGATCCTAGCGAAGATGTCATCCCAATGCTACTTGGTGGACAAACAATGGATAAAATGTGGCCAGATGACTAAAACAATTTGGATTGTTGGTGGTGGAGTTGAATCTATTCATGGTATCAAATTAGCAAAAAGACTTGGGTTAAATGTTGTAGTTAGTGATGGTAATCCAAATGCACCGGGCTTAAAATTTGCAGATAAATCTGTAATTGTTAGCACTTACAATATAGAAGAAACTGTTAGTGCTGCATATGAATATAATCAGAATGTTAGTTCTATCGATGGTGTAATCTGTATAGCTACTGATGTACCATTAACCGTAGCAAGTGTTGCAGAAAAATTAGGATTACCGGGAATTACAACTGAAATAGCTAAAAAATGCTCAGATAAATTTTTGATGAAAGAAACTCTTTTAGCTGGCGGAATACCAATTTCATGGTTTAGTTTAGTTAAATCTGTATCTGAATTACGTTCAATAATTTCAGAACAAGGATTACCTTTAGTCATAAAACCTGTAGACAGTAGAGGAGCTCGTGGTGTAATACGAATTACACCATCATTGGATTTAGAATGGGCATTTGAATATGTAAAATCCTTTTCACCTACTTCAAGAGTAATGGTAGAAGAATTTCTAGAAGGCCAACAATATAGTACCGAGTCCATTATAATGGATAAAAAAAGTATAACACCTGGTTTTGCTGAACGTAATTATGAATTCCTTGAGGAATTAAGTCCGTATATAATTGAGAATGGGGGACAACAACCAGCAAAAATTGACAAAAAAGAATTAGACTCTATTGTAAACCTAGCTGAAAAATCAAGCGGTGTTTTAGGCATATCTAATGCAATATCTAAGGGTGACATTGTGTTGACTAAGGATGGACCAAAAATTATTGAGATAGCACCTCGTTTATCAGGAGGATATTTCAGTTCTGATCAAATTCCACTCGCAACAGGTATTGATATAACAAAAATAGCTATTTGTTTATCTCTAGGTGAAAAAATTAACAAAGACAAATTACATTTTAGTCAACAAAAGGCTGTTGCTATTCGTTACTTTTTTCCAAAACCAGGTAAAATAATCTCAATCAATAATTATGACATATTTAAAAATAAATCCTGGGTTCACAAACTCAATCTTTTTTTTGGGATAGGTGATATTCTAGAAAAAGTTACAGATCATACTAAAAGATGTGGTTTTGTGATTACAACAGGTAATACAAGAGAGGAAGCTATTGAATGTGCAAAAACAGTTGTAGAAAATGTTCAAATATTAACTAGGCAATAATTAAAACTGTCAACTAAAAGTTTCATATAATCTGTATTATTTTAACTAATTAGAAATTTGGCTAAACATAATGGAAAAACTATTAAAAGATTTGGAAAATATAGTGTGATAGATTGTAGAAGCTGTAAGTTTATTCATATTGTACCAATTCCTTCTAATCAAGAATTAAACTCATTCTATGATAACGAATATTATCAAAATACAAAACCTAATTTTATTTCAAAAAATGAGAATGAAATGGATTATTGGAATTCAGTATTTGACGAAAAATTAGTTGCAATAGAGAAATTAATTTCATCAAAATCAAAGAGAATTCTTGATATCGGTTCTGGGCCTGGATTCTTTTTAAGACGTGCAAAGCGTAGAGGATGGGATGTTATTGGTGTTGAACCATCCCCACTTGCTAGTGATTATGCAAATAAACAAAACATACATACAATTCAAAAATTTTTTCATGAGGTGACTCCAAATGAAATTGGCAAATTTGATGCAATACATACTTTTGATGTGTTAGAACATGTAAACAACCCAATAGACATAATCACAAAAGCATATTCACTTCTAAAAAAGGGAGGAATAATTGTTGTTGAAGTTCCTAACGATTTTAATCCTTTACAGAAATTGGTTCAAAAAAAGCTTAAGAAAAAGGAATGGTGGATTACACTTTCTCACAATTTAAAAAATTTAGCACACATTCAGCATCTTAATTATTTTAATTTCTCAAGTATTTCCGATTTGATAAAACGTACTGGATTTAAAATAATTATAAAAGAATCTACTTTTCCTCTAGAATTATTCCTGTTAATGGGACAAGATTATGTCAAAAACCCCAAAATTGGAAAGAAAATACATTTAGCAAGAATTCAATTCGAGAAAAACTTTGAAAAAAGAAAAGAAGTACAACTAAAAAGAACAATTTATCAAAAGCTTGCAGAAATTGGTATTGGTAGAACAGCTATTATTTATGCAAAAAAATAGAGACAAATTTATGATAAAATCATAATGAAAAACTGTTTTCTACTAAATCAATCAAAAACAGTAAATAACAATAAAAAAAATTCTACGTCATGAAGCAAAAAAAAAATATAGTAGTCGGATTGGGAGAAATAGGTAAACCAATTCTTAAGTTATTTTCAAAACATGATCTAGTCATTGGATATGATGTTAATCCTAAATTAATGAATAAGAAAATATTTGAACAATTTTCTTCTTTAGATACATTATTTTTACATATATGCATTCCTTTCAACGAGAAATTTATTAAATCTGTTATATTACTAATCAAAAAATTTGATCCTGATTGCGTAGTAATACACAGCACTGTAAAACCATTTACTACAAAAAAAATTCAGGAAATGTCATCAATACCCATTATCTATAGTGCTGTACGTGGTGTTCATAAAAGAATGTTATATGATCTTATACGTTATACAAAATTTTATGCGATAGAAAATAATTCACCTAGGTTAAAATGGGCGTCGTCAACTTACTCAAAATTTTTGAAAACTTGTGGAATTAAAACAAAAAAGTTATCTAGCCCAATCACGTTAGAATTAGGAAAATTAATTTGTGATACATCATATTATGGATGGTTAATTAGCTATGCTCAATTAAGTAATATGATTGCGATTAAAAATAAGGTAAATTATGATGAAATGTGGTTATTTGCTGATGAGATTCATAAATATTTAGGGA
>Ga0310120_10002498_pt1 | contig 13443 bp, 9 predicted proteins | sample CB27_AW_983_MG_FD_203506 | JGI IMG/M metagenome (GOLD analysis project Ga0310120, IMG submission 203506) | Marine microbial communities from Western Arctic Ocean, Canada - CB27_AW_983 | ecosystem: Environmental > Aquatic > Marine > Oceanic | place: Canada: Western Arctic Ocean | collected... | reverse complement strand
AGCCAGCCCGCTGCGTTCAGCCAGATGCAGAACTCGATTCGACGCCTGCCGACCGTTGCTCACCGCTGGATCGGAGAGATGGAAGAGATCGCCTCCACTTTCGAGGTTGTCGGAGTTACCCCGAACTTCCACCGTGGCGCCGCCGACATGTTCCGCCTCGTTGAGTTGGCCGATCTCGCCCGTAACGAAGATCTCGAAGACCTGATCCTGCGTGACGCGATCGCTGCGCTTGCCGCGCTCGATGACCGGCGCCGTTCGACGTGATTCGTCGCGACCGGCCGCCACCCGTCACGTATTCAGGTGACGGCCCCGTCTGGCTATCATGGAACCCATGACCTTCAGGAAGGTGAGTATCCCGGCCGGGTGTCTGCCCGCAGCCGCATCCCCCATGCCCGCAACCTGCCCCGAAGGGCCGTGATATGAGCAACACCGTACCGGACGTGTTGTGGCAACCCGATCCCGAAGCCCGCCACCGCACCCAACTGGGCCGCTTCTGGGACCTGGCCGAACAGCACGTCAACCGCGCCTTCCCCGACTATTCCGCTCTCCACCGCTGGTCCGTGCAGGACCCTGAGTCCTTCTGGGGCCTCTACGCCGAGTTCGCCCGCATCAACTTCCTCACCGGCCCCGATCGCGTCAAGGGACCCGACCGGATGCCCGGCACCAGCTGGTTTCCTGGGGCTCGACTCAACTACGCCGAAAATCTGCTGTATCGGCGCGACGACCACCTCGCCATCATCGCCGCCGACGAAACCGGCGCGACTCGACGCCTCACCTTTTCCGCTCTCCATCAGGAAGTCGCCGCCTGTGCCGCCGCGTTGCGAGCAATGGGCGTCGTCCCCGGCGACCGCGTCGCTGCCTTCATGGCCAACGTCCCCGAGACCGTCATCGCCTTCCTTGCCTGCGCCTCCATCGGCGCCATCTGGAGTTCCTGCTCTCCCGACTTTGGTCCCGCCGCCGCCGGTGATCGCTTCCGACAAATCGAGCCAAAAGTGCTCTTTGCCACCGACCGTTATTTCTACGGTGGTAAGGAATTCGACTGCCGGCCGACCCTGCGCACGTTGCGACGGTCCTTACCGGGCCTCGAAAAAACCATTCTCGTGCCCTACGCGCCGCACGACGACATCTCCCCCGAACCCGGCTGCGACCTTTGGAGCGATTTCCGAAATCCAGACGCCGTCGAAATCGAGTTCGCCCTCCTTCCCTTCGATCATCCCTTATATATCCTCTACTCCTCCGGCACCACCGGCCCGCCCAAATGCATGGTCCACGGCGCTGGCGGCAGCCTCATTCAGCATCGCAAAGAGCACCAGCTCCATACCGATCTGGACGAAAACGACACCGTACTTTACATAACTACCTGCGGCTGGATGATGTGGAACTGGCTCATCTCCGCCCTCGCCGGTGACTCCACCATCGTGCTGTACGACGGTAGCCCCGGCCACCCGAGCCTGGACGCCATGTGGCGCTTGGCGGCCGAACTCAAAATCACCTGCTTCGGCACCAGCGCTCCATTCATCGAGGCTTGCATGCGAGCGGGCCTCGCCCCCCAGGATTTTGCCGATCTCTCCCACCTGAAAAGCGTCCTATCCACCGGAGCGCCGCTATCTCCCCCTGGTTTCCGCTGGGTCCATGAGCGGGTGGGCGCCCACGTCCGCCTTTCCTCCATTTCCGGCGGCACCGACATCGTCTCCTGCTTCGTCCTCGGTAATCCCCTCCTGCCCGTCTACGAAGGCGAAATCCAGTGCCTGGGCCTCGGAATGGATGTCGCCTCCCTAGACGACTCCGGCGACGAGATCTTCGATCGACAAGGCGAACTGGTCTGCCGGACCCCCTTTCCCGCCATGCCCGTCAAGTTCTGGAATGACCCTGGCGGCGCTAAATATCACAACGCCTATTTCACCACTTACCCCGGCCTCTGGCACCATGGCGATTTCGTCGAAATCACCGACCGCGGTACCGTCATCATCCACGGACGCAGCGATTCCACCCTCAAACCTGGCGGCGTGCGCATTGGCACCGCTGAAATCTACCGACCGCTGCAAGCCTTCGAATGGATCACCGGCGCCGTCGCCGCCGCTCTCACCGCGGACTCCGGCGACCAGATCGTGCTGTTCGTCAGTCTCACCTCCGGCGAAAAATTGACCGCTGCCCGCGTTGACGAACTCAAGTCCACCATCCGCTGTCAGGCTTCTCCCCGGCACTCTCCCCGGCAGGTCCTTCAGGTCGGCGACGTTCCCCGGACGCGTAACGGAAAGATCGCCGAGTCCGCCGCCGCCCGTGTGCTAAACGGACAGGAAGTCACCAACCGCGAGGCCCTTGCCAATCCCGAGTGCTTGGCCGATTTCGTGGCCGCCCGAAAAACTCTTTTAACCGGGGGGATCTAGATGAGCGCCGACGTTGTCATCCTCATTGCCAGGCGCTCCGCCATCGGCCGTCTCATGGGCGGGCTGAGCGAGCTTCCCGCCGTTGAGATGGGCGTGCAGCTGGCGCGCGCCACCCTCTCTGCCGCCGGTATCGACGCCCGGAAAGTCGATCAGACCATCCTCGGCTGCGTCCTACAGGCCGGCCAGGGCATGAACGTCGCCCGTCAGGTCGCCATCGGCGCCGGCGTACCCGTCGACAGGCCCGGCTTCACCGTCAATCAGGTCTGCGGCAGCGGCCTGAAAAGCATCGAGCTCGCCGCCCAACAGATACGGCTTGGCGAATCTCACCTAGTCCTCGCCGGCGGCATCGAAAACATGAGCCGCGCCCCGTTCCTCCTCGAGGGATGGCGCGGCCGGACTGGCCGACCAACAACTCTGCTCGACAGTCTCTACCGGGACGGTCTGCTCGACAGCTTCGAGGGCATCCACATGGGTCTCACCGCCGAGCGCCTCGCCGACGACTTCAGGATCAGCCGGGACGCCCAGGACGCCTTTGCCCTGCAGAGCCAGCAGCGCTATTGGGAAGCCCGGGACTGCCTGGCCGCCGAGGTCATCCCGCTCACCGTCGGCGGCGAACTCTTCGACACCGACGAGCATCCTCGCCAGACCAGCCTTGAGAAACTCGCCTCCCTCAAGCCAGCGTTCAAGCCCGACGGCGCCGTCACCGCCGGCAACGCCTCCGGTCTAAATGACGGCGCCGCGATCGTGCTCGTGGCTGGCCGGGAATGGGCCGACGAAAACGGGCTTGCCTACCAGTTCGTGCTCCGCGGCTTCGTCAATGTCGGCCTCGATCCAGGGCGAATGGGACTCGGCCCCGTCGGCGCCATCCGCGGCCTGTGGTCGAAGTTCGGATTGACCGCCGACAAAATCGATCTCTACGAAATCAACGAAGCCTTCGCCGCCCAGACCCTGGCCGTGCTCCAATCCCTGGAAATCCCCCAAGAATCGGTCAACGTCAACGGCGGCGCCATCGCCCTCGGCCACCCCCTCGGCGCCAGCGGAGCCCGTATCCTGGTGACCCTCCTCCACCAGATGGCGCGACAGGACTCCAAAAAGGGCATCGCCTCCCTCTGCATCGGCGGCGGCATGGGAATCGCCGCCCTCGTCGAGGCCATCTAGCCTCCCCGCCCCCGCCGGCCATCGGTACGTAGCTCCCGTCACCCGCCCGTCACTCGTGGACCGGTACACATCTTTTCGGAGGGCACGACTACCCGAACAGCCTCCTCCTCATGAAATAACCATCGCCGCGCAGCGTCCCGCCGCCCGCCCCGCCGCCATCACTGGGGCCGCCTTGAACGCCGAACGCAAACGCCTACGAGAGGCCGACCAGGGCAAGCTCCCCTGCAAGCGTTGGGGTCCATAGCTCGGGGAACGCCAGTGCAGCACCGTCCGCAAGGACTACAGCCCCGACGGCAGCGCATGGGGGTACTTCCCTTACGAACATTCCCGCAGCCGCGCCTATCGCTGGGGCGAAGATGGCCTCCTAGGCATTAGCGACGAGCGCCAACGACTCCGCTTTTCAGCATCCCTCTGGAACGGCCTCGACCCGATGCTCAAATGCAGCCTCTTCGGCCTTACCGGCCATGAAGGCAACCACGGCGAGGATGACAAGGCCAATAATGGCAAGAGCGGCAACAAGGGTAACAACGGCAACAACGGCAAACCTGAATAGCCCGCCAGCCTGCCCCTGTTGCTAGCCCGGCCGCGTCCCGCCCGTCCTTCTTCTCAGTCCGGTCTTGCTCAGCCCGCCCGACAGATCGCTAGGAAAGCTCGAACTCCGACGCGCTAACGTCCATATCAGCCGAACCCGCCTCCAGGCGTCCGTGCCCTATGCCACTGCGTTATTCCGCGCGATCTCTCCCAGCCAGCTCGCGCTCGGTTTCGGTGTCCGCTCCTGCGTCTTCCGGTCCACCGCCACAATCCCAAACGTCGGCTTGTATCCCATCATCCACTCAAAATTATCCAGCAGAGACCACTGGCAATAGCCCCGCACTTTAATTCCGTCCTCCAGGCACCGTCGCAGGCCCGCCAGCGCCTCACCCAGATATGCGATCCTGCGTGTGTCGTCATCCGTGCCGATGCCGTTCTCCGTGACAATTGCCGGCAAACCCGTTATCGCCACCCCGTGTCGGACGCATGCTTCCACACACTGAGGCCAGAACTCGTAGCCCATTTGCGTAGTCTCGAAACCCTCTTCCGGCGGCAATATTCCGTCCGGCCCGTATCGGCTCCGCGAATAGCACTGCACGCCGATGAAATCGCCATCCCCGGCCTCGCGCAGGTACAGGTCCTGGATCTTTTCCCGCTTCGCCTCCATCATTTCCTCCCCTCCCTCCTCTGCCTGGTAGTCCGACATCGCCACCGTCATCCCCACCGGCAGGTTCGGCCGCACCGATCTGATCGCCTCCACGCCGGCGTGATGCGCGGCCAGCACCACTGGCTCGATCGCTTCTGCCTCTCCTACTAAGAACGCGCTAAACCGATCGCTGCCGCACGTCCGCGCCGCCGCCGCCAGCATCCCGTCAATCGCCTCCGCCGGCAGGATCGTCCCCTTGAACTCGGCGATCAACGCGCTGATGTTTAGCTCATTGATGGTGCAGACATGGCTGATCAGGTCGCCCAGGTGGCGCGTCACCCGCTCCGCGTACTCGCCAAACCACGCCGCCGTTGCCATCTCCGCCCAGCCGCCTCCGGCCGCTACCCAGCGAGGCGACGCGAAGTGGTGATAGGTCACTATCGGGCTAATACCGTGCCGGTGACACGCTTCCAATACTTGCCGGTAATGGTCCAGCGCCGCCGTTGAATACAGACCATGCTCCGGCTCTATCCGCGCCCACTCCACCGAGAATCGGTACGCGTTAAATCCCAGCCCAGCCAGCATCTGGATGTCTTCGTCATACCGGTGATATTGATCGCAGGCGTCCCCCGACGCCTCGGCGAAAATCGTCGGCTCCACATGCTCCATCACCCAAAAATCCGACTGCGTGTTGTTGCCTTCCACCTGGTGTCCCGAGGTCGACGTTCCCCAGATGAAATCGTCGGCAAATTGATAACTCATTTCGTGTCGCAATTCTCCATATCTGGTGCCGAACCGTGCCCCTATTTATCCCTTCGCGGTCTTCGTTCCGGGTCCGTCCCTATTCCACCATCCCCGAGCGGATCTCGTGGTGCCCCTGCACGCCCAGCACATTCTTGCCCCGATTCTGCAGCGCGTGATCGCCTATCGCTCGCCGCACGAACATCGGCATGGCCGCCGACTCCGCCCCCGGCCACGCCGCCCCGTAGTAGATCGAACCGAACCGCCGGATCATCTCGTCCACCAACGCCAGGTTCTCCGCCGCCACGTCGTAGGTCTCCGTCGGATCGGTCCGCAGGTTGTACAGCTCGTGTCGCTCCCCGGGCGGGCGCACGACCAGGCTCCAATCGTGATCGCGGATCACCCTGTCCAGCCCGTCTCGGTAACCCGTGATCACCACCTGCCGGTGCTCCTCCTCCTCGCCTTCGATCACGGCCTGGAGACTTCTCCCCGGCAGATCCAGCGCGTTCGCGCCCAGCCCTAGGAGATCCAGCATCGTCGGTAGAAAATCGTGAAACTGCGCTATCGCCTTCACCCGCCGGCCTCCATGCTCGCCCCCGGGTAGCCGCACCATGAACGGCACCTTCAGGATTTCGTTGTACAGCCGATCCACCCCCTTCAAAAATTTGCCATGCTCGCCCAGCGGCATCCCGTGATCGCCCATCAACACCACGATCGAATCGTCGTAATAACCTTGCTCCCGAAGCGTTTCGAATACCCGTTCCAGCGCCGCATCCACGCTCGCCACCTCCCCCGCGTACATCCCTCTCAGGTGGTGAATCTCCTCCGGCGACGCCCAGTCCGCCGCCATTCCCCCCATCGGTAGCACCAACCGCGGCCCCGTGTACGTCGGATCGGTGTACGTGTCGAATTCCACCGGCGGGTCCCAGGGTTCGTGCGGATCAAACGAGTCCATCCAGAAGAACACTTTTTCGTGTCCGCGGTTGTCCTCCAGCCACCGGACCGTGTGATCCGCCACCTGCGGGGCGAACCAGTCGTCCGCCTTTTTGAACCCGGTCGTGTTCGTCAGGAACTGCGCCACCCGCGCCCGTCACTCATCGTTGTAGTTGGAGTTGACATAATTATCTAGATCCAGCGCCGGCGGGTGCGATCGCCACAGATCATATTCTTGCCCTCGCACCCACTCGTAGTAGTGGAACGCCCGGTGGTAATTTATGTTCGGCGCCCGGTAGTGATACGTGTCCGAGACGATCCCGCACACGTATCCGTTCGGCCCCAGGATTTCCGAAATGCTGATGTCCGTGTCCGTCAGCGGTTGCCAGGGCCGGCTCACCAGCGTTCGCGTGCCCGTCATCAATCCGGCCCGAGCCGGAATCGTCGGCAGCGCCTCCGGGTACATGTTTTCGAACACCACGCTCTCCGCCGCGAACTTATCGATGTTCGGCGTCCGGCACGCCGCAATCCCGTCAAACGCCGGCCTGGCCCCGTGGTAATGGCTCACGTGATCCTGGCGCAGTGTGTCGATCATCAGGACGATGAGATTCAACAGCCGGGCTCCAATCTGATTGCTCTGGTCTCATTATGCCGTCCGCGTGCGGCCGGCGCTGCCCGGCCTTCTCCGCGTACACTGCCGGTGCGGTGGCGGTGGTGGGGCCCACGGTAGATGCGCATGAACAGACATTCCGATAAGGAAGGGGCGGTCAACCATGTCCAGCGAAATACATGAGCTCCCGGCCTATCTCGACGGCCTGCTCAGCTACCTGGAAAAGCCCCAACGAACCGTCGTTGGCCTGCATTCCGGCACCTCCGCCGACGGTCCCGGCGCCGTCGTCACCCTCGTCTCCGGACACGGCCAGGCCACCGAAATCGAAGTGGTCGCCACCGAAAATTACGAATACGAATCACCCCTACGAGAGCGTATTTTCGACGTCTTCGCCCGCGATACCGGATCGCTCGACCGCGTCGTCCAGGCCGACAACGCCATCGGCGAATTCTTCGCCGCCGCCGCCCACCGGATCGTGCAAAAGGCCAGCCTCACCATGGACGCAATCGATCTCATCGTGTCATCCGGCCAGGTTTGTTACCAGGTCATCGAGGGCCAGCGGGACGAACATCGTTGGCTCGGCGACGAGGCCATCACCGCCTTCCTCGACCTCGGCGCCGGTGCTTTCATCGCCGAGCGCACCGGGGTGACAACCATTTCCAACTTGCGCCAGCGCGACATCGCTGCCGGCGGCTTGGGCGTCCCCACCGTCTCCTACGGCGACTGGGTCCTGTTCGGCCACCCGACCATAAACCGGGCCATCCACAACATCGGCGGCATCGCCAACCCCACCGTCATTCCCGCTGGCGCCTCCCTGGACGATATGTTCGCCTTCGACTCCGGACCCGGCAACATGATCATCGACGCGCTCGTCGGTTGGATGACCGACGGCAAAATGGCCTTCGACGACGGCGGCGCCATCGCCGCCCGGGGGGCCGTGCACGACGGGCTCCTGTCCGAGCTCATGCGCAACCCGTTTGTCCGCCAGGACCTGCCGAAGGGAGCCGCCCGCCAGCTCTTCGGACACGAGTACTCCGCCGGCGTCCGTGACCGCGGCCGCGAGCTCGGCCTCGGCGACGAAGACCTCATCGCCACCGCCACCGCCTTCACCGCCGAGTCCATCGCCTACGCCTATCAGGAATTCGTCCTGTGCCGGGCCCCCATCGACGAAATTCTCCTCGCCGGCGGCGGCGCCAAGAACATGACTCTCACCAACATGCTGCGGCAACGCCTCGATCCCATTCCCGTCGGGACCACCGATGATATTGGTATTCCGGTCGACGCCCGAGAGGTGCTGACCATGGTTGTGATAGGCAACGAGACCGTGCATGGCGGCACCGGAAACGTCCCCAACGCCACCGGCGCCTCAAAGCTGGTCATCGCCGGCGACATCACCCCCGGGCGATCCGGCCGCCTGCCCGTCCGCTAGTCCGTCGTCCGCTCCGCCGGCTCCTGATCCGGGGTGGAAGCCACGTACCCCACCCCCGACCGGGTGATGCACCGGCGTCCCCGTGTCCTCCTCAATCTTTGCCCGTAGCCTGCTCATTGCCACCCGCACCAGCAGGTTGTCACCCACGTACTCCGGTCCCCAGACCTCGCTCAACAGTTCGTCAAAAGTCATCACCCGCCCCGCGTTCGCCGCCAGCAGTCCGGTTTCATCTTCCAGCTATCCTCGCAGGTCGATCATCGCCAGATCGACCTGCTCCCGCCATGCCGCATCCAGCGCCGGACCCAGTCGGGCGTGATGCCTCAAGATCGGTATATGTCCCAGATCGCGTCCGACGGTTCGTCGGAATATTCCTTCCAAGCTCAGGTCATCGCTGACCAGCAGCGCCGCGCATTCGCTCGGCTTCGGACCGTATTTCACCGCGTTAGGCCCGTGCTTGCTGACCTGCGGATTTCCTGCGCGACGGTACCGTGCTTACCCAAAGCCGTGGCGTTTCCCCTGTTTTTGACGCCGCTATCGGCGTTTTCTTCCCTTGTCCGGCAAAGTCTACGCAACGCGCATTTCCAGGAGGTTTCAAACACCCGCCGAATGCAGTAACCATCCCGATACAGTTGGGTCACTTTCGCGTTACCAGGCGCGGCCCGCTTCAGACGGTTTGATACTTGCTCAGGCCGGCGGCGCCCGCCATCTGGGACGCTAGGGTATTGTTTCTGCCCGTGGACACTGAGGCCTACAAGCAACTTCGGCGGGTTGAAGACAATCATTGGTGGTACCGGTCCGCCCGTGAGCAGGCAGGCCGTCTAATCGATAAATTCTGGCCCTACCGGCCCCGTCCCACCCGCGTGCTGGACGCCGGCTGCGGCACCGGTGGCACCACCGCCTGGCTGGGTCGTTTCGGCTCCGTCATCGGCATCGATCCCCATCCCGACGCCCTCCTGGCCACCAGTGCCCGCGGCATCCCCGTCGTGCGGGCATCCGCCGATGCCCTGCCCTTCCGCGATGACTCCTTCGATCTGGTTACCTCCTTCGATGTCATCTATCACGCCCGCGTCCAGAGTCCGCAGGCCTCCCTTCGGGAGATGCGCCGCGTCACCCGCGCTGGCGGTCGCCTCCTGCTTCGTGTGCCCGCCCTTCCCATCCTGGAAGGACCTCATGACCGCTTCGTCCACGGCGTCCGTCGCTTCCGTCTTGGCGAGTTACGCCACGAGCTGCGCCTGGCCGGTTGGCGGGCTGGTTGGGCCGGCTACGTAAACGCACTTTTGTTTCTGCCTACCCTGGTCGCCCGGCTCCTTCTTCCCGCCTCTTCCGGTGGTGATCTCGATCGCTCCGCCCGCTTCGGTAGCGTCCTTCTGGGCATGCAGCGGCTGGAGACCCGTCTCCTGGGCAGATTGACCCTGCCTATAGGCACCTCCTTACTCGCCCTCATGGAAAATCCCCACCACCCCGGCTCCCCCGAGTAGTCCTCGACCGGCCCCCGTCTATGCCTTCCCTTCCCGCCCCGGTTTCTCGTTTCGTCAGGTGGTGCGGCTGGCATCTCAGCGCGAGCATCAACGGCGATCGCCTGGCCATCGCCTTCGTCATCCTGGTCGTCCTCACCGCCTTCTCCCCGGCCTGGGCGCGCGGCGAGCTCTTCTACGAATCCGACACCCTCACCTACTACGCCCCGTTTTCCGCCTACGCCACCGAAACCCTCGGCAACGGCGCTCTACCTCTCTGGAACCCCTACGTGTATATGGGCTACCCCCAGTTCGCCGACGGCGAGACCGGCATCCTCTTCCCGCTGCACTTCATCACTCTGGCGACCGGCCACGTCGAATGGTTGCTCCTCTGGGGTCCCGTCATTCGCTCCATCCTGTCAGCCCTAGCCGCCTACTGGTTCGCCCGTTCCTTGCGCATTTCCCCGGCCGGCGCCGCCCTCACCGGACTCGCCTTCGGTCTCGGCAGCTTCGCCGTCGCCCAGCAGCACCATCTCAACGTCGCCAACTCTGTCTTCGTCCTCCCTGCCATGCTCGCCGCCGCCGAGCGCGCTTTGTCCGCCGTCTCCGCCCGTAAGCGACTGGGCTGGTTCGCTCTCGGTGGCATCTTCTTTGCCCTCGCTCTCGTCGGCGTACATCCCCAGATCGTCACCATCGCCGGCCTTGGTGTGGCCCTGCATTTGTTTCTCTCCCTCGCCACCGGTCGCTGGCGGGCCACCATTCCCGGCTGGCGGTCGCGGGTCGGCTGGGTCATCGGTGGCGGATTGATCATGCTCCTCGCCGGCCTCGGTCTCGGTGCCCTCCAGGCCGTCCCCCTCTACGAGCTAATCACTCAATCCCTGCGCGGCGTCACTCTCTCCGAGGTCGAGGCTTCCCGCTTCGCCGTCCTTCCCGTCGCCACCGTGCAGCTCCTTTTCCCTGGGATATTCGGGTCTGGCGAGCAATTCTGGGGCGCTTGGAATCGCTGGGAGACCGCCCTTTACCTCGGCGCCCTGCCGCTCTCCCTCGGTGTCCTCGCCTTTCTGCGCCGTCCGGTCCGCCGTGTCGTTTGGGTTCTCGCTGCCATCGCCGTCCTGACTTGGCTGTTCGCCCAGGGCTCGCACGGTCCCACCGGCCTTTACGATGGCCTCCGCCAGATACCCGGCTTCGACCGCGCCCGCGCTCCGGGCCGCTTCACCCTCATCGTAGTCATGAACCTCGCCGTTCTCGCCGGAATCGGCCTTGACTCCCTCCGCGCCCGCCGCCTGAGCTGGCGCTGGCCCGCCGGAATCGCCGCCTTCCTGACCCTTACCTGGCTGGCGTTCCTCGCCTTCAACCTCCGTCTCGACTCCGACCCCGGCGCCCGTTTCGCAGCCGCCGCCTGGGCCGACCGTCTCCCCGGCAGCGCCGCTCTCACCGCCGCCCGACCCTCTGACGAATTGATAATATCCTCCACCGATCCGTGGATTGTCGGAAATTGGCTGCCCGCCCTCGTCGCGATTCTGGGAATGACTCTCATCGCCGTCCTCATCCGCCGGCCAAACTCACCGAACCTATTGACTCCCGCACTCCTCATCCTGACCTCCGTCGAGCTGATCTATTTCGCCGCCACTTTCCACCCCCGGTTACCCGTACAGACCGTATTCGATCCTCCGCTCGACCTTGGCGCCGCCTCCGAGCCCGGCACCTTTCCCCGCACTGTATTGCTCAACGACATTCTGGACGGCTCCAACTATCTCCTCACCTCGGGAATTGCCGAATCCTCCGGCTACGCCTCCCTGGTCCCCCGCCGCCAGACCGCCCTCCTCGAAGCCTGGTACCGCGATCCCGCCCGCTTCTCGCGGCTTCTCGGCGCTACCCGGGTCTTCTATTCCACCGACTCCCAACGCGGCTTCGATGTCCATTTCGCCAATGCCTACGGCGTCTCCCACTCCATTCTGCGCCCCGCCGCCGTGCTCGATTCCGGATCTCCTCCCGTAGATGGCCTCATCGACCTCTCCGGTTCCTTTCCCAACCGCCTCCTCGCCATCGTCTCCATGGACGGCGGCACCGACGTTCTCCAGGGCACGACCGTAGCCACCCTCTCCTGGCTGCGCGACGAAAACGTCGTCGCCACCACCGAATTGCGAGCCGGCCTGGAAGTCTCCGAACGCACCGGTTTCGGGGCCCTCGCTTTCCGCGCTCCTACCCATTCCGAGGCCGCCGGACCGACCATCGTCGTAGGCGACAATCGCGACAGTCTTTACCCCCTCGTGCAAATAGCCGCCCCGTCCGACCTCCCTGTGGACGCCGCCGTATTCCAGGTCGTTCGAGACGGCCCGCGACTGACCCTGCACGGCCTCGCTCTGGTCGAGCAAGACAGCGAGCCACGCCCGCTCTGGATTCCCTCGCTCGCGACTTCCGGCGACGACCGCGAACTCCTGTTCGGGACATTCGATCCCGGCGCTCGCATCCAGCTCTACACTCGCGTCCAGCTAGCCACCGGACCTGACAACGCCCTCGCCATCCTCCACCGACGAGATCCCGGCTACCGATTCCGGCCCGTCGTCGAAGCCGGCGACTGGGCCCCCGGCCTCGCCCCCTCTCTTCTCGGCGGCACCGACCCATCTCCCTCCAGCGCCCTCCTTACCGGTGAGACCGCCACCCGCCTGGTCGTCCGCACCGACTCAGCCGCACCCGGGATGCTCGTCATCCGCGACGCCTACGATCGAGGTTGGAAGGCCCGCGTCGACGGTATTGAAGCTCCCGTCCTCCCCGCCGACCTAGCCAGCCGCGGAGTCCCCGTCCCCGCCGGCAGCCACGAAGTAATTCTGGAATACGACCCACCCGCCCTGCGCCTCGGAGCCATCATCTCCGCTGCCACCCTCGCCCTGCTCACTCTCCTTGGACTGTTCCTCTGGCGCTGGCCCGACCTGCCCCGTCTACTCCACCGGAACTAGCTCCCGCGAAACTCGTTCACCGCGCCGATCACCTCCTCGACCTCACCGTCCGTCATCTCCGGATACATCGGCAGACTCAGCACTTGAGCGCAACATCGCTCCGTATTCTCCAACGTCCCCACCACCCGACACCTCCCGTCAAACGCTCCCTGCCGGTGCATAGGCCACGGGTAATGGATCGCCGATCCGATTCCGCGCTCGGCGAGGTGGGCCCTCAAACCATCCCGGTCCGGCGTCCTAATAACGTACAGGTGGTACACGCGCCCGGACCCGTCCGCCGGCGTCCTCACCGTCTCCAGCCCCTCCCCGTACCTCGCCGCGATCGCGTGCCGCCGCTCATTCCAGCGCTCCAGATAGGGCAGCTTCACCCTGAGAATCGCTGACTGTAGCTCGTCCAATCTCGAATTTCGACCCTGCTCGTCCGACCGATACGCTTCCCCCATCCCCCCACCCCGCCACCGGCGCACCGACTCTGCCACCTCCGGGTCATCCGTCACCACCGCCCCCCCGTCCCCATAGGCTCCCAGATTCTTCGTCGGATAAAACGAGAACGCCGCTACCGCCCCTGCCTCTCCTCCGCCCGCCACCGCCCCTCCC
>Ga0310120_10002497_pt1 | contig 13443 bp, 11 predicted proteins | sample CB27_AW_983_MG_FD_203506 | JGI IMG/M metagenome (GOLD analysis project Ga0310120, IMG submission 203506) | Marine microbial communities from Western Arctic Ocean, Canada - CB27_AW_983 | ecosystem: Environmental > Aquatic > Marine > Oceanic | place: Canada: Western Arctic Ocean | collected... | reverse complement strand
TTGGCGGAGGGAGGCTCTCGGCGGAGGATCATCCTCAACGGCGTGGTCCGCGCTTCGCTTCTGCGTTCTCCTTCCTCTATTTGTAGGCACCCCTCCTATTCGCGCTCCCTGGCTTCAAGGACGTGCCGTGGCGCACCGTGGTCTTTTGATCGGGCCGGATTTCTCGGTGTGGACCGGGGACTCTCTCGGTCCGCTCCACCCCGGGGACAAACTCTCCCTACGGACGCCCCCAGCCGCCGCCGCCGGGGGTTTCGATTCTCACCCGTTCCCCGGGGCCCACCTCGAAGCTGTGCACGGCCGGCAGGGGGTGGGCCGTGCCGTCGGCGCCGAAAAGCGTCTGGATCCCCGGGGCGCCGTCCTCCCCGAGGCGCCCGCCTCGTGGAGCCCGTTCGCGGCGTTGGGTCAGAAACGAGACGGTCATGGATTCGAGGAATTCGACCTCCCGCACCAGGCCATCGCCCCCGCGCCACGCTCCCTCCCCGCCCGAACCGCGCCGCAGGGAGAACTCGAGCAGACGCACCGGGTAGCGGCGTTCGAGGATTTCCGGATCGGTGATGGCAGTGTTGCTCATGTGGACGTGGGTCCCGCTCATCCCGTTCCACCCGGGCCCGGCTCCGGAGCCGCCGCCGATCGTCTCGTAATAACCGAAGTCCGCGGTTCCAAAGAGGAAATTGTTCATGGTTCCCTGGCTGTTGGCCTGCAGGGCGAGAGCCTCTAACAGGACGTCCACCACGCGCTGGCTGGTCTCGACGTTCCCGCCCACCACGGCGGGGCAGGCGGAGGCAGCGGCGGGAAAGTCTGGATTGAGAACGCCCCGCGGAAGGTCGATCGCGACCGCTTCCAGCAAGCCCTCGTTGAGCGGAAGGTCCTCCGCCACCCAGGCCCGCAGGACGTAGAGCACCGCGCTGCGCACGATGGAGGGCGTGGCGTTCAGGTTCCCCGCGTGGACCGCCCCCGATCCCGCGAAATCGAGATGCAATTTCCCATCCGCACAGTCGATTCCGACTGCAATCGCGGTTCCATCGTCCAGGGCGTCCGCGGCCTGCCAGTGCCGCGCCCCGAGGCCGCCCAGCTTGGCGGACATCACGGCCGCGGCGCGCTCGCAAAGCCCCGCCATGTTTCGCGCCACCACCTCGCGGCCCGACTGCGCCACGAGGTCTTGCACGGTCTCGACTCCGTGGCGGTTGGCGGCGGCCTGCGCGGCGAGATCGGCGAGGTTGTCGGAAAGCATGCGGCTCGGCCAGGCAGCGCGGCGAAACAGCTCCTCGACGGCCGCGAAGCGATCTTCGCCCGCGGCGAAGAGGAGGGTCGGCGCAATCACGACCCCCTCCTCCGCGAGGGAGGTGGCCTGGGCAGGCATGGAGCCCGGGGTCCGTCCCCCGATTTCGGCGTGGTGGGCCCGGTTCGCGACGTGGCCGACCAGGGAGCCATCCGCGAAGACGGGGCTGATCACGGTCACGTCGGGCAGGTGGGATCCGCCGAAAGCGGGGTGATTCACCACCACCATGTCGCCCGCCTGCCAGGTCCGGCCCCGACTCACTTCCCGCACACACATTCCCAGGGCCCCCAAATGCACGGGAATGTGAGGAGCATTCACCACGAGGCGGCCGGCCGCATCGAGCAGCGCACAGGAAAAATCGAGCCGTTCCTTCACGTTGGTCGAGATGGCGGTGCGGCGCAGGAGTTCCCCCATTTCCTCCACCACGCTTTCGAAGCGGCAACGGAACAATTCGGCTTCCACCTCCCGGGACCATCTCGCAGGGTCCGAAGGACCGCGACCTCCGGTCAGCTTCAAACTCCGGCGCGACCCCTCGGCGCATCGCCAGCCGGGCTCCACCACGCAGGTTCGATACGCATCCTGCAGGACGGCCCTCTTCACGGCGCGCTCACCACTGGCCGAAAACTCCTCCCGTGCCAGATTCTCCAGGGCCACCGTGGCCACCACGCGGGCGGCCACCAGCTCGACCTCCCGATCCGCGGGAACGGGATACCCATACAAGGCTTCGTACTTGGCGTGGAAGGCGGCGAAAACCTCCCCGGCGCCCGGTTCGGATTTGCACTCGACTTCCAGCGTGGAGTCCTGGCCCCACAACCGCAGTTCGAACAGGTAGCGCGTTGCAGCCGGACCTGCGCCCAGGGTGGCCCCCGCTTCCGCCGCCAGTTCGCGCAGCATGGCCATCCATCCCTCACGCACCTCGCCGATTTTCCGCATGACCTGCTGCTCCGCGATGTGTTCCCGCGCGGATCGATGCAGCCCCCAGGCGCTCAGCAGGCCGGCGTCGCCCGGGACCAGGATTTCCTTCACGCCCAACTTCTCCGCAACTGCGCAGGCATGCTGCGGCCCGGCTCCTCCGAACGCCACCAACACATACCGGCCCGGATCGTAGCCCTCCCGGAGCGACACTTTCCGAATAGCCTCCGCCATGCGCTCCACCGCGATCTCGCGCAGTCCCTCTAACAGATCCTCGTCGCGGCCGGCCTGCGCACCCGCCCCCGCCATCTCCGCTTTCAATTCCTCAAGCCGCTGCCGGGCTGCGTCCGCATCGAGCGGGATCCCCGATTTCCCGGCCAACATGCAGCCGAGCAGGAGGTTCACATCGGTAATGGTCAAGGGGCCGCCGCGACCGTAGCAGGCCGGACCCGGATCGGCCCCGGCACTCTCGGGCCCCACCGCCACTCCCCCGTTCCGCCAGCGGCAGATCGATCCGCCGCCCGCCGCCACGGATTCGATCCGGACCGCCGGGGCCATGACCCGCACCGGCCCGATAGCCTGTTCGTAACGATAGGAGGGCGCGCCATCGAGGCGTGCCACGTCGGTACTAGTCCCGCCCATGTCAAAGGCCAGGATTCGCCCGTATCCGGCCGCCTGCGCGGCGGCCAGGGCTCCCACCACGCCTCCCGCGGGTCCGCTCAGGAGACTGTCGATAGCCCGGTACTCGCCGGCGGGTTTCAGAAAGCCGGCACTCGTCATCAACTCGAGGTTTCCACCCCGCAGGCGCGAAGCCACGCCTTCAACGAAGTGGTCCATGACCGGCGCAAGGTAGGCGTTGGCGACCGCCGTTTCGGCACGGGGCAGGAGACGCACCCGGCGGGTCAGGCCAGTCGAGAGCGAGACATGCTCGAATCCCGCGCGTTTCAGCAACACGGCGAGGCGCTCTTCGTGGACTGGATTGGCGTAGCTGTTCAGCAAGGCCACCGCCGCCACCGAAACGCCGTCGTGTCGCTGCGTCGCGATCGCGTCCCGCACGGCGTCTTCGTCCAGGGCAACAAGCACCTCGCCCTGCGCACTGATCCGCTCCGGCACCCCGATGGTTCGCTCGAAGACCGGGGCGGGAACTTCCTGCGAGAGGGCGAAGAGTTCCGGGCGGCGCTGGTCCCGGATGCGGAGCAGGTCTTCAAACCCCGCCGTCACCAGGAGCACGCCCTCGCTCCCCTTCCGCTCCAGGAGCGCATTGGTCCCGCGCGTCGTGGCGAGGCGGAAGTCGAGAGGCGGAAACGGTGCGCCCAGGGCCGTGGAGGTCAGCAATCGGGCGGCGAGAACCGGCGCCTCTTCCCCACTGGAGAATTCTACCATCGCCCCGGCTTCCAACCCGGGCTCGCCTTCCAGGGTCACGATCCGCTCCTCGCCTCGCCAGTCTGTTACCGTCGCGCGGCCGGCTCCACCCCGTTCCGACCTCCAGCGCACCGCATAGCCGCGCAACACCGCGCCGGCTGCACCGACCTCGATCGCCAGCCGGAAGCGCCCCGTTCCGAGACTCTCCTCCACCCGTGTCCTCAGCACGCCGCTCGAGAGCACCTTGCAGCGGTGTTCGCGCCCATCCGGACCGCGGGCCCACCCGTCCGTGAAGGTCCCCCCCGTATCGACGCGCACGAGCCAGGTCTGCTCCGGATTGTTCGCATCGGACATGCCACCGCTTAGCATGCCACGGCTTGGCGGAGCAACGACGGGCTTGTCAGGGCGAAGAGGAGCCGAAAACGGAAATGCCGGCAGGAATGCCCCATTTTCAGGAATGGGGCGAACCTCCGGACTGGTTCGCGCCTTGCGCGATCTGCGCCACGATCCACTCTACCGGGGCGCGCATCGGTCCATTGTCACCGGGTCCCGTCACGAAGCGGGCCACCGAGCCGGAAGCAATCCCCAGCCAGCGGTCCATCTCCTCCGGCTCGAGGAAGGGTGCGAGGACGGGGCAATGGTAGTGAAGCGCCACCGGGAGGGTCGCGAGATCGAGTCCGTTCCGGCCCGCAGTCTGAACGAGGTCTTGCAGGGATTCGCGCACCGCCGGCCCCTGGGCACGGCGCAGATCCGCCACGAAGACGACCCCGTCCGCCTTGGCCAGCACCAGCTCCGATACGGCGTTATAGGCGGGCTGGCCGGAAATGCCGAACAGGCGGACCCGCAGCCGCCGGCCGTCCTGCACTGGCGTGGGCCAGAAAAACTCGGTGCGGAAGATCTTGCCCTCCCCGATCTCACCGGCCCGCACCGACGAGTGCGCGTAGTGCTCCGCGACCCTCTTGACGATGGCTGCCTTGCCCACCCCGGGCGGGCCGACCAGCACCACCTTGGCGAGCAGGTCCTCCGACCCGCTCCGGGCCTCGGCCGTGGGACTGGGGCTCGCTGCCACGCGGAGACCGCGTTTAGAGTTGGCCCAGCTCGCTCGCGACAATGATGAGCGTCTCGCGCACCCCAGGCGCGTAATCGTCCTTCCGGAGAATTGCGAGGGTGGTGTCCTCACAGTCCACGAAGTCGATGAAGCCTTCGGGACAGCTCATCACGATCGGTTCATTGTCATCGAGACCCAGCTTGGAAGCACAGGCCTGCAAGGTCTCGACCGCGGCAGCCTCCTTGGCATTGACCTTCGCGACGTGCAGGATGCCGGACAATCCGCGGGCCCGCTGCATGATCTCCTGCTGGCTCAACTCGTGATCGACACCGAAGATGGCGCGCAACGCGAGCTGCTTTGTGGCGCTCGTCACCGCCGCCGCCGAGGCCGGCTTGACGGGCACGAACGAACTCTTCTTTTTCTGGGACTCCGCGGCGGCCGCGGGCTCCGGGGCGGGCTCCGGGGCGGGCTCCGGGGCGGGCTCCGGGGCGGGTTCGGGAGCGGGTTCGGGAGCGGGAGCGGCAAAGTCCACCACCTCTTCGGCGGGCGCTGCCGCCCCATCCCCACCCTGGGCTGGATCCCCGGAAATCTGGGGCAGGTCCATGCCGGCGAAGGGATCGGTGGCGGGCGGCGGGGAATCGGGATTGTCTCCTCCAACCGGCGCGGCTTCGAGCTGATTCATGGGCGCCGGTCCCGGAGGAAATCCTGTCATTTCAAAGCCACCTCCGGCGCCGGGTTGTGCAGCCTGCCCACCCGCGTACGGCTGCGCGGTCCGGGTCATCGGCTGTTGCGGCGCGGCCTGCGGTTGGGCCGCAGCACCCTCCGGCGCGATCTGAAATGGATTGACGGGCGGAGCAGCCGGCTGCTGCTGCCGCGGAGCAGGAATCGGGGCCTGGGCCGGGACATTGCTCCTCACCGCTTCGAAGGGAGAGGGAGACGGAATGGCCGGAGAGGAGTGGCCACCTCCTACGATCTGGAAAGGATTATGCACCTCCGACGCCCCACGATCCGGGCCGCCTCCAAAGGGGTTCGAAACAGGGTTAATATGCGACATAGTTAAAGTGTCTTGAACATCAAGTTCAGGCGGGATGTTCCACTTTGTAAATCTAATTTCTCGCGAAAGACCTGGCCTTTCGAACAGGCCCCCTGCGGAAGGCCCTGCAAAACGGTGCCGCCGGTGCTCTTCCCCGGGCCGGAGAAGTTCGCGAGGCACTGCTCCTCAACTGACTGCACCCTTCAGCCGCTTCAGCTTTCCGCGCAGCGTGACCTTGGCCGCGGGGCTGACCCGGTCGATGAAGAGAACCCCGTCGAGGTGATCGGTTTCGTGCTGGATGACGCGGGCCAGCAACCCGTCGGTTTCCAATTCGATCTCGCTGCCATTCAGTTGCCCGAAGGTGCCGCTCACCACCGTGGGCCGCCGCACCTCGGCGCGGATCTCCTGAATGCTCAGGCAGCCTTCCTCCATCCGCTCCTTCTCCCCGCTCAACTCGAACTCGGGATTGATGAAGATGAGCGGCATGTGGTCCTCCACCGCGGCCTCCTCCCCGTTCACACGGAAAATCGGGGTGCTCTCGGGATCGTGGGACACGTCCACCACCGCCAGGCGCAGGTCCGCTCCAACCTGAGGGGCGGCCAGCCCGACCCCGTGCGCGTCGTGCATGGTCTCGATCATGTCCTCCACCAGCGTCCTGGTCTCGTCGTTCACCTCCTGCACCGTCTTGCAACGATTGCGAAGCATGGGATCACCATACTGGCGGATCGGAAGGATCATCGTTGCAGGGGGTCAATAAAGGGAACGTCCGCGGGCGGCTTGATGCGGGCCGGCACATCCTTAATCTCGATACCGGCCTTGGTCAACGCGTCCCACACCATGAACAACTGCGACAAGGTCACCCCCTGGTCGGCCGCCAACTCCAACTTGCGCCCGGGATGCTCCTTCTTGAAAACGATCAGCGCGTCGGTCAAGAACTCCGGTCCGGCCAACTCGTAGTTGTCCAGCGTGATCGTCCCCCCTGGCACCACCGCCAGCACCGCCCGCTCTTCCACAGTCGTCGTGCTCGGCACTTCCTTCACAGTCGGCAACTGGACTTGCAGAATCGGCCGAGGCTTGGGCGGCTTCTTGAAGGTGGTCGAAACGATGAAGAAAATCAGCAGAATGGCGAGGATGTCGATCAACGGGATGATCGGAACGTTCAACGCCTTCTTGCTGGGCCGATAGAATTCCATCGCTCAATTGCCCTACGGCATCTGGGAAAGCTCCGGGGGCGTTGGACGCTTCTCTTCCGGCGGGGCCACCGGGCGCTCGGTGTGCCGGAAGAAGGCGTGCTGGTGACAGGCCGAAACCACGTACCCCAGCAGGACCTCCAGTCGCGCCGCCGTCCTCTCGATCTTCCGCGTGAACACACTGTGAGCCACCACCGACGGAACCGCCACCACCAGGCCCGCAATGGTCGTCCCCAGCGCCCGCGCAATCCCGGTCGCGATCTTGGCGTGGTCCGCGCTGGCCCCGAGGTCTCCCGAGTTCCCGAAGACCACCACCAGGCCGCTCGCGGTTCCCAGCAGGCCCAGGAGCGGAGCGATCGTGATCACGACGTCCAGCACCGGCAGCCCGGCGTGCATCTTGACCACCTCCTCGCGGGCGGAGGACTGGACCGCCTCCTGCACCTCCCCCTGGGTCCGGCCCGCATTCCTCATCGCCACCGCACAAAGGCGGGCCAGCGCCGTTTCGCCTTCCCGGAACTCCGCCTGCAGTTCCCGCATGCTCCCGTCCGCCAGGTGGCTCTCGAGGCGCTCCACCTCGCCCGCCAGCCGATCCGGCAGGACCCGCCCCTTCGTGAGGGTGAGGGCCTTGTAAAGGATGACCGCCAGCCCTACCAGCGAACACAGCACGATCAGCAACATGAAGACCCCGCCGTCCGTGAAGAATTTCCAGGTGTTCTCCAGGGCACGAGGAACTACCTCTGCCCCCAGGACCTGCGTGGCCTCCGATAGTGATATCATAAACTAGAAGCGGAAATTGAGATCGAGCTCGCATTCCATCGGCTCGCCGTCGAGTTCCTTCACCACCGCCCTCGGCATGCGCGGAAGGCTGGCCTGCCGGACCGACATGACCGAGAACCCTTTCTGGATTTCACTGGTTTGGAACTCGTAGATGTATCTCAGGCCCGAGACCCCGCCGCGCTGATCGACGAAGAAGCGCAGGGTCAGGGAGCCCGGCAGGATATGGTTGCGGTAGTTGATGCACTGCTTCTGCCACTCGCGCTCGATGACGCGGTAGACCTGGGCGCGATAACGGCCCGTCGGGGTATTCTCGACATCGAGGGCGCTGCGTCCCTGGCGCTTGAGCGAGCCCCTGATGCGGGTTTTCCTCGACTCGGTGCGGAAGCCGCTTTTCTTGGGGAGCTCTTCCGGCGGTTTCTCGGCGGTGCCCTCCTCACCCCGCTTCGACGCTGCGGCCTCGGACTGGTTTTTCTTCTCCTGCGGCAGAGTTTCCTCCTTCGGCTCGTCGTTCTCACCTCTCGCGGCCGGAACCGGGACCTGGGTGTCGCTGTTGAGAAGGCTGTCCCTGGGCTGGCCCCCTTCCTCTTCCCGGATCTCCTCCGGTTCGGTGGGCTGCCCCTCCCCGTTCTCGCCCTCGACCGGACCGCCTGCCGGCTTCTCCGGCGCAGCCTCTGCGGCGGTCTTATCGCCGGGCTCCTCTCCGTCGTTGAAACTCGAATCGAAAAGGTTGAGTTCCTTTCGCAACCTCTCCTCGCCGGCCTGGGTGGGCAGCGGCGGCGCATCGGCCACGGCCGGGCCCTCACTGGCGGCCCGCGTATCGCGCTCACCGATAAAGACCGCCTGCTCCGGAGTCGTTTCGGAAGCCTGCGATTCGTCGGTCTGCAGGAACGCTTTCTGGTCGGACGAGGGCGCCGCCGCCACCACGGCCGGGACCGCTTCGGCCGCCTTGGCGGGTTCAGGCCTGGGTGGCGGCGCCTGGAAGTAGTCGGGACTGAGTTCCACGAAAACCGATTCCGGCTCCCACCGCGGGGGCTTTGTCTTCGGGCTGCTCCCGTCGATCAGGATCTCCGCCAGGGCCAGCAATACCAGCGCTGCGAAGGCGACGCCATGCAGCGCCACCGCCGCGCTCACCGCGATGAATAATTCACCCTGTCTGGCCGTTGCTACCGACACTTCAGCGCCGGGAGTTTCGCCCCCCTTGCCCCCGCTGGCAACTACGGAACCTCCTCCCAAATCTTCCAGCATTCGAGAAAGCCACTCGCAAAGTCCCCCGGCCGCCTTGCAATCCACGCTCCCACCTCCTTCGGGGCCAGCCACAGACCCGCCTCGATTTCCGCGCAGGGAAAACGCATCGGAGCGTCCTGCCGGGCCCGGTAGAGGTGCACGAATTCCCAGCCCGTGGCGGGGCCGGCCGGAATCCTGGCCAGGAATTCCAGCCCTTCTCCCCTCTGTCCGAGCTCCTCGCCGAGTTCCCGCACCGCGCAGGCGTCGTAGCTTTCTCCCGCGTCGAGATGCCCGGAGGCACTCGAATCCCAGCGCCCCGCGTGGCTGTCCTTGAGGCGCGAGCGCTTCTGCAGGAACACCTCCCCGGACTTATTGAAGACGAAAACGTGGACGGCGCGGTGCAGCAGCTCCTCGGCGTGGACCACCTCCCGGCGCTCCTGGCGCTGCACCTCGTCGTGCTCGTCCACCACGTCGAACAGTTCGTCGCCGTCTTGCGCGGTGTCTCGGAGCGGATGAGGGTCGTAGCGCCGGCACAGCTCCACCCACTCTTCCAGCGAGAGCTCCTCGGCGCGGGCCGTCGCCGGCACCCCCAGGGCCGCCGCGACCTCCCTCCACGGCGGCAGGGCCGGAAGGGCCTTGCCAAGCTGCTTGCGCCGCTGCGCGAAACCCCGGCGCCCCAACTCGTCGAAGAGGCGCACGTCGTAGACCGGCAATTCCGCCCGTCGCGGCTCCACCACCATCACGGTGGAATCGATCGCGGGCCGCGGATGAAAGAGCTCCGGTCTGATCGTCTTGAGCGGGGTGCTGTCCCATTCGCTCTGCATCCGCAGGCTCAGCATCCCGTAATTCTTGGTGCGCGGGACCGCCAGGATGCGATCGATGACCTCCTTCTGCAGCATCACAACCCCTCGCGAGACAGCCGAGGGCCTCTGCAGAAAATTGCGCAGGATTGCCCCGCCCGCCGAGTAGGGAAGGTTTCCGAGCAACTTCACCGGCTGTTCCTTGAAGAGCTGCCGCACGTCGAACCGCGCCGCGTCGGCATGCACCACCTCCACGCTCTCCTCTCCCGCAAACCTCTTCGTCAGCCACTCCGCCAGACGCCGGTCAAATTCGACCAGCAGCAATCTCCGCACCCTGCCCGCCAGAACCTCGCTCAGCGCCCCTGTCCCCGGACCCACTTCCAGCACGAAGTCCTCCACACCCGGCTCGAGCTGATCCACGATCCAGCGCGCGGTGTTAGAATCTGTTAGAAAGTTCTGCCCGAGGCGTTTCGAGGGCACCACCCGGGCGTCCTCCAGGGCCTGTTTCACCTCGCTCCGCGTCACGGGACGCAGTTAGACCCGCAGCCGTCGAATGTCAAAAGTCGAAAGCTCGAAAGGTCCCCCCGACCTTTCGACCCAGCCTTCCACTTGAGTCCCTCCCATGTTAGACCGTCCCCGTGACCGGCGCCACTTACATCACCCTCCTCCGGATCCTCCTGGTGCCGGTCTTCGCGGTGCTGGCAGTCTATTACGCCCGCAGCTTCGAGGACGGTGTGGGCAATGAAGCCTACCGCTGGTGGGCTGTGGTGGTCTTCGTTGTCGCGGCCGCCTCCGACGGAGTCGACGGGTTCATCGCCCGACGTTTCAGCCAGCGCTCCCGGCTCGGGGCCATCCTGGACCCCATCGCCGACAAGCTCCTCGTCCTCACCGCCGTCATCACCCTCTCGGTCGTGCAGTGGGGCGAGGACTGGTCGCTGCCCATCTGGTTTTCCGGGCTCGTCATTGCCCGCGAGGTGGTGATGATCGGCGGCGTGGCCGTTCTCCACATCCTGCACCAGGACGTTCGGATCCACACCCACTGGACCGGCAAGGTCAGCACCGCGCTCCTCATGATCACCCTCGCCTGGGTCATGCTCAAGATTATCCCCATCACTCCCCTCTACCCCACCAGCCTCACCGCGGTCTTCCTGGTCCTCTCCGGATTCTTCAATGTCCGCGAGGGCTTTCGCCAGCATCACGTCCACATCCATGACGAACTCCTGTCGTAAGCCGGTCGTCGCGCTGGTGGGACGCCCCAACGTCGGGAAGTCCGCCCTCTTCAACCGCCTCGCCGGTCGCAAGATCTCGATCGTGCACGACCAACCGGGCGTCACCCGTGACCGGATCGCCGCTCCGTGCAGCCTCACCGCCGTGCCCGCCGACCTCGTCGATACCGGGGGCATCGGCGTCGTGGCCGATCTCGACTTCGCAGAAGCCGTCACCACCGAGGCGCAGATCGCGATGGACACCGCCGAGATCATTCTTTTCCTGGTCGACGCCCGCGAGGGACTCACCTCGGTCGACGAGGCCATCGCCCAGCAGCTCCGCAAGGCATCCCAAAAGGTCTGTCTCGTCCTCAACAAGGCCGACCACCAGGAACTCGATCACGTCGTGGGCGACTTCGCGCGCCTCGGTCTCGGCGCCGGGACCCCCGTCTCGGCCGAGCACGGCCGCAACTTCGAGGATCTCCTCGCGGAACTCGACGCCCGTCTCGCCCCCTTCGCGAATTCGGCCCGCGAAGCGGAAGAAGCCGCCAGGACGGTTGGCCTCAAAATCGCGGTGGTTGGCAAACCGAACGTCGGCAAGTCCTCCCTCGTGAACGCCATCCTCGATGACGAGCGCACCATCGTCTCGGAGGTGGCCGGCACTACCCGCGACTCGATCGACATCCCCTACGATCGCGCCGGGGAACGACACACCCTCATCGACACGGCCGGCCTGCGCCAGCGCTCCCGCATGGACAGCTCGGTGGAGGTTTTTTCCGCCATGCGCGCCGAGCGCTCGATCCGCCGGGCCGACATCTGTCTGCTCATCATCGATCTCGCCGCGGGGATCTCGGCCCAGGACCGCAAGATCGCGCGCCTCATCCAGGAAGAACAGAAACCCTGCCTCATCGTTGCCAACAAGTGGGACCTCTTTCACCCCGATGCCCCGAAGGGGCCGCGCATGGAGGAGGCCGGCGAACTGATTCGCAACGAACTTTTCTTCCTCCACTACGCTCCCTTTATCTGTGTCTCGGCCAAGCGCAAGCAGGAGCTCGACCGCATCTTCGGCGCGATCCGCAAGATCCGCAAGGACGCCCAGGAAATTGTGGGGACCGGCCAGCTCAATCGCCACCTGCAGGACGCCTTGCGCCGCAATCCACCGCCCGCCCACAAGCGTCACCGCAAGCGCCTCAAGATCCTCTACGCCACCACGGCCGTCAACGAGCGCTACGCCGCCATCCCGGTGCCGCTCTACATTCTCTTCGTCAACGACAAGCGCCTTCTCTCGGATTCCTACCGTTCCTACCTCGAGAACTCGCTGCGAAAGCACAAGTCTTCCGTCGGATTGCCCATCAACTTCTCGGTCCGCTCCCGCCGCAAGCCCGGGAAGGAGGCGGATTGATGCCGGCCCTGTAAAATCGAGATTCCCGCCGGCCCGGTCTTCGACTTTCGACGATCCGTCTTTCCGACAATGGACGCCGAACGTTGGACGTTGAAACTTTGCTGCTCCCGGTTCACCCTCCCCCGTGCCCCTCCTCGACGTCCGCAATCTCACCACCCGCTTTCACACGCGGGCCGGCGTGGTGTATGCCGTCGAAGACGTTTCCTTCTCCCTCGAAGCCGGGCAGACCATCGGGATTGTGGGCGAGTCCGGATCGGGCAAGTCCGTGACCTGCTACTCGCTGCTCGGGCTCATTCCGCAACCGCCCGGACGCATTCACTCCGGCCAGGCTCTCTTCCACGGAACCGACCTCCTTCACACCCCGGCCCGGGACCTCCGCCGCATTCGCGGCAAGCGCATCTCGATGATCTTTCAGGACCCCATGACCTCGCTGAACCCCTACCTCAAGATCTCCAAGCAGCTCACCGAACCGCTCGAGATCCACGAGGGCATCAAAGGCGCTGCCGCCCTCGACCGCGCCGTGGCGGCCCTCGAGGAAGTCGGCATCCCGGAAGCCTCCAGGCGGATCCACTCTTACCCCTACGAGTTCTCGGGCGGCATGCGACAGCGCGTCATGATCGCGATGGCTCTCATCACGCGCCCCGAGGTTCTCATCGCGGACGAGCCCTCCACTGCCCTCGATGTCACCGTGCAGAGGCAGGTCCTCGATCTCCTGCGCGAACGCCAGAGGGCGCTCGGGCTCTCCATCATCCTCGTCACGCACGATCTCGCCGTGGTCTCCGAAACCTGCGAAATCGTGAACGTCATGTACGCGGGGCGGATCGTGGAGCAGGCCCCTGCCGCCGAACTCTTCTCCAATCCGCTCCACGCCTACACCCGCGCCCTCCTCAAGAGCATCCCCGCCACCCATCGCCGCGGGGAACTGCTCTACACCATCCCGGGCATCCCCCCCGACCTCTCCCGCGAACCCGACCACTGCTCTTTCAGCGAACGCAACACGATCGGCGACGCCGCCAAGTGCCTCGCCGATCGCCGCCCCGAACTGGCCGAAATCTCCCCCGGCCACTTCGCCCAGAACTGCCCGGGCTGTTTGGCGTAGCATCGCCCTCTTTGGGGAAGACTCGGAGCCGACCGGCTTGAACCGGACCACCCCCGTGGTGGAACCCCGACCGGCGCGACGCCTTCTGACTCGCCATGAAAGTGAGCGCTTT
>Ga0310120_10002495_pt1 | contig 13447 bp, 10 predicted proteins | sample CB27_AW_983_MG_FD_203506 | JGI IMG/M metagenome (GOLD analysis project Ga0310120, IMG submission 203506) | Marine microbial communities from Western Arctic Ocean, Canada - CB27_AW_983 | ecosystem: Environmental > Aquatic > Marine > Oceanic | place: Canada: Western Arctic Ocean | collected... | reverse complement strand
CCGGACACCGTCTTCAGGGACAAAGTGAATCCCATCGGTCGAAATTTGACTTTCGAACACTCCCTGATGTATATCCAACAAGTAGCGTCGCCAAATCGTCTCGCCATTTTGATTTGGTTCAGGCATTTTGACGTTACGTGGGTCGAGATAGCGATCGCTGACGAGTTGATCGTCGGAAAAGTTCATGCCACCGTCGTTAGAGGTCGCCACATATTCGTTGGGACCTACCGTATAGTAAAGTGCTATGGTGCCGGTATCCTGGTCGATCCCAGCTCGGGGAATGGTACCCCCTTCAAGACGGATGCCATCATCCGGTGCGAATTCGTCTCTGGCAGCGTTACTCGTGCTGTTGCCGAAATTTTCCTTCCAAACGTCGTAGTCGGCTTGGGTGAACGTCGTGCCGAGGCCATCTCGCCAAACCGTATAGTCAGCCGCGTCGACCGTCCCGTCACCGTTGTAATCGCCTCCTAACAGGCTAGAGCCAACTGCCTGGGTGACACCTGTGGTGACGTCGCCATGGTCATTTTGACTGGGGTCCGGCTGCTGTCCCTGTGCTATCTGCCGGGCATTCTCTGGTTCTTGGTTTTGCCCCGGCTGTTGCTCCGTGAGACCTTCATTGACCGACTTTGCTGGAACTGGCGTAGGCAACCCGGAGTTTTCGTGATTTGGTGGCGACGAAAATTTTTCGTCAAGCGGGCTTGATGTGCCAGCTGATAGGGGAGCATGAGGTCCAGAGAAACCAGGCTGCAACGAGTTTACGGTCGGTTGCGAGCCACCTGGAAGGACTTCTGCAAACCTGTCAGGGACCGTTGACTGGAATGGCTCCATCGCACCCGAACTCCAACCGAGGACGGCTGCTAACATCATCCGGGGCTCTAATATCTCCAGTTGATTTGGCCGATTCTTGCGGTGACGGCAACGGTGGCCTTTGGTCAATTTTCGTCGCTGTTGGTGGCCTCTACCCATTTTTAGCTCCTCTGCACAAACAGACTTTCGATGGCGAGTAACTTCTGAACAGAGGTAGATACAACCGAGTCGTCGAGACCTTACAAACAAAATTGCGGATCAATCGCAACTTCTTTGGTGACAGGAAGATACGTAAATCTGAACAACATTGTCCGTAAAACCCCGCAAGATTCGGGTGAAGTGGTCTTAAGGTTCGTCTGGGGGGAATCCAGAGGCCCTTTGCCACTGGAGATATTCGGTCGTCTTTCTCCAGCTCTGATAGGGTTGGCCCGGCCCCGTCTGGGCAACATCAGCACCCCATGGCTGGGCTTCTACCGAGGACGATTCGGGGGTAATGAGCCGAAGTTGCTTGGGATCGAGTTGTTCTGGAGAGTCTTCAATTACAGCAAACCGATCTATTTCTTGAAATTCAACCTGGACGCTTTGCGAATCCAGATCGGTCCCATCCCACAATTGCTGCCAGTCTTCGAGGTTCCGTGTCAGGGGCGAAACTTTAGAAGGTCTTCCTTCGAGGGTAACCCGGACAAGTTGTCGCCCAATGTCATAGAGATTTTGCGTTCCATTCCAGTTGATGGTTGCCGTGAGCCAGTCGCGCACTGGCTGCCGCAAATAACCCTCGTTGCGCCACATTTCACCAGATTGTTCAACGTGGAGAAGCGATTCACTTACCCGAAACACATTTTGCCTCACCTGAAACTGCACAAGGTTTATTGAACGCTCTTCCTGCTCTCCTGGCTCGTCAGGGTGTGAGTGGAGAACCAGTTCCACTGCATCCCTGGAAAAAACCGTATTGCGCGAGAAGACAACCAACGTATTCTGGATATTGGACCTGTGATATTCGCTCAACAAACCTACGTTACTGGCAATAACATTGTTGTGGACAAACAAGCGCCCGTTGGGGCCATGCATAGATCCCACGGCGGTACCTTGGGAACCAACAAAATCACAGTTGCGAATCCGACAGAGGGGTGAAGATTCGGTACGGATACCACAGAGGCGTTGGTTGAAGACAAAGCGGCAGTGGGCCACCCACAATTCAGATTGATTGGTACGGAGCAGAGCATTCCTGGGTTGAAATCGATTTACGGGAACAGTGCTAAAGCGGTGCAAGACAATCCCCTCCAGCACAAGCAGTTGATTCGTCCACAGCAACGGCTCCTCGCCACCAGCGGTAGCCGCTTGCATTTCCAACACAGGTCGAGAGTTCAGTGCAGCACGTATCCGGAGGCGTTTATCGACAATCTGCATAGGTTGACAAAAAAAAGGGCCATTGCCATGGATTTCAATCGTGTCGCCGTCTCTGGAAGTTCGGATCGCAGTGGCCAGGTCTTCAAACGATTGCGGTGACTGAGAACGATCGGCCAAAATCACGAACGGTTGCTGGTCATTGCTGGTGATGGCCGTATCTGTGACATGGTTATTGATCGACTCAAGCTGGTCGGAGCTGTCAGGATTGGTGCGGCGAGACATGAGAATGTGCGTCACGCCGGCCGCTTCCAACAGCAGAAATCCAATCACCGCGATTGTCAAACAAATCGATCCACTCATTACAAATGGACCGATCCTCTTACGTCGTGTTTGCCAGGACGAGCGATGCCGCTGCGCAAGTCGTGGGGAGAATTCTGCTGATGAGACGGGCTCGTCTGACCGAAGGGGAGGAGCCGGAACAACAGGTGGTGACGGTGTCTCTATGAAGCCGAGTTGCTCTTTCAGTCGACGATAGACTTCCTCGGTTGATTGGAAACGATCAGCTGGATCTTTGGCGTGCAAGCGGGCAATGATGTCGACCATGACTTGCGGGATTGCGGGATTGATCTTTGACAGAGGTGGCGGGTCTTCCTTGGCTAACCGTTTTATGACATCCAGGGTAGTGCCACCGGCAAACGGGGATTGGCCGGTGCACATGGCGTACAAAACGTTGCCGAAAGAAAACAGGTCAGCACGGTGATCAACGTTTGCCTTGTAGATCTGTTCCGGGGCCATGTATTCGGGGGTACCGACTAAGAGTTCACTGCTCGACTGGTGGACTTCCGCCACGACACAGGCCAAACCAAAATCACTAATCCGGACCTGTTGTGTCTCTCGTTCCAGCAATATATTTGCTGGTTTCACATCTCGATGTATCAAGCCACGAGCATGAGCGGCCGCCAGGCCTTTGGCAGTTTGCATTCCAATCCGCACGATTTCTTGGTAGTTCAAAGGCCCCTGCTGGTCGAGTTTCTCTTGCAGTGAGTTGCCTTCGACAAACTGCATTTCCAAGTACAGCATTTCACCACATTTCCCCACCGAATAAATGGGAACCACGTGGGCGTTTGTGATCGCTGCAGCCGCCCGAGCTTCCCGTAAGAAACGTTTGCGAGAGGATCGATCATTTGAGAGTCGCGGTGTGAGCACTTTGATCGCTACAATACGGTTAAGCACCGGGTCCCAGGCCCTGAGAACTAAGCCCATCCCACCACGGCCAACAATATCGATGATTGAGTAACGTCCCAGGCGTCCTACGTATTGTGGGTCATCTGAAGGTTCGAGGAACTTCAGCTGTTGTTCATCACGATCCTCTCGCGGTCCGATTGCCGACCGTGTCGAAATTTGTTTCAACCCGTCGATCCAGGGTTGCAACCGCACTTCGTCCATCGGGTCCTGGCTGCTTAGTCGGCGGGCAACCACATCACTTAAATCGGTCCCACCGACCATGGCTTCCAACAAGGTTCGACATCGATCGCAGTGGTCAAGATGTTCGACCAAGGTGGACTCTTGATCGGCAGCTAATGTTTCCGCCAGCATTTGTTGCCAGAGGTAGTTTTGCGGACAGGATTCTGACAAGGTCATAGAGCACACCTTCTACGATGCCCGCCAGAACCAATGACGCTCGATATTCGTTGACAGGTGTTATTGCTCAATCTGGTCAATTTGTTCTTTGAACCGAGCCAGAACTCGGCTCTTGGCAACATAGACTGCTCCCAACGACATCGATAACATTTCTGCCACCTGCTTCGTTTCCTGGCCGTCGACCGCCGTTTTCCAAAATGCTTGCCACGTATGTTCTTTGAATTCCGGGCGGATTTGATCCGCGGTCCAATGAAACAGGCGCTGTTCATAATCCTCGTCCCAAGCTGCCTCTTGTTCATCAGTGGTCGTGGGGTGGTTGTCCAAAACCTTTTTTATTTCTGTATCGCCGGTTCCTCGCGGATGTCGTGATTGACGCCTCATGAAGTTCTTGATGCGATTGCGAGCTACGGTGAACAACCAGCTGCGAAATTTTCCCCGCTGTGGATCATAATCAAGGCGGCCAATAGCATCATGAACAGACTGTAGAACCTCCTGTGTCAAATCGGCTGCATCTGCATCCTGCAGGCCAGACCGCTTGGAAAATCGATGGATCAAGGGGGCATAAATGTCCACGAACTGATTCCACGCTTGCCGATCCTGCGCATCGCGAATCCGAAACAGCAAACTTGGTCGTGTTATGGGAGATTGTTGCATGCCGATTCGGTTCCTAAAGAACTCCCTGTTGACTCTAACAAAAAACAAGCCTGACCGCCGCCAGGTTGCCTGAAATTTACCACTGCAAATTTACGGAAAACCTGGAGTGCGGCCGACATGGTCTTCGCTGCGGCCCCATTCGGTTTTCAGTTTGCCGAAGAAAAAGAATTCGGAGCTGTGGTTCGTTCCCCGTGGCTCCCAAACATGATCGACGGCTGGTCGCTCATCGCCGAGTTCCTCGTCTCTAAAGCGGGTTTTGGTTGTGCCACAATGTGATCGCCGCTGAGCCATCTGTAGTCATACCAATTACGCAGCTGGTACTCCATATTGGAGCCGTTGATCTTGGGTTTGGCGGAGGTGCCAGTGCCGGCCGATATCACGGATTCCCTCCATGGAGACCAGCTCCCCGATCGTGCCACCCAGGTTAAAGAACGCCCAAAATCGGCTGCTGCACTGTAGCGGCAGCCGGGCGGGGAGATTAAAATTCCTGCCACCGCGTCTCTGTCCCCGGAATTCTACTGTTCTGTTGATTCGTCCGCCGTCATGAAGGGAACCTGTCGATGGGAAACCGAACAAACCTGATGAGCCTCATGCGGCTGGCCGTCACCCTCCTGATCTTGATAACCTTCGGGCTCGCCTCCTTTGGGAAGTGGATGGACGGTAGCGCGCCACAGTGGTTCATCGATCAGTTCAGCGAGACATGGATGGGGAGCATGCCACAGACTCCCATGTACCTGGGGATTGCCATCATCGAGGGGCTTCTTGCCGTCGGTGCGCTGGTCAGCCTGGTGAAACTGGAATGGCTGCGCCCGCCGGCTGAAATCCTGCGGTGGACACTCGTGGGCGTGCTCTTCCTGTTCATCATGCTTGGTTTGGGTGCCCGCCTCTCTGGCCAATATACCGACGCCGCAAGCCATTTCATGTACTTCTCCGGCACGCTCCTGATGCTCTTCGTCATCGATCGCGACGACCAAGACCGGGCTACCTGACCACTGCCGGGTAACGCACCAGCGCAGCTGCGGCCGCACCTGTGCAATGCCGAGTACATCGATACGATGCGCGACTTAACGTGTGTCGATTTGGACCCCGGATGCGACTTTCCCCCCGGATGCCGCAGCGGCCACAAACCGTGCCGTCGTGCACGCCCCGCAGGCACAGTGTCCACGGGACGTGGCGCGTGTTTCCGCGAACTTGTTTTCACCCCCGAACCGTGGTTGACTGTATTGATAGCAGTGACAGGCAAAGCATTTTCGCGTATGCTCGTCCAGTATTGGAACAGCAGGTGGCCTGACCATTGATTCGATGCCTTCATGTGACTCTACGACCTTCATGGCTACATTTTTCCGCCGTTCCAAGGCATTTGGTTTTACGCTTGTTGAATTACTTGTGGTCATTGGGATCATTGGGATCTTAATATCCCTGTTGTTGCCAGCTGTACAATCCGCGCGCGAATCGTCTCGACGCTTGTCGTGCATGAACAATCTACATCAGATCGGCTTGGCGCTGCATCAATTCCATGATGTCTACAATAAGCTTCCACCATCGCGCTATGTGAACGGTTCTCCGACGTGGTTTGCGATCATTCTCCCGTTCATCGAAGCTCATCCGGAAACGGATATGTGGCATCTAGACCAACTTTACTATGCGGTTGATAACAGGCATGCGCGGGAGACTTCGATTCCACTCTATCGATGTCCCTCCCGGCATGCCCCGCGACTGGCCTACAACAACTTTGGGGATGCCGGCGTCACCAATACACGGGGCGCCGTCGGTGACTACGCAGGCAACGCGGGGAATAACAGTCGTGGTGGTGACCAGTTTTGGCGACCAGGAGCCAACGGAACCATCATCACGGCCGATATGTTTGACGACAATCCAAATGGGCGGACGAATTGGGAGTCGAATGTCAATTTCAAGATGATTACCGACGGCCTGAGCCACACCTTTCTGGCCGGGGAAAAACACGTTCCGATCAGCGCCGGTGAGTATCAAGGCTCAATTTACAACGGCGACAATCAGAACAACTGTGCCCGGGTTGCCGGACGTGTCGCGCCTCTTGCCAACAGCGATCAAGATCTGACCCGGTGTCGAGAAATCCACGTTTGCGATGGTCGAATTCGGGGGCCGTGTATTTGCGATACTTTCGGCAGTTGGCATCCAGGGGTCTGTCTGTTCGTGTTCGGCGATGGACACGTGGGACCGGTAGAAGTAAGTACGGACTTGACCGTGGTAGACCGACTTGCCGCCCGGAACGATGGTTTGACGATCGACGTTGCGTTCTAAATTGTGGTGACTGCGATGGAGGTATACGTTTCTGGACGCCAGATTCCAATGGCCTGTATTTTTTGGGCCCTGTCGCTCCTTGCAATTCTGCCAGGGTGCGGCGACGGCGATCGTCTACCCACTTATCCCGTTTCCGGCAATGTGGGATTTCCGGATGGTACGCCTTTAAGTGGCGGTTGGATCATACTCGAGTCACCCGAGGCAGGGCTGGCAGCACGTGGTGTGATCCAACCAAATGGAACGTTTCGGATCGGTACTTACGAGTCATTCGACGGTGCAGTTGCTGGGAAGCAACTCGTAGCCGTCATTCCGGCTGCCCCTGAGGGTTATGATCCAGACAAGGGAACCGTACCGCCAGGCGTTCATCCACGATTTATGCACATGGACACCTCCGGCTTGGAAATCGAAATCGACCCCGACGGGGAAAATCACTTCCAAATCGACGTCAAGCAGACAGGTGGATAACACGCGTGGAATTGCCGGGGTAAGTCGACCTGATTTTGGCCACTTCGATCCGGGATCATGCTCGCCTGCCGTCAGAACATATCTGCGGCGTTGCCTCATCGCGCTGCCCCACGTGTGCCCAGGTCGAAGACTTTCAGCATATGGCTGTTGCGTACATAGAACCTGCCATCGGCCAGCGCTGGCAGGGCACGGGTGGTGGTGTTAAAGAGGCGGAAGCGGCCCAGTTCGTGGTACAAATCGCTTGAAGCGTCGACAAGGACCAGTTCACCGTCAGTCTTCATCGCAAGCAGCGTATCCCCGGCGCGGATGAGTGTAGCCATGCCAAAATTTCCGGCGCTCCAGTACACCTCCCGAGATTTGGGATCGAAGCATCGCAGTCGTGGTGTGGCGCCGTCTTCCCGCCCGTCGATGCCGTAGAATATTGCGTTACTGCCGACAGACGTCGAGTATTGACTCGACATGATGTCGTCGGCGTCCCAAACGGTTTGTGCCTCGCAAACAGCACCGGGACTAGTAATCTCAATCAGCCGGGCACCGATGCGATAGCTGGCCGATAAAAAAACGTGGTGTGGGTCAATCAGCACGGGATTGGCGGCGGTGACCGTCGGGCCGCGCTTTCCATAAGGCATGCTGAATTTTACATCACCGTTGGCCGGGTCAAGGCCCACGAACTCCATCCAGCCAGTCACGAGAACCAAAGGTTGCTCGTCGATGACGGTTGCGATTGGCGATGCATAACTGGCGCGGGTCCCGGTCGACTGCCAGAGAGTTTTTCCGGTGTCTACAGAGAAAGCGACGATACCTCCGTCATTTGGACCGCCAACATTGACGATCAGCTTTTCGCCAACCAACAGAGGCGAACTGCCAACCCCGAAATAGGATTCGGGAAACTGGTAGTCGCGACGGGTGTCGCGTGCCCAACGTTCGGTGCCATTTTCAAGGTCAAGACAGACGAGCCTGCCGGCGACACCGTGCAAATAAACCGCATCGTCATGAATCAAAGGAATACACCGCGGTCCGGTGTCGGGGTTGATTCTCGCACGGTACTGTACGGGCCAGCGTGTCGACCACACGACCTTTCCCGTGGTGGTGTCGAGTGCCTCGACGACTTCATCATCATCCATACGGTGGAACAAAATCGCCCGAGGGCCCACGACCGCGACGCCTGCGTATCCCTGGCCAACCGGGTGGTTCCACAATTCCCGCGGGGTGGCTGCACCCCAGTCTCTGTGAAGCGTTTCAGCCTGGGCCACGCCATCGCGAGATGGACCCAGGATCTGGGGCCACTCACCGGCATGGGATTGACTGATCAACGTCAGCAGGATGCTGAGTGACACAATTCCCGAAAACAGAGATGGGTAAGTCATCGTTGGTCAGATCACGATGGTAAATTTGTCGGGCGGTCCTCCGAGTCCAACACGGCAGCAGGATTCTAGAGGATCGACGGGATCGGACGGCTGTCGTACTCTCAAATTGTACGGTTTTCAAAAGTTGAAGGCACGTTTTTCGGCTCTGCGGTAACCGGGAGTATAAACTGGGAGGGTCCTTGTAGCCAACACGTTTCCTGCGACCGGCCATCAAGATGCCCTGTTGAATCGAGCCCTGAAAGAGAAATCGGTGTTTTTGCAGCTATCGGTCATTTTCCAATTGCACCGGGAGTGACACGGGCCCACGGAGAGCCGCGGTTGGCGACCACTGGTGATGGTCGCTGGCGAGTTGCATCTTCGGAAACTCGCGCAGCAAAGCCTCGAGGGCGAGTTTGCCTTCCAGCCTGGCCAGTGGTGCACCAATACAAAAGTGAACACCAACTCCAAACGCAAGGTGGCGGTTATCGGTACGTTCGATATCAAAGCAATTTGGATCGACAAATGCTGCCGGGTCACGATTGGCCGCGCCGATCATCAGAAAGACGATCTGACCCTGGCGCATCGACTGGCCGTGAAACGTCATGTCTTGCTTGACAATGCGGGTTTGTCGTTGGAGTGGGCTTTCATAACGCAACACTTCTTCCACGGCCTGGGGTATCCCAGCCGGGTGTTTGGCCAGGCGTTGCCACTGTTCAGGATGACGCAATAAGGTCAACACGGTATTAGCTATGAGATTCGTGGTAGTTTCATGGCCTGCAGCGAGCAGGTTTTCCGCGGTGGAGAGCAATTCGGCCTCGGTGAGCCGCTCCCCTTCCTCTTCGGCGGCGACGAGTAAACTCATCAAGTCCTCCCGCGGAGATTGGCGGCGTTGGGCGATCATGGCGTGATAGTAATCCTGCAATTCGACTAGCGCTGTCTGCATTTCCTCGGCCGCCTGGCGGAGTGGCAGTGCGCCGGCAACAACCGAATTAATTCGGAGCGTCCAGTCGCGCACCTGCTCAAGATCGTCGGTCGGCACGCCAAGCATTCGGCAAATGACCGTCGCCGGTAGCGGAAAGGCAAACTCGCTTACCAGGTCGACGCTCTGGTCAGCCTCAAACCGGTCGAACAAACTACGCATGGTCATTTCGATATCGGCCCGGCTTTTTTGGATGACCCGCGGTGTAAAAGTGGTATTGATCAATTGGCGCAAACGGGTGTGATCGGGTGGATCAGAGCGAATCATCCCCCCTGAAAAATGGTCGTAAATTGGTTGAAAGTGGCCCCGGTCCCCGGCTGGCAACCGGTTGAGCAAAGCAGCCATGCGTCCGGCGCTTGAGAATCGTTCAGGATCGCGCAGTATGTGTGTGACCTGTTCGTAGCCAGTTACCACCCACCCTTGCTCGGACTCGCTCCAGATCACCGGCGCCACATTCCGCACAACGTCGTAATACGGATAAGGATCCGCATGAAATGCGGGTGTGTACCAGTCGTCGGTCAAGTTGCTTTCGGCTGGCCGGGGCATGATTCGCGGCAATAATCCCTGTCGAGACGGCTATTTTGGATCAATGACAAGCTTGACCGTACCGGTCAATTGCAGTGAAACAGAGAGCTTGCCCTCGTTGCTGGTGACCGGGGTATGCTGGCCGTTGACGGTGGCGCGGTAGCTCGTGTCAGCGATTCTTGGTTGGTTGATTTCTAGTTCGGCAGGGCCCTGACCATTGAGCAGCATCGTGAGCGGACCGCCATCATATCGCAACAGGCGCACATTGACAGGTGTGGTGGACTCCAGTGTGACCGGTACCGGTACGATGACTGCCGACTCGTCTTTGCGAAACTCTGCCAGGGTCCGGACACCGGCGTGGTCAACCGTCGTGAGAAAATCGTGGGTCGTCGGTGCGCCACGCGCGTCAAACTTGTAAATCTGGTGCAATTCGCGTTTTCCAGGCCAACTATAGATGCCCGAGTTCATGGTCACAATTCGCTCTGGGCCCCGGACCAATCCTGCCCGCACTTCCTCAAAGGTCATCGGGAATTGCCGGGATGCCAATGATTGGTAAGGAGCCTCAAAATTCCCCCGGTAATACATAAAGAGTTCACCCCACCGTAGGTTTTCAAGCGTGTTTTGATAGACGTCTCTGGGGGTCAAGGTGAGAGGGTTTGCCAGGGCGGTTAAGGTTGGAGCGAGATGGAGTTGGGGGCCGGCTCCTGACTCTGAATCGTGCAGGATATATTTTTCGTTGGCGATGGAACGGGTGACCACCGTGTTGTTGGCCACCACAACCCCACCTTTGTCATGAATTTTACGGCAGAATTGGAGCATGGATGGTTGGGAAAGCAGCAGCACTGATCCAATTTTTCGCTGGATGGTTTTGGTTTCCAGATCGATCTCTGCCGAAAAACCGTCCCAACGTCCGTCGTACGTCCAGCGGCTTCCATAACCGGCAAAGAATCCATCCATAAATGCACCGTCGATGCCAATTTCATCGATCAGGACATCCACACTGTTGAGCATGGCCTTGTGAAACAGGTTTCCTGGTGTGGGGTAAAAAATCCAGAATTTCCAGCCGGCATCCTGTCGTTCTTTGGAGATGTAAGAGTGGGGTACTCCCCAGGTTGCCTGTTTACCATTTTTGAGGATCACCTTTGAGTCTGCATACCGGTCGGTGTCATTGGTGCAGTAAAGACTGTGGGCAAGATGCACGGCGATTTTCAGATCCGGATGATCAGCATGGATGGCAGTTGCCTGCGCTTTAAGCCGAGCGCGTTCTTTGGGGAAGTCGATAAATTCAATTCCCTGGATCGAAAGCTGGGGATCATCGACAATCCCGGCGAGGTTGTGCATCAGGCCATATTGGATACCCCGCTGCTGGAGAAATTCCCTGGTGGGGACCTGATCGCGGTTTTTGGGGCCGGCCGTAAAAAATCCCAGCCCACCGTCAATAGTTCCGATACGATTTTCAACCTTTCGAAAGGTATTAATAAAATCGAAGTAATCACGTGAACCGGTTGGATAGACAGCCCACTGGAGCGTATAAGACCCACCAGGGGCGAGTGCCAGCTTTTCAGTTCCCATTCCCATGACGGGAAATTCGTTGTACAGCACGCTTTGAATAACGAACACATCATCCAGAGGCAACATGCCAATACCAGCCTGGCCATCGTCGACGAAAATGCTGGGACTGAATACATTGTGAAGTCGCCCGCCCCGCTGAAACCCTCCGATCCGGGAGCTAGCGACGCTGTCCGTGGCGAGATCTAGCTCGTTGTAGATCAACAGGCCCAGGTCCTGGGCCGTATGATTGGAAAAGGTATCGGCGATGGCGATATGGGTGGGAAATCGTTTGAGAGTCCGTTTCACATCGTAATGGTCACCATGGCCATGCACGCGGTAGGTATTGGCATCGAGTTGCTTGACCTGTGGTTGCCATTTTGGTTCGCCCTGCACATTCATTCCAAGGTAGTTAAACTCTCCGTGTGGCCAGGAAATTCTGGACGTGAATTGATAAACCGAATCGTCGATACCTACGGAGAAACCGCCTGCCTGATGAACCTTTACCGAAAATGGAGTCGGTTTACTGTCTGGCAGGGGAGACACGGTGGTCCTGGATGGTGGTGGCAACACCGCAGTTGGCTCTGGATATGTGAAAGGTACTAGTTCAACTGGATACAGATGGTCGCCATCGGTAAATTCCACGCGGGCAATATAATTTCCAGGTGGAAGGCTTGTCGTCGAGAGCGTGATGTCGACGCTCCCCGATGGGGGGGGCGGCATGATGACTTCATCGTGCAGCAATCCAGAGCCTGGCTGCTGTGGAGCCAGGCTTACGTGGAGTTTGCCCTGACCCCGTAGTGGCTGAAGAAACGTCCAGTCTACCTCCAGGATTATTTTGTCGTGGTCAAAATAATAGTAAGGCTTTACCTGGACTCGACGAAATAATGATGGATCAAATCCATAATGGGTTGCTTCTTTTCTGAAGTGAGTGACGACTTCCTCTTCGGTAAGTGCCCGGTTGTATACGCGCACGTGGTCAATCATTCCTTTGTATTTGGGAAGGTCGGGCCGGCCTTTGGTCCCGATAGTGAATCCACCATGTGTCTTGTAATCGGGAAATTGTGATTGGCTTGTTGCGGCAGACCGGCCATTGATCCACAACTGTAGCTGTTTTCCGTCGAAGGTAGCAGCAATGTGATTCCACTGTTTGAAATTGATTTTGTGGTAAACCTTGTTTCCACCCCCACCGATAAACAGGTAGACAAGTTCGGCGTGAGCATAGTAGCCAACCAGGTAACTGGAAAGTGATTCCCCAAACAGCGATGCGAGTCCCTGGCTCTTGGCCATAGGCTTGATCCACGATTCAATCGTGATTGGCCCGTCGACCGCCAGTTGTTTTTCTGCCGTACAGGCAAGGTAGTCGTCCAGGCCATCAAATGTAAGTGCGTAACCGTTTCCTTGCTTGATCCAGTTGGCACCATAAATGGTGGCGTTCAATCCGTTGCCGCTTGAATCAGCAGCCAGGTTGCCCTGGCCTTCGTCAAAAGTCCACTCGGCGAGCAGTCCGCTGGGACTTCCCGCCGCCTCTAGTGAGCCTGTGAGCAGCGTGACAAAAGCTATCAAAAATTGAAGACGGATTACCATCGGAAGGCCCTGTTTTATGGATTGTTGAGCATGGGGTTGATTTTTTTTTACTTTCTTTAAGATATGCATAATAGTATTATACGTATTTTTCTGTGACCCGATATAAGTTTTTCTGTGACCCCATATAAAAGGTTCCAGGGTGTTAGGCGATGGCCTTGGGTTTTAGGGAATTCCAGTAGTGTCCCAACGTTAGTCGAATAGTAGCAACTGGTTAGGGCGAGGGGGTAGTGGATTATTGTAATCGATTTGCGAAAACAGCTCCTGT
>Ga0310120_10002494_pt1 | contig 13452 bp, 15 predicted proteins | sample CB27_AW_983_MG_FD_203506 | JGI IMG/M metagenome (GOLD analysis project Ga0310120, IMG submission 203506) | Marine microbial communities from Western Arctic Ocean, Canada - CB27_AW_983 | ecosystem: Environmental > Aquatic > Marine > Oceanic | place: Canada: Western Arctic Ocean | collected... | reverse complement strand
CTGGAGAAGTGGAAAAGGCCAGGGAGATACTCGAGCGCTCCTTGCAGATGGATCCCGATCAGGAGGCAATCCGTCAACAGTTGAACGACCTCCCCAAAAGCAGCGGGTCCCCGTAGCTCATTCTCTGCAAACACGACAGGCTTTCTTTCCTCGTGGGTTTCACGAGCGTTCAAGAGTCTCAGCAGTTCATATGGCGGACTCCTTTCATTTGTTAGACTTACCAGGCTCAACTCCTCCGCGGGCACGCGCAAGACTCAGAACTCCTCCAATAGGGTCGCCCATCGTCGGTAACTGATTACGAGAGTTGGGTTTGGCGGCTTGCTGAATGTTAAATAATTAGCGCTGTTTCTAATGACTTCGATCATGCTTCCATGGGTAACACCGGTATTCACGGGACGTGCTTGTCTTCGAGGGAAGACGCCACAAGTCGACCAGTATCGACTTGTGCACGTCCATGGTCGCCAAGTTGGAGTGTCATCCTATTAACACGGACGGCCCAGTTACAGACCCCTAACAGAGGAGCTCTGAGTCTAGTCATGGGCGAATCCTTTCCTGCAGGGTCAACGCTCCATCGGAACGAGTGCTGTTACATAACATAAGTATTTGCCAATAACTACCTACGTTAGCGAGTATCTGGCGCGGAACTGCGACCCTGGTCCCTCCGGAGCCCCAGCCCGTGCCCACGCCCCTGCCCGAAACAGCTCTAACAGGGAGAGCTGCTCCCGCTAAATCGATTTGTTCCGCAACGCCTTATGCTACTCAATGCTTCTAGGCGCTACCTTCGGGCAGGGGCTCGGGCTCGGGCACGGTGTGGAGCAGAATCCTGGTTTTCGAGACAGAAGTTAGCGAGACCCTATAACGAGTTAGCGCACCTTGCCGACGAGCTCATCGGTCGAGAACCACGTCGATACGTTCCAAGACTTCTTTCAATGGACGACCGGGTATCCTACTCACTTGCTCGGTGAGAGCGCGATCGACCACGATGATTTTCGAAACGTTCGCTACGGAATCTTTCGGAAGACCTGATGCACGCGGTCCGGACCGGAGTCTTGACGCTTCACCCAGATAACGGATAGATTGGCTCCACGTTAGAGGTGGCCAATGGCCCTCGGTTCCGGTACTCGGCTTGGTTCCTACGAAATCCTCTCGTCTCTCGGGTCTGGAGGGATGGGGGACGTGTATCGAGCGAAGTCCTTTTCCCGTCTACAGGAGGCGGACCCATCGCCGTCACCGACAGGAACTCGCGCGACCGGAGCCCGAGCTGGTCCTCGGATGGACGCCGGCTCTTTTTCGTCTCGAACCGCGGCGGGAGTATGGGATCTCTGGCAACAGCGCCTCGGGGAGGAAGGGCCGGAGGGTGCTCCGGAGCCCTTGACCGTTGGTGTCGGAATGCGAAGGGCGCCTTTTCTCCCGACGGGACGAAGCTCGCTTACTCCAAGGGCCGGTTGGTGGGAAACGTGTGGCGCGTGCCCATTCTCCGCGAACGTCCAGCGAGCTGGGCGGATGCCGAGCAGATCACCATAGGCCAGGCATACACCTGGGTCAGCGACATCTCTCCGGATGGCCGGAGACTCCTGGTGAGCTCCGACCGTTCAGGGAATCGGGATATCTGGGTGCTCCCCGCCGAGGGGGGCGCTATGACCCAGTTGACGACGAATCCCACGGGTGATGGGCGCGCAAGATGGTCGCCGGACGGACGGGAGATTGCCTTCCGGTCACGCCGCAGCGGAAACCTGGATCTCTGGGTGATGCCCGCGGAAGGGGGTCCCGCCCGGCAACTGACTTCAGACCCAGAACCGAATTACCACGTGTGGTGGTCTCCGGACGGAAGGAGATCGCCTTCACCTCGTACCGAAGCGGTAACGCGGAGATTTGGGTGGTCTCGGCGGATGGGGGTGAACCGCGCCAGGTGACGGATCAGCGAAGGCGCTCGGGGAGCCGAGCGTGCCCACCAATCGGCGAAGCGCTCCCGGCATGGCCAGGGGCACGCACGAATTGGCGCCGAAGACACCCGCGTTCCCCATGGAACAGCCTTCGCCGGGGCCTCCTCTGTCGACGAGGGTGACGCTAAAGCCCTGCCTCTGTAGATACAGAGCGCAGCAGATGCCCACAATCCCCGCCCCGATTACGGTAGCCTCACGCGACGCGTTGGTTTGCGATACCACTTGGACTCCAGCTCACGCACCCGACCACACGAAGTATCCTATATGCTATGATCACGATTCCCTAGAGGGAACCGTCGCACGTAGCACGTATCGTCGACGCCTGAGAATTCTTGTTGTTCGGCCTTCCGGTTTTTTCCGACACCTCGTCCAACGGTGTGCTGGTACTGGTTCTCGTCTACTTCCTCTCGTTTTTCATCAAAGGGGCGGTCGGTGTCGGTTCTCTGTCACCGGTGATCCTGCTGAGCACGTTTCTCCTGGGACCCCATCGCGCCGTGCTGCTCGGGCTCACCACCAATGCGCTTTCCCAGATCCAGTTCGTGCCTCAGGGCATCCGTGACGGTGACTGGAAGATCGCGCGCCGGGTGATCATCGCCAACTACATCGGCGCTGCGGTCGGTGTCTGGATCTTCGGGAGACTCGATTCGACCTGGCTGACGCTTATTCTGGGGGCCGCGCTCGGTCTCGTTGCGGCCGCCGAGCAGTGGAAGCTCCTCGCCTTGCTTTCGGAACGTGTCGACCTCTTCCGGACAGGCCTTCTCGTGCCGTTAGCGGGGATCGCCGGACTCGTCAGCGGGGTCAGCGGAGCCGGGGGCATCTTCTTCATCGCAGCGTACCTGCGGCACGTCTGCCCCGACGCCCGGACCTTCCGCGGTACGATGCTGCTTCTGAGCGCCCTTCTCGTCGGCTGGCGGATGGCGCTCCTTGTCGCAAGCGGCTACATCACGCGCCAAACTTGGTTGGAAGCGTCAGTACTGTGTCCTGTCGCTTTTCTGGGAGGGCTCTCCGGGACTTGGTTCTATCGCCGGCTTCCCACCGCGCGCTTCTATCAGATCTTTCAAATCGTTCTGCTCCTCGCAGCCGCCAGCTTGGTCTGGAAGGGTCTGAGCGACGTTACTTGACGCCTGGGTTATAGTCGACACAAACGAGGGGAGAGATCGTGGGTTTGAAGACGCGCTTCCAGAAAGGCGAAATACTCGTCGGAACCTGGCTCAACGGGCCGGTCGCTTCGCAGGTCGAGATCATCGGGGGCGCCGGCTTCGACTTCGTGATTCTCGACTCCGAGCACAGCTCCTACGGCCTTGACCAGTGTGAGGACCTCGTGCGCGCCGCCGATGCTGTGACGTTGCCTTGCCTCGTCCGCGTGGCTCCGGGCGATGCGCGAGAGGCGGGCGCTATCTAAGTGGTTTCGTTTCAACAGCTTTCAGGTTTACCTGGCTAGGCTTAGGATTCTGACTTGAGGCGTTTGCTCGTCGTGCTTCGGGCAGTCGTCGTTAGCCATCCGACCAAGGAGGTTCGCATGCCGTCGAGATTCTTCCGCCTGTTACTCGTCGTTTCCGTTGGTGTCGCGGCCGGGGGTTGCGGGCCCGTCCGGGAAGGGCCCGAGCTTCGTTTCGAGGTCACGCTCACCGAGGAGGCCGCACGCCAGATCTCCGAGCTGGGCCTCGAGGTGCCCGCCGTCGGCAGGGCCTTCGCCATCGTCTCCCGAAACAGCGACCCGGAGCCCCGACTCTCGACCGGGGCCACAGGGGTTCCGCTCTGGGGCAAGGACGTTCGCGGCTTCGGTGCGGGAAGCCGCGTCACGATCTCGGACGAGGACCCCAGCGTGGCCGGCTACCCCCTCAAGTCGACGGCGGAGATTCCTCCCGGGGACTACTACGTCCAGGCGTTTCTCAATGTCTACACGACGTTCCGCCGTTCCGACGGACATACCGTCGAGCTGCACCTCAACTCCGGCGCTCACCAGTCGCCGTTCCGGGCTCCTGGAAACGCCTACAGCGAGCTCCAGCGCGTCTCCGTTCCCGCGAGCGGCTCACAGACCGTGACTCTCGAGCTGAGCGACGTCATCCCTCCCCGCCGGCCGCTCAGCGAGGGTGAACTTCTCCAGCAGGGCAACTACGACGATACGGAGTGGGTCAAATACCTGAAGATCAAGAGCGAGAAGGTCTCGGAGTTCTGGGGACAGGACATGTACCTCGGGGCCAACGTGCTCCTCCCCAAAGGCTACGACGAGTACCCCGACGTGCACTATCCGGTTCTCTACATGCAGGGCCACTCCTCTGGATTGACGCCGGTTCCGTGGTCCCCGGAAGAGTGGTTTACTGAGGGACACACGCCCACGCACCCCGGGGTGGGCAATCAGCTCAACGGCTTCTATGCGGCTTGGACCAACGGCGAAACTCCCAAAGTGATCGTCGTGACGTTCCGGGACTCGAATCCCTTCTACGACACCTCGTACTCGGTCAACTCGGCGAACATCGGGCCTTATGGAGATGCTCTGATCGAAGAGCTGATTCCCCACATCGAGGAGAAGTTCCGCATCCTCGGCGAGCCGTGGGCGCGAGTCCTGTCCGGACGATCCACCGGAGGCTGGGAAGCGGCGGCGATGATGATCTTCTATCCCGATTTTTTCGCCGGTAGCTGGCCCTGGGCGCCCGATCCGATCGACTTCCGCAAGAACATACAGATGAACATCTACGAGGATCGAAACGCCTTCTACAACGAGCACGAGTGGATGCGAACGGCCCGCCCCGCCCAGAGAGAGATCGACGGGCTGGTGAACTACACCGTTCACGACTGGTACGCGTACGGGGAGACCGTGGGACCGAAGGATATTTCGGGAGGACAATGGGCCGTGTGGCAGGCGGTGTACAGCTCGGTAGGCGAAGACGGCTATCCCGAGCCGCTCTGGGATCCGGAGAACGGAGACATCTATCCCGAAGTGGCAGAATACTGGCGCGAGAACTACGACCTCAGCCACATCCTGCGGCGGGACTGGAGCACGCTCGGTCCCAAAGTTCTGGGAAAACTGCACTTCGCCGTAGGCATGATGGACAACTACTATCTCAACGAGGCCGTCTATCTCGTCCAGGAGTTTCTCGACTCGGCCACCGACCCACCCTCGGATGCGACGTTTCAGTACGGGTTTCGAGGACGCCACTCCTGGATTGGCCACAGTCCGGTGGAGCCGGAGCGGCAGATTACTTACGCCGAGTTCATTTCGGTGATTGCGGACTACATCACCCGAAACGCCCCGGCCGGAGCGGACACGACGAGCTGGAAATATTGAGGCGTGGCGAGCCCACGCGAAACCGTGAGATTGCCTCTCCCCAACCAGGGGGGAGGTGGGCGCGCGGTGGGTGGCGGGTGAGGGCTCCGCCGCTCAACTTCTGCGGGGGAACTCCTTACCCAGAAACGTCGCGGTCCGCAGGCTGAGCGCAACGAACGTGAGCGTGCTGTTCACACAGCCCGAGCTCACGCAGGTCGGTGCTCCGATAATCCATAGATTCTCGTGATCGTGCGTGCGGCCGGTGCCGTCGCAGACGCTCTCGCTCGGATCGTCTCCCATCCGGCAGCCGCCAGACGGATGATCGAGGTACTCGCCGACGAACGTCTCCAGGATCTTTCCGCGACCCCTTGCGACGAGCCGCTCGAAGATCCCCATGAGCTGTTGGTGTGTTTGGTCTCGCAGAGACCGAGAGGTCTCGTGCTCGACGTGCTCGACCCCGGGCAGCGGATCGCCCCACCGGTTCCGCGTGGCGGGATCGAGCACGACCCGGCTCTCCTTTGCCGGCAGCACGTCGTAATAGCCTCGAACGCGGGCGCATCCTCGTTCCGAGCGCTGGCGCCAGTCCGCCATGAGGTTGTCCCCGAGAAGAAGCCGGCCGCCGTCGTCTCGCAGCCGGGGCTGGCGGCCGTAGGTATGGGTGAACAGTGCCAGGTCGTGCCGGATGTAGGGATTTCCGGGAGGGGGCTTCATGAACCGGCGCGTGATCATCGAGCTGAGGCTGAGACCCGGATAGATCCGGTGAGGCACCTCGATCAGAGCCCACATGGGACGATGGCCGCACATGTAGCGGCCGACGAGGCCGGAGGAGTTCGCCAGACCGTTGGGCGACCGGGAGTTCGCGGACAACATCATCAGATGCGGTGTCCAGGTGTAGCCGCCGGCGAGAGCGAAGGCGCGCGCCCGGATCTCGAGCTCCTCTCCACTCGTTCGATCCACCGCGACTGCCCGCTGGACGTGGCGGCCCTTGCCGTCGAGCTCGAGTCGCCGCACCAGCGTGTTGGGCACGAGCTCGATCGCGCGCTCATCGAGAAGCGTCTTCAGGGTGAAGTCCGGACTGTACTTCGCTCCGGTGGGGCAGATGTTGCAGGTGCCGCAGCGCATGCACTGCATGCGTCCGTCATAGGGCCGGGTGTTTCTCGCGGTGGGAGTGACCCGGAACTCGATGTCCGCCTTGCTTGCCCAGTCGCGCAGGTGTCGTTGGTTGTAGTCGAGAGGGAACGCCTCCATCGGGTAGGGCTCGGAGCGCGGATCCCACCCTTCGCTCTCGGGACCCTGAGAGCCCGCCACACCAATGCGGCGCTCGGCCTCGCAGTAGTAGGGCTCGAGCTCCTCGTAGCTCACCGGCCAGTCCCAGCCGACGCCGTAAAGCGATCGGATCCGGAAGTCCTCGCGGGAGTAGCGCAGCGAGGTGGCCGCCCAGTGCAACGCTTGTCCACCGACCGCCATGGTCCGGGAAATAATGCCTTCGGCGCCCTGGTCCTCGATGAAGTCGCCCGGCCAGGAGTTCTCCCGGTAGTCCAGATAGCGCTGGCGATGCTCGAAGCGTTTGTCGAGATCGAAGAGCTTCTCCCCTGCCTCGACGACGACAATGGAGAGCTGCCGTTCGGCAGCGAGCTTGGCGGCGAGCATCGTGCCGGTGATGCCGGCCCCGACAATGCAAAGGTCCGCTTCGTGCGTCCTCATCCGCTCCCGTCGTCCAATAGCGGCGGCTCCTCCGCGGCGGTGAATAGATCCCGGCAGGTCCTCGCACCGATCTGGCGGCGGTGGCAGCGGTCGTTGGCTTCCGAGCTCCGAAAATAGTGCGTCACGAGAGCGACGGCGACGTGGGAGTCGTCGGGGCGCGCCGGAAGCTCCTTCGTTGCAGCATGACGGTTCTCGACCTCCTTCTCGATGAGCGCCCTCTTCTGCTGGGCGTCCAGAGAGGTGAAGTCGGCGCCGAGCTCCGCCTCGGCTCGGCTAGCAAGCTCGGTCAAATCGTTCTGATAACCGGCAGCAGGATTCTCGGCCGCTTTCCGAATCTCCGTGAAGCCGTAGCCGTGATCGAGCACCGCACCGGCCCGATAGCCACGGAGCCAGCGCAGGAAGCTCTTGACCGCGTCCATCCTCGCTCCATCATCCAGCTCGCTGGGAAGCACGACACTAGCGACATCGTGAAGCAGCTCCTCGTTCACGCCGTCCGCGGCCGAAGCGCTTCGCGCTGTGAGGACCCATCGAGGAAGGAGTCCGGAGCTTACCGAACCGAGCCAGACGAGAAGCGTTCGTAGAAAGTTGCGGCGGGACCCTTCTCCGAACATCTACGTGGCTCGAGTCGACCTGAGGGCTCGAGTATAACGCACGATCCGAACGTCCGCTACGTCTTGATTGAAACCGGCTAACGGCTAGGCTGGCTAGGCTACTGCAGCGGGCAGTAAACCCTCCCGTTGCCCTTCCGCTCTAAAGTGCGAACCAGTCTGCCGGCGGGTACCGAGGTGACGCTCCCCGGTGGTGGCGGCTACGGGCCGCCCTGGGAGCGAGATCCCGAGCTGGTTCTGGAGGACGTGCGCAAAGGATACGTCTCCGCAGAGCGGGCGCGCCGCGACTACGGTGTGGCGATTGACATCGAGCGCCTCGCGGTATTGGAACACGAGACGCGAGCGCTTCGGGCTAAGATGGGCGCGGCGGAGACCCAGCATAACGGCCGGCGTTTCGCGTACAGGAGGAACCGATGAGATTTGCCATTTTTCTCGCTATCACAATCCTCGCCTTCCAGAGCAACGTGGCCCGGTCTCAATCCGCCGACGAGCTCTCGCCGGCCGTGTTGGAATTCGTGCGCGTTCGGGCTCCCGTCTTCGCTTTGACGAACGTCCGCGTGGTGGATGGCACCGGCGCCCCTCCGCGGGCCGGTCAGACGATCGTGGTGGAACGGGGTCGGATCACCGCCGTGGGCGCTACGAGTGAGGTCCCCGTCCCGAGCGGAGCCGAGGTGCTGGATCTTGTCGGACACACGGTGATCCCCGGTCTCGTCGGCATGCACGATCACACCGACTACGCGGGAGCTCGGGCGCGGCTGACGTTGAGCTTCAGCGCGCCCAGGATCTACCTGGCGTCCGGTCTCACGACGATACGTACCACCGGAAGCCTGTCGCCCTACACGGAGATCAACTTGAAAAAGGGCATCGAGGCGGGCGAGTTGGTGGGTCCCCGAATGCACATCACCGGTCCGCGGCTGAGCGAGGGGCTTCGAAACTACTCACCCTCCTCCCCCGAGGACGCTCGCCGGATGGTGCGCTACTGGGTCGAGGAGGGCGCCACGTGGATCAAAGCCCACGGCCGAATCAGCCGGGAGAACCTGAAAGCCGCGATCGATGAGGCCCATCGTCAGGGCATCAAGTTCACCGGCCATCTCTGCTCGGTGACGTTCGGCGAGGCCGTCGAGCTGGGTATCGACAACCTGGAGCACGGGCTGCTCGTCGCATCGGACTTCGATCCCGCGAAGCAGCCGGACGTCTGCCCCCCCACGCAGCGGGCTAGCCTCGCGAACGTCGAGATCGGGAGCGACGAAGTGAAATCCTTGATCCAGCGCATGGTGGACAAAGGCGTGGCGGTGACGTCGACCCTGGCCGTCGTCGAGCAGATGGTCCCCGGGCGGCCGGTCGAGGATCGCGTGCTGGAGATCATGGCTCCCGAGGTCCGTGAGGCTTTTCTGGAGCGCCACCGCGCCGTGCAGGAATCGGCCCCCGAATCCTTCATGCCGCAGGTCTGGACGCGGGTGCTGGCCTTCGAAAAGGCTTTCGCCGACGCGGGTGGCCTTCTGGCGGCAGGTGTCGACCCGACGGGAAACGGGGGAGCCCTTCCGGGCTTCGGGGATCAGCGCAATTTCGAGCTGCTGATTGAGGCCGGCTTCACTCCCGTTCAGGCGATCGAGATCATGACCGCTAACGGCGCAAGGATCCTAGGAGAATACGATCGACTGGGATCCGTCTCCGAAGGCAAGCTCGCCGACCTGGTGGTCCTAAAGGGCGATCCGATCGCGAACCCGGCCGACATTCGCAACACCACCATTGTGTTCAAAGACGGCGTCGGCTACGACGCGCCGAAGATTCTGGAATCGGTGAAGGGGATCGTCGGCGCCCGCTGAAACGACGCGTAACGAAGCGCTGGACTCATCGGGCGAGCGCTTCGAGCCTCTTGCGCTGGAATCGCTCCTCGTGATTCTGGTTCTTCGTTGAGACCCGAGTACCTTCGCTCACTTTCCGTCGAGGCTGAAGGCCCGGAGCTCGTTTCCCTCGCCCTTTCTGGCCCCGCCCAGAGCGGAATGGTAGCCGGCGCCGACGAACACCATCCCGTTCGCCACCACCGCACCGCCCTGGATACCGATGCCCCTCCCCAGACGGTCCTCCCAGAGAATGCGACCGTCTTTGGCGTCGTAAGCGCGTAAAACACCGTCGGTCGATCCTTCGAAGACGACTAGATCGTCCCTGGGTCCGGCCAGAATGACCGGAGCGCGATTGACTCCCGTGACGGTCCAGGTTTGCCACAAAATCTTGCCCGTCTTGGCGTCGAGCGCCGTCGTGTTTCCCTCACCGGCGCCGATCGCGCAGAAGATGCGCTCGCCGTCGGTGGCCGAGCCGAACGCGATGCCTCCGAGACCGCCGCCCGCACCGACCTTCGTCTCCCAGATCTTTTCGCCCGTCCCGGGATCCAGCAGGTACATCCAACCGCTCTTCTGACCCGCCGCGAGCTTCCTCGAAACCTTCGATCCCGCGTCTACGTAACTCGGCTTCCGCATCGTCTACCGCAGCCTCGTGCGTCTCCTCGAAGCGTGCAGCGTAGGCGGGATCTCTATCGAGCCAATCGTAATCAGGGCTTTCTCTTCAGCTGCTTGTCCTTCTTGTTCTGCGCCTCCTTCTTCTGTTTGCTGATGACCTGCTTCTGGCCCTTTGTCTTATCTTTCCTGCCGCCCTTGTCGCCCATCGTGCTCCTCCACTTGTTTCCTGGTCTGCCTAGTCCTCGTTGTGGGAACTCCCACAACTCCACGAAGTATCACATCCAAAGGCACGGATAGCTAGATGGAGCGAGCTGGAGCAAACGAAGACCCATCCGTTCTTCAAGCCGGACCCGCAGGAATTGGGCACTGGCCGTGACATCCCCGTTAGGTGCTCGCCTAGGGCGACGAAGATCGATCCGTTGCGGAGGGATAGGCGTGACCGTCTCCGCGGTTACTGCTGCTTGGTCCATATGTCATAGTCGCGCATCTCAACAATGGGTGAGGCGAGTTCCGGCGACGAGGGGCATCGAGAGAACTTAACGGCTCGACGGGGAAGTTGAGCCGTCGCCGCTGCTTCGTAGCTGTGGGCGAAAAAAAATGACTGACCCCGTACTGACCCCGTACTGGTGGCGAGCAGGGTCACACCTGGCACTTAGACTCGCTGATAAACGCCTCAAGTCGTTGATTCTGTGACAAGAGTGATCCTGTGTGACGCTAGTTCCCCGCCGCATGACGACTGAAAATCCTTGCGTCGGTGGTTCAATTCCACTCCCCGGCACCTTAAACGCCTGAAATAGGGCGGTTTGTGTTTAAACAAAAATCCTCGTTTAAACACTACACCGAACTACCACCATGTCCGAGGCTCAAAGTGACTTGCGATTGACTTGTTGCACCAGAGCCCCGTGCTGAACCCAAAGGCGAACCTCTCGAAGGCTACACGGATTAAGCGTCATGGAAAGAGGCGCCGGCTGCCCCGGCTAAGCAAGAGCTGAGATCTGGCGCTGCCAATTTTCTCAAACGACACACGCTCCTGAGTTGCCTACGCCCCTGCGAGATTTTCATCCCTCGGGAGGAAGGTTTCCTGCATCGAATCTCGTCTAGTGGGGTAGGAGGAAACGGAGATGCGATGTGAAGACTTGGATAGGCTGGAATCACTCTGCCGGGAGATTACTCGGACCCCTGCTTCAAGGCGCACCAACAAGGCGCTATGGGATTTTATTGAGCGATTGGCGCAAGAGGTCTTGGTGCTGCGGCTCCAGTTCGATTCGCAGCGGTGGAATACGGAGCGCCGGGAGGAAGGCTCGTCGTTCGGGGATGAGGGAACGGAGCATTGGTGATGAGCAGACCTCCCCGCGGTTTCTGCGCGGGAGCTGCATTTCAAAATCGCCTAATCTCCTGCGCCGGGCTTTCTACCTGGGGTTTCAAATTCGACGTTGGCGGCCTGGGCGTCGCAAGCTTTCTCGGCAACGTTGCCGATGGGCTGTTCGGGATGGCGATGTGTTGGCCGCGCCAGAACCGTCCACCGTCTGCCCCCTCAGCACCAGTCTCCTCGGGCTTGTCGGCTACTCTCGTCGCAGAGCAAGTAGTCGGTAATCTGCCCGCGCCAGAGCCAGGCCGATAGCGCTAGCCCCCCGATGCGGGCTGCCGCGTCCGTCATGTTCAGGTGGTCCGTTGTGGGATCAGCGTGACGACGTGAAACGGGTTCGCGCCCCGACGGGCCTAGTTAGCTTGCCATAAGAGGACTTATGACGAAGAAAGGTTAGCTCTGATACGTCTTCCCGCCTGTAGAGACCAAGTAGAGTGATTCAAAATATAGCAGCCGAAGATAAACCTGGGCGTGTTGCCCAACCTGGCCCAATACCATCCCTCGGCACAAGAGATTGACGTTACCCTGAATTCGCTCGCACATGGCGTCCGCGCTGTCGATAAACTTCCCTCGATTGAGACGCGATATGAGAAGAGTACCGCCATCGGGTGCGGCTCCAATCGGTTGAACAACGAAGAAAGTGACTTGGGTGGAAGCAGCGATTAGCACGACAAGCAAAAGCACACCCAAAAGAATGATTCGACGATTCTTTCTCGGAGTTTCCTCCGCCTTCTCGCTCAACGAACTACTCCTTTCATTGGTCCAGCGTTCGAGCTACCTACCTCGTAGTGTGCCAAAACCCGATCGAGCGACACCATCATTATTAGAAGGGCATTCTCGGCGTTGAGAATGCGGAGACGGCTGTCGGGAAACGAGGCGAGCTTTGATAGGGTGCCAGCCGTCGGCAAACTGGCTGGGAAACTATATTGGCGTTACCAGTCCGGTCACGCCGCGTCTCGATAGTAATATCGGAGCGTTCCGCCGAGACGCTCTCGACATCGGATGCCACCGTCGGTCCGCTTCGATTCCCGGACCGGGCAGATGAGCTCGTTGTCGAGGCCTTGATGATTCCTCTCCAGATGGTAATGAGCGACGAAAGCGCGGATACTCGCGCGGAGATGATTCTCTCCCAACGGAATCATCCGACTGAGGCACTCGCTTTTGATGGAGCGAACAAAGCGTTCGGCGTAGGCGTTCAAATTCGGACTCCTCGCTGACAGCTTCACCGTCTCCACGCCAATAGCACCGAGTGTGGCGCGGAACGATGCTGAAAAGAGCGGGTCGCGGTCGTGAATTAGAAACCGCGTGTCCCGCAGAAACCGATCCATCACGTCCGTTAGGTTGCGCGCCATCTGCTTCATCCATTTATCGTACGGTTGATGACTGATGCCTGCGATCTCCACGCGGCGCGTCTTCAGGTCGATAACGAATAGCATGAAGTATCGAACCAAGCCATGCCTTGTCAACACTTCGACGGTGAAGAAGTCCGTCGCAGCTATGGCTCCCCAGTGAGCCCTCAGGAACGTACTCCAGGGCATTCGTTTACTTCGTTCATTCGCGGGCTCGAGCCCATGCTCCGCGAGAATGCGCTTCACGGTGTTGCGGCCGACGTCATGGCCGAGGTTTCGAAGAGCACCGCAAATTCTCGTATACCCCCAGGTCGAGTTCTCCGTCGCCATCCTGACCACGAGCTCGCGTATCGTTTCCAGCACACGAGGCCGTCCTGGCCCGCGGCGCTGGCTCCCGTCGTACTTTTTCGCGATCAGCTCTTTGTACCAGCGCAACAAGGTATCGGGCGTCACGAGATCCGCGATTTCCTTCAGGCCATCCCTACCCAACGTCCTCGCCTTCGCCGCGAGCCGCCGACGCTGCGCAGCGGTAAAACGTAGTCGGCGTCCACCCAGTTGTTCCCGAAGAACACGATTCTCTTCCTTCAGGTATTCGATCGCGTCCTGTTGGAACCGGTTGACCCATCCGGCGAAGGCAATGACGAAGAACTGCCACAGGTACGGTTGCATGGGCTCGGATTTTAGCCGCCCATCGAGTCCGGCGGGATTGCTCCTGGACGCTTCAACGACCTGCCAACACTCAGCATCCGGCGTTGATC
>Ga0310120_10002493_pt1 | contig 13454 bp, 9 predicted proteins | sample CB27_AW_983_MG_FD_203506 | JGI IMG/M metagenome (GOLD analysis project Ga0310120, IMG submission 203506) | Marine microbial communities from Western Arctic Ocean, Canada - CB27_AW_983 | ecosystem: Environmental > Aquatic > Marine > Oceanic | place: Canada: Western Arctic Ocean | collected... | reverse complement strand
CCGTGATCACGTGCCTGCTGGGTGGCGTGGCCTGATGCTTGGTGGTTTCTTTGCCGCCTACATGTCAACGATCGGTACTCAACTCAATTGGGGCTGCTCCTACGTGATCAATGATTTCTATCGGCGATTCGTTAAATCCAATGCTCCAAAGGCGCACTACGTTCGAGCCTCGAGACTCACCACTCTGTTATTGATGATACTCGGAGGCCTAGTGACCTTCTATCTTGAAAGCATTCGCCAGGCATGGGAATTTATTCTTGAGTCCGGCGCCGGAATTGGTTTAGTGCTGATTCTCCGCTGGTATTGGTGGCGGATAAACGCCTGGTCAGAAGTTACAGCGATGGTAGCACCCGCAATCGGTTTCGTATGCTTAAAACTCTTTACAAATATTGTCTTCCCGAACAGTTTGTTTTACTTGGTCACCTGGACCACAGCGTGCTGGATATTGGTCACTTATTTGACGCAACCCGAACCTTTATCCCATCTAATAGCATTCTATAGACGCGTACAACCCAGTGGACCAGGCTGGCGGCACATAGCTGACGCAGCGCATCTTCCTGCCCCTGAACCGATCACTCCTATGCTGATCAACTGGATAGCGGGATGGATACTCGTTTACGCGACACTGTTCGGCGTGGGCACGATTCTCTTTACCTCAGTCATCGCGGCAACACCTTATGCTCTTGCGGCGACTATAGCAGCCGTCATAATTAACAGAAATCTATCCAAGCAAGCTTGGATTAAGTGAAGCCGCTGACGAGCGCGGAACACAACCTAAGAACCTAAATTTTCCAGAGAATGTCACGCGTTAAAAGCCCTCAACACTACTGCGTTGTAGACTCTTGGTAGTTGTCGTATGGCAGGCAATGTGCTACATTCGCATCACATTGCAGCTAGAAGAGTTCTAAACACACTAATTACACATAGGAGGACGGCAATGCCAATGGAAGCGCTCGGCTTAATCGAAACCAAAGGACTTGTGGGATCGATCGAAGCCGCTGACGCCATGGTCAAGGCAGCGAATGTCATATTGATCGGCAAAGAGTACATTGGCGCTGGATATGTGACCGTCATGGTGCGCGGCGACGTCGGAGCCGTTAAAGCAGCGACGGATGCCGGAGCAGCAGCAGCAAGACGAGTTGGCGAACTTGTTTCGGTGCACGTCATTCCTCGCCCACACAACGAAGTTGAAAAATATCTACCTAAGTCTCCCCCGACAAAATAGCCGCTGACCGAGAGTAAAATCAGGAGCTGGGGATAACACGCCGAGTAACGATAACCCAGACATTTGTTTGAGCCTAAGGACGATCGATGGCGGAGGCGACAAAAGATCGCGATCTAACCTCGATCCAAGAGGCTCGAGTGTTGGCACATCGTGCTAAGCAAGCACAGGTAAAACTCGCTGGGCTGTCTCAGGAACGCGTCGATACCATAGTTGACGCTATGGCTTCAACAGCTGCGCATCATGCAGAAGATTCGGCAAAGGCTGCTGTCGATGAAACTGGTTACGGTGTGGTGGCTGACAAACTGCAAAAAAATCTTTTCGCAGCAGTCCGAATACATAATTTTATTCGGCCACTCAGGACTGTCGGCGTGATTCGACGACTCGAAAAACAAAAAGTCATTGAAATCGCTGAGCCCTTTGGAGTAGTGGCAGCAATCATCCCCTCTACAAATCCAACGTCCACTACAATTTATAAACTTCTGATCGCGATGAAAGCCCGTTGTGCTGTCGTGTTAAGCCCTCATCCGGCCGCGGTTCGCTGCATCACCGATATAGCTGAACGTATGGCAAAAGCGGCTCAACGTGCTGGTGCGCCGGACGATGCCATTAATGTCATGCGAACTGTGACAATCGAGGGCACACAGGAATTAATGAAGCATCGAGACGTCGCTGTCATCCTCGCGACTGGAGGGATGGGGCTCGTACGCGCTGCCTACAGCGCTGGAAAGCCTGCTTATGGTGTCGGTCCAGGTAACGCCCCCGCCTACATTGAGAGCTCGGCCGACATTCCGAAGGCCGTCCGAGATATTACGCTTGGCAAAACATTCGACAATGGAGTTCTCTGTTCAGCAGAAAATTCAGTGGTTACCGACCACAGTATTGCAAATGCGGTGAAAGAGGAATTTAAATCACAAGGTGGGTATTTTCTAACACCCAGCCAAATTAGTGCGTTAAGTAGCACCTTGATTACGACACAGCGTCTTCCGAATCCAGACCTTGTCGGAAAGTCTGCGACTCAGATAGCCAAGGCTGCCAACATCGAAGTGCCGGATGGGACTCAAATACTGATTGCCCTTCTTGAGGGTGTCGGTCGAGACTATCCGCTCTCAATTGAAAAACTATGCCCAGTTCTTTCCTTCTATGTTGTTCGAGACTGGAAAGAGGCTTGTGAACGATGCAACCAGATTCTAGCCTACGGTGGCATGGGCCACACGATGTCAATTCACTCACAAAACGACGAAATTATCCTGGAGTTCGCTCTCAAGAAACCTGCCTTCAGGATTGTTGTCAATACACCGACGACACACGGTTCGACCGGCCTTAGCACTGGCCTTGATCCGGCAATGACGTTAGGATGTGGTGGCTACGGTGGTAATATCACTTCCGACAACATTTCTCCAATTCATTTACTAAACATTAAGCGCTTAGCTTATGAGACCACTTCTGCACATGCAAAGATCGCTACCACGCCAATCGTTGAAGATTCTCGCATGCAACCGATTCCAGGTCCGCAGGCAGGAGGCAGTGTGAATCTGGGCAACCGTATCGATCAATTCCTCGCCACAAGAGGATATGCTCCTCTTGTCAAGGAAGACCATCAGGCCTCGATGTCTACAAGTCCTCACACACTTCCGAGCCTTTCACCCCCTGTAATCGAACTGGATGCCGTACCATTTGTCTGCGAACAAGATGTCCGTGATGCGATCAAAGAAGGTCAGAAAATAGGCATTAATGCAAAAACCATCGTTACACCGGCAGCCAATGATCTTGCAAGTGAGCACTCAATCTTCATTCGACGCGATTGAAACCCAAGCCAACTGAATTTCATATTTGATAAAAAATTACTAAAGTCGTAGACGTTACAGATACGATAAACAAGGAAAGAATGTGAAACAGTGAGTAATATTGGAAAAGCGTATAGTTTTCGCTTTATATTTGCTTTATAAGAAGCTATGCTTCCACTTGACGCCTGAATATGTTAAATTTTTTAATGATTTATAAGATTTTGAGACCATAGAATTTAACAAACATCAGTTGTGATGCCAATATTCAATCAGCGATATACCGTCGTCATCGCCGAAAGGTCCGAAGGTGCGCTCTACCGCTTCACGGTGAAGTTGCACTCAGCGGTGGTGCTTCTAATTGCCATAATTGGGACACCTATCCTTCTGGGAGTAGGCTATCGCTGGACAGCCTCAACAGAAATTGAAAACCTGCGAATGAGCTTGGCCACACTTGAGATAGAAAACTCAGGATTTCGCCAGGCAACAAGAAAACTCTCATCAGAGATAGCGACTCTGCATACCGTTGTTACTGATATTGATGAGCGAGCGATTTTGGATGCCAGTTCACTCCGGGCTATGGAAGGCCTTCCTGCCGCACTTAAAATTCGGGCAGTGGGTGTTGGCCAGAAGACTGGATATTCAAATCCGCTGTACAGCGCCGCCCTGACATCTCCACACAACACCCTTAATTTGCTAGATAACCTTCTTGATGACTTACGTGGACGACTAGACGGTATCAGTCACGGCATTGATCAACGCGCAGCGTTAGCTAATGCGACACCGTCGATTTGGCCAACAAATGGCTGGATCAGTAGTGTTTTCGGTTATAGAAAAGATCCGTTCACGGGAAACAAAGCATTTCATAGGGCGATGGATATTTCCACACAACATGGTCGACCAGTTCTTGCTACAGCTTTAGGAAAGGTTGAATCAGCAAGACGGAACGGAAATCTTGGCAATTTGATTGTTATTCGACACGGCTTTGGAATTACTACCCGATATGGCCACTTGACTCGCTTCGCAGTTCGACCAGGCACACAGGTCAAGCGAGGCGATGTGATCGGTTACGTGGGTTCCACCGGACGCTCGACTGGCCCTCATTTGCACTATGAAGTCTGGGCCGACGGTCGTCCAATCAATCCATCACAATTCCTGATGCCAGTAGCAACCTTGTCAACCAACTAAAAATACAGCGGTATAACAGCACAACTGTTAGCTCCTTGTAATTATTGAAGCGCTGGTCTTTCTTGACTGAAGGACTACAGCTTTTATACAATCAATCGGATATATCGATGAAAACGTTCATCCTCTAGTCGACTTGTCTACATATGTTCGACTCGCTTTTGGCCAAGGTCTTCGGCACAAAAAATGAGCGCGACCTCAAGCGCCTAACACCTCTAATTGCGCAGATTAACGAACGAGAAGCCGGATTAACTCCCCTTTCTGATCAGGATCTGCGTTCAAATACTGTTACTTTTCGGAATCGGCTCGAACAAGGCGAGCCCCTTGATGATCTGCTGCCCGATGCTTTTGCTGTCGTCCGGGAAGCCGGACGCCGCATCTTGCAGATGCGCCACTTCGACGTCCAGCTCATTGGTGGTCTGATGCTGCACCGTGGCACGATCGCCGAAATGAAGACTGGAGAAGGTAAAACTCTAGTTGCCACCCTTCCAGCCTATCTCAATGCACTTACCGGGAAAGGCGTGCACGTCATCACCGTAAACGACTATCTCGCTAGGCGTGATTCTGAATGGATGGGTAGAATCTATCGATTCCTTGGATTAAGTGTTGGCGTAGTCCAACACGACAAGAAGGATCTCCAACGTAAAGAGGCCTACGCAGCTGACATCACCTATGGCACGAACAATGAGTTTGGATTCGATTACCTTCGCGACAATATGAAATTCAATCTGTCACACCACGTGCAACGAGGGCACCACTTCGCAATTGTCGACGAGGTAGACAGCATCCTAATTGATGAGGCAAGAACGCCACTGATTATTTCTGGACCCGCCGAAGAATCCAACCAACTCTACGAAGAAGTAAACCGGATTGTGCCAAAACTAAAGGCAGGAGCGGTCACTCAAGGAGACGTCAAAGGCGAAGACCGTGACGCTCTTGAAACTACTGGCGATTATATTACTGACGAAAAACATAAAACCGTATCGCTAACCGAAAGTGGCATGGCGAAGAGTGAAACATTGTTGGCTCATCGATTAAGTCCTGGCGGGCTTTACGAGCCAATCAATATGCCACTACTCCATCACGTGAATCAGGCATTACGAGCGCACACTCTCTTCCAACGCGATGTCGATTACATGATTAAGAATGGCCAGGTTGTCATCGTCGATGAATTCACCGGACGACTCATGCCTGGTCGCCGTTGGAGCGACGGGCTTCACCAAGCAGTCGAGGCGAAAGAGAAGGTAAAAATTGAACGTGAAAATCAGACACTGGCGACCGTAACCTTTCAGAACTACTTCCGTAAGTACGAGAAACTCTCGGGCATGACCGGAACTGCTGACACCGAAGCGCCAGAATTCGCAAAAATTTACAATCTAGATGTAACCGTCATTCCTACTAATCGGACGCTTCTCCGCCTGGAGGAACCTGACACCATTTATCGCACCGAACTGGAAAAATTTAATGCAATCGTTAGCGATGTAGGGAAACAAAAGGAGGCAGGTCGCCCAGTGCTCGTAGGAACAGTTTCGATTGAGAAATCAGAACGGTTATCAAGCCTTTTGAAGCGTAATGGTATCAAACATGTCGTTTTGAACGCGAAATACCACGCGAAAGAAGCAGAGATAGTCGCACAGGCTGGCCGGAAAGGTACAGTAACCATCGCTACCAATATGGCTGGTCGAGGGACAGACATCCTACTAGGTGGCAACCCAGAATTCATGGCAAGGCAAGAGTGCCTAGCCGATGAGACGGCTGAAAGACTTTCAAGGGGTGAGGGGCGTCTTATCGACGACGAAGACTTTATACACTTTTATCACCTAGATAATTTTTATCGCATTGCCAAAGAAACATGGAACGAACGCTTCAACAAGTTTACTGAACAAACAAAGGTCGAACATGATGAAGTGGTCGCCGCAGGAGGCCTTCACATCATTGCCACAGAACGCCATGAAGCACGTCGGATCGATAATCAACTCCGTGGCCGAGCAGGTCGACAAGGCGACCCGGGGTCTTCACGCTTTTACCTATCGCTTGAAGACGACCTCATGCGAATTTTTGGATCAGATCGTATTTCCGGACTAATGCAACGCCTTGGAATGGAAGAAGGAGTTCCGATTGAACACAAAATGGTAACGCGGGCCATTGAACGCGCTCAGCGACAAGTAGAGGCACAGAATTTTTCAGTTCGAAAACATCTTCTTGAGTACGATGACGTAATGAATAAACAGCGAGAAAGTGTATACGGACTTCGACGTGAACTTCTCGAGAGTCAAATTCAGCTTACCGAAACCGAGAAGGTTGATACACGGCAATACTTAATGACTCTTGGCGAAGAAGCCCTTGACGAAGCGCTCGAGTCCGCGTGCGGACCGCAGGTCGACCCGGAAGACTGGGACATCGACGGGCTCACAAAATTCACATCTGAGTTCTTCGGCCTCACATCAAGTGAACTTGAAACACTCGATTTGCAAGATTTGAGCATTGAAGGTATCCACGAAGCCCTATGGCAACAGGTTTGCGCAAAATATGAGGAAAAAGAAAAGAATCTTGAGCCTTCACTCCTTCGACAACTCGAACGAGACGTGATGTTACAGATTGTCGATTCCCAATGGAAGGATCATCTCTACGGTCTTGATCATCTAAAAGACGGGATTGGACTACGCGGTTATGGTCAGCGTGACCCACTCGTGGAATACAAGCGGGAGAGCTTCGCACTGTTTCAGGCGATGAAATCAAGAATCGATGAAGAAATCGTCAAGTATCTCTGGCGTATTAGACCAGTAATGAAAACTGTTGAATCTGAATTGGCCACAGAAACGCATGCAGATTCTACTGCGGGCCTTACCTTTAATAACCCAGGACAACCAATGCCATCGTTTACGAACACAACAGCACCCGTTACTAATCCTAACTCGCCACGTACGGGTGGTGACGATGCCAAGGTAAAAACCATCAGACGAGACGCTCCAAAAGTTGGACGAAATGATCCTTGCCCTTGCGGGAGTGGTAAGAAATATAAAAAATGTCATGGAGGGTGATCGTGTGCCAAAACAAATAAACCGGAAGTCCCCTAACAAGTCAATCTCGGATGCTCCCATCGCTCTCACATTTGATGATGTGTTGCTGGTGCCACAGCATTCGTCAACCTTGCCAAGTCAAGTAAATATAGGCTCTCGTCTCACTCAGAAACTCCGACTCAATATCCCATTTGTCAGTGCCGCTATGGACACCGTAACTGAGTCACGACTTGCCATTGCGATGGCCCAATATGGTGGAATAGGTGTTATTCACAAGAATCTATCAATTGAAGAACAAGCCTCAGAAGTAGATCGAGTTAAGCGATCAGAAAGCGGCATGATCGTCAACCCAATTACCTTGTCGCCTAAACATAGAATTCATGAAGCCTTGGCATTGATGAAGGAATACCACATCTCAGGCGTGCCAATAACCGATGACGGCAAAAAAGAAGGTCGCCTGGTAGGAATCCTTACTAATCGCGATCTTCGCTTTGAGGTTAATGTTGATCAGGAAATCTCAGAAATTATGACCCGAGAAAATCTGATTACTGTTCCCGTTGGCACCACGTTGGACCAGGCAAAGCAAATTCTTCATCTCCATAAAGTTGAAAAGCTGCTGGTCGTTGACAAGAACCATATGTTGAAGGGATTAATAACGGTCAAGGATATTCAGAAAGTAATTAAATACCCAAATGCGTGCAAAGATGACATTGGGCGTCTGTGCGTTGGTGCAGCAGTGGGCATTGCTAAAGATACTGAAAAGCGTGCCGAAGCTTTAATGTTGGCTAATACAGATGTGCTTGTCGTGGATACCGCCCATGGGCACTCGAGCGGTGTAATGCACATGATCGGGAAACTCAGATCCGCCTATCCTTCAGTAAACTTAATCGCAGGAAACGTAGCGACGGGTGACGCTACCCAAGCGCTAATTGATCTCGGAGTCGATGCTGTGAAGATTGGAATCGGCTCAGGTTCAATTTGCACCACACGCGTGGTTGCAGGCATTGGCATGCCGATGATCTCGTCGATACAAGAATGCTCAGATGTCGCTAACCGTTGCGATATCCCGATCATCTCGGACGGCGGGATCCGGTACTCCGGTGATGTAACCAAGGCGATCGCAGTTGGAGCGAGCTCTGTAATGATTGGAAGCCTTTTCGCAGGCACAGATGAAAGTCCTGGGGAGCTAATTCTTTACCAAGGCAGAAGCTTTAAAGAATACAGAGGGATGGGTTCGATCGGTGCGATGCGTATGGGTAGTCGCGATCGATATTTCCAGGATGAATTTGAGTTGCAAGATAACGCTGACGCTAACGAAAAACTCGTGCCCGAAGGAATTGAAGGTCGCGTCCCACATAAGGGGGGACTCGCTGGCTTACTCCATCAGCTAGTCGGAGGATTGCGTGCAGGCATGGGATATTGTGGGTCCAAAAATATCAAAGACTTACAAAAAAATGCCAATCTAATCCGTATCACACCTGCCGGTATGCGTGAAAGTCACGTACATGACGTAGTAATCACCAAGGAAGCCCCTAACTACCGCGCTGAATGAGTAGGCACCGTCACAGGTTGTCGGCATCAATCCTTAATCTCAATCTCTCGCCGGTCCCCACCGACATCCCTAAACTCTATCTGGATAGCGCCCATCCAGGCCCGCGGCAAGTGATCAGCCCACTCAATCGCAATTATTCCTTGACTGTCGCCTAATTCGACCAAGCCAAGGTCATCCACCTCATTAGGATCTACCCGATATAGGTCTACATGGTAAAGAGTCGGTCGACCCCGGTATTCATTAATTAAAGTGAAAGTTGGACTACTCACAGAATCACTGTCCACCTTGAGGCCTTTCGCTAATCCACGTACGAAAGCGGTTTTACCAACACCAAGCTCCCCAAATAAAAGCAACACAGCACCCGGAACGAGAGTCCTCGCGAATCGCTCTCCTAAGGCGATCGTCTGAGGCTCTGACTCAGTGATGCAAGTAACCAACTGAGGTTTCAATTTTGATTGCCTTGCGATTCATCTTCTATTTGATTACTTGAAGAGAGGTCAAGCAAGGCAGTACTTAAGTGATCAGTTAAATCAGACGCGGACATTGAAATTTCACCTTTGGCGACCTCAGCAATGTCCCCAGCCATTCCGTGCACATAAACTGCCACCTTGCAGGCAGCATCTGCATCTAGGAGTTGCGCTGACCATGCTGCTAGTACGCCAGTCAAAACATCACCCGTTCCACCAACAGCCATACCCGGATTGCCTGTCAAATTGAGAAACACAGCTCCATTAGGGGTAGCAATTACCGTGCGGTAACCCTTCAGCACAACATGCAAATGGTGAGCCAGCGCGAACTGCCTAGCTATCTCAACTCGATTAGCTTGAACATCATCCACCGTCGTACCAAGTAAGCGCGCCATTTCACCTGGATGTGGCGTGATAACCACATCAAGACCATCCCTTCCGTGTAATCTATCCACATCTCCTACAAACGCATTGAGAGCATCAGCATCCAAAATAATGGGCGTGCCAACACGCTCAAGAAGCCCGTGAACAAACGCTGACACCGAGGGACCGATGCCGAGTCCAGGACCTACCGCAATCACATCACTTTCCATTCTTAAAACTGCTTCCAGTGCATCAAAATCGACAAGACCCTCTGGAGTCTCAGCAAGACTTTCGGTCATATAATCAGGTGCCGCTGCAGCGATTATTCCCTGACAAGACTTCGGTGAAGCAACTGTCACCAAACCCGCACCACTCCGAATCGAAGCAATTCCTGCCAAACTAGCTGCACCACTTTTTCCACTCGAGCCTGCGATAACTAGTACATGACCAAAATCACCCTTATGTGCATCGTCATGTCGAGGGTTAATAAGTTCCAAAATAGTCTCCCGTGTAAGCAGATCGAGTTTCGGAGGTTCAACGCTATCGATAACCTCTTGAGGTATACCGATATCAGCGACAACGAGGTCTCCAGCATGACTCTCCGCTGGGGGTAAAATTAGTGGAATCTTCGGTGCTGCCATTGTCACGGTTAAACTAGCTTCCATGACCTCACCAACAATATCGTGGGAATCGGCGGAAACCCCAGTGGGGAGATCAACCGACACAACAGGAATATTGGAGACATTGATGTCTGCTACTAAGGTTTGAAGTAACCCTACTAATGGAACTCGAACTCCAGCACCAAGCAACGCATCGACAATAATGTCGTAGTCTAAAATTTCTGAGTAGTGCAACTCCCATGCTTGCTCATCTCGAATTTCGACCACAGTCATCCCAAGTTGACCTAAGACTTCAAGATTACGACGCGCCTCATCTTTCACATTTGCAACTTCACCCACAAGAAATACTGATGCCAATATATCTCGCTGCTGTAGGGTTCGTGCCACCACAAAACCGTCACCACCGTTGTTCCCGCAACCACACAGTACGGCTACCTTGCGTTGTGCAAGATCATCGAATCTGGCCTCAAGAGCTGCGACCACCTGTCGGCCGGCGTTCTCCATAAGGACAATCGCAGGTATCCCAATCTCTTCTATTGTGCGACGTTCCGCCTCAAGCATCTGTTTTCGGTTCAACACTCGCATAACTAATCCACCATTCACTCGTAATTGCCTTTAGTGCACAGTGCTTCTCAAACACATTTGCACGAAGTCTAACACACAGTGTACGCTGACTTCTGTCCGAGGAACTCGTCATCCTCGCTGGTCATTACGAAGAAGAATTATTCTAAAACCATTCCGGAGAAAAGATGGCCATCGTTGTAAATATTAACGGAGTAATTTGTGATTCTACAGAGGCGACTATTTCTGTGTTTGACCATGGCTTCCTCTATGGGGCTGGTGTGTATGAAACACTTCGCACTTACAATCACAACCCTTTTTTGTTTGACAGGCACATGACCAGATTACGTTCATCCGGAGACATGATCGATCTTGCTATGCCTCTTTCTAATGGCGAATGCCTCGAACGGATACGCCAAACAATGGATGCCATTGAGGACCTAGACGAAGCCTATATCCGCTTGCTATTGACACGTGGAGTTGGCGAGCTTAGTTACGATCCTGCCAAGTGTTTAATGCCATCACTTGTCATCATCGTTAAACCACATGTAAACATCCATGAGGATCTACTAACCAATGGTGTGAACGTAGCACTTACATCAATCATCCGCAATCACCCTGCCTCAGTCAATCCAAGAATAAAATCCAATAACCTGTTGAATAATGCTCTTGCGATGCAAGAAGCTCTTAAGCAGGATACCTACGAAGGTCTTATGCGTAACTACAAGGGAGACCTTGTCGAGTGTTCACAATCCAATTTTTTTCTTGTGCAAAATGCTGTCGCTTTAACCCCGGCGAGCAGCGGTGGATTACTGGAAGGCATTACTAGGAATTTTATATTCGAAGTAGGAGAAGAACTCGGAATTCCAGTTAGAGAGTCAGTGCTGCGCGATGCTGATCTGACTACAGCAGACGAGGCATTTCTTACCAGTACAACACGTGAAATTATCCCGATAGTAAAAGTTGGTTCGACGACTATAGGGAAGGGAACACCAGGCCCGATTACAAAACAGTTGCTTGAGAGATTACAAACTAAAGCTTGCGCAATGACAGCCACGGAAGGATAGCTGTAAGGCCTTAAGACATACTAGGTGCGAGTTCCACTCCAGCCACACACTAGATGGCGATCGCCATAAGCATTATCAATTCGCCCAACGACAGGCCAGAACTTATTCGCCCTTACAAACGGTAATGGGTACACTGCCTGCGCCCGCGTATAGGGATGTTTCCAGTCCTCAACCGTAGCCGCTGCGGCCGTATGCGGGGCGTTCTTCAATACATTGTCAGTGCGATCAGCTTCACCATCAGTAATTTGTCTAATCTCATTACGAATAGCAATCATTGCGTCACAAAATCGATCCAATTCGGCCAATGGTTCACTTTCTGTTGGCTCCACCATCATCGTTCCAGCGACGGGAAACGATATCGTAGGCGCATGAAAACCATAATCAATCAATCGTTTCGCTAAATCTTGTTCATCAATCCCTGCACTATCCTTAAATGGGCGAAGATCTAAAATCATTTCATGAGCTACGCGCCCATTCACACTCGTATACAGGATGTCGTAGTGCGATTCAAGCCGTGCTTTTACGTAGTTAGCGTTCAGAATTGCATAACGAGCCATCTCAGAAAGCCCTTCTCCGCCAAGCATTCGAATAAAAGCGTAAGAAATCATCAACACTCCAGCACTCCCCCATGGGGCACCGGCCACTGCTGCTATCGCTCGCTCGCCGCCAGTCGACACAACCGGATGCCCTGGCAGGTACGGAGTGAGGTGGGATGCAACCGCGATAGGGCCCATCCCCGGTCCACCGCCCCCGTGAGGAATCGCAAAAGTCTTATGAAGATTAAGATGGCACACGTCGGCGCCGATCATGGCAGGACTCGTCAAACCCACCTGCGCATTCATATTCGCTCCATCCATATAAACCTGCCCGCCCTGTTGGTGAACGATGCCGCAAATATCACGGACTGATTCCTCAAACACTCCATGGGTTGATGGATACGTCAACATGAGCGCAGCCAAAGCGTCGGCATTGGCTTCGGCCTTCGATTTCAGGTCTTCAATGTCTACATTCCCCTGTTCATCGCAACGCACGACAACCACACTCATGCCAGCCATGCGTGCCGAGGCAGGATTCGTTCCGTGGGCTGACGAGGGAATTATTACAACATTGCGATTCTGGTCTCCACGGTCTCGATGGTAAGCTCGAATGACCGATAGACCGGCAAACTCCCCTTGAGCACCAGAATTCGGTTGCAGGGAAACCCCTGGCAGTCCAGTAATTACGGCCAGCGCATTCTCCAACTCACCAAACATTTCTTCATAACCACGTGTGTCTTCACGCGGTGCAAAGGGATGCAGGTTAGAAAATTCTGGCCAAGCCATTGGAATCATTGTCGAGGCCGCATTCAATTTCATCGTACATGAACCCAGTGGAATCATGGACCGATCTAGACCGATATCACGTTCTTCCAAGCGTCGAATATAACGCATCATTTCAGCTTCAGAGTGATGCTCCAGAAAGACAGGATGGTTAAGAAACTCCGTCTGACGTTCAAGCGTTTCAGGATACGTGTCGGATACTTTTTCCGCGTCTTTCCAATTAATGTTTGAATCTTGAGAACCTAGTGCTTGCCGGAAAACATCCACGATCGCTTGTACATCAGTCTGAGTGGT
>Ga0310120_10002492_pt1 | contig 13455 bp, 12 predicted proteins | sample CB27_AW_983_MG_FD_203506 | JGI IMG/M metagenome (GOLD analysis project Ga0310120, IMG submission 203506) | Marine microbial communities from Western Arctic Ocean, Canada - CB27_AW_983 | ecosystem: Environmental > Aquatic > Marine > Oceanic | place: Canada: Western Arctic Ocean | collected... | reverse complement strand
TCTTCGAGTTCCAGCGACTGCTGGTTGAAAAGGGGTCAGGCCCCGCCTGGGTGCCGTTCTGGGTGGTGCAGGACTTTACTGTGGGCGGCGTCTGACCCCAGCACCTGGCGTCTCGGTCGTGTCTGCCTGGCCGGGATTCCAATTGACGAGAGAGCGGGATGCGGCGATGCTGCGGGTGTGCTGCATCGAGTTGTCCGAGGCGTCTTTTGGGGGAGTGGACCGATGAGGTCGGTTGCCGGGTTGTCGATGGCGCTGTTGAGTGTCCAGCTGGTGCCGCTGGTGCATTCGGCCGAGCCGAGTGCCCGCGAGATCGCTGCGGCGGGTACGACCTTTCGCAAGACGTGCCTGCACTGTCACCAGGCGCCGGACCTGAGATTCGGCACAGACCGCGCGTGGCTCGATCAGCTGCGGCGCACGGCCTGAAGCGGAAGCGGTTCCGAGGCCCGTGCGGCCTTGATCAAGTTCCTTTCTTCCGGGTCTCTCAAGCCGCCTCGATCGGTGCATCGGCCCGCCCGGCCGGCCGCCGGCGAGGGCCTGCTGGTTCCCTCATTCGACGAGGGGACAGTGCTATTGAAGAATGCCGCTGGGGAAGCGATCCGCGTGTCGTGGGAGACTCCGCGCCCGAAACGCGGCGGCAAGCCGTTCGAGCGGACCGACCGCAGAGCCCGGACCGAGGCGTCTCGGCGCAGAGCCTTGCCGGCGGGCGTCTACACTCTGATCGGCTACCGCGTGATCCGTCGCGACAAGGCGGGACGCAGCTGGTTTGTGTCGTCGACGGCACCGCGGGGGATTCGCAAGTTCGCCGTGGTGGCCGGCAAGCAGAGGAAGCTGGAAATCGACGAACAGGTGGTGGTGGAGTGTGCCGCTCGTCGGACAAAACTGGGCCTGAGGCTACTGGTGACGGTCAGCGGCGAGATCGAGTCGGGTCTCTCGGTTTACCGCAACGGGCGTCGGATCCCGCTGGGGTACAGGGTCCTGGACTCGAAGGGCCGCGTGGTGGCGCGGGGTGCGATGGAGTACGGCTGAGGCGGCGGGTTGTCGGCTTCGTGCAAGCTGAACGCGGTCCAGAAGCGTCGTGCGGCGAGGGTGGAGGTGGTTCCTGAGAAGTCACGCTTCGCGGCGATGCCGTTCGAGGTGACTGGTGACCAATCGGTTGACCTGCGTCCGCTGGAGTAGGCGGATTCGGGGCTGGTTGCCGCGGCGGCGGTGATTCGCCACACTGAGTCCAACGGCGAGGCGTCCACGGCGTTTTCAGGGGGGGCGGGGGGCCTGCCGAGAGCGGTCGGGTTCAGCCGGAAAGCTGCCAGGGGACCAGAATGGGACGGACGCTGGAGCTGGGGCGGCGGATCGAACTGAAGTCGATGGATCCGCACTGCCACGACATCTCGCTGGGGTTGTATCGCCAGCAGACGGCTCAGGGGACCGGCTACCTGGTCCACACCTACAGTGCTCACCCCGAGGCCAGCGGCCGGGTGGCCGAAGTCGTACGGGGCCTGGTCGAAGGGTCCGGGATGCTCACCCTGGCCGAGCATCCCGGACTCGTGGCCTTTCCCTGCGGGGATCGTCACGAGAAGGCGTTGCGGCGGACGTTCCTGGAAGTCTGCAAGTTGCCCGCTGCCGAGATCGGTGGCGTGCAGCCGTTGGTCCGGCCCGACAAGAAGGCCGAGTGCGAGTTGACGATCGAGTCGATGGGGGGTGGGTCGTACCGGATTATTGCGCCCGAGGGCGCGGAATTGGGTCCCCGGCGTTGCCAGGCCGTGTCGCGTGGTTTTGCCAAGTTGTGCGAGATGGAGTCGGACGAGTCGCAGCCGAACGTGGTGCGATTCGGGTGCGGGATGGAGCACGACGCGTTGATGGGGGCAATGTTCTATCGAGCCCAGAACGTACGTTCGGCGATGCAGGAGGACGAACTGGCCGCATCCCGCGGCACGCTGGCGGCTCCGGGCAGCCAGGACGGCAAGCCGTGATCGAGGTACACAGATGGTAGTCGGAGATGACCAGGCCACGCCGGTCCCTGGTGAGATGACCAGTCGCGAGCGGGTGATGGCGGCGTTGGCCGGGGACCGGGTCGATCGGACCCCCGTCTGCAACCCGACGTCGGTGGCGACCGTCGAGTTGATGGACCTGGTCGATGCGCATTTCCCCGACGCTAACCGCGACGCCGAGAAGATGTCTCGATTGGCCGCGACCAGCTACACCGAACTGGGTTTCGACAGCGTGATGCCGGTGTTTACGATCATCCAGGAGTCTTCGGCGCTGGGTTGCGACATCCAGTGGGAGGGGAAGGACAACTGGCCGACGGTGCGGATGTCGAGTCCGATCTGGAAGACGGCCGATGACGTGTCGATGCCCTCGGACTTTCTGAATCACCCCGACATCACCTGCGTGCTTGATGCGATTGGGCTGTTGCGACGCGAGTTTGGGGACGAGGTGGCGATCATCGGCAAGACGATGGGCCCCTGGACACTGGGTTACCACGTCTACGGTGTCGAGCCGTTTCTGCTGATGTCGATCGACGATCCGGGTCATACTCAGCTTTGCCTGGACCGGATGAAGGAGATCACGATTGCCTTCGGGCGGGCCCAGATCGACGCGGGTGCCGACGCGTTGACGTTGCCCGATCATGCGACCGGCGACCTGGTCAGCGGCGAGTACTATCGCGACTTCCTGCGGGACCTGCACACCGAACTGGTCGACGAGATCCCGATCCCGTTGATCCTGCACATCTGCGGTCGCACCGTGGATCGGATGGACTACATCGCCGGGACCGGGCTGGCCGCCTTCCATTACGATTCGAAAAACGCTCCGGCCGAGTCGATGGAGATCGTGGAGGATCGGATCGCGTTGATCGGCAACATCAACAATCCCGAGACACTGTATGCCCGGGGTCCCGAGCAGGTGGCTGCCGAGGTGCTCGCCAACCTCGATGCCGGTGTGCCTCTGGTTGGTCCCGAGTGTGCGATCCCGCTGCAGACGGCGCTCGAGAACCTGAAGGAGATCCCGCTGACGGTCAAGCGGTGGCACGCCGAACAACTCGACCTATCCTCGGGTGACGCCGCGACGGAGCCTGTTGAGTGATGAGCCGATTGCTGAATCGAATCGCCACCGGCGAGTTGCTGATTTCCGACGGGGCCACCGGCACCTACCTGCAGAACAACGGGTTGGAGCCCGGTGGGTGTCCCGAGGAATTCAATGCGTCGCGGCCCGAGGTCATTCGCGGGATGGCGGCGGCGTATTTCGAGGCCGGTTCGGACATGGTCGAGACCAATTCGTTCGGCGGCAGCCGTTATATGTTGGCCAAGTACGGCCACGGAGACCGGGTCGAGGAGTGGAATCGGCTGGCGGCCGAGTTGGCTCGCGAGGCGGCGCCGGAAGGCTGTTTTGTGCTCGGTTCGATCGGTCCCACCGGTGAGATTCTGGAGGAGAAGGCGGGAACGGCTGATGCCGGTGAGATGTACGAGGTGTTTGCCGAGCAGGCCCGGGGCCTGGCTGCCGGGGGCGTGGACGCGGTGTGCGTGGAGACGATGAGTGATGCGACCGGCGAGATGAAGTTGGCGATTCGCGCGGTGAAGGAGGCGACGGGTCTGCCGGTGGTGGCGACGGTGTGCTACGACCGGGGTCCGCGGGGCCTGTTCACGATGATGGGCGACACGCCTCAGTCGGCGGCCGAGACCCTGGCCGAGGCGGGTGCCGACGTGGTGGGGTCCAATTGCGGGATTGCGATCGGAGACATGATCGAGGTGATCACTGCGATGCGGCAGGCGACCGATCTGCCGATCCTGACTCATATCAACGCCGGGATTCCTCGGATCGAGGCAGGCGCGATCGTCTATCCGGACACACCCGAGTTGATGGCCGAGCAGCTGGATCGGGTGGTCGAGGCGGGTGCCAACATCATCGGTGGGTGTTGCGGTACGGGCCCCGAGCATGTGCGGGCATTTGTGTCACGCTTGCGGGGCGGGTCGGCGTGAGCGAAAAGAGGGTGTTGTGTTTCCCGGGTACAACGAGCGACGATGGCTGATCTTGCAGATATTCCCAACGAGTTCATCAGAGGCGAACTCGATGAATTCGTCGAACGCGAGAACGAGCGGCGCGAGCTGATCGGGCTCTACGCCGCCTCTGCGCCGCACCTGCTGGAGATTGCCGCGGCGATCATCGACGGCCGCAACCACGACGCGGACCGCCTGACGTTGGAGGCTCTGGAGGGCGGGACCGGGGCGTTGGAGATCATGGACGACGGCTTGATTGCCGGGATGGCGCTGGTGGGGATCAAGTTCCGCGAGAATTTCATCTTTGTCCCCGAGGTGCTGGCGTGTGCTCGTGCGATGAAGGCCGGCATGGTCCACATCGAACCGATCCTCGCGGCCTCGGGCGTCGAGCCTCTGGCGCGGGTGATCATGGGCACGGTCAAGGGAGACCTTCATGACATCGGCAAGAACCTGTGTATCATGCTGATGCGTGGTGCGGGGTTCGAGGTGATCGACCTGGGGGTGGACACTTCGGCCGACGAGTTCATCGCAGCAGTGGAGGAGCACGAGGCTTCAGTGGTGGGGATGTCGGCGTTGTTGACCACGACGATGCCCAACATGGGTCATACGATCGAGGCCTTCATCGACGCGGACCTGCGGGACGACGTGAAGATCATGGTCGGCGGAGCACCGGTCACCCCGGCGTTTGCAGACGAGATGGGTGCCGACGCCTACGGGGACAACGCGGTCGAGTGCGTCGAGGTGGCCAAGCGGCTGGCGGGCCTCGCCGGCTAGGCACCACAGGAGTGAGGACGAGCGGGGACGGACGGGACCGATGAGCGAGCGGATCGACAGGCAGGCCGTCGAACAGCGGCGCCGGCGACTGACTCGGATCTTCGCCGAAATGGTCGAGCACGCGCAGGTGCAGTGCCTGGTCCGTTGCCCCTACCGCGACCGTCGCGACCTGTGCACCGCCCGCTTCGGCTGCCGCAACCAGGGACCGATCGATGAGGTGGGCGGGCTGCCGCTGTGCGAGTGTGACGGGAAGCTGGACTACCGGGGTGCCTGGGAAGTGGAAGACCCCGAGGCGGTGCTGGCCCAGTGGCGAGCCGAGTCGGGGGTCGGGATCGCAGAGGGCTCGGAGGGCTCGGAGGGCTCGGAGGGCGAACCGGCCACGTCGGCACGTCGGCCCGGGTCAGTGGCGTGTGAGGGTCGTGAAGGGGCCAGCCTGTTTGAGCTGGCCGACGATCACCGGGTGCGAGTCGACAGTTCCTGCGGTCGGGTGGGGAGTTGCCACGAGTGCATTGTCGAGGTGTTGGGTGGGGCGGAGTGTCTGGAGGAGCGTAGTGAGCTTGAGGAGTTTCTGCCCGAGGGGTTTCGTCTGGCGTGCCAGGCTCGAGTCGCAACGGCCGGTGAGGTCGCGTTTGCTCCTCTGAGACGCAGTCCTCACGTGCTGATCGACCGTCGCGAGAGTGACGTCGTGCCCCGCCCGAGTGTGACTCGACGGGGCGAGGAGGTGTTTCGTGCAGGCGAGCGGATCGACAGTTGGCGAGGTCGGCTGATCGGCCTGGCCGTCGATGTGGGCACGACGACGATTGCCACCGAGTTGGTGGACCTGGAGAGCGGTCAGTCGCTGTGTCGTGGAGGCTTCGAGAATCCCCAGCGATTCGGTGGCAGCGACGTGATCAGCCGGGTGTCCTACGACGCCAAGCAGTCTGGCCAGTTGCACCAGTCGATCATCAATGCACTCAACACCGAGATCATCTCCTTGTGCCAGCAGTCGGGCATCAGCCGGCACACGTTGTACGAGATCGTGGTGGTGGGCAATTCGACGATGCGTGACCTGTTCTTCGGTCTCGACGTCCAGACGATCGGTCAGAGACCGTACAAGTCGACCATCGAGCACGAGTTCCTGGCGGGCACGAGGACCGGCACGGCACTCGAGGCGGGCACCCGGCAACTGGGCGTGATCGCCAGTTCCTCGGGCCTCGTCGTGTCGCCACCGCTTGTGGCCAGCCACGTCGGGTCGGATGTGGCGGCCGGGCTGGTGGCGTGCGATTTCGATTTGGGCAGTGGGACCCGGGTTTACCTGGACATCGGCACAAACACCGAGGTGGTGATCGCGACATCCGAGCGGATGGTGGCGGCGTCGTGTCCGGCGGGTCCGGCGTTTGAGGGGGGCCAGGTCCGGCACGCTCTGCCTGCCTGCGACGGCGCGATCGACACTCTGCGAGCCGTGGGGAGCGGGTTCGCGTACACCACGCTGGCGGACGCCGAGCCGCTGGGGATCTGTGGATCGGGGCTGGTCGATCTGCTCTCTGAACTGAAACGGACCGGCCAGATGACTGCGATGGGCGTGTTCACGGCCGAGGGCAACCGGGCCCGGGAGGTGGCGGTGGTCGATGATCCACCGATCACGCTGTCGCGGGAGGACGCCAGCCAGTTGGCCCAGGCCAAGGCGGCGAGTTTTTGTGGTCAGTTCATCTTGCTGAGGATGCTGGGCCTGGACCCCGGCGGTATCGATCACGTCGATCTCGCCGGCGGGTTCGCCTCAACGATCGACGTCGAGGCGGCCGTCGCGATCGGATTCCTGGCACCGTTTTCTGCCGAGCGGGTACGGCGGGTGGGGAACGCGGCCCTGGATGGGGCACGTCAACTGCTGTTGGACGTTGGTCGTCGCGAGCGGGTCGAGCGGTTGGTGGCCCGGATCGAGCACATCGAGCTGGAGACGACCGAGGACTTCTTCGACGTCTTCACCGAGGCCTGCCAGTTCAAGCCGATGCAGTTGGGGTAGCTCAGTTTCGGCGGGTTGCATCACGCCAAGTGCCGGGGTCGTTATTCCAGCTCGTGGTCGGAGGGTTTGACACCTTTGACGAAGCTGCCGAATCCGAAGCGAGTCGGCTTGTAGGCCCCGACGTAGGAGACATCAGAATTGGCGGAGATCTTCGCTTCGAGGCCGAGTCCCCAGTAGCAGCCGTTGACGAGCAGTCGTCGGAGTCCGGCGCTTTGGAGGTCGGTCGAGGCGCCCATGGTGGTGGCGAGCACGCGGGACGTCTTGCCGGTTTCGGTCTTGAAGCTGCGGGTCCAGACCAGCGGCATCATCGGCTCGTTCTTGCGGCCCTTGACCGGTACATCTGAGGGTTTCATGCCGGCGAGCACCTGGCCGTGGACGATGACCTGGGCATCGGCGGGGAGCTTGCGGACTCCGTAGACGTCGGTGGGGCCCCAGATGTCGGTGACGCCCTTGAGCACCGGGTGAGTCTTGAGCCTGGGGTTGATCACTCCGCGGGTGCTTTCCCGGCCGTGGTGGCCGTGGTGATTGAGCCATGTGTCGCCCAGGACCAGTCCGCCCCAGCCCCCCTTGGGGGTCCGGCTGTTGAAGGTCAGGGGTTGGAACTTGCTCTGCTTGTTGCGGCCGTAGTTGAAGGCGTGCGTGGAGGTGCGGAGCCCGATGATCGGTTTGCCGCTGTGGGTGAACTTGACGATATGAGCCATCTGGGTGTCGGGCAGTTCCCGGAACCGCAGGAACAGCACCATCAGGTCGGCGGTTTTGAGTGCTTCGAGTCCGGGGATATTGGTCTGGTGGCTGGGCGTGATGAGGCCGGTCTTGGGGTCGATGGCAAACAGCACGGTGCACTTGAAGCCGTGGCGGACCGAGAGGATCTTGGCGAGCATCGGCATGCCTTCCTCTGAGCGGTACTCGTCGTCGCCGGTGACAAACACGATGTGCTTCCCGGCTCCGGGTCCCTTGCCGCCGGGGTAGACGACCCAGGGCTTGGCCTCGGCCAGGGCGGTCGAACTCAGCAGGCAGGTCGTCAGGCAGGCCATCAGCAGCGAACCGTGTCGCATCGTGAGTCTCCGGGTCGGTCGATCGAGTGGTGTTTGGGGGGTTGGTCGGGGTTGGCCTCAAGGAACTCGCTGGTCGGAGTCCATTGGGAACGAAGATACCGGCGGGGTGCTCAGCGGGGCAAGGGGCTGCGGCGGATCTCCAGTGCAGCGGCCTCGAGTTGCGAGGCGATCTCGGGGTGTTTCTTGGCGAGGTTGATATGTTCGGAGGGATCGGCCTTCAGGTCGGCCAGGAAGTACGGCTTGGTGAAGGGTCGACCGCGGGGTGCCTGTCGTCCACCCGATCCGTTCCCCAGCACCAGTTTCCAGCGTCCCTGTCTGATGGCGAACATGCCGCCGACGGAGTGGTGGATCACCGGTGGTCGTTTGTGGGGCTGATCGGATCCTTCGAGCTGGTCCAGGAAGCTGTAGCTGTCGGGGCCGGCCTGCTCGGGCAGCGGCTTTCCGATCGCGTCCGCGAAGGTGGCAAACAGGTCGGTCAGGCAGATGGTCGAGTTGTTGCGTGAGCCCGCCGCGATGTGGCCGGGCCAGCGAGCGAAGAACGGCACTCGGTGCCCGGCTTCCCAGATATCGGCCTTGGTGCCACGGAGGTGAAGATTGGCACGGTGGCGGTCGGCTCGGTAGGCCTGGATCGTCTCGTCATCGACATGGTCACGGGCGTCGTCCTGGTCGCGACGGTGCATGTAGGACCCGTTGTCGCTGGTGTAGATGACCAGGGTGTTCCTGGTCAGCTTGTTGGCATCGATGGCATCGAGGATGGCTCCGACGGTGTCGTCGACCTGGACGATGAAGTCGCCGTAGGGGCCGAGCCTGGTGCGGCCGCGGAAGCGGGGGTGAGGCAGCACCGGCTTGTGGGGTGCGGTCAGCGGGACATAGAGGAAGAAGGGGGTCCTGGGTTCACGGGCCCGCTGTTTGAGAAACGTGATGGCGTGTTGCTTGAGGTCGTCGAGGCAGTTGGCCATCACGAGGTCTTGTCCTCGAGGGCCACGGCGGAGGAACCCGGGGAACTTGACGGCCGGTTGGATGAGCGGGTTGGCGGAGGTGATCCGGGTGTTTCGGATGTAGACGTAGGGGGGGAAGTCGAGTGAGGCGGGGATGATGAGCGAGTCGTCGAAGCCGCGGCGGTTGGGGCCGTCGAGGATCGGCCTGGTGAAGTCCAGTCGCGGCGGGCCGGCGGGGCGTCGCTTCTTCTTTTTCTGCTCTTTCTGCTTTCTCTGTTGAACCTGTGCCGCGGCGTCCCTGGCATCGGAGTTCGACCGCTTTTGCGGCAGCCTGGTGAAGTCGAGTCCGAGGTGCCATTTGCCGACGATGCCGGTGCGGTAGCCGTGGGACTTGAGGAACGAGGCGATGGTGGGCCGGTCGGGTTCGATCAGTGGTCTGCCGTACCCGTTGAGCACTCCGGACTTCAAGCGGCTCCGCCAGCAGTAGCGGCCCGTCAGCAGTCCGTAGCGTGTGGGTGTGCAGACGGCCGAGGGAGAGTGGGCATCGGTGAAGGTGATTCCCGACTGGGCGAGGCGATTGAGGTGGGGGGTGGGGATCCGGGATGTGCGGTTCAGAGCCTGTACGTCTCCATAGCCCATGTCATCGGCCAGGATCACGACGATGTTGGGCAGCTCGGCGGAGGTCGATTGCGTGGCGGGGTTGACCAGGGGCAGCAGCAGCCCGGCAAGAATTGAGAAGCGTGGCAGGAGGCGGCTCATGGTGTCTGGCTCGTTCTCGTTAAAGTTCACAACTGCCGGGCCTTGTCGGAGATGTCTTTGCGGCACCAGGCTCCATCCCAGCGGATGCAGCGGACCGCTTCGTAGGCTCGTCGTTTGGCATCGGCGAGCTGATCGCCCAGGGCGGTCACCCCGAGCACTCGACCTCCGCTACTGAGGACCTGTCCATCGAGCGTGGAGGTGCCGGCGTGAAAGACGTGGATGTCGGGGAGCTGATTGGCTTCATCGATGCCTCGGATGGTATGCCCGGTTTCGTAAGAGCCGGGGTAGCCATCCGAGGCCATCACGACGCAGACCGCGGAGCGGGGGTCCCATTCGAGGGGTCCGAACTCATCGAGTCGTCCCTGGGCGGCGGCCAGCAGGGCCAGGCCGAGATCGGACTTCAGTCTCATCAGCACCGGCTGAGCTTCGGGGTCGCCGAAGCGAACGTTGTATTCGAGCACCTTGGGTCCCTGCCTGGTGATCATCAGGCCGGCGTAGAGCAGGCCATGGAAGGGAGTCTTGGCGAGTTTCATGGCGTGTACGGTCGGGATCAGGATCTTCTCCTCGATCTCGACCATCAGGTCGGGGGTCACCAGTGGCGTGGGCGAGTAGGCTCCCATGCCCCCGGTATTGGGACCGGTGTCCCCGTCTCCGGCCCGCTTGTGATCCTGCGAGGCTTCGAGCGAGACGATGGTGTTGCCGTCGACCAGGGCCAGGATGCTGGCCTCTTCTCCTTCCAGCACGTCTTCGATCACGATCCGTTTACCAGCCTCTGCGAATTCGTCGCCGACGAGCATGCGCTCGGCTGCCTCGAGTGCCTCGCGGCGGTTGTCGCACATCAGCACCCCCTTGCCGGCGGCGAGCCCGTCGGCCTTGACCACCCAGGCCTGGTCTTCTCGCTGTGCCAGGAAGTGTCGTGCATCGGCGATGTCTTCGAACACGGCGTACTTGGCCGTGGGCACGTTTCCGCGGTGCATGATCTCCTTGGCGTAGGCCTTGCTGCCTTCGAGAGCTGCTGCCGCGGCGGAGGGTCCGAAGGCGGCCAGGCCCGCCTCGGTGAAGGCGTCGACGAGCCCATCGACCAGCGGGGCCTCGGGGCCGACCACCGCCAGATCGATGCCGGTGTCTTTTGCGAAGCTGACCAGGGCGGAGATGTCACCGGCCGCGATGTCGACGCAGGTGGCATCCTCGCCGATCCCCGCATTGCCCGGTGCACAGTAGACGTCGGTCACCGATTCGGAATGGGCCAGTTTCCAGGCCAGGGCATGTTCGCGGCCGCCCTGGCCCACGACAAGAACCTTCATCGCATTGATCCATCTTCTGGGGCAGGTCTTGATGAGAAACCGGTCGGAGTATATCACCGGGTGAGACGACTCGACAGGTCGCCGAATCGGACTGCGGGGGCCGGTGAGCGTCGAGTGAGGAGGGCCGCCGGGCCGGTCCCGGGTGGGGGAGTTTTTGCACGGCTTGACAGATCGAGGCGGGATGTTTGACACGGTCGCGGTACTGGGAGCAACCGGCGCGGTGGGCCGGATCATGCTCGAACTGCTCAGAGAGCGGCAGTTTGCCGCAGGACGACTCCGGTTACTGGCTTCGGCCCGCAGCGCCGGCAAGTCGGTCGCTTTTGGTGACCAGGAGCTGGTGATCGAGGAGTTGACTCACGAGTCATTCGAGGGGGTCGACCTGGTGCTCTCGAGTACGCCCGACGACGTGGCGGCTGAGTTTCTGCCCTCGGCCGTGGCAGCCGGTGCGACGGTGATCGACGAGTCGGGATTCTGGAGGATGCAGCCGGAGGTGGCGTTGGTGGTGCCGGAGATCAATCCCGAGGCGGCGTTGTCGGCCGAGGGGATCATCGCCAGCCCGAACTGTTCCACCACCCAGATGGTCCTGGCCCTCAAGCCGCTGCACGATGCCTCTCGGCTGACGCGGGTGCTGGTCAGCACATACCAGGCGACCAGCGGTGCGGGAGTGCAGGGGACCGAGGACCTGATCGAGGGGACTCGGGCGGAGCTGGCCGGCCAGGAGTATCGCTACAAGGCGTTTTCACACCCGATCGCCTTCAACGCGATCCCCCAGATTGGCAGCGTCAGGGAAGAGGGTTACACCAGCGAGGAGTTGAAGATGGTGTACGAGACCCGCAAGATCCTGGGCGTGGAGGACCTGCCGATAGCTGCCACCTGCGTCAGGATCCCGGTGGCCAATGGTCACAGCGAGTCGATCACGGTGGAGACCGAGCGTGCGATTTCGCCCGAGGAGGCTCGGGAGTTGTGGACTGCGTTTCCCGGGATCACGGTGCTCGACGACGCTCGCAACGGGTTGTACCCGTTGGCGAGTGAGTGCAGTGGAAAGGACGACGTGTTCGTCGGCCGCATCAGGCGCGACCTGTCGCATCCCAACGGGCTGTCGTTCTGGTGTGTGTCGGACAACCTGCGTAAAGGGGCGGCGACCAACGCGGTGCAGATCGCCGAGTTGATCGGTCGGCACCGCGAGGCGTCGGCGTAGTCGTGGCGGCAGCGACCGACGTCGATCAGGACTGGTCGACGTCGGCTTCGACCTGGGGAGCAGCCTTGGGCTTGTCGGCGGGTTTGGCCTTCTCGCCGGCGTCGTCCCCGGGTGCCTTGCTGCCCTTGCTGTCCTGGGATTTCGAGTCGGGCTCGACAGTGACCGGCTTCGACTTGTCTGCAAGTTCCTTGAGATCCGCCAGGGCCTTGGTCCTGGCCGCCTCGGCCACCTGCAGTTTCTGCTGCGACTTGGCCAGTTCCGCTCCGGCCACCTGCAGTTTCTTCTGAGATTGGGCGAGTGAGGCTTCTGAGGTCTGCAGTTTCTTGGAGGTCACTGCCAGGGAACTGCGGGTCGAGTCGAGTGTCTTGGTGGTGTCGGTGAGCCTGGTGCGAGTCGTCTTGAGTTCGGCATCGAGCTTGTCGTTGGCGGCGGTCAATTGAGTGACCTGCTGCCGCGAGGTGTCTCGCTGGGCGGTCGTCGCAGCAAGCGAGGCCTGGGTCCGGTCGAGCGTGGTTGCCAGGCGGGCGGACTGGGTCTGGGACTGCTGCAGCGACGTGATCAAGTCGCCGACTTGCGACTGCAGGCGTGAGCGGTCGGCCTGCCTGAGGGCGACGTGGGAGGCCTGGCTGACGTGGTAGAGGTTGTCCAGGCGTTCGATTTCCTGGCTGCGGTTTTCGGCGAGCGCTTCCGCCGCGTTGGCCCGCTGGGTTTGCCCGGCGAGGTGATCTCGGGTCTGGCTGAGCGTGGCGACGACCTGCGAGAGGTGTGCCTGGAGTTGTGCGATGCGTGCTTCGGCCACGTCGGCGTCGGCCGCGCGATGCAGGGCGTCGACGTAGGAGAGCAGCTTCTCGGGATGGACGGTCCCGTCGGCGTCAACGTATCCGGGGATCAGCGTGGTGGGCTTGTCGCCGGCCATCGCCGAGGAGTGGTGGAGCACACTCACCAGGCCCAACAGGGCCCCCAGGCCGCACAGGGTGGTTCGCAGTTGACGTCGCATGGTCATTCTCTCTCTCCCAGCCTCAAAGGGCACCAGGGCCGTGGTACGTGATGTGTGTCGAGCTGTCTGACAACGGCGTTCCCTGTCAGAATCGTTCCGATCGACAGGGTCTCTGTATTGTTTCCAGTCTACTCTGCTTGTCCAGCTTCACGTAGTGTTCGATCGGGTGTGTCTGTGCCGATCATGCTGGCTGTTCGAGGTCGTCGTGGGGTTGGTACGAGTCGTCGAAGGGCAATTCGGCATGGTCTCGCGTAGCCATGCCGCGTTTGAAGTGTTTCCGGCAGACGGCTTGGTAGGACTCGTTGCCGCCGATCTTGATTTGTGCCCCCTGCTTGACGACTCGCCCCTGACCATCGAGTCTCAGCACCATGGTGGCCTTGCTGCCGCAGTGGCAGATGGTCTTGATTTCGACGAGGTTATCGGCCCAGGCGAGCAGGTGCTG
>Ga0310120_10002490_pt1 | contig 13467 bp, 12 predicted proteins | sample CB27_AW_983_MG_FD_203506 | JGI IMG/M metagenome (GOLD analysis project Ga0310120, IMG submission 203506) | Marine microbial communities from Western Arctic Ocean, Canada - CB27_AW_983 | ecosystem: Environmental > Aquatic > Marine > Oceanic | place: Canada: Western Arctic Ocean | collected... | reverse complement strand
GCGGCGTCGAAGCTCGTCAGCGCGTGATCGACGATGCGCTGGCACTCGAGGCCGCCGGTGTCTTTGCGATCGTGCTCGAGGGCATTCCCGAGGAACTCGGCAAGGAGATCACGGCGTTGGTCCATGTACCGACGATCGGGATTGGCGCTGGCGTTCACTGCGACGCGCAGGTCCTCGTGATGCATGATCTGCTCGGCCTGAACGATTGGACGCCGTCTTTCGTCAAGCAATTCGCGGATCTCGGTGCTCAGGCATCAAAGGCGGCGCGCGCCTATATCGAGGAAGTGACGAACCGAAAATTCCCTAGCGAAGATCACGTCTACCGCTAGGCGGTAAAGACTGTCATTGCCGTCGGGAATCATGATGAAGATCATTGAATCGAGAACAGAACTCCAGGCCTGGTCGGACGCTCGTCGAGCAGACGGTCGTCGGGTTGCCCTGGTACCGACCATGGGCGCGCTGCATGCCGGGCACCTCTCGCTGGTCGCTGAAGCGCGCGCCCACGCCGATCTCGTCGTCGTGTCGATCTTCGTGAATCCAACGCAATTCAACGATCCCGGCGATTTCGAGCGCTATCCCCGGGTCATGGAGGCGGATCTCGCGGCTTGTCGCGAGGCGGGCGTCGACGTCGTCTGGACGCCGACCGCCGATGAGCTCTATCCCGACGGTGTCGCAACCTGGGTCGATGTCGAAGGATTGACGGAGCCGCTCTGTGGATCGAATCGCCCGGGACATTTCCGCGGCGTGACGACGGTCGTGACGAAGCTCCTTCTCGCGGCACGGCCTCACGTCGCAGTCTTTGGCCAGAAGGATTATCAGCAGCTCGCAGTGATCCGGCGGATGACCAGAGATCTCGGCTTCGGAATCGAGATCGTGGGCGGCGAGACCATTCGAGAACCCGATGGCCTGGCGCTATCGAGTCGAAACTTTCATCTCGGACCGAAAGCTCGAAGGCAAGCCGCCCTGATTTCGCAATCGCTCGCATTGGCCGAGTCGATGGTGTCGAGTGGCGAGCGTTCGCATGCAACCGTCCTCGAGGCGGTTCGAAAGCGGCTCGCGCGGGCGACGCAGGCGCGGATCGATTACGCCGACCTGCGCGATCCGAAGACGCTCGAGACCCTGTCCGAGCAGATCGCGGGACCCTTCCTGCTCGCCATCGCACTTCAATTCGAGCCCGACGCGGATGGGACGGGTGCAGCGGTTCGACTGATCGACAACCGGCTGATTGAATGGCCGGAACAGCAACCATTGGCCGGCGCCGTCCAGCCGGACACAAGACATAACATCATCGGAAGCCAGGAAAAGAGGGCATCATGATTCGAAGGCTACTCAAGAGCAAGATTCATCGCGCTACGGTGACCGAAGCGAATATCGAGTATGAAGGTTCGGTCACCATCGACCCGAACCTTCTCGATGCTGCGGATATGCTTGCGTACGAGCAGGTCGATATCTGGAATTGCACGAACGGTAACCGCCTGACGACCTACGTGATCGAGGGCGAGCGCGGGCAGGGCCAGATTTGCGTAAACGGTGCCGCCGCACATCTGATGAAGCCCGGCGACCTCGTGATCATCGCGAGTTGGACGGATCTCGAAGACGCCGATGCCCGAGACTTCGACGTCAAGCGTGTCTTCGTCGACCACGAAAACCGAATCCGCCAAGACTGATCCGGCTTCACTGCACACCGACCACCCATGATCGACTCATTTCGCTCGGGGGCTGGTAGGCTCTTGGGATGGGCAAGAGTGGGAAGAACAGCGAGCAGATCGATCCCCACGATAAGCGGGTCGTAGCGACGAATCGACGCGCGCGATTCGATTATGAGATCGTCGATACCTTCGAGGCCGGAATTGCGTTGATGGGGCCGGAAGTGAAGAGCCTTCGTGATGGACGTGCGAATCTGGGTGATTCGTTCGCGACCATTCATCGCGGAGAAGCGTGGCTCGAGAAATTGCATATCTCGGCCTACGAGCCCGCAACGCGAGCCAATCCCGCGGATCCGCAGCGACGCAGAAAGCTCCTTCTTCATCGACGCGAGATCGATCGGCTCGACGGGCGAATCGCAGAGAAGGGCCTGACCCTCGTTCCGCTCACCGTCTATTTCTTGGGTGGTCGCGCCAAGGTCGAGCTGGCTCTGGCGCGCGGCAAACATCGTCATGACAAGCGTGAGACGATTCGGCGGCGGGAACAGGATCGCGAGACCCAGCGCGCGATGCGTCGCCATCGTCGCTAACGCCATGTCGAAGATCGACGACCGGGAGGATCGATGAGCTACGAACTGCGCCCCTTGTCTCTGGCCGAAATTCTCGACGCAGGTTTTCGTCTCCTGCAGGTCGAATGGAAAACGCTGATCGGGCTTGCGACGATCATGCAGATTCCGCTGGTCTTGATCGGCCTTGCGGCGCCCTGGCTATTTGATCCGCTGGCGCAGCCCCTCGAGGCGGGTGGCGAGATGACGCCGGATCTTCTCCTCGAGATGGTCCTGGGTCTGGCTGGGCTGGGAGTCGTCTACCTCTTCCTCTACCCGTTCATTGCGGCAGCGGTGACCGCCTCCGTCGGGAATTTCTACCTGGGACGGCGCTTCGAGATCGACGACGCGGCGCGAGCGGGAAGGCAATCCGCACTGCGTCTGATCGCCGCCTATCTCCTGTGGATGGTCGCGTATCTGGGTGTATTGCTCGTCGTGATAGGCCTGAGTGCTGTCGCCTTTAGCGCAGGCGGTGCAGCGATTGGCGGACTCATCGAAGAGGCCGGAGCGGCGGGCATCGCCATCGCGGTTTTTCTGGTGATGATTCTGGGTTCCGTGGCGCTTTTCTGGATCCTCTTCGCAACGATCGTGAGTTCGCTGTTGCCAGCAATCACGGTTCTCGAATCACACGGAATCTTCGCGACCGTACAGCGTGCCTTCGCGCTCGGCGGGACAGCGAAAGCGCGATTGATCGGCATCGTGACCACGACCGGTATGATCGTTGCGGTTCCCGTCTTCGGAGCACAGATGCTGATCGGTACAATTCCCGTCGTGGGTCTTCTGGTCTGGGCTGTCTTTCAGGCGATCGCGTTCGCTTTCACGACGGCGGTCACCGTCGTTCTCTACTTCGATCTCCGCTGTCGCGCTGAAAACTACGATCTTGAACTCCTCGCGGAGCAGGTGGAGGCGGGGCCAGGCTTTGGTCACGGATGAAGAGGCGCGCAGCGCCGCGAAAGAGATTCTCTCGGCGGGGGACTTCACTCGCTGGCATTTGGGCTACGAAGCCTGGCTCGTGACGCTCGAGCGAATCATTGATCTGATTCCCGACTGGCTGATCGATGCAGTCTCCTGGCTGGAGGCGGTCATCAAGACACTCGTCAATTCGATTGGAGATCTGTTGAGCGCCTTCGGCGTTTTCGGGGATCCGATCGAGGGTCTCGGTTGGCTGGGCGTCTGCTTTCTCGCCGCCGTGTTGATCGTCCTGGGTTGGCGCTGGGTCTCCCGAAGCCAGCCCGAATCGGGAGCCTCGTCGAATTCTCCTCGCCTCGGGCGAGATCATGCGACAGCCTTGCAGAGAGCGCGGGATCTGGCGAGCCGAGGACACTATCTCGAGGCCTCGCATCGGGTTCAGTTGGCGATCCTGGCGCTTCTGATCGAATTCGATTGGCTCGAGTTGGCGCGATCGGATCCGAATCGAACTCTGCGCGAACGCGTTCGGGGATCCGCTCTTCCGAAGCCGGAGGGTCGGCGTCTGATCGAATTGATCGACCGCCTGGAAAAGCTCTGGTTCGACGAGCCCCGCGAAGACCAAGATCTCTTCGAGGACTGGCTCTCGCTCGATGAGCGGCTCGTGCGCGTCGCGACCGGGGCGCGCGGATGATGCAACAGAGAATCTGGTTTGTTTTCGCGATCATTGCGGGTGTTGGTTTCGCCGTTCAGGTCTCGTTGCCAACCGATCTCAGTGATCGACCGGAGACGACTTTCGATACCGCACCACGCGGTCACGCCGGCGTGTATGCGCTGCTCCGTCAATTCGAAGCGACCTCCGGGCGATGGCTCTCCGGGGTGACATTGCCAGGGGTGGATGAGACGATCTGGTGGATCGCACCGGCGAGGGTTTGTGATGAAAGGTCCGGCGGACCGTTGGCGGCGGGCGCTTCGGACAACACCTCGGAGAATGCCTCGGACAACGCCTCGGACAACACCTCGGTCGATTCCGACGGACGTCGCCCGAGCGCGTTCGAGATCGCGCTGCGTCCGTGGCTCGAAGCGGGCGGAACCGGGGTCGTCTGGCTTTCACATCCGTCGATCGAGATCGACCTCGCGCAGGAGCCGACAGATCAAACAGGAGAGGCGAGCGGAGTCGAGGGCGACGATCGGGAGCCCGATCTTCGCGAGCAATGGGGAGAGGGTCTGGCGCGATCGCGAGAGGAACTTCACAATGGCGTCGTGGGTCGCTGTGAGGCGATCCTGGGGATGGCGCTGCCGCCACGCCGGCTCTCGGGTCTCGAAGGTGGTGCGCTGCCGGAAGAAGGTCGTTATTCGCCCGTTGTTTTCAGCGTCGGACGAGCGACCGCTCGCCATGAAGACTTCGACTATCAAAACACGCGAACACTGCCCGGTCCCACATTGGGTTTCTTTCGGCTGGAGAACGCGAGCAGACACGGTCCCGGAAATCGACGCGAACGCGCGCTGGCCGATTGGCAGAGGTGGCGGCCGCTCTGGGTCGAGGCCGACGAGGCGACGCCGCTGGCGCTCGAACGGCGCATGGGCGACGGCCGGCTCGTCGTGATCGCGGACGCGCGAATTCTCTCGAATGCTCGTCTGGGTCATGTCGATTCGGCTCCCTTCGTCTTCGACTGGGTGCGCGACTACGGGCGACCGTGGATCGATGAACATGCCCATGGTGTGGTTCCGGAAACCGGCACCTTTCGTTATCTGGCGCAGTCGCCGGCCTGGGCCGCCGGCCTCGGTCTCATGATCGTGGGCGTGCTCGTCGCCTGGCGCGGTCATGCATGGCCCACGCGCAGCGTTTCGGAATTCGATCCGGAGGCACCGTCGCTGGCGACCTTCGTCGACTCACTCGCGCGCCTCTACTCGGGGACTCAGGACCACACTCGCGTTTTCGACGGCTATCGTGTCGTTTGTCTCGATCGGATACGCCGCGCGTTGGGACTCGCGCCTGGAACGAGTGTCGAGATCATTCTTGGGAGCTTGCGCGCTCGAGCGGGGAATTGGCCGGAACTCGAGGAGACCGGTCTGCGGCATCTATTGATGCGTCCGATTTCGATTTCGAGCGCGGCCGAGCTTGCCCGAAATGTCGCGAGTCTGGACGATCTGGTTTCCGTGTTGCGCGATCGATCGAGTACCCGATCGAAATGAAAGGGCTTTCGTGAGCGAAATTGAATCGACAGATGTGAGCTTCGTGGCGGAGCGCTACGACGCGCTTCGCCGAGAAGTGGGTCGAATCGTCATTGGCCAGGACGACGCGCTCCGACAGATCTTCATCACACTGCTGGTCGGCGGGCATAGTCTGGTCGAGGGTGTGCCGGGTGTGGCGAAGACCCTGCTCGTACGGACCCTTGCGAACGCCGTAGCGCTGCAATTTGGCCGGATCCAATTCACGCCGGATCTCATGCCGAGCGATATTCTCGGGACCTCGATCCTCGATCAGGCTCGCGGGGAGTTCAAATTTCGGAAGGGAGCGATCTTTTCCGAATTGCTACTCGCAGACGAGATCAATCGGGCGCCCGCCAAGACCCAGTCGGCACTGCTCGAGGCGATGCAGGAAGGGAAAGTGACCGTCGACGGCTTCCGGCATTCGCTGAGCGAGTTCTTCACGGTCTTTGCCACACAGAATCCCGTGGAGCAGGAAGGAACCTACCCGCTTCCCGAGGCAGAACTCGACCGTTTCTTGTTCAAGATCCTGATCGACTACCCCGGCGAAGAGGACGAGCGGACGCTGCTCGAGCGACATCACGACGGCAGTGCGGTCGAAGTGGTGGGGCTGTCCGTACTGGATCCAGACGCGATTTCGAAAGCGCGTCGCATCGTTGCCGGGGTGACGGTGAGCGACGAGATTATCGCCTACGTCGGAGAACTCGTGCGCGCGACTCGCAGCGATTTTCAATACGCCCTGGGCGCTTCGCCGCGGGCGGGCCTACTGCTGTTGCGCGCCGCCAAGGCAGAGGCCGTACTCGAAGGGCGTCATTTCGTTCTCCCTGAAGATGTCCAACAGATGTGGGCGCCCGCGCTACGGCATCGCATCATGCTCGATCCGGGGCTCGAAGTCGAAGGGCAGACTGCCGACGCCGCACTCGAACGAACGCTTCGAGGCGTGACGGTTCCGCGATGATCGCCCCCGCCGCGCCCGTCGACTCGAGGCGACCGAGCCCACTCGAGAGGGCAAGAAAGTCGGGGCCGACTGGATGAAGTTCTCACCCGATCGCATGCTGATCGGTTGTGCGTCGGCCTGGCTGGTCTTGAGTGTTTTGTCAGTTTCCATCGTCGCCTTGCGGGTCTTGGTTCCGATCGCGGGCGGTCTGTTGTTGGCCCTGGTCATCGTGGATCTATGGATGGCCTCCCGCGAGGAAACGATTCGGCTCGAGCGAGTCGTTCCAGAAAAGGGCGCGCGCGAACGTTCGGACGAGATCGTCCTCCGGCTGAACAATCCGCTTTCTCGCGCGATCGTGATGGACGTGCGCGAGTCCGTGCCGCGAGATCTCGTCGCAGTCGAACCCGATTGGTCCGAGGTCCGAGTTGCTTCTGGAGCGACGACGAGACTCTCGTATGAAATCCGACCAAGAGTGCGCGGTCGTCGGGAATGGGGCCGCGCTGCAGCCCTCGTGCGTTCGCCTCTCGGATTGCTTCGCAGTCGGGTCGAGAGTCCGGTCGGCGACTCGATCCTCGTGCAGCCAGAGACCCGGCGTTATCTGCGTTCGGAAGCCCTGGACCCGAAGCGCGTGTTGGCGGAACTCGGAGTGCGAGCGAAGAGAATGCGCGGCGACGGACAGGAATTCGAGAGCCTGCGCGAATACGTGGTGGGCGACGAGCCTCGTCGAATCGATTGGCGGGCGACCGCACGCCGGGGACGGCTGATCGTACGGAATCATCGCCACGAGGAGACGCGCACGATTCTGCTCGTTGTCGATCGAAGTCGTTTGATGGGCGCTCGTGCACCGCGGCTCGGTGAAGAATCGACTCGCGAAGGCTTCGCCGCCACGAAGCTCGATCATGCGATCGATGCCACACTGGCGCTCGCGTTCGCGAGTCTGGTGGCCGGTGATCGCGTCGGCCTGGTGGTATTCGATCGCGGCGTGACGCGACCGGTCTCCCCAGTGGTTCATCGCGCGAGTCTCGGTCTGTTCGTGGATGCGCTCTCGGCCGTGCAGTCCGTGTCCTTCGAAGCCGACTATCGACGGCTGACGCGTGAGATTCTCGGCATGCAGCAAAAACGCGCGATGGTGATCGTGCTGACCGACTTCATGGAGGTCGACTCTGACGAACTGATCCGGCCCATGTCGCTGCTGGCCAGTCGCCATGAAGTCATTTTCGTCGCTCTTCGCGAGCCGATCCTCGAACAATTGGAAGACTCTGGTCGTCGCGACCCGGCGGAGAAGGCGCAGGCGCGACCGATCGAACTCTATCGCCGGATCGTTCTGGCTGATCTCCTGCGCGAACGCGAGGGGCGACTCGTCACTCTGCGGCGACAGGGGATCTCGGTGCTCGACGTTCCGCCGAGTGAAGCCACTGCCGCAAGCCTCAATCGCTACATGGAGCTTCGCCACGGCGCAGCCTGAATCGGAGTGAAGTCGGGGTTATTTCGAAACGGGCGGAGGAATCGCGGGCGCCGGCCGATCGCGCCGATTTTCGTCCAGCAACTCTTCCAGCCATTCGAGTCGGGCCGACTCGCGATCGTCGAGCCTTCGGGCCAGGAAGGCGATCGCCAGGAGAATCACAGCGCCTGATGCGGCAACCGCGATCCGTGGCGCCGAGCCGAGAGCGGACTCGCGAACGAAACTCTCGATCCAGGCGGCGACGAAAAAGAGCGGAACGCTCGCAAGAAAAAGTGCAAGCGAATCGGGCCCGGCTCGGCGCAGCGCTTCGCTCCGCGTAACACGACCGGGGGCAGCGACGGCTTGACCGAGCACCAGTCCGGCTGCGCAACAGAGCGTGATCGCGGTGAGTTCGGGCACGCCGTGCGGCAGGATCCAGAGCAGGAATGAGATGGCTTGTTCGTCACGCATGAAGATCGCGCTGATCGTGCCGATCATGATTCCGTTGTAGAACTGGAGCAGCACGGTCGGTAGACCAAAGAGCAGTCCCGTCGCAAAGGCGAGGATGCCGACGCGAGTGTTGTTGGCGAAGAGGTAGGAACCGAAGATGGCGTTCTGTGCGACCGCGGTCGACTCCCGCGCGAGGAAGGTTTCTCTTGCCTCGGACGATTGATAGAGCGCGTCGATCTGTCCGATGTCATAGCCCAGGCTGGTGGGCATCAGCGCGTAGAGAGAGACGGGATCGAGAACGACCAGGGAGTACCCCACGATGGCGCCGATGGCCATGATCGCCCAGGCGACGGCCTGCATTCGCCGGGTTCGCGCGAGAGCGGAGACGAAGGGCCGCCAGAGCGCGCGACGACGATTGCCCGGCGGCCTCGCGGAGTAAAGAAATCCGTGCGCTCGGACGCAGAGCGAGTTGAGATGTCCAATTCGATCCCGATCTCCACCGCGATCCCGAAGCCTGGCCAGCCGAGCGCTTTCGCCCCGATAGAGTCGAGCCAGCTGTCGAAGATCGTCGAAGGGCAGGGCGCGCAGCCGATGGCTCTCCGCGTCGTCGAGCAGCCGCGCCAATTCTTCGGCCGGCGTCTCGGCACGATCGGTCTCCAGCGACGATGCGTTGTCGATACGCGTGTCGCCCCGGTCCAGGGGATCGCTCCGACTCCGCTGCGAACCCTCGCCGGGACTTTCCATCTCGGTCAGCGACACGATTTCGGCGCTCCCTTCATCCATCCGGCGGCACACGCGCCTGTGGCCGTCTAAGGTAGGGCGCATGAGCGAACTAGGCATTGGAGCGCTCGGCCCCGTCGACACGCTCGATACGCCTGAGCGGGTGCGCCTCGATCTCGAGCTTGCCGGCCCGATGAGTCGCGCCTTCGCCTTCAGCATCGACTATGTCTTGATTCTGCTCTTGATGACCGTGGGCCTGATGCTCGTCGTTTCAGGCTCTCAGCAGATCATCGAGTGGCTTTCTCAGTTCAGCTTCCTGCAGGATCTCTTCGAGCGAATCGAACGCTTCGTACTCGACGTCGAAGACGGCGACGGAAGCGCCGTCCTGCGTGGCGTGGCGCTCTCGATCGGAATCTGGCTGATCCTCGATCTCTTCCTGACCACTTGTTATTTCCTGACATTCGAGACCCTGCTTCGCGGCCGGACTCCGGGAAAGATCCTGACTCAATTGCGCGTCGTGTCGGCGGATGGGCGCGTGATTGGCTGGCGCCAATCGCTGCTTCGAAATCTACTGCGCATGGTCGATGCCATGCCCGCAGGCTATCTGGTGGGATTCGTCGCGATGTTGGCGTCGCCGCGAATCCAGCGACTGGGGGATCTCGTTGCGAATACCGTCGTGATTCGCGAGAGACAGGATCCCGGGAGCGACGCCGCACTCGAAGAGACCCTAGCGCCCGAGGTCGAAGCGAGATTTCGCTTCACACGCGATGAAATCGCGGCGATCGGTGAAGTCGAACGCAGCTTGATTCGACGCACGCTGCGACGCGCGGAGTCGCTTTCGGCACGCGCCGGCCAGCCCATCGTAGAGCGCACCACTCAGGCGATCACCCGACGCATCGCAAGGCTGGAGGCGGTCGGCGTGGCAGAACAGCGCGATTTTCTTCTCACGCTGCTAAGAGCCTCCGAGCGCCTGCTCTAGCCGATCGCGGACCCTTCCAGTGTGACTGGATCCGCGAGAAGTCAGCGTGAAAAGTTGCCTCCATTTTACACTCGATCTGACGATACGAAGGGTGAGTCGCTCCGCCCCTGTCGGCGACGCGGCTCCGACTTCTGGATCGAGGATGGAGATGACGGAGCGAGAAAAAGCTCAGCCGACACGAGCGGATGCCGCGAGCGAACCGGGAACGAAGTCGGCTGTCGACTCGAATTCCGGTACCGGTACAGGACCGGGCAATCGCGTCATCGTGACGACCTTGCTCGAATCCCTCGCCGTGCGCGGCCAGACGGCGGCCCATGATCGAGCGCTGCTTTCGCTTGCGCTCTCCCCGGCTGAACTCGCGAATGGATCGACCTGGCTTTCGGGCGACCCACTCGCTTCCATGATGCTGGCCGCCGACATCGACGCTTGCTTGGCTCGCTCTGTCGGTCATCGATTGATCGCGCCCGACGCGACCGGGTTGGCTCTCTACGGGCTCGGTCTGGCGACTCCGGAAAAGGCCTATCGCCGCGCGCAAGCGCTGTTGCCCAGGGAATGTCCGGAGGCGACCTGGACCGTCGAGGAAATCGGCAGCGGCAACGCCCGCTTGTCGTTTCGCGATCGCGACGCTGATCTCGAAGGATTGCAAGAGTCTCCGAATTCTCGGGAAAGCAAATCTCCCCGCGCGCAGGCCGCGCTCTGTGGTTTGCGCCGGGGGATGCTCGAAGCCATTCCCAGTCTCTACGGACTGCTTCCTGCGCAGGTCGAGGAGACAGATTGTCAGGCACGCGGGGCAGCGGCCTGCCGCTATGAGATCCATTGGTCTCGATCGACCCAGAGCGGATTGATCGTGGGAAGTACGCTGGGTCTCGGAATCGGGATCGCGACTCTTGGCGTGTGCGCCTATTCTGGCTCCGCATGGGTTTCGATGACCGGGGCGGCCGCCATCGCATCCGCCGTTTTCTTGTTAGGCGCGATCGCGGGCCGCTGTCGAGATCTTCAGCGACAACTCCTGGCGGTCGCGGGCGCACGACGGGGTCATCTCGCTCTCTTCGATCAGGTCGATGACGCCCTGGCATTGAAGCTCGATGCGCTGGCCCGCGTGGACGCCAAGCTCGAGGGCGATGAGTTTGCGTATCGACCCGATCGGTTGCGATTGGAAAGTCACGGAGAGGCGGCCAGCGGAACTGCGCAGCGTTCGGAACTCTTGCGGTCTGCCCAGAAGATTCACGCCGCGACCGGCGATCTGGCGTGCTGGTTCGACGTGTACCTGAAATCGGCGCACACAGACGATCAGGGCGACGTCGAAGCGCCGCGCGGAAGCCTGGGCGAGATTCGCGATCGCGCCGAGCAACTCGCGCTCGCTCTCGGGTCCAACGACGGCGTCGCAGGCGAACCCATGGACATCGGCTCGCTGCTCACGCGGGCGATCGCGGCGTCGCGGTCACGGTTGCCCGCAGGCGTGATCATCGACTTCGATGTTCCGGAAGAGACTCTCGCGATCGAGTGCGAACCGGTGCAGATCGAGCAGGTCGTCATTGCGCTACTGCGCAACGCGGCCTCAGCGTCCCAGCGATTGAGCGAGTCGCCCGAAATTCGCGTGACACTCGCGCGTGTTGGGGGAGGAATCGAATTCGCCGTCGAGGATCGCGGAGTGGGGATCGATCCCAGCGAGATCGACGAAGTTTTCGATCCCTTTTTCGAAGAGCGCCAGGTCGGGGTCGACCAGGGCTTCGGATTGCCGATCTGTCTGCGGATCGTCGAGCGTCACGGCGGCGAACTTCGGATCGAGGTCGAAGATCGCGCCGGTACGCGGGTTTCGGTCTTTCTGCCGGACACGCAGAAGTCGAAGAAGTGAAGCTCGCCAATCGATGGTTGTTGAGCGATTGGCCGAACATGTGCCGTAGCAAGAGGAGAGGGAAAGCATTCATCGATTCACGAGTCTGATCATCCTTGTGGAGTCGTTCCGCCAAGGGCGTCGAGGTCGTGACGTCCTGGCTGGATCGCGCCACGTACTTCCCACCGCGTCAGGACCGACCCCCACGTACCCGCCGCCTGCCCGCCACCGTGCATCGGCTCGAAGTCGTTTTCGGTCTGGATGGAATGCTGGCCCACCTGCAGTACCACCCGATCGAGGGATTCGGGCGGGTCCAAGTCATTCGATGACCCGCTGAGAATTCTTGTCGCGGAGGTTATCTTCCTCGCGATTGCACGGCCGTGGTATCGGCGCGTGCCGCGAAGAGGAGACCCCGATGACGACCATTGCGACCGTCTGTGGCGAGACGACGCCCGCCGAGTTGGGCAAGACGCTGATGCACGAACATCTGGTGATCGGCTATCCCGGTTTCGAGAGCCACACGACGAGACCCGGTCCGAACGCCCAGGAACAATTCGAAATCTGTGTCGACAAGATCGCGCAGCTGCAGGATCTCGGCTTCACGTCGATGCTCGACCCCTGCCCCAATGATCTCGGTCGCGATGTCGAGTTGGCAGCGAAGGTCGGACAAGCGACCGGCTTCCAGATCATCTGCGCGACGGGACTCTACAAACACTCCGAGGGCGGCGTGCCCTATTGGCACTTTCGCTCGCAATTCGGATCGGTCGTCGAGCCGATGACCGAACTCTTCATTCGTGAATTGACGGAAGGCATTGGAGACACGGGCATCAAGGCCGGGATCATCAAGGTCGCAACCGGCGTGGGTGCGATTACCGAGCACGAACGAACGGTACTCGTCGCCGCCGCTCGCGCTTCGGTCGAAACCGGCGCGCCGATTACCACGCATACGGACGAAGGATCGCTCGGCGATCAACAGCTGAAGATCCTGACGGACAATGGTGTGCCCGCACATCGAGTCATCATCGGTCATTCCTGTGGCACCGACGATCACGACTACCACATGGGACTCGCGCGAGCGGGTTCCTATCTCGGGTTCGATCGTTTCGGCATCGAATTGATCTATCCCGACGCGACGCGCATCGCGTCCCTCGTGAAGCTCCTCAAATCGGGAGCCGGCGATCGCATCGTCGTGTCGCACGATTCGGTCTGGTGCTGGAAGGGCGAGCCCTTTCCTCCCGAGCTGCTCGCGAACCTGCCCCCCGACATCTTCGATCCAACGCATTTCACCAAGCGGATCGTGCCCCGGCTACTCGAGGCCGGCGTCACGCAGGAAGAGATCGATCGACTCCTGGTCGATAATCCGAGACGCTTTTTCGAGGGCGAAAAGCTCGCTGTTCTGGCCTGATCGCACCCCATTTCAGCGCAGACGAGGCCCATTCCCGGCGCTATGGTTTCTCTTCGCGCCCGTCTCATGAATCGACGACAGGTCGCCCTGACTCGTTCCCCAACCCTATTTGAAGGAGCCCCCCAATGAAGGCTGCTGTCCTGACCGAACTGAACAAAGACCTGGAAATTCGCGACGATGTCGAACTGATCGATCTCGGCCCGCGCGACGTACGAGTCAAGATCGTTGCGAGCGGCGTCTGTCATTCGGACGTTTCGGTCCAGAATGGAACCATCCCGTCGGCCACGCCGGTCGTTCTCGGCCACGAAGGTGCCGGGATCGTTCAAGAAGTCGGCG
>Ga0310120_10002483_pt1 | contig 13499 bp, 8 predicted proteins | sample CB27_AW_983_MG_FD_203506 | JGI IMG/M metagenome (GOLD analysis project Ga0310120, IMG submission 203506) | Marine microbial communities from Western Arctic Ocean, Canada - CB27_AW_983 | ecosystem: Environmental > Aquatic > Marine > Oceanic | place: Canada: Western Arctic Ocean | collected... | reverse complement strand
TCGTTTCGCGTCGAGGACCGGACTTATTATTTTACGCCCGCGGACCCAGAATTCGACCGCACCGGGAGCGTCGAGTACGTCGGAGCCGATGCCTTCTATCTCCTGCCTTCGGTTTTGGCTTCGCCGAGTGCCGAGGCCTCAAGTTGGCTCCGCGTGGGCTACCGCTACCGGAACGAGGACAGTGCCGGAAACCAGTTCCTCGCATCGGGCAACCAGCCGATATTCACCCTGGCCCTGGCGCTCCCTTGGCAGATCCAGTCGATCGTCGACGCCCGGGTCGAGTGGCGCGACTACGCGGTGCCCTCGCTTCGCGAGCCGACCGTGGGGCCGAGGCGGGACACGATCGCGACCCTTCGGGCAGGCGCCGAGAGGCCCCTCGGGGAGAACGCAAGCCTCGAAATTGGTTATCGCTACACAAATCGCAGTTCGAACGTGAATTATTACGACTATCAGCGACACGAAATCAGCTTTTTGGGCACTTATAGGTACTAGCTCGGGGCGATTTTAACCCCGGGATCGGGAGATCCCGGTCCCCGGTCCCCTATTCCCCAAGAGGCTTCCCATGCGAAGAAGATCTTCCGCCGCCCATCGAGTCGCGCGTGTCCTCGGCTGTGCCCGAACCTCCGGGGCCCGGGGCCGTTTGGCCCTCGCCACCGTGCTGTGTGCAGTGCTGTGTGCAGTGCTGTGTGTCCCGGGCGTCACCGGAGCGAGTCTTGCCGCCGAGCCCGTCGGGTTCGTGGCGGACGTGTACGGCGAGGTGGTTCGACGGGCCGCGACGGAGACCACCTGGCAGGTGGCCGTGGTGGACGAGGCGGTCTGGGTGGGCGACACGTTGCGTACGGGATTGAATTCGGCGGCCAAGGTCGTGCTCGTGGACGACACGACCTTGGGGCTGGGTGAAGACACTCTGCTGACCATTGACCAGATGTGGGTCGGCCCCGAAGCGCTGACCGAGCCATCGATCCTTCGCCAGCTCAGCGGCCAACTGCGGACCCGAGTCGGCGAAGCTTTCGGCGGAACCACGCGGATCGAGATTCACACGCCCACAGCCATCATGGGGGTAAAGGGCACCGAGGGCACGACTCGCGTGGATGGAGCCGAAAAGAGGGGTGGGATCTGGGCGCTCGACGGGGACTCGCCCGAGGACGATGAAGAAATTTCGACCGTGGTTCGGAACTGGGAGGGCGGGATTACCGCCGCGATGCTCGATGGCGTGCACCTGCCCGTGCCTCCCGGACAGTGCCGTGTAGTTTATCGTGACCGCATTGGCGAAGCCGCCGACTGCCCCGGCGATTTCGTCCCGGTGGCGTTCTTCAGCTCGGTCCCGTTGGAACTCGCAAGCCTCCAGATCGACCTCTTGGTGAGTGCGGGCCTACCCGCGGTGAGTGCCGGGCCCGGCGGCGGAGGCATCGGCGACGTCGTGGGCGAGGCGCTGCTGATCGAGCCCCCGGCTCCAGTGATCGAGGATCGGACCGATGCCGATGAATTTGCGGGAATTGGGATCGATCCGCTGGCGGACATTGTCTTCGATCCGGGCGAGGTGGGCTCCAATCCAGGGGGGGATCCTTTGAGCGATATCGTTTTCGACCCCGGCGAAGTGGGCTCCAATCCAGGGGGCGATCCTTTGAGCGGTATCGTTTTCGATCCCGGCGAGGTGGGCAGCGACGCGCCCTAGGCCGGCCACTAATCCGGCTCAAACCGATCGTGCCCTTGCTTTGGCGCTCGGGCCGGGGATCCTCTGGGCAGCATCGTGATGAGTTCCGGCATTCGAGCAGTCTGGGCGGGTTGGCTGGCGCTGGGTGGGTCAATCCTGCTCTTCGCCCTGCACCCGTGGCTGCTGGATCGGGCCGAGTACTCACTGCTGGACGCGCGCTTTCGTCTGCGGGGCCCGGTGCCCGTGACCTCGCCGGTGACCGTGGTGGCCATCGATGCCGCCAGCCTCGATGAATTTGGTCGTTGGCCCTGGCGCCGCTCGCTCCTGGCCGATCTGGTGGACCGCCTGGTGGAGGCGGGAGTGGTGGCCATCGGTCTGGACCTGGTCTTCAGCGAAAACGAGACGCCCCCCGAAGCCTCGGCGCTGGGTTTGGCCCGCCGGGTATTGGCGGAGCAGACGCCGAAGAGCGCCCCGGTCGATGAGGCCATAGCTTCCCTGGATCGGACGTTGGCGCGCACGGACACCGACGCCCGCTTGGCCCGTGCACTGTCCGCCTCTCACCGGGCTGCCCTGGGGTATTTCTTTCGCACCGGTATCGATGAAGCCGACGCGCCGGCGACCTTGGCCGCGCGGCTCCCGGAAATTGCTCGCTCCCAGGTTTCGGTGGCCAGGGTGCCGACCCGAGGCCGCGCGCCGATCCTCACCTGCACCGGGCTCGAAACCAACGTGCCGATCATTCAGCAAGCGGGCCGGCGCTCGGGTTTTCTGTCCTCGGTGGGGGATCCTGACGGGGTGATTCGCCGGGCCGCGCTGATCGCGCGCTGCGGCGATTCGTATTACGTCTCGTTGGCCTTGGCGGTCTACGAACTGGTTCGCGACCAGCGGGCGATGGTGCTCGGGGACGCGCATGGGCTGCGCGAGATTCGCGTGGGGGATCGCAGTATCCCCACCGACGAGGGCGGCAAAATTACGATCAATTTCCGCGGACCCCCGGCCACATTTGCTCGGGTGAGTGCGGGGGATGTTCTCGCGGGTCGCCTGGCTCCGGGGCAACTCGAGGGGGCGATCGCCCTGGTGGGGCCGACGGAAGTGGGTCTTGGCGATACCCAAACCACGCCCTTTCCCGGGGTCTTTCCCGGGGTCGAGGTGCACGCGAACGTCCTCGATAACCTGCTTGCCGGGGATGGGATCCGGCGGGACGATGGGTTCGTGGTGGCCGAGCTCACGCTGATCATCCTGATCGGCCTGCTCCTAATCTTCGTGATTCCGCGCACGAAGGGGGTTCTCATGAGCTTCACGTTTGCGGGATTGCTCGCGGTTCTTCTGGTCTTTATGGCCGTCGTCGCCTTTGTGGAATACGGCCTCTGGTTGAATCTCATCTATCCGCTGACCACCGTTGCCGGGGTCTATTTGGCGGTGGAAGTGCCCCGCAGCCTCGCCATGGAAGCCCGGGGACGCCGGATCCGGAATATGTTCGCCACCTATGTGCCTCCCAGCGTGGTGAGGGAACTCGCCGAGGGCGACGCCGAACCCCGTCTCGGCGGGGAGATGCGGACGCTGACGATTCTGTTCAGCGATGTTCGCAACTTCACCCAACTTTCGGAACGCCTGGGCGCCGAGGACACGATCCGTTTGATGAACGCCTACCTGGCTGCGATGACCCGGATCATCTTCGAGACCGGGGGAACCCTGGACAAGTACATCGGCGATGCGGTGATGGCTTTTTGGGGCGCGCCGCTGTCTCTGGAAGACCACGCCGAGCGTGCCGGCCGAGCCGCCGTCCAGATGCAAGAGGCGGTGAGTGAGTTCGCCGAACTGCATCCTGGCCTTCCGGGTTCAGAAGGACTGCGGGTGGGAATCGGCCTCCACACGGCACCGGTTGTGGTGGGCAACCTGGGGAGCGATCTGCGTTTTGACTACACGCTGATCGGCGACGGCGTGAACCTGTGCTCCCGACTGGAAGGACTCACCAAGGCGTACGGTGTGGGCGTTTTGGCCAGCGAGGAATTGGTCGGCGGGCTGCCGGACTCGTTCCTGACCCGGGCCATCGACGAGATCCGGGTCAAGGGCAGGGAGGGCGCCGGGGTGATCTACGAGGTGCTGGGAGAACGGGACGCCCGCCCGGAGGAGATCGCGTGGCTCGAAGCGCATGCGACGGGCCTCGCCCTGTACCGGGCGGGTCGCTGGGAAGAGGCCCGGGCCGCACTGAATCAGGCGATTGCCGCGCGGGGTGACGATCCGCCGAGCCGAGCGTTATTGGCGCGCATGGCCGAACTCGGGGGCGGCGCCCCGGATGGCTGGTCCGGCATTTGGTCATTCGAGACGAAGTAGAGAAGCCTGGGCGATCCCGAAAGAGGAGCGCGTCACCCGCTCTCCGTCACCCGCTCTCCTCAGACCGGCCTGCCGGTGGGGTCGGGTCCGGTGTCTGCCGGGGGCAGCCCGCTGAAGCCTGAAAAGAATTCCTCAAGATAGGGCCGCTGCTCCGGGGGCATGTAGGCGAAGTTCACCCCCCGGTCGGTGAACTCCCAGTAGCTTGGGTGGTTGTCTCCGGCGAGTTCGGCGCGAATCCGGGCAAGGCGTTCCGGGCGTTCCTGGGCCATGTCCTGTTGGATTCGCCGAACGCGATCGGTGTCTCCGCGGGCGAGCAGGGCCGTGGCGAGTTGGGCCTGGACTCGGCGTACGCCGAGCAGGCGATCCTCGTCTCCGGTGGCCGGCTCTTCGGGTCGGTCCACCTCGAGAAAGATGGCGAGCAGGGCGTCGGTGGCCGGCGAGCCTTCCCGCTCGGAAAATTCGATCAGGCGGAAGAGATCGTAGGCCACGGTCTCGATCAAGAACTTGAGATCGGCGTTGTAGGCGACCTGGCCGTAGTAGCGCATGAAGTTGGCGATCTCGACGGCTTCCTCGAAGTCGCCCCGGGCGATCAGTTCCTCGGCGAGTTGCCGGTACTGATCGAGCACGTAATAGGCCATGCGCAGGTCGCCTCCGTTGATGGCCGCCCGCATGTAGCTGTTGAAGAATTTCAGGCAGAGGTTCAGGGTCTCGCGCTCGGTGTCGTCGGCCTCGGTGGCGAGCTGTCGGGTCTGGATGGCGAGGAAGCTGCCCACGTCCCGTGCCTGGCCCAGGCTATTTGAAAAGATCTCGAGGTATTGGCGCAGGACCTTGACTTCGAGCCAGCCTCCCCGGCGACCGAGTTCACGGCGTACGCTCGGATCTACGGCGACGAAATCCGGGTCTCGGGCGAGTACTCCGTCCAGGGCGAAGAAGCTCTCGGGTAACTCCTCGCGCAGTTGCCAGAAGTCTCGCAGGAGATCCGACAACGCTTCGGTGACCGCCATGGCGATGGTTCGATCCTTGTGCTGAAGGGATCCTCGGGCGAGGTCGGCCAATTCCTCGATGGCTTCGAGGACCTCGAGTCGGGCACTTTCTCCGCGTTTGGGGTAGCGGCCGATGGACGCGAGTGCCTGGGCCTTGAGTCGCCGGATCGTATTGAGCGGGGACACGAAGGCAAAGACGAAGGCGAAGTAAGGAAGCAGAATGACCAGGCAGGTGGTCAACATCAGCAAGGGCAGCCAGAGCGCTGCCTGGGGGAGCAGTGCTGCCGGGGAGATCTCGCTTCCGAACGTTGCGGCGATCCACAGGCACAGCACCGTGGTCAAGACGAAGAAGCTCAGGACGATGATGTTGATGGGCTCGCGAATGAAGAGTTCGGTGATTCGGTGGGTGTAGCGGGTGGCCGCGAGTTCCACCACGATGGCGACCACGGTAATCACGATGGCGAGCAAGGCGGAGACGACCTCGGCGGCGCTGCCCACGGCATCCAGAGCGGCGCCCCGATCGACTCCGGCCAGCCAGCGGGTAGGGTTGGTCTCCAGGGAGAAGCCGAACCCCTCGAGCCAGGAGACAAGCAGGTAGAGAAGGGCCGCGGTGATCAGAAGTGCCCCGGCCGCAAGTCCGGCGGAGCTTCGTCTCGGCCCGGAGCCGGCCGGGGGAGTCGGGCCCGATCGGTTCGGGTTCAGGTCCCTGGGAGGGTCCGAACTCTCGGTGTTCGGGGCGGGCATTACCAGAGCGAACCTCCTGAGACGGTGAGATCCTGCATGGTCAGCCCCGCGGCTTCGTCCCGACAGAGAAAGCAGGCCAAGGCGCCAATCTCGCTGGGCTGAATCAGCCGATTCTGGGGGTTGGCCGCCCTTGCGTCGGCGATGTAGGCCTCACCCGACCGGCCTTCCTGCACCTCGGCGATATCGGTCATCCAACTCGCGCCGAAGCGGGTCTCCACCCAGGTGGGGCTGATCGCGTTGCAGGTGACGCCGTGAGCGGCGCCCTCCAGGGCCACGCAGCGCGAAAGGCCGACGACTCCCGCCTTTGAGGCGCAGTAGGCGGCGGAGGTCGGCGCGCCCACGCTGGCCGCCGTGGAGGCGATGTTAATGATCCGGCCCCAGCTGCGTTCGATCATGACGGGCAAGCAGAGTCGACTGGTGCGGTAGATGCCATTGAGGTTGACGTCGATGACCTTGTGCCAAAGAGGGTCCGGGTGGCCGCAAACGGTTTGTTCGGCGGTGATGCCCGCAGCATTGGCGAGAATATCCACCGGACCGAGTGCATCCACCGCCGCGAGATGGAATTCCTCAACCGACGCGTCCGAGGTGACATCGAGCCCATGGGCGAAGGCGCGGACACCTCGGCTTTCAATTTCCTCCTGGGCCTGCTTCAACTCGTGTTCCCCGGGCAAGTAGGCGAGTTCGCCTTCGGCGGGTTTTCCCGCCCCGGCGAGCAGGGAGCCGATGGCGACATTGGCTCCAGCGTCGGCGAGGGCAAGTGCCATGGCTTTACCCATGCCCGATGCGCCGCCTGTGACCCAAGCGACTCGTCCCTCAAGAAAACGATCCATGTTTATCCTTTCTCTGAAAATAGTTTAGAAGGCGCCCAGGGAAGAGTATGGAATTCTCCCGGGATGGGGGGCGGAGTCTCTGGCTTGTGGACCCTTCCTTCAAGAAAAATCTTCTCGCAACGCGCGTCTCAGGGAAACCGCCAGGAGCAAGCCGACCGCGAGCAAGGGAACCGAAGCGACCAGGGAGGCGGTTTGAAGGCCGCGCAGCCCGCCGATTCCCAGCAGCGCGATGGGCAGGATCGCCAGGGCCAGGGCCCAGAAGCCGCGGTGGCCCCGGGAGGGATCGCCGCCGGGGCCGAGGCCGCGGCTGGCCGCGGAGGCCAGGGTATAGGCCGCGGAATCAAAGGTGGTGGCCAAGTAGAGGAGGGCGACGACACAGAACACGCCCAGGGCGAGTTTGCCCAAGGGCAGGGAGAGGATCACCGCCACGATGGCCGCGGGGGCCCCTTGTTCTTCGAGGATCGCGAGAACCGGCAACTGCTGGCTGAGTTCGAGGGAGAGCGCGTAGTTGCCGAGCACGATGAAAAAGAGCCAGCTGCCCGCCGTGCCCAGAACCAGCATGCCCACGACGATCTGTCGGATGCTCCGTCCCCGGGAGATCCTCGCGACAAAGAGACCGACGAAGGGCGCATACGCGATCCACCAAGCCCAATAGAAGATCGTCCAATCCTCGACGAAGCCGGTTTGGGCGATGGGATCGGTCCAAAAGTTCATCAGGACGAAGTTCTGGACGACGTGGCCGATCGCCGATGTTCCCATTTTTACGATGAAGAGCGTATCCCCAGCCGCCCACACGAAGAGGACGAAAAGTAGGGCGAGTACCAAGTTGAGATTGCTGAGAATGCGGATGCCCCGATCGAGCCCTACGTAGACGCTCACGGCAAATATCACAGAGCAGAGCAAGACAATGCTGACATCGAGGCCAAAGGAGCGGGCGGTGCCGGTTAACTGGGCGAAGCCCTCGGCGATCAGTGGGGTACTGAGCCCGAGGGAAGTGCTTGCGCCGCCCAGGATTCCGACCATGAAGAGAACGTCGATGACGCGGCCCAGGCTACCATCGACCCGATCACCCAGCACCGGACGACACGCTTTGCTGAGCCGGTAGGCACCTTCGTTTCGGCGGTGAACCGCGTAGCCCACCGCCAGGGTGGGCAGGGTGTAGAACCCCCAGGCTGTGAATCCCCAATGGAAGAGTGGGTAGCTGGTGGCCCAGAGAATCGCCTCGGCGGATCCCACCTCGGCCCCGTAGGGGGGCGCTCGGAAATAGTAGGCCCATTCGATCACTCCCCAATAGAGCAGACCGCTGGCGATTCCCGCGCAAAAGAGCATGGAGAACCAGGAGGTGTTGCTGAATTCCGGGGCCTCGGAATCCTGGCCGAGAATGACTCCGCCGTGGGGTCCGAAGGCGAGAACCAGTGCGAAGGCCAAGCTGCCGACACCGGCCCAGAGATACAGGGGGCCGAGGTTGAGCGCGAGCCAGTCATAGGTGACGGTGATCGCTTGGTTGCTCAGTTCGGGAAAGACGACCAGAGGGAGGCTCACCAGTCCGAGAAAGCCCACCGAGAGTGCGAAGATCCGAGTATCGATGTGTTTCACGCGTCGATCTCTCCAAGGGGCTGTGGGGGCGGTGGGGGCGGCGGCGGTTAGCCTACCTGGGCCGAGGATTCTGGTGGGAAACTTAGCGAATCCGGGATCGACTGAGCTTGGCGGGTGGATCAGCGCACCCGGGGACCCACTGCCTGGGAAAACAGCGGAAGTAGGTCCGGTCCTTGGGCCTCGAGCAGGGCGTCCACCCAGCTGTGAAATGCCTGGCCCCCACCCTCGTTGCGGCCGAAGTGGACATGGGGCTTGGCCCCGGTGGCCAGGGCGCGGCCGATCCGCTTGCCAGTCGCGTAGTCTTCGTCTCGCACCACGCGGTGGAGGAAATCCATCTGTGCCTGAATTTTTTCTTGCCGGGCGGGGCTGGGAACCTCGGGGGAGAGGAAGGTTTGCAGCGTGACCGATTCGTGTACGGTCGCGCCGGGAAAGAGTTGAGAGACCATGTAGAGCGGCCCGTCGGCATCGAACGTGGCAATGGAGACATGGGGAAAGATCGTCCAGATGCCCGCGAGTAAAACGTTCATGGGCCACTCTTCTTCGGGCTTGGCCGCCAGAGCATTCAAGCTCGGGAGGGGCATCCCCACGCGCTGGTGTGGCCCCCAGGTGTCGTAGACGGCCTTGTTTTCGATGTCGGGCCCAAAGGATTTCCGGTGCAGGATCGGCAGATGGTAGAAGTCGAGGTAGCCGTCGTAGGCAATTTTCCAGTTGGGCCCTTCAACGCTCTTGCGCCCGACTAGGTGGGCGTCCGCCAGTCCCAGGTGATCGAGAATCTCGCCGTAGCCGCACAGGGCTGCGTCGAAATCGAAGGCTTCGCCCGGGGAGAGCACGACAAAGATCATCCCCGCCCGTTCGCTGACGGGAAGCGGGGTCAGGCCCAGGCAAGAGCGGTCCACTTCGCCGAATTCGTCAGCGTCGAGAATGGCGACCAGTTCTCCGTCGCTGGTGTATGTCCAGGCGTGATAGGGGCACATGAAGCGGCGCGCCTGGCCCCGGCCCTCGGCGACGACCTGGGCGCCCCGATGACTGCACATGTTGACGAAGGCGCGCATTTCCCCCTGTCCATTGCGGACAAGGAGAACTGGGACCCCGCAGACCTCAAGGGCCCGATAGGCGTGTTTCTCGCGCAGTTCGCTGGAGAAGGCGAGGGCGAGGGGCAAACGCTTGAAAATGAGCTCCACTTCGCGCCGCCAGCGGTCGGGATCGGTGTAGTGCTGTGCCGGTACCCGGAGGACCCCGGGCGCCTGGTCGACGGTGCCCGCCTGGGCGTGGGCCAAGTGCCGCTTGGTCATTTCGATCAGTTGCGCGCGACTCATGAAGTTCCCGGTGACCTTTCCTGGAAGAGTTGTTCTGAGTTTTGAGCCCGAGGTGCGTCCCGGTAGCCGACGGAAGGATACAAAACTATTGTGTTCGGTCCGCAACCCTATTTTTCTTGGCAAGGGCACGGGGGTCGGCCGAGGGGTCGATCGTTGGAAGGAAATTCAAAGGAGCGGCTGAGGGGGGAAGTGAATATGGTTGGTAACGCGCGGGGCGGGGCTTCGGGCAAGGCTCGCCGGGCCCAACCGGGCCCGGTCGTTTTTATTGCAGCGCTCGGGGTTGCAGCGCTCCTGGCCTTGGGTTCTCAGGGCTGCCAGCCCGGTAGCCCCATCGAAGCAGTCGGCCGTAGTTCCCAGCCGGGCGAGGGTCCTTTGGCCACCGCGCCCTCGGGTCGGCTCTACAGCGAAAAGCGAGATGCGTGCGCGAATCGGGATCCGCTTCGCAAGGCTTTTTGGGGCGAACTTCACGTTCACTCGGAGCTTTCTTTTGACGCGAACATGTGGGACGTGCGCGGGAGCGTCGACGATGTCTACCGTTTTGCCCGAGGCGAAAAAATTGGCCTCGCTCCCTATGACGAGGCGGGCAACCCCCTCCGGTTCGCCCAACTCGAGCGGCCCCTTGATTTTGCCGCGCTGACCGATCATGCGTCCTATCAGGGCGAGGTGGCCCTGTGTACCCGCAAGGATTCCGGCCGCTATGACTCCGAGGGGTGTCAGATTTTTCGCGGCGAAGTGGCTGGCCCCAATCCTGAAATGGGGGACTTCGTATCGCGAGTCGGGGCGATCACGTCTTCTCTCGATCCCCAGCAGGAAATGCCCGCGCGTAGCGCGGCGCTCTGCGGGGAATCCTCGGATCTTTGTCTGGACGCGATGGCGGACGTCTGGAGGCAGCAGCAGGCTGGGGCGTCGCGCTACTACGACCGCAGCGCCGAGTGTTCGTTTACGGCTTTCAACGCCTACGAGTACACGGCCACCCCTGGGTTGGCGAAAGTTCATCACAATGTGATTTTCAGAAACGATGCCGTTCCGGCTTCGCCCACCGCATGGGTGGACTACCCCGATGTGTACGATTTGTGGGGGCGCCTCAAGGCGCAGTGTCTGGAGGCGGGGACGGGGTGCGATGTCCTCACCCTCCCGCACAACTCGAATCTCAGCAATGGGCGCATGTTCACGGTCACCGGACGGGACCTTCCCCTGGCTGCCCAGCGGGCTCGGGCGGAACTGCGCGCAGAACTCGAGCCCCTGGTGGAAATTTCTCAGGTCAAGGGTGATTCCGAATGCCGCAACGACATGTACGGCGTGGTCGCGGCCCCCGACGAGTTCTGCAATTTTGAGGAGTGGCGCCCACCCACCACTCCGGACTGCATAGAGGGAACAGGGGCCGGGGCACTGGCGGGCCAGGGCTGTGTGTCTCGGTTGGATTATGTGCGCAATGTCCTGGTGGAGGGTTTTCGCGAGCAGAAGAGGATCGGTGTCAATCCCTACAAGCTCGGCATTCTGGCTGCCACGGATAGCCACAACGCCACTCCGGGCGACGTCGAAGAGTACAGCTACGACGGTTGGCGCGGCGTCGAGGATGCGACGCCCGCTTTGCGACTGTCGACGGATTCCTCGTTGGTGGCGGCGATTTTTAACGTGATTGCCAGTCCGGGAGGGCTGGCGGGGATCTGGGCCGAGGAGAATTCCCGGGACTCTCTCTTTGACGCCATGGAGCGGCGGGAGGTCTTTGGCACCAGCGGCCCACGTTTGACGGCGCGCTTTTTCGGAGGCTGGAATTATCCGGCGGATCTGTGTGACGCCCCGGGCCTCGTCAAATCGGGGTATGCCGGGGGCGTGCCCATGGGGGGCGATCTTCCCCCTCGACCGGAAGCGGTGTCGGCGCCGGCGTTCGTGGTCTCTGCTCTGCGCGATCCAGGGGCGCCAGGGCATCCGGGCGGCCTGCTTCAGCGCGCCCAGATCATCAAGGGTTGGCTGGGCGACGACGGGCTTTTCTATGAGAAGGTCTACGACGTGGCCGGGGGAGAGAACGAAGCCGATGTGGATCTGGATACCTGCGAGCCTCGCGGGCCGGGCGCGGACAGCCTTTGCAGCGTTTGGCGCGACCCTGATTTTGATCCCCAGCGCAATGCGGTCTACTACCTGCGCGTGATCGAAAATCCAAGCTGTCGCTGGAATCAACGCCAGTGCATCGCCCTGGACGAGGCCGCACGCCCGGAAGGATGTCTCAATCCGGTGGTTCCCCAAACGATCCAAGAGAGACTCTGGAGTTCCCCGATCTGGTACGCTGCTGAAGATCAGAAGGAGACAGGATGAGCCCAAGCACAGGCGAAGTATCGACCCCAGGTCCCGCACCGTCGTCAGAGCAGAAGAGGGCTCTCGCGAGTTTTAACCCATTCGACCCCGCGGTCCAGGCGCAGCCCTTTGAGTACAACGATCGTTTGGTGGCCGAGGCTCCGGTTTATCGCGAAGCGAATACGGGTTTGATTCTCGTATCGAGTTACGCGCTTGTGAACCAGGTTCTCTGCGACCACGAGACGTTCTCCAATCGCTTCATGTTGATGATGGGCGGAGGGGCTAAGGCCAAAGTGCCCGACGCCGTGGCGGAGGTCATGAAGGGGGGCTACCCGCCGGTGGACACCATGCTCACCGCCGACCCGCCGGAGCAACGGCGTTTCCGCTCCCTGGTCAACAAGGGATTCAGCCTGCGCCGGGTGAGTGCCCTGGCCCCGCGCATTGAAGCCCTGACCCACGAGTTGATCGACGGATTCGCGGCGGAAGGCCGGGTTGAACTTCGGTCGAAATTCGCAGTCCCCCTTCCGCTCACGGTGATCGCCGAGCAGTTGGGGGTTCCTCGCGGGGATCTCGAGAAGTTCAAGAAGTGGAGCGACGGCTTCGTGGCCCAGCTTGGGGGAATGGCCAGCACCGAGGAACAGGTGGAGGCGTGGAAGCTCATCGTCGAGTTCCAGAAATACTTCGAGAAGGTTCTGAAGGATCGTGCCGAAAATCCCCAGGCCGACATCTTGTCCGCCGTGGTCAATGCCCGGGTCGAGGGCGAGGCGCCTCTGGATATCGCCGAGTGTCTATCGATTCTCCAGCAGTTGCTGGTGGCGGGAAACGAGACCACTGCGTCGTCGATTTGCCACGGCATGCGGCTGCTGGTCGAGGATCCCGAGCAACTCGCTCTCCTTCGCGCCGAGCCCGAGAGGATTCCCAATGCGGTGGAGGAAATCCTGCGGCTGTCCACGCCCACTGCCAATATGTGGCGGGTCTGTATCCAGGACACGGAGTTGGGCGGCGTCGAGATTCCAAAGGGTTCGGCCATGCTAGTGCGTTATTCGGCGGCCAATCGTGACCCGGCGATCTTTCCCGACCCCCACCGATTCGACGTGACCCGCGCCAATGCCGGGGAGCAACTCGCCTTCGGGGCGGGTGTGCATTTCTGCCTGGGGGCCCAGTTGGCTCGGATGGAGATGGCCAAGGCCTTCGAAGCGCTGCTCGAGCGCCTTCCCAACTCGAGAATTGCTCAGGGCAGTCCGCCGCCCGAGTACCTGCCTAATATTTTGCTGCGAGGCATGACTACGCTCCCCCTGGAATTCGATCCAGCGTGAGCACGCCCCTCAATGCCTATCTCGTCTGCGGTGGACGCTGGCATGATTTTGATTTTGCTCGGGTGGAATTGCTCAGGCTGTTGGGCGAACACGAAAATGTTCGAACCCGTGTGGCTGGGGATTACCGCGATCTTGAAGCGCTCGAGGCTTCGGATTTCCTGATCACCTACACGTGTGACCTTGAGGGCGTGAGCCCGGAGCAGGAGAAGGCACTCCAAAATTTCGTGCGCGGAGGTGGGCGCTGGTTGGCCCTTCACGGCACCAATTCGGTAATGGACTTTTTGGACGATGGGCGAGTGGCTTCACCGCGTACCCAGGACACCTTGATGCGCACCCTGGGAAGCCAGTTCATCGCCCACCCGCCGATTGCTCCTTACACGGTGGAGAACGTGAATCCCGAGCATCCCCTGGTGGCGGGAATCGAACCCTTCGAGGTG
>Ga0310120_10002479_pt1 | contig 13513 bp, 9 predicted proteins | sample CB27_AW_983_MG_FD_203506 | JGI IMG/M metagenome (GOLD analysis project Ga0310120, IMG submission 203506) | Marine microbial communities from Western Arctic Ocean, Canada - CB27_AW_983 | ecosystem: Environmental > Aquatic > Marine > Oceanic | place: Canada: Western Arctic Ocean | collected... | reverse complement strand
CCCGCGCAGGTCGAACACCTCCAACGAGGAGGTGGTGCTGCTCTCTGAATTTGCTCCAGATGTCCGCGCCCTCGTCCCCTCGGTGGCGAACGGCGGTTCAGCCCTCATCCCCGCGCAGTGGACCGGACTGGCCGATCCGTTCAACCTGGCCGTGTGGAAGTCAGGCAGCACTGGAGTGGGCTTCGAACAAGTTCCGGATGCCTTTGAGGATCTCATTAATCACTACGTCCCCGAGATGATGGATGCCACCGCCTCGGTCTATGTGCGAATCCCCTTCACCATCGCCAACCAGGCCACCCTCGACCACATCGACAGCCTTACGCTGAACATGAAGTACGATTCGGGATTTGTGGCCTACTTGAACGGGACGCGAGTCGCCGCTGAGAACGAGCCGGGCGTACTGGACTGGCAATCGGAGGCGACCTCCGACCGAATCGACCGGCAGGCCACCGCCTTCCAGCCCTTCGACATTTCCGCTCACAAAGGGGGGCTGCAGCTCGGAAACAATGTGCTGGCGATTCACGCCATGAACGACTCCGCGGCAAGCAACGACATGTTGGTTCTGCCACAGCTGGTATCCAATGCTACCAGTGCCACCGGAACCTCCGCGACTGCGCAACTCTACACCGCTCCCTTCAGGCCCTCGACCTCGGCGCTGCTGCGGGCGCGGGTCCTGGATGGAACTACTTGGAGCGCTTTGGTGGAGGCTCCCCTTATTGTGGGAACTCCCGCCGATGCGAGCAACCTCGTGGTCAGCGAGATCAACCACCATCCGCTCCCTCCGCAGACTCCGGCCGAGGCCCTCGTTGGTCAGGAACGAAAGGGCTACGAGTTTCTCGAATTGATGAACATCAGCAATGGTCCGATCGATCTCTCCCTGCTTTCCTTCTCGGCTGGGATCGATTGCGGTTTTCCGCTCGGGACCACGCTGCTTCCGCAGGGGCGTCTCGTCCTCGCGAAAAACGCCGCCGCCTTCACAGAACGCTACGGCTTTGCGCCACATCGAGAGTATGCTGGAAATCTGGCCAACGAAGGCGAGACGATTACGATCCTCGGTGGGGATGGGACCACCGTGGTTCAGTCTTTCACTTATGACGACAAGTTTCCGTGGCCCGAGAGCGCCGACGGGGTCGGCTTCAGTCTGGTGCTCATCGCCCCCCGTAGCAACCCGGATCACAACGATCCATTTAGTTGGCGGCCCAGCGTGGCGGTCGGTGGAAATCCCGGTAGCACCGACGCCATCGACTTCGCAGGCGATCCCGTCGCCGATAGCGATAACGATGGACTCAGCGACTTTCTCGAACACGCCCTGGCGGGAACTTCGATCACCACGCCACTCCCGACGCCCGGCATCGGCTCCTTCGATACTGGGATCGGTGGGACGGATCGCTATCTCACTATGACCTTCGAACGCAACCTCGCCGCGGACGACGTCATCTACCACGTCGAGCAATCCGAGGATCTCGTTACCTGGCTCCGGGGAACTGCAGTCGCGTTTGTGTCACGCCACAACCAAAATGACGGCACCGTCCTGGAAACCTGGCGTTCCACCGCTCCGATCAGCGTTCAGAACACACAATTCCTCCGGCTGAACGTCACGGGTCGCCCAAGCCCCGCCCCGTAAGGATGTTCGGGTTTGGCCATTGGACCGGTAGGCCTAGATCGTTGATTTTCAGGGGCGAAGGGTCCGAACTGCAGCCAAAGTGCAGCAAGATGCGCCGGTTTGCTTGGGGGGAAAGGATCTTGGTGACGATCTCGATGGCTTTCTTGCGGGTGAGATCCTCGGCGTGCACCAGCCTACTCCGGGGCCTTCTGCTTCCACTCGCCGGCGAGCTTCCGGCCCTCGGCGATCTCGGCCGGTGAGGCCTTGGCCTTGAGGGCGGCGAGTTCATCGTCAGCGGCTGATTCGTATCCCGAGTTGACCGCTAGGGTGAGCCACTTGAGGGCTTCCGCGACGTTTCGGGGGATTCCGGTGCCCGCGGCGCAGGCCTGACCGAAAGCAAACTGAGCCCTGGCGTGGCCCTGTCCGGCGGCCTGCTGGTGCCACCTGGCAGCCTGCTCCGGGTTTTTGGTGACCCCGGACCCGGAGGCATACAGGTCGCCGAGGGTGGCTTGGCCCTCGGGGTCCCCCTGTTCCGCGGCCCGGCGCATCCAGAGGAAGGCCAGGGACTTGTCGGGAGAGACCCCCTGGCCGGCAAGGTACATGTTGCCGAGGGCCCGGGCGGCCCTGCCGTCTCCCTGGCCCGCGGCCTTGCGTCGCCACTTCGCGGACTCCTTGAGGTTGATGGGAGCTCCCACGCCGTACTCATACAGGTTGCCGAGGATTCTCTGGGCCTCGGCCTCGCCCTTCTCCGCGGCCCCCCGGATCAACTTGAAGCCCTGGGCCCGGTCCTGCTCAACGCCCCGGCCGAGAAGATAGTCGGTGCCCAGCCTGGTCTGCGGCTTGGGATCGTCCTGCCCGGCCGCTGCCCCGAAGAGGAGGCCCACAAGTGAAACAAGGAGAACGGTTCTCATCTCCCCGGATCTCAGCACATCATCGCGCCCGGGCCAAGCCCCACCGCCTGGACCTGGACTGGTGAGTGTGGGGGTTCACTCCGTCTGTTGCCCCGCACCAGGGATCAGGGCTCCCCTTTCAACCTGCGCGGAGGGTTGAGGCCGAGGTGAGTGGCCAGGTCTCTGAAAAGACGGAACCCGATCACCCATGCTCCCTGTGGATTTCCGCATCCCATGTAGTTTCCAGCGTAGATTTCGATCCGGTCTTCCAGGCCTTCGTCCTCCCGATCATCCGGGGAGTAGTGATCGACATATTCGTATGACGCCACATTGAGCGGACTGTCAGTCCCGTGCCATCCGTGCTTCCTGTTCCCTCCCAGAAATTCGAGGATCCGGTCAAGCTGCTGATGGGTTCCCTGATAGCCATCATACCCAAATAGCTCTGTCCGGCTGCCGCGCACATAGAATCTGGGCAGTCCGTCTTGACCATCCCTGACACGGGTGAAGACGGTCTTCCAATCAGATCGATCAGAGGTGGGCGCAGTGCTTTTCGCCCTCTCCTGCTCAATAGGTTTGTATCCAGATCCGAGACAAATTCTGGCCACGGCCTCGAGGGCGGGGTGAGGAATTGCGTGGCGAAGTTCTCCCAACCCAAGTGAAAGCAATTTTCTGGTTCGGGTTTCATATGCTTTCAGTCCTGCGAGCGACGCCACAAGCCGTTCTTTGGCATATCCGCCGTAGGCTATCCACATCCCCATTCTGTGGTGAGGCCGTTGACACAAAAGCCAGGCAACCGATGCGCAGAGTTCTCGATTCTTTTCCGGATTTTCAGCCAGAGCGGAGAGAAGGTGGTCATAATCTTCAGGGGTATATCTCTTGATGAGGTGGTGAAATCTCGAGTCCCCGGAGCTGCTGATTCCACGTCGGGACCGCTCGATGATCCACTGGCCGAGGGTCATTGTTTCAGTAGGTTGACTCATGATCGCAAGGTCGGTTCGGTTGGAAGGGGCTCCCGGGACGCCCGGAGCCTGCTTCTGGTGAAAGGTAAGAAGTGCCAGGGGCCACAGGCAATTCGACCTCCCGACATATGTCACACTTGTGGGCCGAGCAGCGGCATTGCCAGGTTCACTGGTCACATAATATTGACGCTGGTGCCGGCTTGAATTATTGGCTCTATGAATTCCATGAATCCTTCCCCATGGCCTCGCTCCGGGGCTGAGATGAAGATCATACCCGTCAGGAAAACCGGACCGGACATGCAAAGCTCAATGATCCTGTTTACTGCCATTGTTGCAGCGAACATTGTGTTGGCTGAAGAGCGCTGGTGGCAATTCCGAGGGCCCCTGGGCAATGGGCACACCCAGTCTTCTGACCTTCCCCTGAAGTGGGATGAGAAGAAGGTGGTCTGGAAAACCCCCATCCACGACCGGGGATGGTCTTCGCCCGTGATCTGGGGCCGCCAGGTCTGGATGACCACCGCGACCAGGAATGGCGGCAGGCTTTTTGCGGTATGTGTGGACAGGGATTCCGGCAAGATCCTGCATGATCTTCACGTCTTCGATGTGAAGTCGGCCATGTCGATCACCGCGGCCAATACCTATGCCACGCCCACTCCCGTGATCGAGGAGGGACGCGTCTACGTGCATTTCGGGACCTACGGAACGGCATGTCTGGATACCGCAACCGGGCGGATTCTATGGAGCCGCCGCGACCTTGAATGTGATCATGAAAAGGGAGCAGGCCCGGCCAGTTCCCCGTTCCTTGTCGGGGATCTCCTGGTTGTCCATGTCGATGGCCGGGATGTACAGTACGTGGTTGCTCTCAACAAAACCACTGGAGAAACAGTCTGGAAAACCGACCGCTCCATTGATTACAGCAAGGTGCCGGTTCATCAACGGAAAGCCTACGGGATGCCGACCCTTATTCCCCGCGGGAATACCACCCAGCTGGTAGGGGTGGGGGGCAGGGGGGTCTTTTCCTACGACCCTCTCACCGGGAAGGAACTGTGGAAGGCCCGGCACCGGGGCTGGTCAATCGCTCCCAGGCCGGTGTTCGGAAGCGGTCTTCTCTTTGCCATCATAGATCGGGACAGTCCCGAACTCTGGGCCATCCGCCCCGATGGCAGCGGGGACGTGACGGATACTCATGTAGTCTGGAGAGAAACCAAGCGGATGCCTGCGAGGGCCTCACCCCTTCTTGTCGGGGATCTGCTCTTCCTGTTGAACCGAAACGGAATAGCTTCCTGCCTCGAGGCGAAAACCGGCAAGCTCATCTGGCAGGAACGGATGAAAGGCGCTTACTCGGCTTCCCCGATCCACGCCAGAGGGCGAATTTATTTATTTAACGAGGATTCGATCTGCACCGTGATCAGGCCCGCGCGGAAACTGGAAGTCCTGAGCATCAACCCACTGGCCGGAGAGCAGTTGATGGCCACCCCGGCCGTGGACGGCAAGGCACTTTATATCCGCACCGAAAAACATCTTTATCGCATCCAGGACCCTTCCGGGTGAACCGGGTCCTGCCCGCCGCCAGTCTGGAATTGAATGCCCATTAGGAGATACCCGGTATTGCCCTACTCCACCCTGAACCGGAAGAAGGCGGCCTCGTCCTCGGAGGTGAATTCGAGGCAGATTTTGCCGTCCACCACCGACACCCCGGCCGGGTCCACGGGGAAGGGGGCGAAGGTCACGAGGTTGGGGGACTCCAAGAAATTGATCTTCACCTTGAAGGTGCCCGACGGTTGCCGTGCGATGGTGTAGTCCGCCGACATGGCGCGGATCTGCTCCCCGGTGAAGCGGGCGTCGCGTTCCGCCACCACCGCCTCATAGCTTGCCTGGGTCACGAGGCCATGGCTGGCCGGATCGCTGGTGACGGTCTCCCGGCCCGCGTTGAAGACCCCGTCGTAGCTGGATTGCTCCACGAAGATGACCTCGACGTCCTTGTCGGTATCAAGGACCAGGGTCAGGGGATTGGCCGTGCCGGCAGCATCTCTCGACCAGCTCAGGAAGGCATAACCGGCCTCAGGCACGGCCGTCAGGGTCACGCTGCTCCCGGACTCGTAGGTGCCGGTGCCGACTACCGAGCCGCTGCCCAGCACGATGGAGGCCCCGACCGTATTGAAGCCTGAGAGAGCCTCCACCGTGAAGCCCTCCCAGTTGCTTCCGATTCCTCCGAAACTGCCGGCGAATTGCTCGTAGACGTAGGCCGTGGCCCCGGCCGGGACATTGTTGAAGGCAGAGTCGCCCACGGAGGGAGCGGTCCCCTGGAAGGTGATGCTGGTGAGGGTGGTGCAGCCGTAGAAAGCGTAGGAAGCGATATTGGAGATACTGTCGGGAAGGACGACGGTGGGCAGGCGTTCGCAATACTGAAAGGCTCTCGACTCGATGGTGGTGATGCCGTCCGGGATCGTGATATCGATGAGGCTGGTGCAATTCTGGAAGGCATAGGCCCCGATACTGGTGACGCTGTCGGGGATGACGATGCCGGGAAGATCCGCGCAACCCTGGAAGGCATAGGTCTCGATGGTGGTGATGCTGGCGGGAAGGGTGACGCTGGTCAGGCGGGTGCAGCCGTAGAAGGCACGGGAAGGGATGGTGGAGATGCTGTTCGGAATGACGACCGTGGGGAGACTCTCGCATTCCTGGAAAGCCTGCTCCCCGATGGTGGTGACGCTGTCCGGGATCGTGATGTCGATGAGGCTGGTGCAGCGATAGAAGACGTAGGAGGCGATCTCGAGGACACCATCCGGAATCACGATGCTGGGAAGAAGGGCGCACTCCTGGAAGGCCCGCGACCCGATGGAGATGACGCTGTTCGGGATCGTGACACTGGCGAGGCGGGTGCATCCGTAGAAGGTGTAGGAAGCGATGCTGGAGATGCCGTCCGGGAGAACCATGCTGGTGAGGCTGTCGCAGAACTGGAAGGCCCGCGATCCGATGGTGCTGACGCTGTCCGGGATTGCGATGGAGGAGAGGATGTCGCAGGACCTGAAAGCGTTGTTCCCGATGGTGGTGACGGGCAGGCCCTCGATGGTGGCCGGGATGACCAGGTCGCCCGAGGCCGAGGTCACACAGTCGGTAATGGTGACCTGCCCTCCGGTGGTGGTCCAGGTCAGGTCATTGAGGTCAGCGGCCCGGAGGGGGAGGGCTGCCACGACGCAGGACAGCGCCGCAGCAATGAGGAAGTGGGGTGTTTGCATGTTTCTGCACCATTAGCACATGGTTGGCAGATCAGGAAGAACTCCCGCATACCCCGGGCGTGGGGGGGGTGGGGTGCTGCGCTGGTCCTTTCCTGTCCGGCCCGGTCTAGATGACCACCGCGACCAGGGATGGCGGCAGGCTTTTTGCGGTATGTGTGGACAAGGATTCCGGCAAAATCCTGCATGATGTTCATGTCTTCGATGTGGAGTCGCCCATGTCGATCACCGCGGCCAATACCTATGCCACTCCCACTCCCGTGATCGAGGAGGGACGCGTCTACTTGAAGTACCAGGGGTAACCTCATCTTTTTCTTTTCACCATGCGTTGTTGGACGGACACTGCGCTGGTTTGCGATTTCTCGCTCCAGCCCTGACCCTCTACTTGCTCCTTGCGAGTAGCGAGCTCCGTGCCGAACAGCCGCGCAGCTGGAACGCCTTCGCGGCCGCCAAAAAAATCGCTCTTCCTCCCCCGAACGACGGACCCGACTCCTGGTTGCACCACCCCATCGATCGCTTCATCCTGAAGGGGCTCGACGAGGCGGGGCTCGCGCCCTCCCCTCCCGCCACTCCACGCATCCTCATCCGCAGGCTCTCGTTCAATCTCGTCGGGCTGCCGCCAAGCCCCGAGCTTCTGGAGAAGTTCACCGCTGACCCCTCGGACACAAACTACCGCGCCATCGTCGACGACCTTCTCGCCTCTCCCAATTACGGCGAACGCTGGGCACGCCACTGGCTCGATGTCGCTCGCTACGGAGAGAGCAACGGCTTTGAGTACAACGAACCCCGCCGCAATGCCTGGCCCTATCGCGACTGGGTCATCCAGGCCCTCAACGACAATTTTCCCTACGACCAATTCGCCCGGGAACAAATCGCGGGCAAGGCGGAAGCAATTGGCTTCCTCGTCGCTGGCGTCCATCGCTCTCCCAGTGGTGCCAAGGACATCATGTCGGCCCAGGAACGTCACGATGGACTGGAGGAAATGGTGGGTACGCTAAGCCAGGCCTTTCTCGGTATCACAGTCCAGTGTGCGCGCTGCCACGACCATCCCACCGATCCCATTCCCACCGCCGACTACTACCGCCTTGCCGCTGCATTGGCAGGAACCCGTCACCCCGTCCCCAAGACCAAGCAAAAAAGCTACTCCGTCGTTTCAAAGAAATCGGAAGTCATGCACGTCTTTCACCGCGGCGATACCACGCAGCCCCGCGAAGAGGTCAGTCCCGGTGGACTCTCCGCCCTTGCAAATCCCAGCCCGGACTTCGCGCTCGATGCCGGCTCCAACGATTCTGAACGCCGAAAGAAACTCGCGGAGTGGATCACACATCCAGACAATGACCTCTTCACCCGCGTCATCGTCAACCGCATCTGGCACTACCACTTTGGAACCGGAATCGTGTCCACCCCCAGCGACTTCGGAAAGAGCGGAGGCCCGCCGACCCATCCGGAGCTCCTCGACTGGCTTGCCCATTGGTTTCGGACAAATGGCTACTCCCTGAAAAAGCTGCACCACCTCATCGTCACCTCTCAATCCTACCGCCAGGCCGCCACCTACCGCCAGAAAGCCGCCGCCATCGATCAGGAAGCTCGGTTCCTTTGGCGCTTTCGTCCCAAGCGCCTCGAAGGCGAAGCAGTTCGCGATGCCCTGCTCGCGGTCGCTGGCGTCCTCAACCCAAAACGTGGAGGACCAGGCTTCCACGACACCAAGACCATCGTCAATGGCGGCGCCCACTTCTATCTCCCGATCGATCCCGTTGGCGCCGAATTCAATCGTCGTACCATCTACCGCTTTTCTCCTCGCGGCGAACGAAGCACTCTTCTCGATTGCCTCGATTGTCCCGATCCGTCGGGCACCGCTCCCCGCCGCAGCGTCACCACGACTCCACTGCAGGCACTCAGCCTGCAAAACAACAGTTTCATCTGGCGCATGGCCGATCACTTTGCTGACCGACTGAAGAAGGAGGCCGGGGCCGAACTCGAATCGCAGATCGAACGGGCATGGATTCTCGCCGTCGGCCGACCACCCGCCGAGGAAGAACACAACGCCGCCCTCACCCTGGTCGAGAACCACGGCTTGGCCGCCCTGGGACGTGCCCTTTTCAATAGTAGTGAGTTTATTGTCGTGGAATGAACACGGATCTCAATCGCCGCAGCTTCCTCAACCTCGGCACCTGTGGCCTGGGCGCCACCGCCTTTGCTCATTTGCTACACGCGGAATCCCACCGCCAACCTGTCCGCCCCGTCGCTAAGCGCGCTATCAACATCTGCCTCGTTGGTGGCCTCAGCCAGGTCGACTCCTTCGACTACAAGCCAGAGCTCGCAACCTTCCACGGCAAGGCCCCGCCCGCCGAAACCAAGAAGCACTTCCATCGGGTCGGGATGCTCCGCAAAAGCAACTGGGAATTTGGCCAACACGGCCAAAGCGGTCTCTGGGTTTCCTCCCTGTTCCCCCATCTCGCCAAAGTTGCCGACCAGCTCACCGTCCTTCGCTCCATGCAGGGCACCACCAACCTGCACACTCCCGCGCTCTTTCTTTCTAACAGCGGGTTCCCGGTCAACGGATTCCCAACCGTTGGCAGTTGGCTTTCCTACGGACTCGGGGCCGAGACCAACTCCCTGCCCTCCTATGTCGTCATCGCCGATCGCCGGGGCAATCCCAGCGGCGGGGTCTCCACTTGGGGACATGGCTTCTTACCCGCCAGCCACCAGGGTGTGCCCCTCCAAGCCAAAGGTCATCCCGTTCGCGACCTCTTTCCGCCGCAATCTGTCAGTGCCGAACTCACCAGGGATACCGACACCCTCCGCCTGGCCATGCATCGTCAACAACTCGCGCGTCTCGGTGGGGTCGATGCGGTTCTCGAGGCTCGCTTGCGTAGCTACGAACTTGCCGCTCAGATGCAACTCTCCGTGCCCGAAATGAGCGACCTCGCCAGCGAACCGCAGTCTATCCGGCGGCTCTACGGACTGGACGAACAACCTACTGCCGACTTTGCGCGCAACTGCATCCTCGGCCGCCGCCTCCTGGAACGCGGCGTGCGCTTTGTGCAGCTCTTCTCTGGCGGTCCTCTCGGCGGAATGCCCCGCGCCAGCTGGGACGCTCACGAGAAGATGATCCCCAATCACAGTCGCGAGGCGGTCCGCATCGATCAACCCGTCGCCGCTCTCCTCACCGACCTCCAACAACGCGGCCTGCTCGAAGACACCCTCATCACCTTCACCACCGAGTTTGGTCGCACACCCTTCGCCGAATCCAAGCCCGGAGAGAACAGCACCGGACGCGACCACAACAGCGCCGGCTTCTCGATCTGGATGGCCGGTGCCGGCCTGCGCCCCGGAATCACCTACGGCGAGACCGACGAGATCGGTTACAAGGCCGCCAGGGACATTCTCACCTGGCACGACTTCCACGCCACCATGCTGCACCTCTTCGGCATCGATCACACCGCGCTCACCTTCTACCACAACGGCATCGAGCGCCGCCTCACCAACGTCCATGGTCATGTCGTGAAGGACATCCTTGCCTGATCTCCCGGATCGGTGATGCTTGACGCCGTCATGCGGTCGAGGGAGCCGGGGCCCGGAGATCAGTATTCCACCGAGAAGTTGTGGAAGGTGGGACCATCCTCGACCTGGTGCGAGAGAATGCTGAGGGGGGCGGGATCGAGGAGGTAGCTGCTGGTCCAGCTTTCCGCCCCGTCGCCCACGTCGACGGTCAGGCCGAGGTTGCTCCCGCTGGTGAAGAGGAGGAGTTTCGGGATCTTCGGCTCCCACTGGGAGCAGAGTGAGCGGGTCCGGGACTGCGGGACGGGGAGGGTGGTGCCGTCGACGGTGAAGGCGAGGGAGTCGACCACGAAACGGGGCGGGGGGCGGGTCATGTCGCCATACCAGGTCGCGACCTGGCCATCGAGGTCCGCGCGGTAGGGTCTCCAGGTGAGGACGGCGACGATCTCCTGTCCGTTCACGGAGGCTTTCATGACCTCGCGGTTGCCGGTGATCTTGTTGGAAAGGCCCTTGACGGGGTGGAACCGGATGCCGGCCGGATGCTTGTCGGCCACGGGGGCCTTGTGCGCTTGACCGGTGGCCGCAGGTTGCGGGTTCTCGTCCTTCACCGTGCCGCAGGAGGCGAGGAGCAGGCAGGTCAGGATGTTCCTCACGGCTGGGTGGCGAAGGGGTGCTACTCGTTCAGGGAATGCCAGGCCCGCTACCTCGCCTCGGCCTCCTGGTGCTTGGCCCTGGCGATCACCTCGCGGGAGTAGTCCGAGAAGTCCGATTCCTTGAAGGCCGTGTTCCCGGAGGGATAGAGGAGGGTGGCAAAGTAGTCCCGGAGGCCCCGGTCCTTGAAGGGGTAGCCGTGGGCGGCGTAGGGGAGGTTGCGTAGTTTCCGCGGGTCAGCGTCCTTCATCTTCTCGGCGTGGTCCCGGATGAAGTATTCCCGGCTGCGGAAGGCAACCGCGAGGTCTTCCTTGGGGGCGAAGTTCCTGAGATCCCACTCGATGACGATTTTCCCACCCACGCCGGTCACCTTGTAGCCTGCAGGCTTTATGGCAAAGAGCCCGCCCGGGGTCTTCTTCGGGAGAACCCAGGAAGGCCAATCAAGGATGACCCGGAGGCGGGATCTTCCGATCCTTCCGTCATGCCACAGGGCCCCGGTTTTCAGGATGTAGTCGAGGAAGGTGGAGCCGAGACTGTCGGTGGAGCCGAGCTTGTAGGTGTTGCGGACGCGCCGGATGGCATGATTGCGCCTTTTTGGCCCGGGGACCCGTCCAGGCTTGTAGACGTGGCGGACGCTCCGGGCCGCGCGACCGTCAAAGCGAATCGGCCAGGTGTAGGCGGTCCTGTAAAGGGTTCCGGAAAGGTCTTTCACGGTGGGTTTTCCCTCGGTGACCGGGACGGATCGCCCGTCCACCGTGGCGGTGAAGTTCCAGACCATCGGTTTTCCTACTGGGACCGCTTGCTCATCGGCTGGATGGCTGGCGATGAAGTCTTCCTCTCCCTCGCTCATGCGAAAAAAGGGCATCCCCATCAGGATGGCGACGGGATCCTCGGAGAGGTTCTCGAAGACGAAATCACAGGTGTAGAGCCAGGCTCCAAATGCAGCACTCCTGATGGTGATGTCTTCCGAGACCATGCGGATTTCCCTGGTGTGGACGGGATAGGGACTGGCTGCGGAGCCGCCGAAAGCGGTGTCATTGGCGCCAGCGGGGAGGAGAGAGGCGACCAGCAGGGAGAACGCGCGGAGGGCCGGGAGGGGAGGAGTTTCTCGGGAAAGGGTCATGGCGGGGTTGATTCTAGGTGGGGGAGCCCCTCACTCGACACGCAACACCTGCACCGCGCTGATGAGGGGCATGCGGTCGACCGAGCCGGTGCCGGTCTTGCTGGTGAGGACCACGGTGAGGTCCTTGGCGATCTCGAGCTCGAACTCCTTCCAGACCGCGTAGTCGGGCTGGCCGCTTTCCTTCATGATGTCGAAGTCCCGCAGGACGGGCTTGCCGTTGAGGAGGACGTCGAAGACGCGCTGGCCGGGCTGGTCGCCGGGGAGGGCGGAGAAGCCGAGGCGCACGCGGTAGCGGAAGGGGCCCGCTTCCGGGGTGGTGACCGGGATGAGGCAGTCCTTCATGCCGCGCAGGGCGGAGGCGAAGAGGAAGGGGCGTTTGGTGTTGGCGATGGGGGTGTAGTTTCCGCTGCGCCGGACCGGTCCGCCCTGTTCCTCGAAGGTGGGGGTGGCGTTGAACTGGAGGAGGAGCAGGTGCTCGCCGGGGCGCGGGATGACCCAGAGGTTGCCCTCGTGGTCGCGGCGCTCGCCGGTGCCGCCGAGGTCGAGGTGGAGGTGGCGGACGGGGAGTTCGGTCCCGGGCTGGGCGAAGGTCTGGGGCACGGCCGGTTGCTGGGGGACCTGGGCGAGGGCGACGGTGAAGGGCATGGAGACCTCGCACTTGCAGCCGATGGCGTGGGGCGGCTTGATCATCATCCCGCCCCCGCTGGAGGTGTCGATCCAGCAGCTGGCCCGGCTGTGGAGGAAGGTGTAGAGGCCGTCGTCGCCGAGGAGGTCGTGGTAGCCGATTCCACGGGAGCGCCCGAACATGAGGTGGCGCGACCCGGCGAAGGTGCCGCACTGTTTGTTGTAGCGGCAGAAGGCCCACTGCGCTTCCTCGCCGGTGATGGGGTGCTGGCGGGTCTTGGGGGTGCCGGTCCTGAGGTCGAAGGCCCACGGTTCGGCCACCACGTAGTCCTTGGTCATGACCGGGCGGGCCCGGTAGTTGGCAAAGCGGTACCAGAGGAGCTTGCCGGTGGCTCCATCGTGGACGGCGAGGGCGCGGGCCTGGTAGCCGCCGGTGGGCCAGACCGCCCAGGACTTGTCGGCCCCGGCCGCGCTGGCGAAGAGGACGACCCCGCCGTGGGCAATGACGGCCCCGCCGAGGAGGGGCTGGTAGCTGCGCCGTCCGCCGGAGACTACGCTGCGGGTCCACCCGCCCCCGGCGTTGGAGGTGTCGACCCCGCGTTCGTAAAGGATCTTGCCGGTGGTGGCATCGACGGCCTGCAGGACCTGGTAGGTGTGTTCCTCAAGCTTGGCCTCGAATTCCCGGTAGTCCTTGCCCGGCATGTTCTGGAGGAGGGCCTTCATCTCGGCCATGGCCTCGGCCCGGCGGGCGTCCTTGGCTTCGCCGCGCAGGAAGTAGAGGCGGCCATCGGCGATGGCGTTCCAGGCGGGCCATTGTTCGGGTTGGTCGGGGCCCCCGAGGTTCCAGAGGGGTTTGCCGGTGACCGGGTCGACGGCCATGATGAAGGCCCAGTCCTTCTCGTCCTTCTTGCCGGAGCAGCGGAGGT
>Ga0310120_10002478_pt1 | contig 13516 bp, 10 predicted proteins | sample CB27_AW_983_MG_FD_203506 | JGI IMG/M metagenome (GOLD analysis project Ga0310120, IMG submission 203506) | Marine microbial communities from Western Arctic Ocean, Canada - CB27_AW_983 | ecosystem: Environmental > Aquatic > Marine > Oceanic | place: Canada: Western Arctic Ocean | collected... | reverse complement strand
ACCAAAGCTACGCTCACACCGGCGCGAATGGCGATCCGGTGGTGAAAACGCCTGCTTTCGACCGTGTCGCTCGCGAGGGAATTCGTTTCACCAACGCCTTCTGCGATGCCCCCACCTGCGGACCATCGCGCAGCGCGATCCTTACCGGGCAACACATTTGGCGCTTGGAGGAAGCCGGCAACATCCACAGCACTTTGCCAAAAAAGTTTATCACCTACACGGAGGTGCTGGAGAAGGCAGGTTACACTATCGGGTTCACCGGCAAGGGATGGAGCCCCGGACGCCTTGCGGCGGGAGGTCGTGATTCCAACCCGGCGGGCCAGGAGTTTGGAAAACGCAGGTTGAAGCCCCCCTTCCGAGGCATGAGAAATACGGATTACGCAGCCAACTTCGACGACTTCCTCGGCCAGCTGAAGAAGGACCAGCCCTTCTGCTTCTGGTTGGGGACCAGCGAACCCCATCGCGGATACGAGCTCGGAGCGGGCAAGAGAACGGGCAAGGATCCCGCCAAGGTGATTGTTCCGTCGATCTTTCCAGATCACCCCGTGGTGAGGAGCGATATCCTCGATTACTACGTGGAGATCGAGCATTTCGATCAGATGGTCGGTCGAGCCATCAAGACCTTGGAAAAAGCGGGTCAACTGGACAACACCATCGTGGTGGTGACCAGCGACCACGGCATGCCTTTTCCCCGAGCTAAGGCCAGCCTCTACGATGCAGGTTCCCGGGTTCCCCTGGCCATCCGCTGGCCCAAGGGCATCAAGGATTCCGGTCGCACGATGGATTCCTGCATGAACCTCAGCAGCCTTGCCCCAACCTTTTTGGCGGCGGCCGGCTTGCAGACGCCGGACATGATGACTGCAGGAAGCCTGATGAATGTGTTCAGCAACGCGGGAACGCCGAACCTAAGAGCTTATCTAGACAAGTCCGCCGCCTTCATCGCGATGGAGCGACACGACGGGTGCCGCAAGGGAGGTAAGGGCTATCCCTGTCGCGCTATCCGCACAGGGGAATATCTCTATATCAGAAATTTTGAGCCTACCCGCTGGCCGGCGGGCAATCCCGACCGCGAGTTCTGTGCGCGCTACATCCCCTTTGGGGAAGTTGACTCATCGCCCACCAAGTCTCTTCTCATGGACAACAAGGACAAGCTTGGGTTCAAGCGCTTCTATGATCTCGCCTTCGCCAAGCGACCCGCCGAGGAACTGTACCACGTCACCAAGGATCCCGGTCAAATCGTCAACCTCGCCGGCAAACCCAAGTATGACGAGATCCAAAAGAAACTGGCAGCCCGATTGCAGGAGCACCTGGTTCGCACCAAGGACCCTCGTGCGCTTGGCCTCGATGCCCCGTGGGATTACTACCCTTATTACGGGGCGCGGCGTAACAAGAAATGGCAGGTTGATCCGAAGCCATGAATGTTTTGAAGTGTCTTCTGTTACTTTTCTTTTTTGCGGGCAACCTGTGGGCTCGTCCCAACGTGTTGTTCATCGCGGTTGACGACCTGCGCGACTGGGTCGGGCATCTGGGCGGCCACCCGAATGCGAAGACGCCCAACATCGACCGTCTCGCCAAGGGTGGGGTTTCCTTTACGCGCGCCTACTGCTCGGCGCCGCTCTGCAATCCTTCCCGCATCAGCCTCTTGACGGGGGTGGCTCCCTTCAGATCCGGTGTTTACGGAAATGGGGAGAGGCTGCGGAAGAAGCTCCCGGATGCCGTCACCCTGATGCAGCACTTCCGGGCATCCGGTTACTCGTCCCGCGGCGCCGGCAAGATCTTCCATGGAACGAATCCTTACGATGCAGGTTCATGGGACGACTATTTCGTAGCGGGACGTCAAATCCCGCCTGCTTCATTCAAGCGCGACCCCAACCTGTCGAAATCTGCGTGGGTGCCATGGGGGCCTCTTGATTGCGGCGATGAGGACATGTTTGACGACAAGACTGCCGGCTGGATCGTTTCCGAATTGGGAAAGCCTCAGGAAAAGCCCTTCTTTATGGCCTATGGACTAACCAAGCCTCATCTGCCCTGGAAAGTTCCGCAGAAATATTTCGACCTGCATCCCCTCGACGGCATTAAACTGCCCCCGGTAACGAAAGGGGATCTGGACGACATTCCGGCCTTTGGAAAGAAGTTGGCCCGTGAAGTCTACGATCCTTCCGGTGAGAGGAACTTTGCGGTAAAGCCGGATGGGGATCATGCAAACGTGCTCGCGAACGAGCAATGGGGCAAAGCGGTTCAAGCCTATCTCGCCACGATCAGCTTTGCCGATGCCCAGATAGGCCGGGTGCTCGACGCACTGGATCGCAGCGGGCATGCCGACAATACCATTGTCGTCCTGTGGGGCGACCACGGTTGGCATCTGGGCGAGAAGGAGCATTGGCGCAAGCATGCCTTGTGGGATGTTTCAACGCGGACGCCCCTTGTCTTTTCAGCGCCTCAGGGCGTGGCGAAAGATAAACTCTGCCAGCGTCCGGTCAGCCTGATCGATATTTACCCTACGCTCATCGAGCTTTGCGGCCTGCCCAAGCGGAAAGGTCTGGATGGCCAAAGCCTCAAGCCCCTTCTGGAAAATCCAAAGAAGCAATGGGATCGCCCGGTAGTGATCACCTACGGATTGAACAACCACGCCATACGGACGCAACGCTGGCGCTACATCCGGTACCGCGACGGGGGCCAGGAACTCTATGACCACGACCGCGATCCCGACGAATGGACCAACCTCGCCTCCATCTCCGAATATTCGTCCGTAAAGTCCAAGCTGGCCAACTGGTTGCCGGCAGCAAACGTCGGACAAGAAAAATAGAGGAGATAAGTATGAAGAATACCGCGCGGATAGTCGCCTCAATTCTAATAACCTCGCTACTGGGAAATGTTACCCTGGGCGCGGAGAAGGAGCGGAAACTCAACGTCGTTTTCTTTCTCGTCGATGACCTCGGCTGGAGCGATGTGGGCTGTTACGGCAGTACCTTCCACGAAACGCCGAACATTGACCGGCTGGCCAGGGATGGGGTGCGGTTCGATAACGCCTACGCGACCTGTCATGTCTGTTCACCCAGCCGGGCCAGCATTCTGACCGGGAAATACCCGGCCCGCACCAATTTGACTGAATGGCTCAATGGACGCCCCGAACGGGCCTTTGAAAAGCTTCACAGCGCCAAGAAACTAATGTCACTGCCCGATGAAGAAGTCACCTTGGCAGAAACACTGAAGCAACACGGATACGCCACTGCGAACTACGGAAAGGCGCATTTGCGCAAGGACCCCAGAACCTACGGGTTTGACGAAGCCATTACCGGCTGGGTGCGTTCCTACTACCATCCGTTCTCGCCGCAGTATGAGAAAACCCTTCCGGCAAAAAAGGGGGACTACTATACCGATAAGCTTACCGATGCCGCGCTCGACTTCATCGAGCGTAACAAGGATCGACCGTTCTTTGTCCATCTTGAGCACTTTGCGGTTCACGATCCGATTCAGGGCCGTAAGGACTTGGTCGAAAAATATGAAAGAAAACTCGCCGCCATGGCCCGGAAGAAGGGCCCCGAATTTATTCTGGAACCCAATCCGGATGGCCCGGCCCTTTCCAAGGACGAGCTCAGGGTGCTTGAAGAAAACGACGCCCTGGAGGTCCATCAGGACAAGCGCGTGTGGTGGGTGAAGCAAAAGCAGGATAACGTCGAGTTTGCCGGAATGCTTGAAGCCACCGATGAAAGCCTGGGCAGAATCCGGACCAAGCTCGCTGAACTCGGGTTGGCGGGAAACACCATCGTCATCTTCACGGGCGACAACGGTGGCATGTCCGCATCGAACCAGTATCGAGGGGTCCATCACCCTCGAAAGGCGCTTAACAGTCGCTTCGCTTCATCCAATCTTCCCTTGCGGGGTGCCAAGGGCTGGAACTACGAAGGCGGTATTCGCGTGCCCTTGATTGTCCACTGGCCGGGACAGACCGAGATCAACACCACCTCGCACGCGGTGATTACCGGGACCGATTACTACCCAACCCTGCTGGAAATGATCGGCCTGCCCGTCCTGCCCGAACAGCACGTGGACGGCAGGAGCTTCCTGTCCGCCCTCAAAGGTAAGGCGCATGACCGCGGGGCGATCTACTGGCACTTTCCTCATTACAGCAACCACGGATACCAGAGCCCGGGCGGGGCAATTCGTCTGGGCAACTACAAGCTGCTCGAATACTTTGAAAATGGAACCGTTCAGCTCTTCGATCTGCAAAACGACCTCGGCGAGCGGAACGACCTTTCCGAGGTGAAGCCGGAGACCACCAAGAAGCTGTTGAAGATGCTGCACGACTGGCGTAGCGAGGTGGACGCGAAAATGCCGCAAGTGAAGACTGCCACTTCTTCGAGTAAACCGAAAACTCCTCCCACCGCGGGCACGACGTTGCCAGCCGACGTCGCAACCTTCGCCCCTGGTTGGAAGGTCCGCGATTGGGGCGGCCCCAAGATGAAACCCGGCCTGCGCAAGGAATGGGATGGGCGCAAAAAGGTGCTGCTGACGCACCCACGCAGCAAAACCGTTCCCTGTGTGCTGTCCCGGAAGATCGAGGTGCCGGTGGGAAAGAAAACTACCCTTGAGCTGGAGGTTACCAACCACCCGAAAGGCAACTGGAAGCTGGTGGTCTTGATCAACGGCGTGGAAGCGCTCAGTAAGGAAATTGAAGAAACGAAGTGGCAGCAGGTTCAAATCGATCTTAGCAAATACGCGGGCAAGACGGTGAGCGTCGAGCTGGAGAACCGGGCGACGGGGTGGGCTCATGAAGCCGCTTACTGGAGCCGGATTAAAATCGTTCACTAGAAGTTCCCTCACGCAGACAATTTGTGCCTTCTGAAAATTCATCCCCAACACCTATGCTAAATCGAATCCTCTCCCTCCTGTTTGTCCTTGCCCTGAAACCTCTTTCTGGAGCGGAGGCAAAAACACCCAATATTCTTTTCGCTTTCGCCGACGACTGGGGAAGGCAGGCTTCCATTTATGCCAAGGTCGAGGGAGCGGGCAGCATCAACGACGTGGCCAAGACCCCGAATTTCGATAAACTGGCAGGAGAGGGTGTTCTTTTCACCAACGCTTCCGTCAATGCTCCATCCTGTACCCCGTGCCGGAGCGCCCTGCTTTCCGGTCGCAACTTCTGGGAGACGGGCAGGGGGGCCATCCTCCAGGGGGCGGTCTGGGATCAGAAGATTCCCACTTGGCCGCTGCTTCTCAGGGATTCCGGGTACCACATCGGAAAGAGTTACAAGGTCTGGTCTCCCGGTAGGCCCAGAGACGCTGGTTTCGGTGGGCAGGCTCATTCCTTCCAGAAAGCGGGCCAGAAGTTCAGGGGATTTTCCCAATACGTATCGGGCAGGAGGTCCAATGGGGTGGCGGTGGAGAAGGCCAAGGAGGAGCTTTACGAGGAAGTGCGTCAGAACTTCAAATCGTTCCTCAGCGGACGAAAGAAGGATCAACCCTTCGCCTACTGGTTTGGCCCCACCAACGTGCACCGCAAATGGACCAAGGGGTCGGGCAAGAAGCTCTGGGGAATCGATCCCGACGACCTCAAGGGCAAGATGCCCGCGTTCTTGCCCGACGTTCCCGAAGTGCGGCAGGACTTGGCCGATTATTTCGGTGAGATCGCCGCCTTCGACGCCGGCCTGGGACTCTTGATCGAGGAATTGCGCAAGGGGGGCGAGTACGAGAACACGATCATCGTGGTGAGCGGGGATCATGGAGCTCCGGGCTTTCCCCACGGGAAGTGCAACCTCTATGATTTCGGTACCCGGGTATGCCTTGCGATTGCCGGACCGGGAGTGAAAGGCGGTCGCGTGGTGCATGATTTCGTTGGCTTGCCCGACTTGGCTCCCACCTTTCTGGAGGCGGGCAAGGTCGATGTGCCCAAGGGAGTGTCCGCCCGTAGCCTGTGGACGGTATTGAAGTCGAAAAAAGAGGGTTGGGTGGACCCCTCTCGTGATGCCGTTTTCACCGGACGGGAAAGGCACGTTTACACGTCCCGTCCCGGCTACTTGCCTTATCCGCAACGAGCCATTCGAACAAAGGACTTCCAGTTAGTGATCAACTTCCGGCCCGATCGTTGGCCTCTCGGAGATCCGTATCTGCTGGATACTCCCAAGGAACCGGGTATTGCTCTCCTGGAAAGCCAAACCTTCGTTACCTTGGCCGACGAGGACGCGGGGCCGACCAAGGCATGGATCGTTTCGAACCGCAGGGACCCCAAGGTAAAGCCTTTTTTCGATAATGCCTATGGCAAACGTCCACGGGAGGAACTCTACGATATGAGAAAGGATCCCGACCAAATGAAGAACGTTGCCAGTGATCCCGCCTACGCCGAGACCGTGAAGAAGCTTCGGACCCGTTTGATGAAATACTTGCGCGAAACCAACGATCCGCGTCTGGTGGACGACGGCAAATTCTTCGAGACGCCTCCCATGGCCGGCCCGGTCCCCGGGATCGGGAGCCGGTGATATCCCCAGAAACGACACGGAGGTGAACCAAGCCAAATCAAACTGTTCCATCCCGGAGACAATTTGGGACGGCTGAGAATTCATCGTCAACAACCGGGGTCCCGGCAGCGAGATGGTGGCGGAGCGGGAGGGATTCGAACCCTCGATACCCTTTTGGGGCATACTCCCTTAGCAGGGGAGCGCTTTCAACCACTCAGCCACCGCTCCGTTGGTCGAATTGAATTGGGAAATGCGGAGAAAGGGAAACCACAGGGAGGGATGTTCGTCAATGGCGGGGAGAGGGTAGACTGAATTTTCGTGCCATCTCGAAAGTCTGGATTATGTAGGGGTGTGTTCGGTTGTGCCCAGTTGTGCCCATTGCTTTTCGTGATTTTGATCTTTTCCGGATCAGTGACCAGCTGTGGTCTATCTGGAAAACGCGATAACACGGAGAGGAAGGAAGCCAAGGGTAAGACGGCGGCGAGGGAGCAAGAGGAAGAGAAGGGCAAGAGGGGTGATCCTGCTGCCCTGCGGATCGTCGGAGAGATCGCCTCGGTGCATGCGGTGGAGAAATTTGTTCTCATCAAACGTTATGTTCAGGGCGGGGGATTTGGACAGGACACCCTTATTGCGTCAGTGAGTCCGGAAGGAGTGACTTGTTCGCTGGCCCTGACGGGAGAAAGGCTGGGCCGCTACTACGCTGCCGATATCCAGGAAGGAAAGCCCTCAAAGGGCGATGTGGTGGTCGTCCGGCAGCTTCCCGAGGGTTTGGTCGCCCCTGTCAGGTCCATTCCGGCAGCTCCTTAGGAGCGAAATGAGGTTTTGCAGCAGCGAGACCGGCTGGTTTTTTTGTAAAAACGCCACGGTTACAGGTGTTTAAGCGATATTGAATGCTAATACCCGGGGCATTACCTACATTTTTTTAATTCTACCCTTGAAAAGTTTATAAAAACTGAAATAACCTCACTTCTTAAGCTGCTGGGCACCCAAACCTACCTAATACCATCACAGTCGAACAGTCATGAAATCAAGCACAGCCAATCAATCAAGAGGTGCAGTCCAAGCGGATGCGGATCGTCTTGCGGACTTTGTCCTCTTCACACAGCGCTCTTGCATCCTGAACCTCTCGAGCGAGCTCAACCGCGGGAACATCTCCTTTCCTCAGTTCTTCCTGCTCGCCTACCTTGCCAGCGAGGACTATCTGACCATGTCGGATATCGCCAAGAAGATGGGTCACTCGACTGCCGCGGCCACTGGCCTCGTTGATCGACTTGAGAAGCTTGGGTATGTTGAGCGCGTACACGCTGCCGAAGATCGCCGTAAGATCATGGTTCGCATCACGCACAAGGGTACTGAGCTTGTGGCTCACATGCGTAAGGAGATCGCCGTCAACCTCGCTGACATCATGTCTGAGATGGACGAGGAAGAAGCCGAGACGCTTGATCATGCACGGCGCGCGGTGACTGCGGTGACTCCTGGTTAAGGAGCACAATTTTCCACCACCTGGTGCCGGGGAAACTTGGCACAGTGAAGACGCCCCCGTTATGGTAATCCCATGACGGGGGCGCTTTCTTTTCTGGACCGGGTTCTGGCTGTTCCGGGAGTGGAGGCCAGCTTTGTCCCACGGATTCCGGGGATTCCCGTGAGCGGGGACAAGGGGTCGACCCTGAGGTTGCTGGAACCGGCTCATCGGGACGCAGTTGCCCGCCTGGGCTTTGAGTGGGACGACTTGTGGCGGGCGGAGCAGGTCCACGGTGATGCGGTGGCGGTGGCACCGGCAGGGGGAGTGGAGGAGCGGATTGTGGCCGGAGTGGACGGATTACTGACAAGTGGCCGGCAGGGGGTGCTGCTCGGAATCTACGTGGCTGATTGTGCGGCGGTCTACCTTTGTGATCGTCGGACCGGGGCCCTGGGGTTGGTCCACTCGGGGAAGAAAGGCACGGAGCAGGCAATCGTCCTGCGGGCCCTGGAGCGCATGGCAGCGGAATCCGGGTCGCAGGCTGGTGACATTGAGGCGGCCATCTCGCCGTGTATCCGGCCGCCCTGCTATGAAGTGGATATCGCCCCGCGCATTGCGGAGCAACTGCTGGCAGCAGGAGTCCCACCGGAGCAGGTGGTGATGAGTGGGGTGTGCACCGGGCAGAATGTAGGGGAATTCTACTCATATCGCGTAGAGCGGGGAAAGACGGGACGAATGCTGGCCCTGATGGGACGGAGAACAGAGAATGTGGAGTCCTCATGACGGTGACGGCCCCAGCGAAGCTCAATTTGACCCTCCGGATCCACGGGAAACGGGAGGATGGATTTCACGAACTGGAGACGCTCATGGTTCCCTTGCCGGGACTGGCCGACCTGCTGGATTTCAAGCCTGCCGAGTCCTATGTCCTGGAGACAGGGGGAGCGGAAGTGGGACCGGTTGAGGACAATCTGGTGACGAAGGCGCTACGACTTTTCGAGCAGCGGACCGGAATCCCCTGTCATTATCAGATCACGCTGGAGAAGCGTATTCCGCCGGGGGCGGGTCTTGGGGGTGGAAGCAGTGACGCAGCGGCGGTCCTGCGGACGCTGAACAAACTGAAAGAGACGGGGCTGGCGAAGGGCGAACTTGAGGAGATGGCCGGGCAACTTGGTTCGGATGTCCCCTTCTTCCTGCGTGAGGGAGCGTGCTGGTGCCGGGGGAGAGGAGAGATCCTGGAAGAGACAACGGTGGATGAACTGGAGTTGCTTCTCCTCAAGCCGGCCTTCGGGGTGGATACGGTCGACGCCTATCAACGCTGGGCGGATACTGAAGAGCTCCCCTATGTGCGCTATGAGGCTCAGGAGATCGCCGGTCTCGGGATGCGCAACGATCTGGAGCGGTCGGGGTTCGCCAAGTTTCCCTTCCTGGCCGAGTTGAAGATGTGGTTGCTGGAGCAGTTTGAAGTCAGGGCGGCCCTGATGAGTGGATCGGGGGCCACTGTGTTCGCAGTTCTGGAGGACGTGGCAGGCGCTGATGCCCTGGCAGAGCGAGCGATGACAGAGCTGGATCCGAAACTGTGGTGGTGGGCCGGACGCACGGGGTAGTTGCCCGGGCAGGGGGAATCACTTCGGGCTGACCAGGGAATAAATGGTGGTGCCGGCAGGGATGTTCTCAAGGTCGGCGGCGGCGGGGCGCAGGCCCTTGCCCTCGTCGTGGAGGAAGAGGATGACGGCCTCCTCACCGTGGACTTTGTGGAAGTGTTCGAGGGTGAAGATCTCGGTGAGGAGCGTCTTCTTGATGACACCGTCGTGGCAGGCGAGATTCTGGAGATTCTGGAAGGTGGGCTCCTCGCTGAAGCAGATGCGACCCCGGCGGTGAGAGGCGACAGAGGTGGTGGGGTGGGCGTCCTTGTCGTTGGATGCAATTTGCCAGACGTTGGCCTTGCCGAAGATGTGAGCGAACTCGCGGGTGGCCAGGGAGTTGACCTCGTCGTTGGAAGTACCGGTCACCAGCTGGGTGATGCCTGGAAACTCGAGATTCTCTTCGACGTGCTCGGAGAGAATGTTGGCGCGGATGGCGTTGAGACCCATCATGCGGGCAGCAGCGACATTCTCGTAGCGCGTATCGAGCAGCATGACCGGATGGCCGTCATTGAGGAGGGCCTTGGCGATGAGGCGGGTCCAGCCGTCCGCTCCGGCAAAGAGCACTCCGCGGGCGTTCCTGTTCGCGAGCCCCAGTCGTTGCGCGAGGGGGGAGGCGAGGAGGCCGTAGACGAGGACGGTGCCAATGATGACGAGAAAGACCACCGGGACGAGGTGTTCGGCCTGGCCTGCAATGGCAGAAGGGAGTTCTCCCTTCGCGGCCGCGTCATCGAGTTCGATGGCGAAGACCGAAGTGACGGCGGCGGCTACGATTCCGCGCGGAGCGAGGGCCGCGAGGAAGGTGCGTTCGCGATAGTTTACCGACTTTGATCCGAGGTTGGCGAGATAGACGGAGGCGGGGCGGACGATGAACAAGAGGACGGCGAGGAGGGCGAGACTGGGGAGAGCCACGGCCCCGAGTTCTTCGGACGCGATGCGGCCGGAGAGGAGGATGAAGAGGAGCGAGATGATGAGAACGCGCAGGTTCTCCTTGAACTCGAGGATGTTGCGCACGGACACCGACTTCTGGTTCGCGAGCGCAATGCCGAGGACGGTGACGGTGAGGAGGCCGGATTCTGCCTGAATGGCGTTGGAGGCCGCGAAGGCCACCGCGACCACCGCGAGGAGAAAGACGCTTTCGAGAAAGTCGGGGATCAGGTGGCGCCTGAGGAGAATCTCAATCACTTTCGCGAGTGCGATCGCGACCACGATTCCCACCAGGATGGTTTTTCCGAGAGTGAGGAAAACACTTTCGCTTGCCGACTGGACCCCGCCGGCAATTGCGACCTGGAAGACAAGAAGCGCGAGGATGGCGCCGATGGGATCAACCACGATGCCTTCCCATTTCAAGATGGAGGATATCTTGCGGGTGGGCTTGATCACGCGCAGGAGCGGGGCGACTACGGTGGGGCCGGTCACCACCAGGATGGCGCCCAGGAGCGCTGCGATGCGCCAGTTCCAACCAAAGATGTAGCTTGCTGCGACACTGGTAAGTCCAAAGGCGATGAGGACTCCGAGGGTGCAGAGGCGGATGACGGGCGCGCCCGCCTCGCGCAGCTCGGAGAATTTGAGAGTGAGTCCGCCCTCGAAGAGGATGATCGCGACGAAGATCCCAACAAGGGCGAGAAGGGTTTCTCTCTCGAGATAGTCATCGATGCGCACGCCCGTGGTCAGGGAGAGGCCGAAGCCAAAGGCCAGCAGGATGAGAATGGAGGGCAGCTTGAGCCGCCACGCAAGCCATTGGGCAAGGATCCCGAGGGCAAGAACGAGAGCCAGGTAGGCGAGGGGCGTCACGCAGTGCAGTGTGCATGCGCAAGGGGAATTTGGGAAACCCGAAAGCGAAGCAGAACTCAATTAGACCGGCGACCGCCTGTCCTAGAAGAAGCCGCCTTAGCAAGGGGCGCCGGAACTGTAGTTGTAGCCGTTGGCCAAGGGGCGGCTGGCGGAGAATCCGGCATAGTGGCCTCCGGAATCCCAGGACTCGGGCATGGTGTAGACCGGGCCTCGGTCATGGCGAATGGCATGGGAACTCAACGGTGGACAAGAGACGAGGCCGAGAGTGGCAAGGGTGGCGAGCGCACCGAGGCGCAGAAGGTTTTCATGGGAGAAGGGGCGGAGCTGCCGGACCAGGGGCGAGTTTAGCACTCCAAGACAGGAACTGTAGCACATTCGACGGCCCCCGTCTCTCCGCTAATCAACTTTGGGGGCTGCGGGTTTTGGCGCAAACGGATGACGGGATTTGGGGGGCGGAGCGCCGGCGGCCTCGGGATGCCGATCGAGGGCATCTTCGAAGGGGCGCTCGATGGAGTTTCCCACCAAGTCCTCGAGTCGGTGATCGATCTTGAGATGGTGAGGTTTTTCGGACCAGGGCTCAGCGGGGCGAAACTCCCAGGCCGTTTCATGGGCCGCGAGCGAGGTGGTGCCCTCCAGGATGAGATTTGGCTCGCGACCCACCACCAGGAGGCGGGTGGCGAGGGCGGCATCAAGGGGCTCAGCGAAGGTGATCCGAAGCGGTTCACGCGTGCCTGCGGTGGGATAGCGAAATTGCCATTTCCTGGGTTGCGGTTGGCGGTAATCCGGCGCAGCCGCGCGAAACTTCTTGGCAAAGGACTTTTCCAACAGCTTTCCAGAGGCGTCCTTCCACGAGCGGTCGATCCTGAGAGTGTAGTCTTTGCCATCCTCAAACACCGCCCCGACCACTTCGTTGGGAAGGAGGCCGCGCTTGATCCGGCCAGGATCGAGAAGAATGGTGAGGCGCGTCATCTCGGGATTCCAGAGTTCCTCCGGCAGTTCCAGAAAGGGATCGGCCACCCGTTCGCCCATGCTGTCCTGCAGTTGGATGTGCTGGTAGGAGCTTCCACGCGTCATGGGCGCGGAGAAGTGGACGTAGAACTTGAGGAGGTTGAGCGGAAGAGTGCCGGTGGTCGGAGTAATCTTGCTGACCTTGGTGGCCGGTGCATCCTTGCGGGGTGGGGCGGTGATGCTTGCACGCAGAGACTTGAAGCTCGCGGTGTAGCGGAGGCCGGGTTCCAGTGGAAACTGCGGGTGAAAGCTCAGCATGTTCTTCTCCAGGGAATACCTTCCCGCCATCGGAGGGAGCGCTGAATTGCTCGTCGGTGTGACGCGGACCGAGAGGAGTCCGGTCCTCTCACTCGCCTTGGCGGGGAGCACAAAGTTCTCAAGCGGTGCGACCTCCACCCAGGCAAGATACGGCTGCGCGGGGTCACTCACCCAGCGCAGGGAAGGCTCGGCCGAGCTGGCGAGCGCACTGACCAGCAGCATCAAAATGGAGAGCGACCGCGACCGGCGCTCCCCATCGATTTCACAACCTGATCCCATTCAGGGGAGGGGCATGGTGGTGAGGGAGAGACCGCCTGGATCTCCGCGCTGCACCACGATGGCGGATTCGCTGTTGTAGCCGTTGAGCTGCTCCACCCCTTTCCAGGATTTGATGGTTTGGTAGGAGAGGCCTTCAGTTTTTCCTCCCTCCACGCGCTTACTGATGCCTTTTACCTCGGTAATGTCCTTGGTGGTGACCTTCATGATGCCACGCACATTGTTGGCGATCAGGATAAAGGTCTGCTTGCCTTGTTGGTAGACGATCATGTCGAGGGGCCGGTTACGGTTTCCGAGTTCCGCGAGGGTGGTGCCCCGGATCTTGGCGCCCGGCTTCAGGCTCTTGAGGGGAAACTGCACAAGCGGCGTGCAGGTGTAGGCGGCGAGAAGGTGAGGCTCGTTCTCGATCGTGATGGTCGTGAAGGTTCGCACGGGCGAGCGGGTTTCCAGTTTGCCGTGAGCGCCATGAAAGATCTCAACCGAGGTGCCTTTGCCCACCTCCTTGAAGGGAAACGGGATGCGCCGCAGGGAGGAGGCGAACTCTTCGTTGGAGAGGCCGGCCACGATCACGTCACCGTTCGTGTAGGCGATGTCGGTGATCGATTCGAGGCGCGCATTCTTGCGGC